>ULQQ01004229.1_pt1 | contig 310657 bp, 230 predicted proteins | sample 1954621 | NCBI WGS metagenome assembly ULQQ01 (sample SAMEA4835659, study PRJEB28245) | human gut metagenome | biome: gut microbiome; material: fecal sample | place: Denmark | collected 2008
GGCGGCCGCCGCTGTCCTGATGTTTGCGGGGGCTATTTTTCCGCCACCCGTTCCGAAAAGCCTGTCGAGCGGATTACGCTGGTGACGGCGAAAGGCCACATGGGGGAATTCACCCTGCCCGACGGCTCGCGCGTATGGCTCAACGAAGAGAGCCGGCTCGCATACGATGCCGATTTTTCCGGCAGGGTCCGCGAGGTGACGCTCTCAGGAGAAGCCTTTTTCGAAGTCGAAAAGGATTCGCTGCGGCCGTTCCGCGTCGACATGGGAGGGCTGGAGATCGAGGTGCTGGGCACTTCGTTCGACGCGATCGGATATACGGCCGACCCTGCCCGGCAGGTCATCCTCAAAAGCGGCTCCGTCAGCATCTCCGGCGAAGGGCTTTCGCGTCCTGTCCGGCTTTGTCCCGACCAGAAATTCACACAGAATGTACTTCAGGGCGAATTCTCCATTGAGCAGGTCGATGCACGGAATTACTGCCAGTGGTTCGAGGAGCGTCTGGTATTCTACAATATGCCGCTGACGGACATCATGGTCAACCTTGAACGCAAATACCATGTCGAGATCGTGCTTTCGTCCTCGCTTCCCGCCAACAAGCGTCTGTCGCTGGTCGTTCAGCACGAACCGTTGGAAGACATCATGGAGGTTATTTCGAGACTGATGCCGGTCCGCTGCCAGATCGACGGCGACCGGGTGTTCGTCACGAACCGGGGCAAATCCAGATAAACTTACAGCGAAAAACCTAATAACAAACCAAGTAATTATGAATGAACCGAATTTTTACCTGAAAACGATGTGGCAGGGAGTGCTGGCCGTCGTCCTGTGTGCCTGCTTCGCCATTCCGGCGCAGGCCCAGACGCCGGTCGTCACGCTCGACGCCCGGAACGTCACCATCAAGGAACTCCTGCAGCGGATCGAGGCGGCGAGTCCTTACACGTTCGCTTATGTGAATGCCGAGATCGATACGCCTCCTCATCGGAAGGTTACGGTGAACGCCGAAAACCGGAGTATCGAATCCATTCTTGCGGAAGTCCTTCCCAATGTGAGCATCGAGATCAAAGGCCGCAAGATCATCCTCACCGCCAAGCCGAAAGAGACACCGAAAGCCGCAGCCGACGCCGCCCGCACGGTGAAGGGCCGCGTGACCGATGAAAACGGCGCGCCCGTGATCGGCGCCACCGTCATCCTGAAAGGCACCACGACGGGTACGGCGACGGGGCTAGACGGCGAATATGTGCTGCCGATCCGCCAGAAAAACGCGGTGCTCGAAATATCGCTGATCGGTTATAACAAGGTATCCGTCGCACTTTCGGACACCCAGACGCAAGCCGACGTCACGCTGAAAAGCGAGGCGATCGCCATGGACAACGTGGTGGTCGTAGGCTACGGCGTGCAGAACAAGCGCGACGTGACGACGTCGATCGCGTCGATCAAGGCCGAGGATTTCAAAGGGCTTGCGACGACCGATTTCCGCGACGCCATGGCCGCCAAGATGCCGGGCGTGCAGGTGCTCCAGCTGGGCGGCCAGCCCAACGGCAACGTCTCGATCCGCATCCGCGGCATCCAGTCCGCCACGTCGGGCAACGACCCGCTCTACGTCATCGACGGCGTTCCGTGCGACGCCCGTGCCTTCTCGAACCTCGACAGCAACGACATCGAGAGTCTCGAAGTGCTCAAGGACGCTTCGGCGGCGGCGATCTACGGTTCGCGCGGTTCGTGCGGCGTTATCCTCATCACGACCAAGCGCGGCCAGAACGAACATCCCGTGATCCGTTACGACGGCCAGTTCAGCGTATCGGGCGTGTCGAAAACCTATGATATGCTCAATGCCTACGAGTTCGCGCAGCTCTACAAGGAGTCGCGCGACAACGCCTATCTGACGGAGGTGCCGTCGGGGTCGATCGACGATCCCTACAATGAACGCGGGGCAACGGGCTATTACAAGGTTCCGCCCATCATCACCGCCTATCTCGAAGACAAGAGCGGTACGCTGACCGACACCGATTGGCAGGACGCCATCTTCCGCACGGCTCTGGCGCACAAGCACAGTCTTTCGGTTTCGGGCCGCACCAAGACGCTGAGCTATTACGTAGGCGCCAACTACCTCTACCGCGAAGGAACGATCATCGGATCGGATTTCGAGCGTTATGGAATGCGGGCCAATATCGACGGCAAGCGCAAGCGGCTGAAATACGGCGCCAGCTTCTCGCCCTCCTACTCGAAATACAATTTCGTGGATGCGGACGCCCAGTACGGAAACGACGGTGTGATCGCCTCGGCGCTGATGGCGGCTCCGATCTTCCCGGTCTACAACGCCGACGGCTCCTACAACTGGGACAACAACGGCTATCTGCGCCTCGAAGAGAACGGCGTGGGCGACACGCAGTTCAACGAGACGCTGAACCCCGTGGCGCTGGCGCTCGAAATCGACGACGTGCGCGAACGGCTCAATATGCAGGGCAGCGTCTACGCCTCCTACGAATTCATCGACGGGCTGGAATACAAGATCACCGCCGGCGGAGACTACTACAACTATTCGCGCAACTACTACCGGCCGTCGTATATTCCGCTGAAGAACAAGGCCAATTACAAGGACCCGTCGAATCCCACGGCGAAGAGCATCACCAACTCCTATTTCCATTGGACGCTCTCGAACCAGCTCTCTTTTTCGCGCCGTTTCGGCGACCATTCGCTCAACGCCGTGGCTGTCTGGGAGGCGGAAAAGGAGCATGTCAAAACGTCGCAGATCGTCGGCACGGGAGTCAAGGGCGACGACAAGATCCGCACCACGAAGGGCAAGACCATCGACCCGGCGGAGACCTACAACAACGAGTATGCCTACACGTTCGCCTCGTGGCTCGTGCGTGCGCAGTACTCCTACAAGGGCCGTTACATGGTTTCGGCGTCGATCCGCGGCGACGGTTCATCGCGCTTCGCCCCCAACACCCGGTGGGGTTATTTCCCGGCGGCTTCCGTCGGCTGGCGCGTGAGCGACGAGAGCTTCCTGCGCGACGTGAAATGGATCGACGACCTCAAGCTGCGTCTCAGCGTCGGCGTGACGGGCAATGCCCAGATCGGCAACTCGGAATATCTGCAGCTCTACGGTTCAACGAACATAGACCTCGGCAACGGACTCAGGCCGCAGGTCTATCCCTCGCAGATCGCCAATCCCGATTTAGGCTGGGAGCGTAATACGCAATATGACGTGGGTCTGGACCTCAGCTTTTGGAAAGGGACGCTGGGCCTGACCGCCGACTACTACTATTCGAAGACTACCGATATGTTGTTCGACGTTCCGGTTTCGTCCGTGTCGGGACTCACGTCATCCAACATGAACATCGGTTCGATGGAGAATCAGGGCGTAGAGCTGGCGCTAACCTCGCGGCGACGCTTCGGAGATTTTTCCTATTCGTTTTCGGCCAACTGGTCGCTCAACCGCAACAAGGTGCTGAGCCTCGGCGAAGGGAATGCCGACATCATCAAAGAGGTGTCGTTCAACGGGGCCTATTACATCACACGCGTGGGCCAGCCCGTGGGCTGCTACTACCTGCTCGTGCAGGACGGCATTTTCCACAACAAGGAGGAGTTGAACTCCTACCCCCATTTCAGCACCACGCAGGTGGGCGATTTCCGCTTCGTCGACGCCAACGGCAACGGTATTCTCGAAGAGGATGCCGACCGTGTGATCGTGGGCAACTACATGCCCGACTTTTACTACGGCTTCTCGGTCAATCTCTCATGGAAGGGCTTCGACATGGCGGCCAATTTTCAGGGCGTCTATGGCAACGAGATCCTGAACCTCGAACGCCGCTACCTGATGAGCAATTCCATGAGCCAGAACATGACACGGGACGCGTTGCAGCGCTTCCCCTACGGCGAGATGAACCGTCCGAACCGCAAGCTGACGGGCAATACCGCCGCCTGCACCTCGACTTTCCACGTCGAGGACGGCTCCTACCTGCGCCTGCAGAACCTCTCGCTGGGCTACACCTTCCCCGACAAGTGGACCCGCAAGGCCGGCATCTCGAAGCTGCGCATCTACGTGCAGGGGTCGAACCTCTTCACGTGGACCGACTATTCGGGTTACAATCCCGAAGTCAGCAACCACGCGAGCGACGCCCTGCGTCCGGGCGAGGACTACTGTTCTTATCCGCTGGCACGCACGTTCAGCGTCGGCATCAATTTCAACCTCTAATCGACCGGAATCATGAAATCAACATATTATCTTTTACTGGGCGTCGCGGCCCTTGGGACGGTTTCCTGCAGTGACAGCTTCTTCGAACAGTACCCAAGCAACAGCGTCACGGAGAACAATTACTACATTACCGACGACGACTTCGACCAAGGTGTGGCGGCCTGCTACCACAAGCTCAAGACCCAGATGGGCTACCACCTCAACGAACTGGCCTATCGCAGCGACGAGTGCTGCAAACAGGCCATGACCGTTTCCGATGCATCGACCTACTATTTCGACCATTTCGAGGAGAACTCCAGCAACGCCATCATGAGCGACATCTGGAACGCATGGTACAACGGCATCTACCGCTGCAACGATGTGCTCGATCACCTCGAAGGCCGTGAGGAACTGCCCAATTACGACAAATACCGCGGCGAAGTCCTGTTCATGCGGTCGTGGTGGTATTTCAACCTTTACAGGGCTTTCGGCGGCGTACCCATTGCACACAAAGTCGTGTCCCCGGCCGATGCCAAGACCATCCGTCGCTGCACGGACGACGAGATGTACGCCCTGCTGACGGGCGATCTGGCTGAGGCGGCCCGGCTGCTGCCGGCGTCGAAGGGCGCAGAGAAAGCCCGTGTCACCGATATTGCGGCGTGGACGCTCCTCGCGAAAGTCTACCTTACGTTCGGCAAGCCCGGCGAGGCCAAGACAGCCCTCGAAGAGGCGATGAAGAATCCCAACTACGGACTGGTGAACACCACGGCGGACGCTTTCAATGTGAAAAACAAGTTCAACAAGGAGATCATTTTCGCGCTCTACTACAACAAGGCAAACGATACGGGCCACGGTTACTGGTATTCGACCACCAAACCCGAAGAAGCGCAGCTGACGCAGCCCGCTCCGGTATTCCGGGCGCTTTACGACGCGCGGGACAACCGTCTGCCGCTGATCTCCGAGTACACGGAGGACAAAAAGGGAACCTATCTGCTGAACAAATGGTTCGACAACCGGAACGACGCCCTGAAAGGCAACGTGGTGGAGAACGACTTCCCGCACCTGCGCTATGCCGACGTGGTGCTGATGTACGCCGAGGCGCTGGCCGAATCGGGCAGCAGTCTGGGCGATGCGCTGGTGTGGCTCAACAAGACCCGCACGCGGGCCGGGCTGGACGCGCTCAAGCCTGAAGACATTCCCTCGAAGGGTGCTTTCATCGAAGCGCTCGCCGATGAACGCGGCCGTGAGTTCGCACTCGAAGGCCACCGTTGGTTCGACCTCGTGCGACTGGGGCTGGCGTTAGACCGCTTCCACGAAATGGGTTACAAGCTCGATGCGCACAATCTGCTGTTTCCCATTCCGCAAAACCAGATCGAGATCGTGAACGACAAGACGATACTCTGGCAGAATCCCGGTTACTGATCGTAAAAATTCAAAGCTGTTTCAATCATGAAAAATCTGATTCATATATGCATCCTGTCGGGCCTCGCGGCGCTTGCCGCGTCGTGCTGGACAGAAGATATCCCCGAAGCCGGCGCCGCACGACATCAGGTCGAGGCGCTCACGGCCACGCCCGGCGACGAAGAGGTGACCCTCGCATGGGAGATTCCCGACGGGTGGAACCCGACCGATTACATCGTCTTCTATACCGACGAGGAGTCGCAGACCGTGACGCTGCGCACCGGCGGGGCAAGCCGGTATGTCGTAGACAAACTGACCAACGGCATCTCCTATAATTTCAATGTGCAGGCCGTTTACGGCAAACTGATCTCCAACGCCGTGACGGTGGCGGGCCGGCCTTCCACGTCGCGTCTTCCGGTCACAGACCTCACGGTTACGGATACGGGCGACGGCTATGTGGCACTCGCGTGGTCCGCACCCTCGACCCTCGTGGAGAAATATACGCTCTCCTATTACATCGAGGATATGCCGGGCGATATCCGGACGCAGGAGATCGGCAAGGAGCAGACGGCCTACCGGTGCGAAGGGCTCACCAACGACAAGACATGGTTTTTCTTGCTGGCGGCCGAATATGCAAAGGGACCGGCCGAAGCGGACGTGGTCCGTGCCATGCCGACCAAGGCCATCCCCTATTTCATCTCCTCGGAAACGGCGGCTGTCGACCAGCCCGTCACGTTCGAATTCAACCGGACGGCCTATGCCGACGCGAGTGACGTGACGTGGACTTTCCCCGACGGTGCGGTCCTCACGGGCGACAAGGTCCTTTCGGGATTCAAGACCACGGGCAACCAGACCGTCATGCTGTCGGCGAAGATCGACGGATCCTCGCGCGAGTGGAAAATCACGGTCGAAATCCGTCCTTACGTCGTCAATTTCATGGATTGGGAGCAGGCCGACGGCGCCAAATACGAAAGTCCCACCTACACTTGTCCGGTGCTTTCGCCCGATGCCGGAACGGTCTATGTCAATACGGGCAACAAGGTCAGCAATCTCTATGCTTTCGATGTGCGTACCGGTAAAAACAAATGGACGTTCAGGCCGACCGATAACGGCGATATGCAGGCCGAATCGAAATCGATGGTGGCCGTCAATCCGGTATCGGGCGACATCTACTACGGAACCAGCGCCGGCGGGCAGTTCTATGCCGTGAAGCCGGACGGTACGCTGCACTGGAAATTCAGCAAATGCGGATCGATGAACTCAGCGCCTCCCGCTGTCAGCGCCGACGGCACGGTGGTCTACATCGCCGATGCAAAAGGCGCTCTCTATGCGCTCGACGCCGAAACCGGCACGGAGCGGTGGAGTGCACCCTACGCGGCCGGCAGCTGCGGTTACGGTTTGCTGGTCAACGGCGGCGAGGTGGTCCTAGCGGCCAAAACGGCGATTCATTTCGTAAACGCCGCCGACGGCACGAAGATCGAAGCAGTCTCGGTTTCGATCGTCAACTCCATCGGTTTTGCCGTGAGTCCCGACCGGAAGAAGGCTTATTTCGCTTACGCCACAACTCTGGCGGCCGTCGATCTGGACTCGCACACGCTGTATGCCCGGAGTGCAGCCGGAGGGGACAACTATTACCAGCCCATCGTAGCCGGCGACGGAACGGTCTTCGCCGGAACGAAAGACGGATATGTGCGGTTCTTCTCGCCCGATTTACAGACGATGATTCATGAAGAGCAGCCGAGCAGCGTAAAGAAAAACACCTTCAACTTCACGCGCCCGCTGGTCGATGCGAACAACCGTTTCTATATTATGGCGTCCGGCAACAGTACGGAGGACAGCCTCGTGCTCGAATACGATACGTCCGGAAACAAGATCTCCGACTGGAGCTACACACAGAACAACTGCCAGAACGGCTGCAATCTCGCGGACGGTGTATTATATACCGTAAACCAAGGTTCCGGAGACGGCGGAAACGGTCTTTTTATCGGTAAATACATCGGGGCGGCACGCGGCAGGGGCTGGTCGTCGCACGGAGGCGACCACTGCGGTTCGGGTTGCATCCAGTCGCCGCTGATCGAATGGTAATTCGGATGAGAAAGATGAAAGGGCTATTTTTAGGTTTGTTCCTGATGCTGGGCGGCGTGCTGTACGCCGCCCGGCCGATGGGAACCTCGCTCGGCATTCTCGGAGGGCCGACAACGGAGAAACTGGCCGAGGTCCGCGACGCCGGGATCGGGTATGTCGAGGTGACGTTCCACGCATTCACCCATAAAACCCCGGATGCCGAGTGTTACGCGGCGGCTTTCGCGCTGCGAGACAGGCTCGATAAAGCCGGACTGAAGGTCTGGTCGTGCCACCTGCCTTTCGGCCGGAATTGCGACATTTCGGTCGTCGATCCCGAACAGCGTGAGCGGAATGTGGCCTATATCGAGCGGATGATCCGGCTGTCCGCCATCTTCCGTCCCCAACGGCTGGTGCTGCATCCCGGATCGCGGCCCGTTCCGGAGGAGGAGCGCAGCGAACGCGAACGCTGTGCCGCCAACTCCATCTGCCGGCTGTCGCTCGCGGCGAAAGAGATCGGCGCGGTGCTGTGTGTGGAGAATATGCCTCACAGTATCGGCCGCACCTCGGCCGAGATGCTCCGCCTGATCGGAGGATGCACCGAGGCCATGGTCTGCTTCGACACGAATCACCTGCTTCTGGAGAGCCACGCCGATTTTATCGGGGCGCTCGGCGACCGGATCGCCACGGTCCATCTGTCCGATTACGACGGCCGCGACGAACGCCACTGGCTGCCCGGCAGGGGTGTGATCGACTGGCCGGACCTCTGCCGCAGGCTGCGGCGGACGGGTTACCGGGGAGTCTATATCTTCGAGGTGCACCACGGCGAAGCCACGTGCCGCGACCTCGTGAAGGCCTACGGACAGGTGCTGCGTAAAAAATAACAATCAATCATTCAACAGACTTACGACATGAAAAACAGACTATACGGACTTTTGGCCCTGCTGGCCGGGACATTGCTTCTCGGCACAGGGTGCAGCGACGACGAATCCGGACGCACGCTGCTCGCCGCAAAAACAAATCTGACGCTTGCGAAATACCGCAATGCCGAAGACGGCCTCACTTCGGTCGTCTGGAAAAAGGGCGAACAGGCGGCTCTGGTCGTCGAAGGACCCGGACGGACGGAACCGGTCTTTGCCGAACCGATTCTTCCCGGCACGGAGCGTTCGCTTTTCCTTTTCAACGTCACGGCGCCGCGGGACCCCGTGGCCGTAGCCGCATGGTGGCCTGCCGATGCGCAGGTGACCTGTGAGGACGGGGTGCTGAAAACCTCGATCCCCGCCGCGCAGGACGGGACGGTCTCCCCGATTCTGCTCGTAGGCCATACGACCGGGGTCGTGAACTCCTATGAAGGGGTCGACATGGAACTTTCCCAGCTCGGATGCACGATGTACATCCGGCTCATCCAGAACAGTTACAAGGTCACACGCGCCGTGATCGAAGCCAACGGCGGCGAAATGATCGGCGGCGAAGTGTCGGTCCGCATGACGGACTGGAATGTCACGGCTTCAGCGCCGCAGGTGACCGTGACGCCCGCCGTTCCGGTCGACTGCGCGGCAGGAGGTCAGACGCTCGTCGCGCTGCTGGCGCCTGTGGATCTTTCGTCGGGCTACACGGTGACCTTGTACGATGGCGATACGGAGGTTGATAAACTGGTCGACAATACGCCGGTGCGACTGGCGCAGGGAGGCAAGGTCGATACCGCCGAGGCGGAAAAACTCCCGACGCAGCTGCTGTTCTGCGGCAACAACACCGCCTGCGTGATCGAAGTCGGCAGCGAGCCGCCCGCCGATTATCGCAACGCCGTCGTATGGCGCTGGGATTCCCGCTCGGTCGCTCCGGTTCTGGGGATTTCCGAGTCGCAGTGCCGTGTCGGCGAGGGCAAGCCCGTGGACAACAACCGCAAACTGCTGTTGTCAGGAGCTACGGGCTGGTGTGTGCTTTACGACCGGCAAACCGACGGCATTCTCTGGTGGTCGACCTCCTGCCCGCAGGTGCACTCGTCCGATCTGCTGCCCAATGACCGGGTGGTGCTGGCCTGCTCGTCGGGAGCGGACGCCAACTGCAACAAGGTGCAGGTCTACGACCTCGGCCAAAACAACAAGGTGCTGTGCCAGTACGATCTGGAATCGGCGCACGGCGTGGTCTGGAACGAGTCTACGCAGCGTCTTTATGCCATCGGAGGCAAGAGCCTGAAAATATACAAATTGAAAAACTGGGAATCAGACACCCCCGAACTCGAAGAGGAGCGGACGGTCGAAACTCCCAAAAACTCGGTGCACGACCTGACTGCGGTCAATTCCCACAGTCTTTGCATCGCAGGCAAAAGCGCTTATGTTTATAATACGGCATCGGGAACCTTTTCCGAGCTGACCCACTTTTCGGCCTGCACGGCGCTTAAATCGGTGAACTATAACGAGGATACCGGCGAAGCGTGGTATACGGACGCTACCGTACCCGAAGGGGATCAGGACTGGACCACGCAGACGCTGCGCCACACGTCGAATGTAAAAAACGGGGAGGCGGACCTTTTAATCCGCATCCCCGATCTGAGCGTGTATAAGGTTCGGGTGTTGAGGTGGTAGGTGACGGCTCTGTGACTGCAGACGCTCTATTCGGAGCGTCTGCGGTTCAACAGCGGCAGTATGAACGAAATTACTGACGCGGCAATCCAGAAGAATGCGACGGGTCCGAAATCATAATGCTTGACGCCGTCCGCGGCGACGGTAATGTGCTTGTCTATAAGCCATCCGGACGCCACATCCTGAATTCCCGCTGCGCAGTAGGAGGCTATTCCCACGACCCCCAGCGCAGCGCCGGTAGCCTTCCGGGGCACGATGTCCACGGCCATCAACCCTCCGAGGAAGCAGATCAGTACGCCGATGGCTATTCCGAACAGCACCATCGAGAGGACGTTCACCCACATGGCATTACCGCCGTAAAGGAACAGCGCCAGCGCCACGGAGTTCAATACGCCGAATATCAGTGCGGGAATCTTGCGGTCGCCCCTGAAAAGCTTGTCCGAAAACCATCCCGAAAGCACCGTTCCGAGAATTCCCAAGAGGGCGTTTATCGAGACGATGGAGATTGCCTCGACGTCCGAGAATCCCTTGGCCTCCTGCAGGAACAGTACGCCCCATCCGTTGATTGCATAACGGGATATGTACATGAATGCGCTTGCCGCGGCAAGCACCCAGACGGCCGGGGTCCGGAGGACCTGCTTCTGAATCTCCCGGACGGACTTTTCGGCGCCGGGCACGGGTTTCTCGTGGGCAAGAGCCTCTACGGGCGGCAGACCCTTGGATTCGGGGGTGTCGTGGAGCCAGCAGAGGACGACGAGAACGCCGATGGCTCCTGCGAGCGCCGAGCCGAAGAACCCGGCCTGCCAGCCGGCGAATGTCACGATCGAGCCAACGAAGAGGAACGAGAAGAACTCCCCAAGGTTGTGGCTTGCGGAGAAGAACCCGTAATAGGTTCCGCGCTCGTTGAGGGGATACCAGCGCGAGAGGGATATGATGGCCGGGGGAGCGCCCATGGACTGCGCCCATCCGTTGAGTCCCCACATGACGGCGAATGCTACGAATATCACGGTCGTGGGAACTACGGAATGGGCCAACCCCAACAGTCCCATCAGGGCGTTCGCCGCGGCCGAGACGATGAGTCCCGTCGCCATGAAGCGCTTGATGTTGCAGTAGTCGGCGATGAATCCGTTTACGAACTTGCCGACGGCGTAGGCGAAGAGCAGCGCCGAGCCGATAACGCCCAACTGGGAAGCGTCGAGCGATCCGCTGTCGAGAACAGGCTTCTTCATGACGTTGAGACTGGTGCGGCAGACGTAGTAGAGGCTGTAGCCGAGCGTCGCGGAGACGAATGCCTGCAAACGCAGACGCCGGTAATATTTCGAGCGGGAGGCGTCGTCCATTTCGCGTCCGGGGGCGGGGGCGCTGATGCGGTAGAATTCGGTGATACGGCTCATGGCGTCAGTCGTGCAGTCCGCGCGAGCGGAGGTAGGAGATCAGCAGTTCGGGGCGGTCGGTCTGGATCATGGTCGCTCCCATGTCGACGAGTTTGCCGTAGACGGCGGAGGGATCGCCTTCGAGTGCGGCATCGTCGCAGAGACCTCCGCAGAGCGAAGGCCAAAGGGAGTTCACCCAGAGCTTCGAACCGCTGGCGAGAACCTCACGCATGCAGGCCTCGACTTCGGGGGTGTATTCCGACCAGCAGACCTCGTAGGCGAGGGGAGGTGCCGGCTGCTCCCCGTAGCTTCGGAGAATTTCGTCGTGATGCTTTTTGCTGAAATTGACGATGGGCATGAAAAGGCAGTTCTCGGAATACGCCGAGAATACGGGTTCGACCTCGGAAGCTGTCAGGCGGCCTTTGATAAGCGTTTGGCCCAGCATTCCCGTACGTTCGAGCAGCGGATGGATGCGGTCGTAGAACTGGAAGCCCTGATCGATGTTCACGACGGCGCGGCCCTTGCAAATCAGGAGCGCCTCTTCGAGCGTCGGGACCTTCCAGTGCGTGGCGACACCCTGTCCGGCCCGCAGGCTGACTTTGCAGATCGAGTCGAACGTGATGTCGCAGACGCGGCCGCGACCGGTCGTCGTGCGGTCGATGCGTGCGTCGTGCATCAGGACGAGCACGCTGTCGGAGGTCATTTTCAGGTCGATCTCCACGATATCGACGCCCCGGTCGATGGCGCTGCGAAGCGCAGGAAGCGAATTTTCGGGGTAGTTGCGCCAGTCGCCGCGGTGCGAGGCGACGAGGACCTTTTTCGAGGCGGGATCGTGAATCTCGGCGACGATGCCCGACGCCCGGTTTTCATGGACGGGATGGTCGGAGTTGCAGGACAGGGTTCCGAACAGCAGCAACCCTGCGATCAGTAGTTTCGAATGCATAATGGATTTTGTTTGGTGTAATTCACTGATAGGACAATCCTGCGGCGCAGACGGCTAGGTGCGGCATGAATTTATTTCGGATGACGCGGGATCATACAATTTAACGGTAACTTTGCAGATAAATGGACGAAGAGCAACTATTGTTGGATAAACTTGGCCGGGGCGATGTCGACGCCCTCGACACGCTCTATGTACGCTACGCCCCGAAGGTTTACGACTTTTCGCTGCGGTTTCTGAAAAATGAAGCCGAGGCGGAGGACGTTACACAGGATATCTTCCTGCAAGTATGGGACAACCGCTCCCTGATGGGGCAGGTGGTGTCGATTCGTGCATATCTGTTCCGGATGACGCGCAATACGATCTTCAACCGGTTCAAGCGCTCCAAAATGCACCTGCAATACATTCGGCAGTCCGAAACCCGTGAAGCGGAGCTGTCGGTCGATCCCGGCAGGCGCATAACGACGGAAGACCTGCTGGAAATGATCGAACTGGCGATCGAGAACCTCCCGGAACAATGCCGACGGGTGTTCAAAATGAGCCGTTACGAACATCTCTCCTACAACGAGATCGCCGAACGGCTCGGCATCAGTCCCCATACCGTGCAATTCCATATTTCGGAGGCGTTGTCGCGGCTCCGAAAACTCATGCCCGCCCTGCTGTTTTTTATCTGACAGCAATCGCGTTTTTTACCTAAACCCAAACCAACAAATAGTGAAATCATGAACACTTCCACACTTCGTCTTACCGGTCTTTCGGCATTGTCGCTTGCGGCCGGTGCCTGTACGGACGGATCGGTACAGAACGATCCGCGTCCCAACATCGTGCTGTTTCTGGCGGACGACATCGGCGCCGAATGTTTCGGCTGCATGGGCGGCGTCTCCTACGACACGCACACGATCGATTCGCTGGCCCGCAACGGCCTGTTCTTCCCCAATATGCACGCCCAACCGCTGAGTTCGCCCTCGCGCGTGCAGCTGATGACCGGTCAGTACAACGACCGCAACTACGTCTGCTTCGGCTATATGAATGACGACGAACCCAACTTCGCCCAACTGGCCCGGCAGGCCGGCTATACGACCGGGATGTTCGGCAAGTGGCAGCTCGGACGCGACCGCGGGATGCCCACGCGCTTGGGATGGGACGAGTGGTGCCTTTTCCAGCTCGATGTGTACAAGGAGTTCAACGGTCCGACCGGCACCGACCGCTACGCCAACTGCATGATGGACAACCACGGTCATTACGAATATTCGACCTACGGTCCCGACGGGTTCGAAGGCGCGGCATTCGAATTCCTCGACCGGCAGAAGGAGTCCGGAAAGCCCTTCCTGCTCTACTGCTCCACGCCGCTCGTGCATACGCCCCATACGCCGACTCCCGATTCCGAGAGCTGGGATATGGATTTCCTTGGGCGGTTCGGGAAGGACACCTCCAATTTCCGCGACATGGTGGCCTATCTGGACAAGAAAGTCGGACGCATGGTGCGGCGGCTCAAAGAGAACGGGCAGTGGGACAATACGATCTTCATCTTCACGTCGGATAACGGCACCTCGACGCGTATCGTCTCGCAGATGGCCGACGGCACGCTGCGCCGCGGCGGTAAAGGCGATCCGCGGGGCGTGGGGACTTCGGTTCCGCTGATCGTGTGCTGGGGCGACCGCATCGCGCCGCGGGTCAGCGAACGGCTGGCCGACTTTACGGATTTCTTCCCCACGTTCGCCGACGCCATGCGGATCGGGATTCCCGCAGAATGGAAACTCGACGGCGTAAGCCTCTACCCGGAAATCGCAGGGCAGAAACCGTTGGAGAAGGAGATTTCACTGATGCACTATAATCCGCTCTGGCCGACAGCGCCGGCACCGTACGCTTCGCGGGCTGCCCGTACCGCCGAGTACAAATACTATTGGGACGGCCGCTTCTACAATACCAAGGAGGACTTCATGGAAGAGCACCCGATCGACGTCGCCTCGTGCAGCGACGAGGTGAAGGCAATCTACCACAAGCTGAAAGACCGGGTCGACGAATGCCCCGATTTCCGTCCCGACATGCCCGGAGCTCCGCGGCGGGGCGATTACGGAACGTTCTACGACTTTGCAGAACCCAACAACCCGTTCTGATGAAACGAATATTGTTCCCGAATTCGACGTTTTTTAGAATCCGTCGGCCCGGCAGCTCGAAGAGCGGCTGAAAAGGCTTGTCCGGCGCATCCGCGAAAGCCATCCCCAGACGCCGCTGACCTTCTTCCAAACGGAGGTGCGCGAAAGCGGAAACTTCGACCTGAAAGAACGGGCTTTCGAAGCCGCCAAGCGAGAAGCCGCCCGGAAAGGAATGGGAAAACTCATCGAAAGGGACAAAAATATTTGACAAACCGAATCGTTACATCTTTTTCCCACACGGCAGGAAGCCGGGGCGTTGACGGTATCATGAAGACTGCGCTATGCCAGCATCGGTTTCAGGACGCCGAACAGCACGAGCGCGATGACCAGCGTAACGACGATATTGAAGGTCTGCGCCGCAAGGAACGCCCATAGAGCGTTGCGGTTTTCCTTCGAAACGATCTCTTTCAGGCGGGTGTCAAGCCCCACGCAGACGAAGGCCAGCGAGAAAAAGACCGTCGAGAACATCTTGGCGACGCCCGGTTCGGCGAGTTTGCCCTTCGCATCGGCCGTAAACAGGCCGTTGCTCTGCAGGATGCTGAAAACCAGCGAGGCCGCGACGAAGCCGATGATGAATTTCGGGAACTTCTCCCACACGATGCCCAGCGACGGAGCCTGAGCGCCCTTTTCGCCGCGGCGGGTCGAGAGGTAAAGCGCAATGAAGAAAGCCACGACGCCGATCAGCACGTTCTGCGCCGCCTTGATGATGACGGCATGCTGGTTGGCGACCTCGCCGACGATCGTACTCGACGCCGCCACGCCCGACGTGGTGTCGATCGTGCCGCCGATCCATGCGCCGGCGACCTCCTGCACGACATGGGGATCGTCGAAAATCAGGGGCAGAATCGTATTTGCGAGCCACGGCATCAGGTAGATCATCGGCACCACGACGATCAGCACCAGCGAAACGATGTAGGAGAGTTTCCGGTCGTCGCCGCCCGCCACGCGGGCTGCCGTGATACACGCCGAGACGCCGCAGATCGAGACGCCGCTCGAAAGGATCATCGCCGTATGCTCGTCGACCTTCATGCGGCGCGACACCCAATAGGCGAAGAACCACACGACGGCGACCACCAGACAGGCCTGCACCAGACCGAAGACGCCCGACTTCATCACGTCGCTGAAAAGGATCGTGGCACCGAGACATACGACGCCGATCTTGATGTAGAATTCGCCCTGAATCGCCGGTTTCATCCACTCCGGGACCCGCCACACGTTGCGGATCAGCAGACCGAAGAGCACCGAGAAGAAAACCGACTCGAAGCCGTAATAGGAGACGGCGGGAATCTTGGCCACGATCTGCGCCAGCAGGGAGACGGCGAAAACCACCGCGAGCGACGGCAGCAGGCCCCTGAGCGGGCGGCGCAGCAGAAGACACCCGGCGTAAAGCACCGCCAGCACGACGGCGAAGAGGTAGGCGATATTGCTCCATGCGGCACCGCCGAGCAGCGTCGCGGGAACCTTGGGAAGTCCGGCGGGCACGATCGCCGCAAGCGCCAGCAGGGGTATGCTCACCCAGACTACCACCCAGTCCTCGACCCGGAATTGTTCCATCCATTTTTTCATAAGGCGTTCGGTTTTTCAGTATTAGAATATGCCGGAAAGCATCAGCGCAACCACATTGCGGCCGGAGACGTCGCGGGCAGCGTAATCTTCGTAGGTATAGTTCAGCTGGCAGCGCAGGTACTTCACCGGCTGCCACGTAAGGGCCGCCGTGTAGTTGGTCTGGCGGCTCGAACTGCGGGCGCTGTTTTCGAGGAAGGTATCGTAGCGCACGGCAGGCAGCAGCGTCTTCGTCACGCGCCACCCGGCCACGGCGTACCAACCCTCGCTGTCAAGGTCTCCCGTCGTGCCGCAGATATATTCGCCGCGCACGACGACCGGACCGCGGTCGTAGCAGGCTCCGGCCCCGTAGCGGACGCGCTTGAGGTAATCTGCGCCGTATTCGCCCCAATAATACGACCCGGCCAGCTGCAATCCGGCGGCGGGTTTCAGCGTCAGACGTGCCACGACGTCCTTGCTCTTGTTCTTGTCCCTGACGTTCAGCCCCTCGCCGTTGAAGACGCCGATGTTGTAATTCAGAATGCTGTATCCGTCGCGGCGGAAAAATCCGCCGAAAAGCTGCGCTCCCATGTCGCGCCCCGTGGCCGAAAGTCCGCAGAGATCGTTGAAGCCCATCAGCTTGCACAACGACAGCGGATACTCGATAAACTCGTACCTGAGCGGCACGTATTCGGTATTCTCGATCGAGAAGGGCAGTTTGTATTCGCCCAGCTGGAGATTCAGCTCGTCGAACGGTCGGTAACACAAATATGCGTCCACGATCTTCGGCGACGCGAATTCGATCTGAACGCGGTAGTCGAGTTTGGGAGCGATGTTGCCCGACAGGCTCAGGCGCACGCGCTTGATAAAGAAGGAGGACGAGTTATCGCTCCATTCGTAGCCGGTCTGGAGGTATCCCGAAATCGTAGGCAGGGCGGCCAGCACCTTGTCCCATGCGGACGTTTTGGCCTTGAGCGCCGCGACCTCTGCGGAAAGCTCCCCGACCGTAACCGTGCAGAGCGTATCGGGCTGTTGGGCATAGGAAGCGCAAAACAGCCCGAACGACAGCAAAACTGGTAAAATCAATCTCATAAACAGAATCGTTTGGGTCTGCAAAAGTCGCAAATTCGGCGCAACCGATCAATACGCGAAAATACCTAAAAAGAACAAAACCGGGTCCGAAAGGCATCCGAACGCGGCAGCGACCGGACTGAAAACGGACAAGAAGGGCCGTTTGCGAGGCAAATAGGGAGGGGCAGAAGGTCTGCGGCAAACACCCGAAAAAAGAGGAGCGGACGCTCGCGGGGCAGTCGGTCGTGAACCTGCACGAAAATGCGCGCGAGGCGGTGCGCCAGATACTGCGCGGGCATCGAGGTCGTTTCGCGCATCAAAGTTGATGCGGGCATCGCGGGTATCGAGGTCGGTGCGGGCATCGAAATCATCTCGCGCATCGCTGCCGAAGAGAACGCCGCGACCGCAACAAACGACAACGGCGGGGCAATCCCCGCCGCAATACGAAAATATCTTCAGGCCGTTCTTCACGACACGCCGTCCTTCACCGCCAAGCCCGACGGTTCGGGCATCGGTCCGAACGTTGTGCATCCACATCATGCGCCCCTACGACGGATCGCGGCGTCCGGCGACAACACCGGCAGCCGCGCGGTTTACGCCCGTATTCGGACAAATACCCCTGCAAAACCGCCGGAAATGCGGTCAAGAAGGCATCCGAAGCGCATCCGCATACCCCACTATCGGGGCATCGGGAAGGAGAGCGTCCGTGCATCGAGGAACGCATCGGGGAACGGACTCCAGTTCCACGCCTGACCGTTCGAAAGGTTGAAGTGCGACCCAAGGCGCAGCGAGTTGTTGTCGATCACGGTCACACGCGAAGGCAGGTTCTCCTTCTGAATCACCACCACCGAAGTCATCGACACGGCCGGCTTGACCTTCATCGGCGCAGCGGTCCGGAAGTCGGTTTTCCACGGCGACATGTGGGCCAGCGAGTCGGGAACGGACATCTCGACCCGAAGCGAATCGGGAAGCCTGAAACTGCCGGTACGGGTCGAATCGGGCCGCACGAGCCGGAACCGGCCGGGCTCCTGCGCCGAAAGCGAAAACGCCGCGAACAAGGCGACGGCGATCATAAACATCCTTTTCATAACTTTCCTTCTATTTTCTGTTGCACTTTTCCTAAAAAACCTCCCGCAGAATCCGGACCGACTGCACGGCGCTGATGGCGTCGAGGTGGTACCCGAAATAGACCAGCACGGCGTTGAGAAACTCGACCCGCTGGCTGCGGTTGAGACCGATCTCCGAGAGACAGCGCACGTCGCACTCCAGAAAATCGCGCAACATGCAGGCGCACTCCCTGTTCATATAGCTAACGTGCGCGGGCCGGGTTTTCGTATAAAGCCCCTCGCGGATATCGAACCAGTCGCCGGAGGCGTATTCGTTACCGGGACAAAAACCCAGAAACCGGCTCAGGTTGGCGAGAAACCACAAATGGAAATTGGCCACGCCCTCGTCCATCGAGTCGAGCGCCCCGACGCAGTTCCACACGAAGTCGAAAAGCGCTTCGTTGGGTTCGTCGTACTCCCTGACGAGGCGGTACAAAACCTCTGCCATGAAGAGCGCCATGGTCGATTTGCGCACGTCGAACGGCAGACTCTGCAAGACGAATCCGCCCCGCACCTCCTTGAAGCGGTGCATCTGCTGCCGCGGCGATTCCAGCCCCTCGAATTCGACGGGAAACATCGGTTGGAACAGCGCCAGCTTCGAACCGCGTCCATTGCGGCTGCGCACGCCCTGCACCATGTAACTGCGGCGGCCGCCGGCGTCGGTCAGGAGGTAGACGACCATCGACGAATCGCCGTATTTGAGCGTATGGAGAACTACCCCGCGCCCCTTGTACGTCTTCAACCTACTCCTTGCGTACGTGTACCGTCACCCAGCCCTCCTTCACCGCCGTAGCAACGGGCCTGAGCCCCAGTTTTTCGGCGCAGGCCGTGATCGCCGGAACGTCGGGTTCCAGAAATCCGCTCATCACCAGATCGCCTCCGGCGTCGAGCGCGGCGGCATAGGCCGGCATGTCGGCCAAGAGGATGTTGCGGTTAATGTTGGCCAGAATGAAACCGTAATGCCGTCCGGCGATGCGGCGCACGTCGCCCAGCATCGGCGTAATGCGATCCGCGACACCGTTGGCGGCGATGTTCTCGCGGCAGTTGGCGTCTGCCCAGTCGTCGATATCGACCGCATCGACGTGCTCCGCGCCGCATTTGGCGGCGACGATCGACAGCACGCCCGTGCCGCTGCCCATGTCGAGTCCCCGGCGACCCGCGACGCCCAGATCGAGCACGGCGCGCGAAACGAGCCACGTAGTGGCGTGGTGTCCGGTCCCGAACGACATCTTGGGCATGACGACCACCTCCATGACCCCTTCGGGGGCGGGATCGTGGAACGGCGCACGGATCAGCAGGCGGCCTTCGACATCGACGGCCGGGAAATTGCTCTCCCATACGGCGTTCCAGTTCTGGGTCTCGATGGCGATATAGCGTCCCTGCACGCCGTAGCGGGCGAGCAGGGCATCGACCCCGGCTTTGCAGTCGGCCAGCCGCTCCTGCGGAATGTAGGCTTTGAGCGTCCCGTCTTCGGTTTCGAAGCTCTCGAAGGGATAGTCGGCCAGCTCGGCGGTGAGTATTTCGGCCTGCTCATCCTCCGAAAAGGCAATATTCAACGCTATATAGTTCATATTATGTAAAATTTATATATCTTAGCCCGGACAAAGTTAGCGATAATCTCGGAATATAGCAGGCAAAGGATGGCAGAAAATACGAAAAAGTGGGAAGAGACGGGACGTCGTTACCGGACCTATATCAAACTCGAAAAACGTCTCTCGCAAAACACCGTGGAATCGTACATGCGCGACCTGCGCCAGTTCGCGCACTTCATCCTCCGCCAGTACGACGTCGCTCCCCGCAAGGTCGAGGGAACGATGATCGAGCGCTACATGGCATGGCTCTACGACCGCGGACGCGAAAAGACCTCGCAGGCCCGCTGCCTGTGCGGCATCCGCAGTTTCTTCAACTTCCTGCTGGTAAACGATCAGATCGAGACTTCGCCCGCCGAGTTCGTCGATACGCCCAAATTCGGACGCCCGCTGCCCGACATCCTCACCACCGACGAGATCGACAGCATCATCGCCACGGTCGACATGCGCTCGACCAAAGGGCTGCGCGACAGCGCCATGCTCGAAGTGCTCTACTCGTGCGGCCTGCGCGTCTCCGAGCTGACCTCGCTGCGGCTTTCGGACCTCTTTTTCGGCGAAGGATACATCCGCGTCATCGGCAAAGGCAACAAACAGCGGCTGGTGCCGATCAGCAACACGGCGCGGGACAAGATACAGCGGTATCTCGAAGAGCGGCGCAGCGCACGTTCGGGCGAGGAGACGGTATTCCTCAACAACCGCGGCGGACAGCTCACGCGCGTGATGGTCTTCACGATCCTCAAGCGGGCCGTCGAGCGCGCGGGCATCGACAAGCACATCAGTCCCCATACCTTCCGCCACTCGTTCGCCACACACCTGCTCGAAGGAGGCGCCAGCATACGTCAGGTGCAGGAGATGCTGGGACACGAGAGCATCCTCACCACCGAAATCTACACCCACCTCGACAGCGACCACCTGCGCCGCACGCTCGAAGAGCACCTGCCGATATAAGCCGGCGGGAATCCGGAGGAAAAGGCGAATGCGGCCGCCCGGACAGAGTGAGACCGCATACGTACACGCAGACGGAACCGCCGTTCGCACGGACAAAACCACACTCGCAAAAAACAGCGAAGCCGGGGATCGGCCCCCGGCTTCGTCGTTTTGCGGCGCAGAAGCGTCATTCGCCCTGCACGCAGTCATAGACAAGAATATTGGCCCGGCGGTTGCTCGACGATCCGTCGCGGCACGCCACGCCCAGATAGAGTTTGCCGCCACGCACCTTCAGACTCTCGCCCTCGGCATAGCCCGTGGTCGTAAGTCCCGCGGCGGCAAGTCCCGCCTTGTCGGCGACGGCCGCCACTTCGGTACGCGGCACGACGATCTTGCCGCTGTAGTTGAAGACCGTGACATAGGCTTTCGATTCGAACGAATCGGCGCCCGTCTCGACGGCGTTGCCTTCGTAGAAGTAGACGTAGTTGCCCGCCACTTCGTGTCCCTGATGCGAATAGGAGTAGACGTCATTCTCCTTGTCCGACCCGGCGGGCACCGAAAAACTGCCCAGCACGCGGCAGTCGTTCAGGTCGCGGGCCTCGATCTCGCGGGTCACGGGGTCGCTGCCCGCCGAACCGACCGTCACCGTGGCCGTCATCTTCTTGAGCGGCAGGGCCAGCGCTTCGTCGAGATCGAAAATCCAGAAGTAGCGCACGCCCGACCTGCGCGAACCGATGAGCAGGCGGCGCGCCCCGAAGTCGATCGAGACCTGCTGGTCGTACTGTCCGTCCTTGTTGAGAAAGAAGGTCTCTCCCGCATAGCCGGCGTCGGAGGTCGCGCCCGGAACGAATTCGACCCGCGACACGGACCAGTTGTCGCCGTACTCGCCGCTTTTGTCCACCGAAGCGTTGCTGTTAAGCCAGATGTAGGTCTTGCCGTCGGAAGCCTCCTCGGCGACGATCTGCGTGCCGTGGCCGAAGTACTTGAGGATCATGCAGTCGGACTGCGCATTCAGCCCCGGACCCGCGGCACGGCAGATGTTGAGCGTCGCGCCGTCGGAGCCGACCTGCGAGTAGTAGATGCTGCCGCTTTCGGTCAGGTCGAAGCCCTGCATGATGCGCCGGGGAGCGTACAGCAGTACGTTCTTGCTGTAGATAATCCCGTCGGAGAGCGGGGCCGCGAGCGCAGCCGAGGGGTCGAGCGGCGGCTCCTGCAGCGTGGCGACCGTACAGCGGGCCGAATAGCTGCGGTAGCGGGCCGTAATGACGGCCGTGCCGAAGGCGCGGAGCGTCACCAGTCCGGTCTGATCGACCGTGGCGACCGTCTGGTCGGAAGAGCTCCACTTGAGCGTGACTCCGGCATCGGCGGGACGGGTCGCGGCGACCAGTTGGAACGACTGCCCGACGGTAAGTTCCAGATCCTTCTCGTTGAGTTTGAGCGACGTGATCTGCACCGGCCTGTCATCCGAGGAGCATCCGGCGCCCGCTGCGGCCGAAACGACGGCCAGCAACAGCAGAGTGAGGTATTTTTTCATACTGTTCGTTGTTTTCATCAGTTCATGTTCTCATCGACGACCGACACCGAGAAAGTGCCCTTCAGGCGCGTCGAACCGCCTCCGCCCGTAGTGATCGTATTGTTCGCCGTGATGCGCACGTTGGCCGAGACCCGGTAGCGTATCCAGAGCGTACCCGAATTGATCGTGACCTCGACGGGGAAGTCGTACGAGAAATAGCCCGTATTCCCGCCTTCGAAAAGCGGACTGTCGTAGGCGCGGACATGGTAGGTCACCTCGGTATTGTTGAAGGTTCCGCTCTTCGCACCGCCGGCCTGCCGCCAAGTCTGCCCGTCGGCCGAGTACTCGATCAGGAAGAACCCCGCCGAAGAGCCCGAACCGCCGATGCTGCCCGTACAGTTGATCTTCGTGCCGGAGACGAGGTATTTCACCGGAATCTTCTGCAGCCAGTAATCGCCGGTATAAAGCCCCTTGAGATAGGCGTGCCCGTCGTTGTAGCCCCAACTGTTGACCGCCGAAGCCGTCTTGGCATCGGCTTCGACGACCGTGATGTAAGCGCGGCCGTCCTCCGAAACCAGACTGTGCGACGCGGTTACCCAGTCTGGCTGCCGGGCTTTCAGGGCATTGACGTCCTCGGTACTGCCCTTGACGGGACAGAACTCCCACGTCACGGGAAGCCCCTCGATCGGCATTTCGCTCATGGCGTACACCTTGGCGCGGGCCGTACCGATCTGCACGCCGTCCACCGACACGGCGAAGGCCGCATAGCCCGGCACGGTCGGCGTTCCCGCAATGTCGAGCGCCACCGTAGCGCCGCCGTTGACGAGCCGGACCGAGGCGCCGGCCACCGAAAGGCCCTGCGAATCGCCGCTCAGGGTGCAGCTCACGTCGATCGTCTCGTCGCCGTAGGCATTGGCGTAGGTGAAGCAGAGCCGCGATTTCGAAGGCTCCTGCTCGATGAGGTTGCCTTCGACATAGGGCGCGCCGTAAACGACAGCGCCGTCGGCCTGCGTGACCGTGATCGGATATTGCCTGCCGCCGCTTTCGAGGTAGATGGTCGCCGTGCGCTCGGCGGAGCGGTTGTGCGTGGCCGAAACGGCGATCCACTCGAACGCGCCGCTGCCGACGCCTTCGGAGGGAGAGGTCGAAAGCCATCCGGCGTCTTCGGGAATCACGGTTCGCCAGCTGCCGTTGCAGCGGAGCGTGATCTGCTTGGACGAGGCCAGACAGCTGGCGAAGCGGATCGAATCCGTCTCGCGGACCAGATAGCTGTCATCGTCGTCGCTGCACGCCGTCGTCAGCGCCGCGCACCCGGCGGCCAGCAGCAAAAACTGATATATTCGTTTCATGATTTTCATTTTTCAGGTTCGCAATCGTTTATTTCTTCCAGCCCGGATTCTGGCCCAGCGCGGGATTGTCGTTGAGGGCCGTGGTCGGGATCGGCCGCACGTACTTCTTGTCGTCCCACTTGCGGTTCATGCGGATGTAGCACTCGATATAGCCGCTGTCGCCGTCGGTAAGCGCATAGTCGCCGCCCAGCACCCGGTAGGTCACGCCCGGCTCCGTCACCGGGGGATTTTCGCGCACGAAGCAGACGTCGCCCGAACCGTCGCCGTCCATGTCGTAGACCTTGCCCAGTTCGCCCACATAGACCCCGTACCACGGGCGTTCCAGCAGCCGCCCCATGCCCCAGCGCATGTCGTCGTCCCAGCGGCAGTTTTCGAGCAGCAGTTCGATGCCGCGTTCGCGGCGGATCTCCAAGATGGCCATGTCGGTCGTGGTGTTGAGGAAGTATTCGGCCATGTAGGGATCGTAGGCCGAAGGCATCGTGCCGTCCACCCCGGCGCGTTCGCGCAGGAGTTTGATCGTGGCGTTCCAGACCGTCTCGCTGAATTCGCCCAGTTCGGCCTTGGCCTCGGCGTAGTTGAGCAGCACCTCGGCATAGCGCAGGATCGGGATGCTGGTGGCGCAGGGAGCCGTATTGCTGTCCATCGAGGTGTCGTCGATGACCCACTTGATGGGCTGGTAGCCCGTCACGCAGTAGCCGAAATCGGGGGCGTAGGGCGTATTGACGTTGTTGTTCCTGCGCGTATAGCCCGGATAGCGGATGCTCTGCATCAGGCGGTAGTCGCGGTTTTCGAACTCGTCGGCAAAGAGGGTTTTCTCATACCCCGCCTTGTCGGTGAAACGGCTGCCGTCCCGGTTGAGGTAGGTATTGACGAACTGGCGCGTGAGCGAGTAGCTGCCGTACTGCATATTCACGAAATAGGTATTGAGAATATGCGTGGCGTTGAGCGAAGCGTCGTAGGCGCGCGCCCAGATGACCTCGCCGGAGGCGACGCTCTCGCTGGTGAACAGACTCCGGTACTGCGTGGCGACCTTGGCCGGATCGGAAACCAGCGCATATTTGCCCTCGCCCATCAGCGTTTCGCAGGCGTCGACGCAGGCCCGGAGGTACATCTCCGACTCGTCGGCCGTCCACGGCTTGCCGGTCGAGGGATCGTTCGCGTGGTATTTGCGGAAAGTGCCCTCGTAGAGACAGCAGCGGGCCTTGAAGGCCAGCGCCACGTTGCGGGTGATGCGCACCGAATTGACTTCGAGCTTGGCGTTGGTGATGCAGTGCGTCGAGGCGAAATCGAGGTCTTCGAGCACCTTGCGCATGACGTATTCCCGCGAATCGCGCGGCTTGTAGAGCGCCTCGCGGTCGTTGGCGTCGATCTCCCTGTCATACCACGGCACGGCCCCGAAGGTCTTGACCTTGTTCATGTAGAAATAGGCGCGCCAAAAGCGTGCGACGCCTTCGTAATGGTCGAGAATCGCCTCGCCGGCCGCAGCCCGGCGGAAGTTGCCGAGGAAGTAGTTGATGTTGCGCAGGTCCTCCCAGCTGCCCGTGGACCAGCCCGACTGGTCGTCGGCGTCGAAGTTGTCGGTGAGGTACTGCCACTCGCCGCGCCAAGCCATGTAGTCGGCGCGGGCGTCGCCCGTGGCCACGGAAATGGCGGTCGGGATCATGGTTTGCAGAAATCCGTTGGCATAGGCCTCCAGATCGCTCTCATTGCGGAAATAGGAGGGAGCGTCGATCTTATTGGGGTCTCCGGCGGTCAGGAAATCCTCGCAGGAGACAAGCCCCGCGGCGACCGACAGAATCAGAAACAGCTTTTTCATCGTTTGCATGGTTTGAGAATTAGAACGTGAGGTTGAGACCCAGCGTCACGGTGCGCAGCATCGGATAGCTGTAACCGTCGCCCTCGGCCGTACGGAAGTCGGAGTCGCCCGCGTTGATGACTTCGGGGTCGTAGTTGTCGCAGTATTTGAACATCGGCGAGGAGGTCCAGAGGTTCTCGCCCGAAACATAGACCTTCAGCCCCTTGATCCGCATCTTGCGGCAGATATGGGCCGGGAAGGTGTAATCGACGGTCAGGTTCTTCAGGCGGATGTACGACACGTCCTGCATGTAGCGGTCGTTGGGCGTGGTCAGCACGCGGTTCACCGAGCTTTCGTTGGTCTGGTAAGCCGAATAGCGGGGCCAGTAGGCCGTGTCCCAGTTGTCCAGCTCCTCGCTGTAGACGTTGCTGCCCGTATGGGCCTTGAGCATGTAGCCGAACGGACGGTTGTACTGCCCCCAGAAGTAACCCGAATCGTAGCGCGGATACCAGTTCTTCTTGGCGACGCCCTGCCAGAAGGTCGAAATGCCGATGCCGTTCCAGTTCAGATTGACGTTGATGCCGTAATGGTAGCGGGCCGAGGTGTTGCCGATGACGGTCAGGTCGCCGTGGTCGGAGAGCGTCTTGGCGCCCTGATCGATCTTGCCGTCCTCGTTCAGGTCGGCGAACTTGACCTGACCGGGGCGCGTCACCTTGTCGGAGGATTGCAGGAAGGACTGCGTGGCGTGGGAGTCGATGTCGTCCTGATCGCGGAAAAGACCCTCGACGCGGTAACCCCAGATTTCGCCCAGCTCCATACCTTCGTAATAGTCGTCGAGGTTGCCCGTGGGGTTGATGTATTTGGTCACCCACGTACGCGAATCCCAGACCATCGCCTTGACGCCGTAGCGGAACTCCTTGCCGGCCAGTTTGAAGCTGTCGCGCCAGCCTACGGAGAGTTCCCAGCCGTTGGTCTTCAGCGAAGCGTTGTTGCCCTTGGGGGCCGCCGTGCCGTACACGGCGGGCAGGCTCACGCCGACGGTATACATATCGGTCGTATAGCGGCGGTACCAGTCGAAGCCCATCGTCAGGCGGTTCTTGAATAGGTCCAGATCGGCGCCGACGTCGTACGTGGTCGAGGTCTCCCACGTCAGCGAGAGCGGAATGGCGCCCGGAGCGACGGTGTAGGTCCCCAGCGCATTGCCGATGACCACGGTCGAGGACTTGAGGGTCATGTAGTCGATATACTTGTAGGGGTCGATGTTGCCGTTGCCCATCGAACCGGCGGAAAGGCGGATCTTGAAGTTGTCGAGCCAGCCCTCGGACCACCCCATGAACTTCTCTTCGGAGAGCCGCCAGCCCACCGAAGCCGAGGGGAAGAAGCCCCACTTCGAATTCTGGGGGAATTTCGACGAGCCGTCGTAGCGGCAGCTGAACTCGGCGAGGTAGCGTCCCTTGTAGCCGTAATTGGCGCGGAAGAAGGCTCCGACGTAGCTCCAGTCGTAACCGCCGACCGTGGGGTCGCTCGTCACGCCGTCCATCAGCCCGAAGCTGGGCTTCGAAGGAACGGTCAGCCCCTCGCGCTTGACGGTCAGGGTGCGGTATTTCTTCTTTTCGAGGTTCCAGCCGCCCAAAAGTTTGAGCGAGTGGTCGCCGCCCAGTTTGGGGGTGTATTCCGCATAGATGTTGCTCGAAACATAGTTCATGTCGTAACGGACGTTCTGGAGCGTGCTGCCCTGACTTTCATTGACCGTGATGGTCGATTCGAGTCCGGTATAGCCGGTGTACATGTTGGTCACGCGTTCGCGCGTGTTGCGCGAAAAGAGGTAAGACAGGTCGCCGGAGACCTTGAGCACGTCTTTCACGAGGTCGATCTCGACGCCGAGCTTGTCCTTGAGCGTGAATTTATCCTCCTGCTGGTAGCTCGTCCCTTCGGCGAACCCGGCGTAACCGTTCAGCACGGCGGCATAGGTCCACGTGCCGTCGGGATTGGTAATCAGGCTGACGGGCTGGCCGGAGTGTTCGACCATGCGCGGCACGAGCTGGTTGCTGTAGTAGAGCATCGGCTGGTGATAGTCCACGACCGTGAAGTCCATGTTGTTGTTCAGACGCAGCCACGGGCGGATGCGCACGCTGCCTTTGGCCCGCACGTTATACTGCTTGTAGCGTTCGTCGCCGACGCGGTAGATGCCGTCCTGATCGTAAAAGCGGCCCGAAACGTAATAATCGGCGTTTTTGCCGCCGCCCGAAATGCTCAGGTTGTGCTCGTGCGAATAGTTCACGTCCTTGTAGAAGGCTTTGGTCCAGTCGGTATTGCCGAAATATTCGTATTTGCCGTTGTCGTTGACGCGCACGCGTTCGAGCGAGGGGTCCGTACTGCGGCGGGCGAGTTCCCTGTACCACGAATCGGAATAGGGCACGATGTTGTTGATCGTCGAATTAAGCTCCTTCGAACCGTTGTAGTAGCCGTTCCATGCGTTGATATAACCCGTCGTCCACTCGTAACCGTCGGTCACGAGGTTGGGCTTGACGGTGCGCGAGTGGATCGAGAAGCTGCCGCTGTAGGTGACGTTCACCTCGCCTTCGGAAGCCGACTTGGTAGTCACGAGAATCACGCCGAAAGCGCCGCGGGCGCCGTAAATGGCGGCCGACGATGCGTCCTTGAGCACCGATACGCTGGCGATGTCCTGCGGATTGACCGTTTCGAGGTCGCCCTCGACGCCGTCGATCAGCACCAGCGCTCCGCCGCCCGAACCGATCGAGCCGGTACCGCGGATGTCGATGGTCGCCGCGCGCGAAGGCTTGCCGTCGCGCATCGAGATATTGAGGTTGGGGATCGCGCCCTGCAGCGAACGCGAGACGCTCGGATTGGAGCGTTCGGCGAACTGCCTGCTGTCCACCTGATCCACGGCACCGATCAGGTCGCGGCGCTTGACCGAACCGTAACCCACGACGACGACCTCTTCGAGGATCTGCTTGTTCTCGCGCAGCGTCACGTCGAGCGTACTCCGGGCGCCGACCTGCTCTTCGAGGGTCTGGAATCCCAAGTACATGAAGACCAGCACGGCGCTGCTTCCGGAAACGGAGAGCGAGTAGCGGCCGTCGGCATCGGTGGAGGTGCCCGTAAGGGTATTTTTCACCAGCACGCTCACGCCGGCCAGCGGTTCGCCCTGCTCGTCGGTCACACGGCCGGCGACGGTCTGCTTCCGCTGCTGCGCGGCGCTGCGCGCGGCCGGCGCATCGGACTGCGGAGGCGCGGACAGAGCAACCACCTTGTCCTTGATCTTATAGGAAATGCCGGTGCCGGCGAATACCGAAGCCAGCATCTCGTCGAGCGTCGAGCCGTTCAGCGCGACGTCCACATGGGGAAGAGTACGTTCGCCGAGCGAAGTTTCATAGGAAAAGACCACGCCCGTCTGTTGGGTGAAAGCCGTCACCACCTCGCGCAGGGGAGCGTTGCGCAGCGACAGTTTCAGATCGTGGCGCTGCGCGGCGAAAGCCGCGTCGGCATCGGCCGCCGCGAACGACGGGAGCGTCAGGCCGGCGCATAACAGAGCCGCACACCACCCTTTCAGGAGTGAAGTAATCGATTTTTTCATTATGTTTCAGATTAGAATAAAGGAAGAAGTTTGTTTTAAGGCCGGTCCGAACGGCGGGTTCGGACTAAAGGATAGCAAAAGACTCTTGTTCCATAGGCTGAGCGGATTTGGGGTTGGGTTACTATTTATCGATTCAGCTGAATTATTTCGAAACGACAGCCCGACACGAACTGCAGCAGCTCCACGACGTCCTCGACCGAAGCGTCCTTCTGGAAACTGAAATTGTAGCGTTCGCCGGGTATCTGCTGCGCCCCGATGCGCAGGCTTACGCCGTAGGTCCGTTCGATGCGCGCGACGATTTCGGGCAGCGTGACGTCATCGAGGGTGACGACCCCGTAACGGATCAGCAGCAGGTCGCCCACAGGCACTTCGTTGACTTCGAGCAACTCGGCGTCGGCGTCATAGACGGCCTGCTGGCCGGGATGCAGGCAGATCAGGTTGCGGCCGCCGGCGTGCTGCAGGGCCACGGAGCCTTCGGCCAGCGTGGCTTCGGCGACCGGATCGCCGCTGAAGGAGCGGACGTTGAAGACCGTGCCCAATACGCGGACCCGGAATGCGGGCGCGGTGACGACGAAGGGTTGTCCGGCATCGTGCGTGACGTCGAAATAGGCCTCGCCGTCGAGTGCGACATTGCGGCCGTCGATGCGGAACGTATCGTCGTAGGAGAGCGTCGTACCGGGGCTGAGCCAGACGTCGGTGCCGTCGGGCATGGCCACGTGCATGGCCACGGTATCGGCGTTGTGGAAACGATGGACGAAAGGTGCGGTGACGACCCGGTAGGTCATGAAAGCCGCGACGAGCGCCACGACGATGACTGCCGCCGCAGCGAAGCGGCGCAGCGGAATACGACGGCCCCTGCGGAGCGGGGCGTCGGCGCCGAGGGCGTCGATCCGCCGGTTGAGGCTGTTGAGCGAACGCACGAAACGGGCCTGCAGCTGCGTATCGGGACGCTGCATGCGGCCGCGCTGCCAGACGGCGCGCAGCTCGGCAAAGGTACGGCGGTTATCGTCGCTGCTGCGAATCCACGCCAGCAGGGCCTGCTCCTCTTCGGGAGTCGCGGTGCCGGAGAAGTAGGCAGCGAGCTGTTTCTCGTCGAAACGGGCGGTCGTGTCGTCTTGTTTCACGGTTCGGAATATTGGGTTTCTACCCTAAATACACCTCGCCGGGACAAATCACCTATGCAAAAATGAAAAATTATCTGCCGAGAATATACATTGTCAAGAGAATCAACATCTTATAATGACTCAATTTTTGTCGGAGCTGTTTCAGGGCGTTGTAGATATGATTTTCGACGGTCGAAAGCGTGATGCCCAGCCGTTCGCTGATCTCACGGTTCGAAAGTCCTTCGATATGGCTCATGCGGAACACCTCGCGGCACTTGGGCGACAACGACTCGACCGCCGCGTCGATTTGGCCGGCGATCTCCTGCGAGTAGAGTTTGCGAATCACCTCGCTGTCATCGGGATCGTAATGGGCGTAACAGCTCTGTTCGATCTGCTGCGCCACCCACGACCGGTAGGCCGTGGCGTTGGCGCCCTTCTTGAGGGCGTTGAGCGAAGCGTGGTAGACCGAGCGGAGCAGGTAGCCCTGCAGCGTGCCGTCGTCGCGCAGGTTGTCGCGGTGGAGCCACACGCGCACGAAGACGTCCTGCACGACATCCTCCGCGCCGTCGTCCCCGACGAACAGGCCGGCATAATTGACGAGCGACGCCCAGTAGATGCCGTAAAGTTCGTTGAAAGCGCCGCGGTCGCCGGCTTTCACCCTTGCTATCAATGTCGAATCTTCCACTTCGGTTCCGGTTAGACGTTTACAAAGATAGGGCTTTTTATCGTTTGTCCAAAAATGCCGCATCCCCGGCCGGCACATCCGGCCGCGGGAGCTGAAAGTACGAAAAAATACGTTTTCGCAGGCGTCAGGGCGTGTCAAACATACTTTTTGTGCATGGATGCGGACTGTTTTCCCGGCAAGATGACTTAAATTTGTACTGTTTGAAACGATATATTAACCTGATAATAACCGAAACATGAAGAAAAACATTCTCCTGACCGCCGCGGCTCTGCTGACAACTCTGGCAGGCGCGGCCCAGTGGCAGCCCGCAGGCGACCGCATCGGCACCGAGTGGGGCGAAAAACTCGACCCGCAGAACGTATTGCCCGAATACCCGCGTCCGCAAATGACGCGCACGCAGGTGCAGGACGGCTGGCAGAACCTCAACGGACTTTGGAATTACGCGATTCTCCCGATGGGAGAGACACCCGAAAAATACGACGGGCAGATTCTGGTGCCGTTCGCCGTGGAGTCGAGCCTCTCAGGGGTCGGCAAGCGTCTGGGCGACCGGAACGAACTCTGGTACAACCGCACCTTCACGATCTCCCCGAAATGGAACGGCAAACGCGTGCTGCTGCACTTCGGCGCAGTGGACTGGAAAGCCGACGTTTGGGTGAACGGCGTCTGCGTGGGAACGCACACCGGCGGCTTCACGCCCTTCGAATTCGACATCACGGCGGCGCTCAAGAAGGGCGACAACGAGCTGAAGGTACGCGTGTGGGACCCCACCGACGCGGGCTGCCAGCCCCGCGGCAAGCAGGTGAACCGTCCCGAAGGCATCTGGTACACCCCCGTGAGCGGCATCTGGCAGACGGTATGGCTCGAAGCCGTGCCGCAGCAGTACATCAGGAACATCCGAACCACGCCCGACCTCGACCGCAAACTGTTTCGCGTGGAGACGGCCGCCTGCGGCGCGCAGCCGGGCGACGTGATCGAAGTGCGTCTTTACGACAACGGCACGAAGGTAGCCGAGGGCCGTGCGCTCAGCGGTGCGCCCGTGGAGCTGAACGTGGCGGAGCCTAAGTTGTGGAGTCCCGCATCGCCGTTCCTCTACGATATGGAAGTGGCGCTGGTGCGCAACGGCAGGAAGGTGGACGAGGTGCAGAGCTACACGGCGATGCGCAAATTCTCGATCGGCCGCGACGAAAACGACATCGTACGTCTGGAACTGAACAACGAACCGCTGTTCCAGTTCGGTCCGCTGGATCAGGGCTGGTGGCCCGACGGACTCTATACCGCTCCGTCGGACGAGGCGCTGGCGTTCGACGTCGTAAAGACCAAGGAGCTGGGTTACAATATGATCCGCAAGCACGTGAAGGTCGAACCGGCGCGCTGGTACTACCATTGCGACAAGCTGGGCATGATCGTATGGCAGGATATGCCCAACGGCGACCAAGGTCCCCAGTGGCAGATGCACAACTACTTCAACGGCGCGGAGAAACACCGCTCGGCAGAATCCGAAGCCAACTTCCGCAAGGAGTGGAAAGAGATCATCGACTGCCTCTACTCGGTTCCCTCGATCGGCGTATGGGTGCCCTTCAACGAGGCGTGGGGACAGTTCAAGGCTCCCGAAATCGCCGAGTGGACCAAGGCTTACGACCCTTCGCGTCTGGTCAATCCCGCCAGCGGCGGCAACCACTACCTGACGGGCGACATCCTCGACACGCACCACTATCCGCACCCGCGCATGACGCTGCTCGACACCAACCGCGCGACGGTGCTGGGCGAATACGGCGGCATCGGGCTGGTGATGAAAGAGCACCTTTGGGAACCCGACCGCAACTGGGGCTATGTCCGCCTGAACTCGCCCAAGGAGGTGACGGACGAATACGAGAAATACGCCGACATGCTCTACAAGCTGATCGGGCGCGGATTCGCAGCGGCGGTCTACACGCAGACGACCGACGTCGAAGTGGAGGTGAACGGCCTGATGACCTACGACCGCAAGGTGATGAAGGTCGAGCCGGAGCGCATCCGCAGGATCAACGAACGCATCTGCAATGCGTTGAACAAATAGGACGGAAAACATCCGAAACGAAAGGAGGAGGTCTTTGCGGGCCTCCTCCTTATTTTATATTACAGGATTCTCCGTATCCGGGACGCCGGAGTCAGGCGCATCGTATCGTAGTCGAGTCCCGAAATGACCGTCAGTCCGCAGCGGCGGCCGGGCGCTACTTCGCCCAGCTCGGCATCCATATCCAATGCCCGCGCACCGCCTTCGGCGGCCCACGAAAGCAGTTCGGGCAGCGGCACCTCCGGGAACATGCGCATCTCCTCGAATACCGACAGCCGGTCGTTCGAAGCCAGCGAGTCGGTGCCCAGACAGATGTCGAGCCGGTTGCGGCGCAGCAGTTCGACGGGCGGTTCGAGACGCGAAATATAGCGGTTGGAGCGGGGGCAGAGACACCACCGGACGGAGGCCGTGAAATGGTTCATGACGACGTCGATGTCGCGCTGCGTGACGCAGCAGTTATGCACCAGTATCACGCGGCGGTCGCGGGGTACGCATGCGACGAGCCGTTCGGCAGGAGAGCCGTAATGCAGGAAGTCGCAGGTGAAACCGACCTTCCGGTACCACTCCCAAAGCGGGCCGCGGCGGACGAAAAGCTCGGATTCGGCGGGCGACTCCATGAAATGGACCGACAACGGCGCGTCGCCCTCGGCGGCGATCGCCCGCAGGGGCGCATCCTGTACCGAATAGAGCGAATGGGGCGTCAGCGAGGTATGCGGATGGCGGAGCAGGGGCCGCACGGAATCGGCCGACGCGAGACGCAGGCCAAAAAATTCGATGAATGTATGATAGGCGACGCGGCTGCGCTCCTTGACGGAGAAGGTGGTATCGCCGTTGGAGATGTCGCCGACGGCCTGCACTCCGCCCTGCCACATGGCGGCGTCGGCCGCTGCGACGGCCCGCAGCCGCTCTTCGGGGCCGAACCGCTCCCGGACCTGCCCCATGGCTCCGGCGAAACCCGCAAAACCGCATCCTTCGGGAATCGCGCCGCGCAGGTAGGAGAGTTCGAGGTGGCAGTGGGCATTGACCAGTCCCGGCGCCAAAACACCGGAGTAGAACTCGGTGCCCGGCATACGGTCGGGTTCGGTGCAGGTCCCCACCGAGAGGACACGACCATCCGCCGCAACTTCGACGAGCGGGTTGCGGACGAGTCCCTGCGGCGTCCAGAGCAGGTTAGAGGCTATCCGCCGGGATGGCTGCGCGGAAGAATTCATCGGCGAAAATACGGATGTCGAGCTGCTGCATGTAGAGACTGTCCACAGCGGCGGAGGTTTCGGGCGTATAGTCGATCTTCAGGTCGCTGACCGTCAGCGAAGGACGCTGGGGCTTCCCGCGGAACTCGATGAAATCGACCCATAGCCGCCGGTGGGTGGTATCGACCGTAAAGCGGCGGGTGAAATTCTCCTGCCGGTCGCGGCGCAGGGTCGTCGTATAGACGTTGGTGCGGGTGCTGTCGCGGCGTTCGAGCCACACCACGCCCCGCAGGCCCTTTTCGTTGCGGTCGAGCGAATCGACGAGGTATTTGAGACTCAGGTTGTACTCGCCGGGCCGCACGTCGACGGAGAACCGCAGGCGGGCCGTATCGCGCAGCGAGCCGACGCGGATCAGCGAGTCGGCATAGACCGTGCGGGTGAAGCTCCGGCGGGCGACGTTGTCGATCGTATCGAGGACGGCGACTTCGCGGTTGTAATATTTGCCCTCGGCTTCGAGCATTTCGATCGCCAGCTCGACCACGTCGCCCAGACGGGCGCTCTTACGTTTCGAGAAGTTGCCGATGGTGTAGTAGACGTCCTCGGTGGTATAGCCGTAACCGGCGAAGATCGGTTCGTAGATATTCAGCGAATCGATGTCCACCTGTTCGCTGCCGATATAGGCGTTGGCGAGGAAAGCGTCATGAAAAATCTGCGCCAGTTTTCTGTCGGGAATGATCTTGTGGCGGGCGCAGGCTCCGGCCAGAACGAGCAGGAACATGCAGAGGAATATGCGGACAATACGTCTCATAGCTTAACGTTGGTTTTTATCATGCTGCGCACGGTAATATTCGAAATAACACAGGCCACCGCGCCGAAAGCGGCAAGCACCGCCGCGAGGTCGCCCGGACGGAATTCGACGGGATAGCTCTTCGTGAGGAACGTTTCGGCCGGAATCTCGATCAGCCCGAAGTGCTGCTGCAAAAGCGTCGCACCGACGCCCAGCACCACGCCCAGCGCCGCGCCGAGAGCGCAGATAAGCAGCCCTTCGCTGCGGAATATCGACCGCACGAGCGTCGTATCGGCGCCCAGCGCGCGCAGCGTCCCGATGTCGCGCCGCTTCTCGACGATCAGCATCGCCAGCGACCCGACGACCGAAAACGAAGCGACGACCAGAACCAGCAGCGAGATGAAGAAGATGCCCCACTTCTCGTAAGTCATGATCCGGTAGAACGAAGCCCGCAATTCGTAGCGGGTGCGGACCCGGTAATCGCCGCCCAGCTGCTGCGCCACGGCGTCGCGGACCTGCACGGCATCGGCGCCGTCGCGCAGGCGCACCACCAGCCCCGAAACCCGGCCGGGACGGCTGAAAAGCTCCTGCGCCATGCGCAGCGAAGCGAGGACATAGGTCCGTTCGGTTTCGAGGTCGAGCGTATAGACCCCGCCAAGGGGGATCGTCCGCCGCGTATAGTTGTCGAACGGCAGCAGCGACGAAAAGCTTCCCCGCCGCACGGCGTAAACGCCGACGTCGGCGTCAGCCAGCATCCGCACGCCAAGCATGTAGGCCATCGACTGACCGATGACGAGCCGTTCGAGATCGCCCACCCGCACCCGGTACTCTCCGGCAGCAACGGCGTCGGACAACGGGAAAACCGCTTCGTAGGCGTCATCGACGCCGCGGACCGTCGCGGTGGCCTGACGGTCACCGTGTTCCAGCAGGGCGCTCTCCTCCAGCACGAACGACATGGCGGCCACACCCGGAATGCGTCTCAGCGCCGCGGTATCGACCGCGTCGGCCGCAAAGGTCTGCCCCTGCCGGGCCGAGACGGTCAGATCGGCGTCGAAGGCCGAACACATCGACTTGACGAGGCTCTCGAAGCCGTTGAAGACCGAGAGCAGGACGATCATCGCCGCAACGGGCATCGCAACGGCCGCAACGCTCAGCCCCGAAATCAGATTGACGACCGATCGGGATTTGGGCGAGAAGAGGTAGCGGCGGGCGAAGAACTGCGGCAGCATGGCGTGAGGCCGGAAGGGTTAGTCGTTTTTGAGCGCCTGCTCGATATGGTCGATATACTCCAGCGAATCGTCGAGGAAGAACTGGATTTCGGGCACGTTCTTGACCTGATTGCGGATGCGCTGGCCCAAAGCGTGGCGGATGAACTTGTTGTTGCGGTCAAGCTCCTGCATCAATGCGGCGCTGCGCCCGAAGGGGAAGACGCTGACGTAAATCTTGGCGTAGCCGAAATCGGGCGACACGCGCACGGCCGTGACCGTAACGAGCGACCCCCGGACGATGCCCTCGCCCTCCTTCTGAAAGATTTCGGCGACGTCCTTCTGTATCTGTTTGGCGATTTTCTGCTGTCTTGTCGTTTCCATGATGGTGAAATTTTATAATCCGTATTTGAAGACTTCGCGGTTCTTTTCGCGCTTGGGACGCGGTTTCCACGTCGAGAAGCCCTCCTTGTTGAATCGGTAGCTCAACCCGACCGAAACGGTGAGGTTGTCGAGCGGCGAACGCATCGGCGTCGCCCAGAACGGGTTTTCGGAACCGTCGATACCGTTGTCGGCGTATTTGTTGCGGTTGCGCACAATGTCCGAAAGTCCGAAATAGTAGCGGGCGCGGACATTGATCTCGAAACGCCGGATCAGCAGCGCGATACCGCCGCCGCCCGCGAGTCCGTAGCCCCAGCGGTTGTCGCGCGGCAGTTTGAAGGAGTAGTCGCCCTTCCAGTCGGCCGCTCCCGAAGCTTTCGCCTCCTCGTTCTCATAGGTCGAAGAGAGGTGGTAGGAGAAAGTCGCCGCCGCTTCGAGGTAGACGCGGACATGATTGCGGAAGAGGTAGAAGTGGGGCTGCCACACGATCGGCAGCACGATCGAATTGACGTTGCGCGTGTAGTAGCGGTAATCCTTCTTCTCCTCGACCATCGAGGCGTTGGTGGCCAGCGAGAATCCCTGCTGCAGGAATTCGAGGTCGATGCCGAAGCCGCCCACGAAACGCTGCTGTCCGTAATAGCGCCACGTAAGCCCGGCGGTGTAGGAACCCCATATAGCCTTCATCTCCTGCTTGGGGTCGAGCCGCGAGCTGGCCATGCCGTAACCCGCCGTGAAGCCGAGCGTATGCTGCGCCGACGCGCCCTGCCACGCAACGGCGGCAAAGGCGAGAAACAGCAGGGTTTTAAGTTGTCTCTTTATCATAACGCTATCGGTTAAACATGCCTCCGGTAGAGTTCATGCTGTTGTTCATGCCGCCGCCGAAACCGCCGAAGCTTCCGAAACCGTTGGCGTTGTTCTGGTTGTTCTGGTCGTGGCTGTTGCGGTTGGTTTTCGGTTCCTTGGCGCGTTTCTCCGCCTCGCGGCGCAGACGCTGCGCCTCACGCTCGTCGAGCAGGCGCGAAAGCGACTCCATCGTCACCGGAGCGAAGACCCGGTTCATGTCGATCGAAAATTCGACCTCCCAGTTGGTCTTGGTCGCAAAGGTGTCTTCGCCCTCGTCGTTGGCATAGATTTCGGCCCGTTCGGGCTGGAGCCGCTCGACCACGTTGCCCGTATCCCACTTGCCGTTGCCGTTCATGTCCTCGATGATGCGGAATTTGATCTCCCCCGCAGGAACGTAATTGAACTGCCAGTCGCCGGTGGTGACGTCGCGTTTCTCCTGTTTGAGCGCATTGCTGCCATCGAGCAGCTGGAGGATGTATTTGGCCTTGTCGTCCTTGCCCTTGACATGGATTTTCACGGTGGCGAACTTTTCGGGATCGAGCACCGTGTATTTCCCGACGATCGAGTCGTTGGAGAAGCCCGCGACATCGGTAATGGCGCCCTTGGGAATGGTCAGCGTATATTGTCCGCCGCTCGTCCACGGCGCCTCGATATGCCAGCGGCGCAGCAGGCCCGTGTCGCGCACGAAGCGCACCGGAACGTCCTCGATGCTGTTGTCGGGCCGGGTGAGCGTCAGCAGCATCGCCGCCGAGTCGAGCCGGGTAAGCGGATAGTCGAAATCGACGGTCAGGTTGTTCTCAGGATTGATTTCGCCCGTGAGCGGAAGCTTATAGGCGAAGGGATTCTCCTTCTTGGGTTCGACCCACTCCTCGCCGGCCGCCTCGGCCTTGCGGCGGTCGCGTTCGAGTTTCTCGCGCTCCTTCTCCTGCTCCTTGGTCTCGATCAGCCGCCAAGAGAGTTTCAGCGGTTCGGTAACCTCCTGCAGGACATTGACCGTATCGTGCTTGAAGTAGGTGATTTCACCCTTGATCGTATCGGGCAACGCCGAAGAGGGCATGTTGAACCACAAGGCGATGGTGTCGCGCCCGACGGTCTGCGGATCGACGATGACGCGGTCTTCGGGAATGCTGTCGAAGCGGATGCGTTCGATGCGCGGATGCGCAGCTCCGAAGTAGAGCATCGCCTTGTGCTGCAGGGGCCGTTCGGTCTGCGAAAGCAGCTGGCGGCGGAACGCCTTATCGGTGAACATGCGCAGATAGAGCTGAGGCTCGGCCGTGACATACTGGCGGATCGAATCGTACCACATGGCAAAGTCGGGCATCTCGGCCGGATTGTAGCTCTTTTCGAGGAAGCCGACCTGATCGGAACCGGGTTCGTACATCTGGTTGTCGTTCTTGTCCTGAACGGCGTAAACCCGGTAGGGGATCGGCTTGAGGTTCTGGGCGATGAAGATGCCGTTGTTTTCGGCGCGGGCGATTACGGCGGGCTTGTACTTGAAGATCGTCGAGTCGTATTCGGCCACGTTTTCGACCGAATCCGCCGGGAAGAACCAGATGAACGACTTCGACACCGAGTCGGCCTTGTAGCTGTCGGCCGTATAGCCCGAAAAGATCATCGAGTCGATCGTGGGTCCGGTCGAAAAGACATAGCGCATCGAATAGAGGGGGTTGCCCTCGTTGTTGTCGCGCACGGCGCTGCCGAAGTTGAGCGCATAGGTCGTATTGGCTTCGAGCGTATCGCGCAGCTGGACGACGATGCCTTTGCCGCGCATCGAAACCAGCGGCTTCTTCTTCATCTGGGGCGAGGTGAAGAACTCCTTCTGCTGATCCTTGAGCTGCACGAACTCGTCGAATTCGATGTAGATCTTCTCATGGTGCACGGTGGGCCGGTTGACCGAGAAGTTGTCGGGCGTCATGTTCAGAATGACCGGCGGCAGGGTGTCGCGGGGACCGCCCGTGGGGGTCATCATGCTCGCGCAACGGCTCAGGAACGCCGTGGCGAAGAGCAGCAGGACTGCGGCGCGCAGCAGGCGCAGGATATTTCGTTTACGGGTCTGCATCGTTATCTCTTGCTTGCTTTTTCAGGCTCCTTGGGAGCCAGTTTGTCATTGACCACGCGCCAGCCGCCCTCCTCGACATAGAGGTATTCCTGCTTCCACGGGCGGAAAACGACCGGAAGGAAGTTTACGGGCTGGCCGCCCTCGACGATCTCGACCTCCTGCTGCGAGTAGGCGTAGAGCTGGTTGACGGGATCGGTCACGACCACCATCAGCGTCGGACTGCTGACCTTCATGCCGTAGGTTCCCGACTCCTTGGAGTAATAGGCTTCGAAGTCGGGGCTGGTCCGCGTCTGCTTGGGATCGCTCTTCGAGGTAATGATCCGCTGCGCCGCATCGTTGTAAGAGTTGATCTTCCATGCGGTCGTATCGACGGCATAGGCGTAAACCCTGAGGTTGGACGGCACGGTGGGTTCGGCGCCCTCCTCGGCCTGAAGCTGCGCGGTGACTTGGCTGTCGATATAGATCGGGGGTGTATAGGAATCGTTGAACATGAGCCACTTGCCGTCTTTGTAGGAGTAACCCTGTTTCCACCGCTTGAAAATCAGCGTGACATAGATTTTAGGGGTGTTTTCCGGCACTTCCTGCTGCGTATAGCCGTAAAGTTCATTCTTCGTGTCCACGGCAACCACCATCACCGAGGATCTGTCGAACGACATCTGGAGCAGCCCTTCGACGCCCTCCTGCTCATAGGGTTCGCCCGCAGCGAGCGGCGTGGAGATCTTTTCGTTGCGGTTGCCCCGCTGCGAAATTACGCCCGCGAGCGCATCTTTGTAGGAAGCGACCTCCCACGAAGAGGTGTCGGCCGCAAAGGCATAGAGCTTCGCGGCGGCAAGAATCTGCGTGGGATCGCCCGATTTCTCCTGCTCCAGCGGCTTGAACACATAGGTCGTCTTGTACGAGACGTCTTTGAAACACCCCGTAAACAACGCGGCCGCGGCAAGAAACAGTATGATTCGTTTTGTCTTCATCTCCGGAATTTACTTGTTACGAAGCTCTTCGAGCATCTCCCCCACGGTCCGCCCCGTAACCGGATGGCGGCGCTGGCGCATGATCTCGCAGAGCGGCACGAGTGCGAACTCCCGCTCGCCCATGAGCGGATGCGGCACGGTAAGGCGTTCGCTGTCGATCACCTCGTCGTCGTAGAAGAGGATGTCGATATCGATCGGCCGCGAGGTATAGTTCACGCCCGTGCGGGCTTTCTCGACGGCTTCGGCGGCGCGGTTGCGGCCCAGCTCCCGTTCGATGGCCTGCACAGCGTCGAGCACTTCCAAAGGCAGCAGGTCGGTCGAGACCTCCAGCGCCTGATTGGAGAAAACCCCGTCGGCGTCGAAGCCCCAAGGCTTGGTTTCGTAGCGGTGCGAACAGCGCAGCACGGCGCCGACCTTCGCGTTGACGAGCTGCTGGGCCGCCTGAAGCGTCCGTTTCACATCACCGGAATTGCCGCCGGTCAAAAGTACTACACGTGCCATAACTCAAAGTCGTTTTATCATTTTGCTCACCGAAAGCGCAAAATGGGTGAATACGATCGTCGGATTTCCGTTCTGCGAAATCTGCGCCAAAGCGCATTCGATCTCGGCAATGAGCGGTTCGATGTTCTGCGATCCGACGAATGGGGCGAATTTGGAACAGAAAGCCAGCTCCTCGCCCCAGAGGTAGCTGATTTCGTTTATGCCCGCATGGAGCATGTAACTCTCGCGCAGCAGGCGCGAAGCGTCGCGCAGGAAGGCCCGCTGCTGCTCGCGCGAAAGCTGTGCGGCCTCCTCGGCCCACGTCACCAGCTCCAGATGCTTGTCGTTGTAGCTCAAACGCATCAGCCCGCAGAAAAGGTCGAAGTTCTCTTTGCGCAGGGCGTCGCTTTCACCGGCCACGAGGTGCTGCAGTTCCACCAGATCGCCGCCGGCCAGACGGGCGATGTTCCGGGCCTTGACCGGGTCCGTAACGCCACGCTCCTGCGCCGCGCGCTCCAGCACATCGGGCGCGATACGCGGTACGGCGACCTCCTGCGTGCGGGAAATGATGGTCGGCAGCAGCCGTTCGGGCTGTTCGGAGATCAGCAGGAAAAGCGTCTTTTCCCACGGCTCTTCGAGAATCTTGAGAATCTTGTTGGCCGCCTCCTCGTTCATCGCTTCGGGCAGCCAGATCAGCATGGTCTTATAGTCGGCTTCGAAGCTCTTGAACGACAGTTTGCGGATGATGTCGTCGGCTTCGCGCGCAGCGATCATGCCCTTGAGGGTCTTGCCCAGATCGAGCCGGTCGTACCAGTCCTGCGCCGAGAAATAGCCGCCGCGCTCGGCGAAAAGCCCGCGGAACAGCGGCAGGAACTCGTCGCTGCGCATCACCTCGCCCGACTTCTTGCCCTGTTTGTTGACCGGGAAGACCAGATGCAGGTCGGGATGGGCCAGCGCAGCGATCTGCTTGCAGTCGGGACACTCGCCGCACGAATCCCCGCCGCGGCGGTGGCGGCAGCAGAGGTACTGCACATAGGCGACCGCCAGCGCAAGGGCGCCCGCCCCGGCCTGCCCCGTGAAGAGCTGGGCGTGGCTGATGCGTCCGGCGTCCACGCTCTGCACCAGATGCCGTTTCAAATCCTCCTGTCCCGTTATATCCGCAAACCGCATGTCTCGTTACTTCTTTTTTCCGTTTTTCAAAACCGTCTGCCGCACGGCGACGGCCAGCAAAGCCAGCACGACGCACGCAAGGACGACCGTACGCCCCGCGCCCCGGTCCATCGAGAGGGCCAGCACCCCGCCGACGAAGAGCGCAAAACTCACCGCCAGCACTACGATCTTCTCTTTTGCACTTTGTCTCATCGCATTGCCAGCCCTTCTATTTTCTTTTCAAGGCCGCCTTCACCAGTGCCGCAACGTCGATCCGTTCCCGGCGGACGAGGTAGAGGGCATAGGCCGCAAACAGCACTATATTAAACGCATAGGCGATCAATTTATTGCCGCCGCAGGCCGTCACGGCTTCGCACACGGCGAAAACCGCGAGCGCCGCGGCGACATACTCGCCGATACGCCGCCAGTCATAGGGCGTCGGATAGAAACGGCGGTTGAGCCACCAGCTCACGGCGACCATCGTCAATTCGCTCGCCAGCCGCGCCCATGCGGCTCCGTAGTAACCCCAGACGGGGATGCACCAGAAGCCGAAAACCAGCATCGAAACCAGACCCGCGCCCGTAACCACAATAGCCAGCGAGGTCTTCTCCTCGCGTTTGTACCAGAACGACAGGTTCAGCCAGACGCCCGTCAGCACATTGGCACCGAGGACCACCGGGAGAATGAAAATCCCCTCGCGGAAGTCGCGGCCCACGATCAGCGCGAAAACGTCGCGGAACAAGGCGATGCCGAGAAAAATCAGCATCGAAGCCATGACGTAGTATTTCAGCGCCGCGGCGTTCATCTGCACGAAATCCGACTTCTTGAAATTCGACAGGAAGAACGGCTCGGCGGCAAGCCGGTACATCTGGTAAAAGAGCATCATCACCACGGCGATCTTCGTAATGGCGCCGTAGATGCCTACCTGCGCCATGGCTCCTTCGGGCACGAGGTATTTGATCAGCTGCCGGTCGATGAACTCGTTGGCCGTGCCCGCCAGTCCGCCGACCAGCAGCGGCAGCGAATAGGCGAAGACCGCGGCCAGCAGCGCCCAGTTGATCTTGGGCACGGTGCGGTCCACGGTGGCGAGGATGACCAGCCACGTCACGACGCTGGCGATCAGGTTGGCGACGAAGACCCAACCGACGCCGAATTCCGTAGCGAAAAGCCCGGCGACGCCGAAAGCGACGGCCAGCGCTACGTTCATCACCACGTTCAGCGCCTTGATGCCGACGAACAGCAGCGCCCGTCCCTGCTCGCGCAGCCGCGAGAAGGGGATGCAGGCCCAGACGTCGAAGAGGATGATAAGCCCCACCCAGACCACATATTCGGGATGCGCGGCATAAGCCTCGCCCATCAGCCCCGCGACGCCGTTGCGGAACGAAGCGACAAGCACGAAGAACACCACGGCGGCGAGCGATGTAACGCCCCACGTCGTGGCGAAAAGCCTGCGTTTGGCGGCCCGAACGTCGCCCCCGGCCTCCTCGGCCTTGGCCGAAAAACGGAAATAGCTCGACTCCATGCCCATCGTCAGCAGCGTAAGCGCCAGCGGAATGAGGGCATAGATGTCCGTGACGATGCCATAGGTCTCCTGCCCGAAAATACGGGTATAGTAAGGCGTGAGCAGATAGCTCAGAAACCTCACCACAATGGTGCTGATGCCGTAGACGGCGGTTTGTTTGGCCAATTTTTCGAGCATGGCAGACGATTTGCAGTCGACAAAGATATTGCACGCCGGGCTTTGCGCCCGACAAAGATACAAATTTTAGCCGGAAACCCCGCATAATGCCGTTTCTTTCGGCAAGGCAAGATAAAAACGCCCCGGAAGCCGGACAAAGCCCCTGACAACCGGGCCGAAACCGTTTCCGGCAGCAATCGGACCGAACAGCGTATTTTCCGCCCAAAATGATATAAACAAAATTGTGAATCAATATCTTTTATTCTTGCAGAAAAAATACTTTTTTATGAAATTTGCATGAAATTTCCATAATGAGTGTTGTTCAATCCGAAAATTATTTTCTAATTTTGTCCTGTCGCAAACCGACAGACATACGGAAAGTGTTTTTCACTCTGTCCTTACAAAGAAATCTGACAGTTTCAACGTGAATCGGGGCAATGAACAGCACTCATTTTCTTGTTTAGATAGATTCGGCCAAAACAATTTTGCGCCGCAATTTTCGTATCTATTCAAGTGTGGGGTAAAGCATTCGTTTATTCGATTCTGGGTTTTGTCAGAACCTCTTTGTAGATGAACGAAAACAGCTCCACACTTTCTTTTTGTACAACCCACTACATGTAACACCCGCCTTGTGGAGCTGCGAGGGGGGGGGAATTTGCCGAATATCAGCCGGATACTCATCTCGAATGAAACGGCATATCGAAGAATTGCCCTATGGAACAACCTTGTATACGCAGTTGTCCGAGTTCCGAAACCCGGCACGTATCCGAAAGAATACGGTCCGGGAGCGTCCGTTTGAGGATGATCCGTATACATGCATGCAGACGAACCTGATCGAAGATACGGCCATGAAATTCAGAATCTTTCTTTTGTTATGCGCATCGCTCTGGGGATGGAACGTCCGGGGGCAGAGCGTAGCTTTGAAAACAAACGTACTGTCCGATGCTTTCATGAACATAAACCTCGGTGTGGAAACCGGACTGGCGCCGAAATGGACACTGGACATCACGGGCGATTTCAACGCATGGACACTGTCGCACGGACGCCGCTGGAAGCACTGGCTCGTGCGCCCCGAAGCGCGGTTATGGTTCTGCGACCGTTTCGCAGGACATTTCATAGGTTTCCACGCACACGGAGGGCAGTACAACATCGGAGGCGTGAAAAACGGGATTTCATTCCTCGGTTCCGACCTCTCGAAACTCTCCGACTACCGCTATCAGGGCTGGTTCATAGGCGCCGGCGTCGCCTACGGATACGCTTGGATACTCGGCCGGCACTGGAATCTCGAAGCCGAAATAGGCGTTGGATACGCCTACACGCAATATGACAGCTTCCGATGCGTAGGCTGCGGAAAGAGAGTCGAGAAGGACAAACCGCATCATTACGTGGGGCCGACCAAAGCGGCCGTCAATCTGGTTTACGTATTCTAAATGCTCGCTGCAATGAAACGAACGATTTTTTTCCTGTCGCTGCTGCTGGGAACGAGTCCGCTGCTGCACGCTCAAGAGGTAGACGGGGTCTCGGTCGGGAGCCTGAAGATGGATCGGAACGGCGAATATCTGGTCGTGGAGATGGATGTCGAACTCTCCCGGCTGGAGGTAGAGGCGAACCGCGCCGTACTTCTGACACCCCGGCTCGTGAACGGAGCCGATTCGGCCGACCTGTCCGCCATAGGCATCTACGGCCGGCGACGCTACTATTATTATATGAGAAACGGGGCTGGCATGCTGTCGGGCGACGGCGAGACAAGCTTCAAGGCCGCCGAAAAACCCGAACGGGTAGCCTATCACGTCATCGTGCCATACGCCGAATGGATGAACGGCGCGGCGCTCCGGCTCTCCCGCCGCGATTACGGCTGCTGCAACACGATGCTCGCCGCACAACAAGGCCTGCTGGGGCACTTCGAGGAACCCGTCCCCTACACTCCCCGGCCGGTCTATGTCCGTCCGGCGGCCGAAACCGTCAAAAGCCGCTCGCTGAGCGGGTCCGCATTCATCGACTTCCCGGTGAACAAGACCGTCATCTACCCCGACTACCGCCGCAATACGGCCGAACTGGGCAGGATAGAGGCCACCATCGATTCGGTACGCAACGACCGGGACGTGACCATCACGTCGGTATGGCTCAAAGGCTACGCATCGCCCGAAAGTCCGTGGACGCACAACCGCATGCTGGCCATAGGCCGCACCGAAGCGCTGAAAAAGCATATCGGACAGCTCTACCGCTTCGAAGAGGGGATCATCCAAACCGATTACGAACCGGAGGACTGGGCCGGACTGCGCAGCTATGTCGAACGCTCGAACCTGACGCACCGCGCGGAGATACTCGCCCTGATCGACAGTTCGCTCGAACCCGACGCCAAGGAGGCGAAAATCAAACGCTCCTATCCCGATGAGTACGATTTCCTGCTGAAAAACTGCTACCCCGCGCTGCGCCACACGGACTACCGGATCACGTACACCGTCCGCACGTTCAGCGACGCGCAGGAGATCCGGCGCATCATGCTCACACAGCCGCAGAAACTGAGTCTCAACGAATTCTACTTGGCCGCACAAGCCTGCAGCCCCGGTTCGGACGAATTCAACGAAATATTCGAAACGGCCGTACGCATGTATCCCGAAGATACGGCGGCGAACCTCAACGCGGCGAACACGGCCATGCAGAAAGGCGACCTGAAAAACGCGGAACACTACCTGCGAAAAGCCGGGGAGTCGCCCGAAGCCCTCTATGCGCGGGGCGCATACGCCATGCTCACCGAGGAGTACGAAACGGCCGCCGGCTATCTGCGGGAAGCCGAGAAGGCCGGCATACGCGAGGCCGGAGAGGCTTTGGAACAGTTGCAAAAACAGAACAAAAAATAAAACTTCAATCACATCTCCTATGAAACTGAAAAACATCCTTTGCGGGATACTCGTTTGCGGAGCATTCTGCGCTTGTTCGGACCAAGAGTCCGAAAACAGCAACAAACCCGGATCATTCGACGGGAAAGCCTATCTGAGAGTCAACATCACCGACGCGAACTCCACGCGCGCGACCGGAGGCGACTTGGAATACGGCGACGCGACCGAGCACGAAGTGGTCAACGCCGACTTCTTCTTCTACGATACGAACGGCATATTCATCGCCCGTGCAAACGTCTGGGACAGCGGCACGGAGAATGAGGACAACCCCGCGGGCAACATCGAATTCTTCGGAAAATCGGTCATCGTGCTGAAAGGCCTGACCGAAACCAACCACCCGAAACACTTGGTCACGGTGCTCAACACGCCGGAGGATTTCGAGCCGGCAAACACGCTGGACGAGATGAAGACACTGCTTGCAGGCAGCATCTACAACGGGTCGCACTTCACCATGAGCACCACCAGCTACGGCCGCACGTCGGCGACGGTTCCCTACTTCGTGACGGAGGTGAGCGAATCGGACTTCAAGAAGGAGCTGGACGAGGCGCAGAACGCAACGCCCGTAGACATCTACGTGGAGCGTCTGGCGGCGAAAGTAACCCTGCGCGTGGACAACGACCAGCTCGTTCCGGTCGAAGGGAAACCCGGAATCTACAAGATCAAGGTGACCGTCGCCGGAGACCCCAACAAACAGGAGCAGGGAACGCAGACCGGAGCGGCCGACATCTACGTCCGATTCCTCGGATGGGGGCTGAACGCCACCGCCAAGGACTCCTACATCGTCAAGAACATCGAAACCACGTGGTCGGATACGGACCTCGGATTCGCTTGGAACGATGCGGTCAGGTTCCGCAGCTACTGGGGAAAATCCTACAACTACGGCAAACAGGACGGCAAGTATCCCGACGTTTCGGCAGAAGCCGCAGTCGCCGAATACCTGAATTACATCAACGCCGACAAGCTTACCAAACAATTCGGGCAGTCAGCCTACTGCGCCGAGAACTCCAACACGTCGGAAATCGTATCGGAGTATCTCCACTCGGCCGTGACGAGCATCCTGCTCAAAGCGCAGATCCTCGACGAGAACGAACAGCCGCTGGAGATGATACGCTACAACGGAACGCTCTACAAACGCAACGACTACCTGAACTACGTGCTCAACACGCTTCAGAAAGGGAACAAGCTGAACCTGTACTGTCTGGAAGACGAGGCGACCGGAAAATACGTGCAGATAGATCATGACTGCGTCGAGCTGGCCAACGACCGCGACGGAAAGGTATACCTGAAACTGAAACCGCTCGCCGCAGGCACCTCGCTGTACAGAAAGTCGGGCGAAACGTATGCCCCGGCCAGTGATACTGAACTCGGCGAGGTCGAGAAGAACATGAAGGATTTCAACGCCTACAACGAGGCGATCGGCTACAAAGACGGCCTGATGTACTACAACATCCCGATCGAGCACCTGAACAACGCTGCGACGACCACCGACGCCGAAAACAAACGGGTGATCCCCGTCGCCAAGTACGGCATCGTCCGCAACCATCACTATATGGTGACCGTCAACAGTCTCACGAAGATCGGCAAAGGCATCTTCGACCCCGAAGAGGAGATCGTACCGGGCAAGAACGACGAAAAGGATACCTATTACGTAGGCGCCCGGATCAATATCCTCTCATGGAAAATCGTCAACCAGAACGTAAACCTGTAGTTTCCGGCAGCCCCTTCGCGGAAGGGGCTGCCCCGGTCCGGACCCGATGAACTAAACAGAGTGACAGAGATGGGCACATCGTCTTACATATACGCAATAGGCAAAAGGACGCTCGCGGCGATCGTCTGCGCCCTGACGCTGCTGGGCTGCGACAGCGTGATCTACGACGGCGAGGGCGACTGTTCGGTAAATTACCGGGTGAAGTTCCGCTACGACATGAACCTGAAATTCGCCGACGCATTCGCCCACGAGGTCGAGTCGGTAACGCTCTATCTGCTCGACGGCGGCGGCAGGGTGGTCTGGCAGCGCACGGAAAGCGGCGAAGCCCTCGGCAAAGAGGGATACGCCATGGAGGTGGACGTCGCTCCGGGAACCTACGACCTGCTGGCATGGTGCGGATCGACGGACAAAGGTTCGTTCAGAATCCCGGAATCGTCATCCGGGAAGGAGCTGACCTGCACGCTGAAGCGCGAATCCGGATCCGACGGGACGGGGCATGTCCGCGAAGACCTCGACAGGCTCTACCACGGTTATCTGCCGAATCAGACCTTCGGCGACACGGAGGGCACCTACACCTACGTCGTACCGCTCGTGAAGAACACCAACAACGTTCGCGTCGTATTGCAGCAGACGTCGGGAGAGCGGCTCGACGAGAAGCGTTTCTCGTTCCGGATCACCGCCGAAAACGGCCGGATGGACTGGGACAACCAGTTGCTGCCGGACGAACCGGTGACCTATCATGCATGGCACAAACAGTCCGCGACGGCCGGGACGGCGCTTCCCGACCTCCCCGACGCCGTGACGTCGGTCAATGCCGTTGTCGCGGAGCTGACCACCGCACGGCTGACGGTGCGCGACAAGAGCGCGACGTTCCGGTCGGCAACCGGAGCGAATACGCCGGCGCTGCTGCCGGAAGAACTGCCGGAGGAGCGCAAGATGAGATTGACGGTGCGCGACAACGACACAGGAAAGACCGTGCTCAGCATTCCGCTGGTGGACTACGCCCTGCTGGTCAAAGGCGAATACCGCCGGGACATGGACGATCAGGAATTCCTCGACCGCATGGACGAATACAACATCGTATGCGTGCTGGGAGAGGGAATGCGCTGGATCAGCATGAGCATCAACATCCATTCGTGGAAAATGGTTTGGCAGAATACGGGAATCTGACAATTTACGCACATGTCACCGAACGGAATCATACGCATTTTCATCTGTCTCGCGACGCTCGCCGGCGCGACGCTCGTGTCGTGCCGCCGGACCGGACATGAAGAGCCGGTCCCCGGAACCGGCACGGAGCGGCCGGACGACGTGCGGGTAAGCTTCCGCATCGCGCTCGGCAGCACGAACGGCACGCGGGCGGGCGGAACGCCGGAAGGCTCGTACGACGACGGCACGCAGAGCGAATTCGAGAACGGGATCGACCTCGAAAACGGGAATTACAGATTCTTCTTTTTCGATGCGCAGAACCGATACCTCTCCGCGTTCCAGACCGTGGAGCTTATCCCCGACGGAGACGATTCCGACCGGTCGAAAACGTATGAAGTGGTCGGGAAAACGGACAAGATGCCGCCCGCGAATTTCAAGATCGTCGCATTGGCGAACTGGCCCTCCTACCCCGGAAAAATGACGGCGGGAGAGACGACGATCGAGGAGCTTTGCACGGCGGAAAGCAGCCGTTACACGTTCTCCGCACCGTTCGCTCTGTCCCGCGAACGGCTGATTCCGATGTACGGCGTAAAAAGCTGCGAGGAGATGACGTTCACACCGGGGATGCTGACCCATCTGGGAACCGTCCACCTGCTGCGCGCCATGGCCAAGGTGGAGGTGAGCTGCAAGACATCGGGCTGGACGCTCGAAAAGGTCGAACTGCTCCGCTACAACGCAACGGGATATTGCGCACCGAGCGGGGTCTACTCGCAGGACGACTACGTCAAGGGAAACTACGCCGGCGACTACACGGACACCGTGCATCTGCCGGACGGCAGGAACGACGAGGCCCCGAAAATACGCGCATTCGACCGGACGGCGGACGGGCGTTTCGTCGCCTACGTCCCCGAATACCGGAACGTCGCGGCAGGGACCGCGAACCGCAAAGCGGCCGACGCAGCCGAAATGCGGGTCCGATTCAAGGAGGCGCCCGGCAAGGAGTATACCGTAGAATTCAAATACTATAACGCACCGCCGGAAGGAAGCGCCGTCGGAGATCCGTTCGACATCCGGCGCAACTATTACTACAAATTCTCGATTTCGAAGACATCCGAACCGGATCTCGTCGTAGAGGTGTTTCCCTACGAGCTGGTCGAACTCGATCCCGGATTCGGACTGTTACCCTAAACAGACGACTGAAACGGATGAAAAGCAAAGCGATATACTACCTGCTGCTGGGCGGCATGCTGTTCGGATTCGGTTCCTGTATGCGCGACGACTTGGACGCGGAGGCGGAACCGATCGGCAAGGGCGAAAGCCGCGTATCGTTCGCCGTGACCTTTCAGGCCCTTTCGAACCTCTCCCTCGGAAAAACCCGCAGCCTCAAAGGCGACCAGATCGCCGAAATCGAAGATATCTTCATCGCATGGTACAATGAAGACGGCTCGCTCGCAGGAAGCGGTTACCGGACACGGGAGCAGATGAAGATTTCGAACCCCGAACGGGAAGGAAGCCCGACCGAGCAGACCACGCAGCGGGCCGAATTCACGTACAACATACCCTACGGACGTTACCGGATCTACGCCGTGGCCAACATGGGCGACCTCGCGGCAAACACCCGATATGCCGAAAAAATCGCTCTGGAGGAGGATTTCAGACGAATCGCCCCGGCATGGGAGACCGATCCCGAACTGACGCGGAACAACGATCAGATGTCCGGCTACTTCACGGCCAACAAACCGGAATCCGGAGCGGTCCGGGGCAAAGCGCCGCTGCTGACGATCAATTCGGCCAAGCCGACGATCCACGCATGGCTGCGCCGGCTGGCATCGAAGGTCACGATATCGTTCGACACGAAGAATCTCTACGACAACGTCTACATTTACATCAAGTCCGCGCGCATACACAACATACCCCGGTCCTGCACGCTGCTGGACGCAAACGACGAACAGCGCATCAAGGACCCCGACAACGACGTATGGTTCGCGGGCGACACGATCGAATACGGTCAGGGAACCGATTTCAACCAGTGGCCGCGTCTGACAAAAGGCTCCAACCCCTTGGGAGGGACCGCCCAATCCAAGGAGCAGCTGCACGCCAACGACGCCCGGTCGCTCTTCTTCTACGAAAACATGCAAGGAAAGGGCAAGCTCAAATGGCAGGACGTGTCGGGCGACAACCAGCACATATCCTTTCCGGACGGCAACGACCCCGACGATCCGGGATACCGCGACGGCAAGCCCTGCGGCACCTATATCGAAGTGGAGGGATTCTATATCTCGAACACCGCGGAAAACCCCGGAAAAGGTACGATCTTCTACCGGTTCATGCTCGGCAAGAATGCCGACGACGACTACAATGCGGAACGCAATTTCCACTACAAGCTCACGATGCGCTTCCAAGGCAGCGCGAACGACGTGGACTGGCATATCGACTATCAGGAGGACCCCGGCATTTACGTCCCCAATCCCTATTACATCTCCTATCTGTACGATCACTCGATGATGCTTCCGGTGAAGATCAAAGGCAAACCCGTCGGAAATCTGAAAGCCGAAATCGTGGAGAACAACTGGGGGCCTTACCAAGCCGGCGACGAGTTCGAATACTACCGCGACGAGGTCTACACCCTGAGCGGAAACCCCACTGCGGGCAATGTCGGCAATGCGGATCCCGACCACCCGAAGATCAAAGACGGCCCGTGGAACGGATTTCTGTCGCTGGCAGCGACCCACATCAACTGGATCGGACGCGACAAATCTTTCTGGAGCGGCTACAACTACTTTTACTGGCTTCAGAAAGACTTCGGAACGGCCCTGTCGGGAGAAAGTCTGGAGGCATACGGCCAAGAGCTGCTGCTTCCCCAAGAGAAAGGGCAGGCGCCCCGCGGATACCGGGAGTACGAGCTTTCGAAAAGCGGCACGATCGACGGCGGGAACAACGGCGACTACATCGTCACGATCGACGAGGCGAAAGAGAGGACCGTCTTGCAGATTCCGTGTTACACCAGAGCATTGCAGCTGGTGAGTACGACCGGATTTTCGGGCAACAACCCCTATTTTTCATACAGACGCTCGGCAAAGGTGAAACTGACCGTCCAGCTGGAGGGGCACTCCGAACCTACGGTGGACACCGTAACGATATTCCAAGTCCGCCGCGTCATCAACCCCAAGGGCATTTACCGCCGTCACAACAACGACAAACCGTTCAACGTGGTGCTCACACACCGTAAGAACGAGGCCGCCGCACAATACCTTCCGTTCGAATCGGAGGGGCCGTGGGAGGCCGAAATCGAGACCGGCGGCGACTGGATCAGGATCAATGGCGTACTCGGAGGGCGGGCCAAAGGAGCCACCGGGTCCGAGATCCGTTTCTCCTACCAGCCGGACGGCACGATCGACGCGGATCAATGCAGGTACGGGATCATTCTGGTGCGTTATCACAACTACTCCTGCTACCACCGGATCTTCGTCCGTCAGGGCTACGCTCCCGACCAAATCGCGGGCGATGCCAAATGGCACTGTTTCAATCTTTGCTACAACGACACGGAAGCGAAGTCGCCGTGCGAGGAGGGGTCGCTGTTCCGCTTCGGCAATTTCGACCAGCCCATCGACGCGACCAACAACGTATTCGACAATTTCAAGGACCATGCGACGACCGAGTTCGATCTGGCTCCCTTGGAATCGAAAAAGAAGGGGACATGGACCGAGGTCGCGGGAAAAACGCAGATCACGAACAGGCCCCGCGCTTCGGAAGGATTCAGCGACCGCAAACAGACCATCAACGGCAATTCCAACTGCCATGTAGCCGAATACGAGGATTTCCACACCCTGCAACTCAACTGCCAGTTCGCATACGGCGTGCTTTACGACGACGAATCCACCGAAACCTCTTTCGACGTGAAAGACATTTACAGCTACGCCTATTACAACGCCAGCAACAAGAACAAAGGCATGCGCGGATGTTTCGTCTACAACCCCAAAGGGAGTACGAATTCAGGCGGAGAGGGTGCGAACCTCTTCTTCCCGGTCGGGGCTTCCGGATACGGACGGCGCAAGAACTGCGCGCAGGAGGGCGGCAAACGCGGCGTGCTGCGCTATGCCAACCGAGGCGCGCTCTACACCTCGTCGGACATTCATTACCGCCCGATGCTCTATACCGTATATACCAATTTCGGAGCGGTATACTGGGTCAACAAACGGTCCGATTCGGGAACTTCGGCATGGGATATAAACGTCTCCACGTTCGACTTCAACAGTTTCAACGACAACGCATTTCTGGTATCGGACTGGAACGCCGGCGACGTAAGCGACGCCTGTTTCGTGCGGCTGGTGGAGTAACGGGAAAGGCAGGAGCGCGCCCGCTCTGCGGGCGTGTCTTCAGAGCCACTTCTTGTACTTGAAGTACCAGATGGTCAGCGCAGAACAGAAGATCATCAGGCCGATGGCGAAGATATAGCCCAGCGGAATGTTCCAGCCGTTGGAGAGCGTCAGGGTCCAGTCCAGTTCGGGCATGAATTTGAAGTTCATGCCGTAGATCGACGCGATAAGCGTCGCGGGCATGAAGATCACCGCCGCCACGGAGAAGATCTTGACGATCTCGTTCTGCTCGATGTTGATCAGACCCAGCGCGGCGTCCTGAATATAGTCCAGACGCTGGAAGCTGAAGTCGGCATGGTTGATCAGCGAGTTCACGTCCTTGATCATCAGCTGCAAGCGCGGATAGATGTCGTTCGGGAAGCGTTCGGAGCGCAGGATGCCCGACAGCACGCGCTGGCGGTCGAAGATATTCTCGCGCAGCGACATGGTGCTCTCCTGCAGGGCGCTGATGCGGTGCAGCACGGCCTTGTCGATCGAATCTTCGGAGTTGATGTCCTTCGAGAGCGCCGCAACCTGCTTGGCGATCAGCTCCACGAGGTCGGCGTCGAAGTCGATGCGCACCTCCAAGAGCGAAATGAAGAGGTGATAACCCGTCGAATAGTTGCGGTAGTTCATCTGCAGGCGCTTCTCCGTCTCGCGGAAAGTCCGGAATTCGGCACTGCGCACCGAAACCAGCACACCCTCGTTCGAAATGATGAACGACACGGGTTCGACGATGAACGTGTCGCCCGTCGGCACGAAGAAGTTGGAGTTGGAGATGATGGCATTCTCGTCTTCGGAGTATTTCGAAGTCGATTCGATCTCCTCGACCTGCTGTTTGGTCTGAAGGCTGATCTCCATGAAATTCTCGACGGCCTTTTGCTCCTTGATCGTGGGCAGAAGCATGTCGATCCACAAAATGTCGTCGTAACCCAGCTCGTCGAAGAGCTTCGTGTCGGCATTGCGGATAATCTTGTTGTATTGCTTGAGGTAAATCGTAATCATAAAACGCTCTCCTTCTTAAAGTTCATAATCCCGTTCGGCAGAGAGGCGGACAGCCGTCCGCTAAGCTCTTCAGCCGGGATTGGCCCTCGGAGACACCTTGATGCCGGAGTTCCAGAACTTTTGCAGCGCTTTATGCTTCTGATTGTCGAAAATATAGTCGATATTCTGCGTTAGGTAGCCGTACGCATCGTACGGTTTGCGGTCGAAGCCGTGTTCGAGGACGGCCTCGTACGTGTGTTCGATGCCGAAAGTCAGCGCATGCTGCAACCCTTCGGTCAGATCGGGATCGACACCCTTGCGGGCGATCCAGACGGCGAAGGCGAAGGGCAGACGCGTGGCCTTTTTCCACTCGGCAGCCAGATCGTACGAATAGGCGAAGCGGCCCTCGTAGTCGAAAACCTTGTCGCCGATCAGCAGGAAGGCGTCGCCCGGCAGGGCGCGGTCCAGCTGCGCGTAATCCTCCAACGTATAGTATTCGGGAGAGACCTTCCAGTGTTTGGCCAACAGATAGCCGGCCAGCTGCACCGAGGTCAGCGAATGGGCGTCGAGGAAGACCCGGCGCACCGTTTCGATCGGCCCGCCGCTCAGCAGGACGACCGTCCGCACGGGACCGGCGGCGCCGATGCAGTATTCGGTGACGATATCGGCGTCGGCGAGCGACGGCACGGCGGCGGCAGGCACCAAGGCGATGTCGGCCTTGTGTTCGGCGAAATTCTTTGCGCAGACGGCGGGGGGAGACAACAGCAGTTCGGCACGCAGGTTACCTTCGTGCTCGATACCATAGATGAACGGTATCGTATTGAGATACGACACAGCCGCTATACGTGGAACTATGACCATCATCCATAAGGTATAAAACTGTTGGTTTCGATAAGGCAAAGGTAATCAAAAATCGGGAGTTTTTCCATAAAATTTAGAAAAAGTGCCCCGACCTCTTGACAAGGGGGTATCCGCCGATGTATATTTGCATCACAATTCACACCGCACGGTGCACCGTGCACGGGTTATCAACAACGGGACAAAATTCTTTATCAGCCCCTTACGAATTGTTATTACCGTTTTTCAACAATCTTTCAAACACTTGTCAACAATGAATCGCACCCATCTCGAAGGTGCGGCGGAAGCGCTCGCGGTGCAGCAGGGTTACGCTTTCCACACGGGACCCGAAGACGGCATGGCCCACACCGTGCGGAGCTACCCGGCGGCATGGCTCGCGCCCCTCGAACTGCACGCCGTCGAAGGACGCGGCCACGGCCGGGCGACGTACGACATGACGCTCCACCTGTTAAGCTCCGGAGCACGGCTCTCCCCCACGGAGCGGCGCGCTGCGCTGGCCCGGATGGAGGAGCAGCTGCTCGAAATCTTCGCGGCGCTTTCGCTCGACGAACGGGTTCTCGCCGTCGAGGGGCTTTCGGTCCGCCCCCGTGCCTTCGCACTTACGCCGCACGGCGAAATCTCGCAGACCGCCGCCGCGCGCATCGTAACCTTCTTCTGATTCGGAGCGCCCCGCCTCTTGCGGCGACACCGCCCCGGCCCGGCTCAGGGCACGGCACTGTCCGCACACGAGAAAGCCGCAAAAGGCGGCGGGGCGCGTCTCCGCCGTAACGACATCTCTCAAAACACGATCCAATGACATTCACACAAATTCCGCAACAGTACGCCCCGCTCGGCGGAGAGCTTCGCTACACGGTCACGGCCGCGGCGGCGGGGACGATCGACCTGCGCATCACCGACACCGGAAGTGCAGACCTGATCGGCGCAAGACGTTTCGCAGGAAGCGCGTCGGTCTCGTTCGACGCCGCGCCCTGCCTGCGCCGCGCCATCCGCTTCTCGCCCGTGACCGGGAGCACCGGATTCCACGTCGCCGAGGGCCGCTGCATCGCGGCGGTCGTCGAGGCCGGCATGACCCCGGCCGGAGAAACGGCCCCGGCAAACGGCGAAAAAGCCGTCTCCCCGGAACGCACGTTCCTGCCCCGCCGCAACATCGTCGCGGCCCCCGCCCTGCTGACGGCCATGCCCTCCGTCCGCACGATCTCGCCGGGCGAAAGCGACGAGCTGACGCTGCTCTGCGACGAAGCCTGCACGATAACGGTCACGGCGCAGGCCGGGGACTCCGCAACCGCCGAGAGCTACCGCACAAAAAGCGGCGGAGTGCTCGTCTTCCGGCTCGACACCCGCGACTTTCCGGACGCCGAAACGCTGACCGTGGACGCCGGGAAATGCGGCTCGGTCTCCTACACGGTGGTCCCGGCCGTTTCCGGCGGCCGCAGGCTCGCATGGCGCAGCAGTGCGGGCAGCATCGAGCATTACACCTTTCCGATCGAAAAATCGGTGACGGCTGAGACCGTTAAGGACAGGGCGTACGGAACCGACGGCCACCTCACGGCGGCGGCCCGCACCGAACGGCGGACGACGCTCGTATCGGCTTACGAGACGCGGGCCGTACTCGAAACCCTCAGCGAGATCACGGCTTCGCCCGAAGTATGGCTGGCGGAGGACGGGGGATATACGCCGGTCGACGTAACAACCCCGGCGGCCGTCGTACACCGCCACGCGGCGGTGAGCTGTCTCGAAATCGAAATCCGCTCCAAGCGCAAAACCCGCATGCCATGGAACTGAATATCGACGGAAAGCCGTGCGACCTCGGATCGGAGCGGATTGCCGTGCCGGGATACGACGCCGCGACCCTCGCCGACGTCGAGGCCGCCCGCGAAGGCCGTTCGCTGACGCTGACCATCCCCGCAACGATGCGCAACGATGCGCTCGCCGGATTCGCCCGCGATCCGCATACCGCCGAACGGTTCAACGCAACGCTGCACACGGCGGAACTTACGGCCGAAGGTTCCGTGATGCTGAGCGGAACAGTGCGGATGCTGAGCGCATCGGACGAAGGATACCGGATAGAAATCCGCGACGGCGGAGCGGGCTGGGCGAAAAACGCCGCACGGCGGATGTTCAACGCCCTCGGCGTCGATTTCCGGGCGGCCCTGACTCCGGAGACGATTCTCGCAGGCTGGACGGACGATTCGCCCGTGAAGTTCTTTCCGATCCGCCGCGACGAATACCCGCAGCGCAACAGCCCGACGGACCTGCTCCCCGCCCAGCGGCTCCTGACGGTGGACGATTACCACCCGTTCCTGCATGTGGCGACGCTCGTCGAAACGATCTTCGGCGAAGCGGGGTACCGCATCGAAAGCAGATTCATGGAGTCGGAGCTGTTCCGGTCGCTCTACATGAGCGGCGCATACGCCTCGCGCGACACCGCGGCCCTTGCCGCCCGCATGGGCTTTTTCGCCCGGCGGCTGTCCCCCGCAACAGCAAAGGCCGATTATTCGGGCCGCGTGGCCGCCAACCCGAACACCGCGCTCAACTCCGTGGGGAACATCGTCGAGACGGCCACGCCCCAGACCCCCGACACCGACGGGGAACCGGTTCCCGGCCTGAGCAACAACGGCGGCTGTTTCGGTTTCGACCGGGGCAATATCGTATTCACGCCCACGACCGAGGTGAGCGCGGGATTCGAGTATTACCTGAAGTACACCACCGACCACGTGATCCAGAGCCGCCAGCGGCTCAAAGGGTTCGATTCGGTCTACCTCGGCACGGGCGCCGACATGCGTTTCACGCTGGCCAACCGTTACGAAGACCGCCGCGGCGGGATCGCACCGAACCGCAGCTACACGGCGATCGTCTTCGACCACGCCGAAGGACGGCAATACCGTCTGAGCTATACGAGGAACGGAACGGCGGACACGCTTTGGAGCGAATTCTCCGCCCGCACGGCGCAGGTCGTCACGCCGGCGGCGGGCAGCGTGGCGAATCCCGTGCTGCAGGTCCGCAGCGGCACCCGTTGGGAGCCGTACGCCGGGGATTGGGCGCTGTACGACGGGTATATCGCCGAGCGGGGAGAGACCACCGTCGAACTGCGGGTGCGCACCGCCGCCGAGCGGCTCTCGCCCTCGTCGCCGAAGTACTTCAACCGGATTTACTTCCACGGGGCCGAGGAGGGCATGTCGCTCACCCTGCACAAGGAATGTTCGCTCCAGCCGCGTTTCTCGTCGGCACCCGGATACGGGTCGGCGATCACGTTCGCCGACGTGGCCCGGCACCGGATCCGGCAGTCGGAGCTGCTCGAAGCGCTGCAGCACCTCTTCAACCTGCGCTTCCACACCGAACAGGCGACAAGAACCGTCCGGATCGAACCGGCGGACGATTTCTTCGCCGCAGGCCCCGCGGCCGACTGGCGGGCGAAAACCGACTTCTCGCAGCCCGTGGTGCTGGCGGACATCGCCCCCGAAGTCCACGAACGCCGCACATGGCGCTATCCGGCGGGCGACGGAGCCGTGGCCCGTTTCGACGCCGAGGCTGAAAGCCCCTTCGGCCAATGGAGCGTCACGACGGACTCCCGTGCGGCCAAGGAGGGCGAAAAGACGCTGGCCAATCCGCTGTTCAGCCCCACGATCAGCACTGCGGGAGGTTACTCCAACGCCCCTTCGGCCGTAATCATGCAGGTCGGAGACCGCGACGACGCACAGGAGGACGGCACCAACTTCACGCCGCGCATCGTACGCTTCGCAGGCATGCACCCCTTGCCCGACGGCGAGCGGTGGGGATTTCCGTCGGGGCAGGCGCAATATCCGCTCGCAGCGTTCCACTTCGCCGGGGACGGCGCGGCGGAGGGATTCACGCTCTGCTTCGAGGACCGCGACGGCGTGCGGGGGCTGCACCGTTATTATGACCTGCAAACGGGCCGAGAGTCCGCAGGCCGGCGCATCACACTCTCGCTGCGGCTCGCGCCCCACGAATTCGAAAGCCTTTTCACGCCCGGAACGGGAGCGCCCGACCTGCGTTCGGCGTTCCTGCTCGACACGGGCGAAGGAACGGTACGCGCAGCGCTCCGTGCCGTCGAAGATTACGACCCGCAGGCGGCCTCCGTCCGCTGCACTTTCACCCAACTCCCCGACGCATGACGACCCGCCACAAAAAACGACTGGCCGCGATCCTGCTGCGGGAAATCGGCGGACTGGAGGGCGAACAGGCCGTCGAACGGCTGTTCGAACTGGGGCTGGTCAACCTGCGGGTCTGCGAACAGCGGGCCGTACGCGGCGAAATCGAACGGCTGGGCGCAGAGGGCGTGCCGCGGTGCGAAGCCATGCACGCCACGGCCGAGCTGTTCTGCTGCTCCTACGAAAAAATCCGCAGCTACTATTACAACTCGTACAAATCCTGAAACATGAAATCGGAAATTCAAATCGATAACAACGCCGGCGTCTGCCAAATCGACATCGAGGGCACGATCGGCGTGCCCGAAGAGTGGCAGTTCGACCGGCCCGAAGCGCGCGTGGCGACCTACGAAAAGTTCCGCGACGCCGTGCGCCGCATCGCCGAAATCGACGCGTCCGAAGTGGTGGTCAACATCCGCTCGACGGGCGGCGACGTGAACGACGCGCTGCTGATCCACGATGCGCTCACGGCGCTCGGCGCACACATCACGACCCGCTGTTACGGGTACACCGCCTCGGCGGCGACGATCATCGCGCAGGCCGCGTCGCCCGGCTGCCGCGAAATATCGGCCAACGCCCTCTACCTGATACACACGGCCGTCTGCGCCACCGAAGGCAACGCCGCCGAGCTGAACGGCAAACTCGACCTGCTGCGCCAGACCGACGCGCGCATCGCCGCAGTCTATGCCGCCCGTTCGGGACGCCCGGCGGCCGAATTCGAAACCCTGATGGCCGAAAACAACGGCAACGGCCGCTGGCTGTCGCCCGAAGAGGCCGTCGCGGCCGGTCTGGCCGACGTCGTGACCGATGCGGCGGGGCATCCCGCCCCCTCGCTGACGCGAAACATCGCCCGCGGCTGGGAACGCCTGCTCGTCCGCATCGGTCTCAGCGCCGGAGAGCAGCTGCCCGCGGACCGCAACATCCTCCACACCGAAGGAGAAGAGCGGGAGCTGCTCCGCCGCTCCGCCGCCGCGGTGCGTCAGGCTCAGCAGCGGGTCGTCCCCACGCAAACCCGGCCCCGCGAGGATCCCTCTTACGGCGACCTCGTGCGGACGGCCAACCAACGCGCCTACTCCGAAGACGCGAAACGTCTGCGCAACATGTAAAACCGGGAGAGTCCCGCAGAAAAAGGCTCCCCGACCATTCGAACAACCACCAAAATCATTTCAACCATGAGTTTCTTAGAAAACGCCAAGCAGTACACCGGTTCCGACCTCGAAAACATCTTCTTCCGTCCCATCCTGAGCGGCCCTTCGGCCGGCGAACTGGGCGTGAGGGTCCTCTACAACATGCCCGTCCCGACGACCATCCAGCTCTGGGAAGGGCAGCGCAACGTCCTCCAGAAGTACACCGCCGCAGGGTGGTCCGGAGGCAGCGCCGCCACCAAACTGCAGAAAACCATCGCTCTGAGCCGCGTGAAGGCCGAGCTGGGATTCTCGGCCGCCGACTACTTCTCGCTGGTATACGAGAAAATCGCGGCGCGCGCCGACGTCAATATGGACGACCTGACGGGCAGCGAGCTGGAGCAGGCCGAAACTTCGCTCTTCAAGCAGGCCATCGCCGAGGGAATCCGCGCCACGATGTGGGTCGGCGACACGACGGCCGCTTCGGGCTTCAACACCTTCGACGGCTTCCTCAAAAGCGTCAAGGCCGGCGCCGAGCAGGAGCGGTTCCACAATTCGGTCTACGAAGCCGCCGACTTCGCCAATCCCGAAAAGATCGTCGCGATCCTCGACGACCTCTGGCAGAACGCCGACGAACGCATCAAGGACCGCAAAGCCGAAGGCCAGCTCGCCTTCTTCGTCACCTCGGATCTCTACTACGCCTACGAAAAGTACCTCGACAGCAAGGGCGCCGACGCGGCCTACGCCGAAAGCACCAACGGTCGTCAGGGACTAGCCTACCACGGCATCCCGCTCGTCGACGTCCGTCTGGGGGCCTATCTGGCCGACACCTCGCTCCACAAGTCGTTCTGCCTGCTGACCGACCGCCGCAATCTCGTACTGGCCGTCAACACGTCCGACTTTCCGGGCAACGAAGTGCGCATGTGGTACAACCCCGACCTGATGGAGAACCGCCAGCGCGCCGTCTTCATGGCCGGATGCGACGTGATCGACGAGACGATGCTCTCTTACGCATTCCGGGTATAGCGATGACAGCGTCCACACCCCGCAAACCCGCCGGCGGCATCACGGCCGCCGCGATCACCCCCGCAGGAAATCTCCTGCGGGCGGCGCTGGGGGCCGACGGGCGCGCCGAAGCGGTATTCCGCGACGGGACGCTGCTCACGCGGCTGCCGCTCGCCGAACAACGCTCCTCCTATACCGAGCTGAGCGACACCCAAGCCGGACCGCAGCGCGTGCGTCATACGCTGAAGCTCGTCGTCAGCCGCGAAGCGGCCCGCACGCTTTTCGGCCCGGCATTCCGCCGCACGGCCGCGACCGAGGGGCTGATCGCAACCGTCACGGCCGCATCGGGCGAACGGCTGCTGATCGGCTGGTCAGCCCGGCTGGGGAGGGAACAACCCCTGCGGCTCGGCTCGGTGAGCAACGAATCGGGCGTAAAACCCCTCGACGGCACGCCGGTCGTCGTGACCCTCACCTGCGAGGACACCGACCCGGCCCCGGAACTCAAACAACAGGAACCATGAGCAAAAAGCACAAAATCAAACCGGCCGTCGCGGTGAACAACCGCACGGCCGATCCCTACATCACGCTCGGCGCAGGACGTGTCGAAAACGACGCGTTCTGGCGCTGGGGCGACGACAACCTCTTTCCCAACGCGCTGGCGCTGATGGCACGCCGCTCGGTGACCCACCGCCGCATCATCAACGACAAGGCCGACTACATTTCGGGCAAGGGCTTCACGTGCGACGAGGTGCAGCAGCCCCGGCTCGCGGCCTTCCTGCGCCACGTAAACGGCGACGGGGAGAGCCTGCGGCAGGTGCTCAACAAGCTGGCGTTCGACAAGGCGCTCTTCGGCAACGCATTTCTCGAAACGGTGACCGACGCCGGGCATACGTTCCTCTCGCTGCACCATCAGGACGCCTCGCGCTGCCGGCTGGCCCGCGACTCGGCCCACGTCCTGCTCCACCACGACTGGACGGCGTTCAAAGCGGCCGAAGCGCGGACCCTGCCCCTCTACCCGACATTCGAAGAGCAGTCCGACGGCACGCTGCGCGCCGTGATCCACTACAAGGACTACGAACCGACGTTCGAACATTACGGCGTGCCGCCCTACATCGCGGGGTTCAACGTCTCGGCCATCGCCTACAAGACCGACAAGTGGAATATCTCGCGGCTCGACAACTCGTTCCAGCTCTCCGGCGTGATGATGCTCGACAGTACGGTGGACAGCGAAGCCGAAGCCGAACGCATCGTACGGCTGGCCGAGCAGAAATTCGCGGGCAACCCCGGACAGGTGATGTTCGTCATCCGCGACGGCGGCGAGCAGAACGACAATTCGCGTTTCATTCCGATCGCGTCGCAGAACGAGGGCGACTGGCAGGCGCTGCACGAGCAGGCCGTGTCGGACATCGTCGTGGCCCACTCGTGGTTCCGGACCCTGAGCGGACTGGACTATGCTTCGGGATTCAGCGCCGAACGCATCCTGCACGAGTACGAAGTGGCGCTCAACACGGTCATCCTCGGCGAGCAGGCCGAACTGACCGAACCGATCCGCCAGCTCCTGACCTCCGTATCGGGATTCGACACGTCGTCGCTGCAAATCGTAAACCGCCCGCCGACACGCTCCAAGCCGATCTACATGAAGGTCTGGGAGGCCCGCAAGGCCGACGGACTGGAGTATGATCCCGACGACGAGCGCCAGCAGGCGTTTCTGTCCGAGATCACGAAGTATAATATCAGGAGTATAGAATAAGACCTGATTCTCCGGGTGCTTTCGAAACTTTCTGTTCGCCGCCTTCGGCGTCGTTTACAAGTCCGACCCGCCCTGAATCCCCGCCCCGGCGGGGAGTTGTCGCACGCGGCCAAGATGACGCAAAGGTTGTCTTGCTTTTCCCGCACCGGCACGCTGTTGCCGCGTTTGTGGCTATGACGCCCCGCGGGAACTTCTGCGCCGCTTTCAGCGCTATTCGAAAATCATTTCAATTACAACATCCATGAACACACTTATCACCCCCGCGCAGGCCGTCGCACTGGCCTTCGCCGACGGGGAGTATCTCGCACCGGAGAGCGTCACGCAGAGCGACATCGCCGCGGCCGAACAGCGCTACATCGTCCCGGTCATCGGGCGGCGGCTGTACGAGAAACTTCTCGCCGGCTCGCATGCCGGCTTCACGACCGACTATCTGGCGGCTCCGGCAGCGTTTTTCACGCGCATCGCCCTCCAGCCGCGGCTCGACGTCCGCACCGGGCAGTGCGGCACCGTCGCGCCCAAATCCGCCGCCTACCAGCCCGCCGGCACGCAGGCCCTGCGCGAGCTGCAACGGAGCCTGCGCCGTCAGGCCCGAACGCTGTTGCGCCGCGCCGCCGAACACCTCGAAACGCACGCCGCCGAATTTCCGGAATACGACCCGCACGAGAACATCCTCAACCGCTGCACGACCGATGGAAACTTTGTACAGACTCGTTAGCGGCGCGGCGGCGGGGATCGCCGCCCTGTTCGCCCCGATCGGGCCGCTCGTGGCCTGCGCCGTGGTCTTCATCGGCATCGACTTCCTGTCAGGCGTCGCCGCCAGCCGCGCGGCGGCCCGCCGCGAAGGCCGCGCATGGTACTTCGAGAGCCGCGAAGCATGGCGCACGGTCCTCAAGCTGGCCCTTGCCATTACGGCGATCGCCATGGCGTGGCTGATCGACAGCTGCATCCTCGACTTCATGGAGCTGAACGTCGCACGGCTCTTCACGGGCTTCACGTGCGGCGTGGAGCTGTGGTCGTTCCTCGAAAACGCGTCGCAGTTATCCGACGCCCCGCTGTTCCGCTGGCTGCGCCGCTACGTCCGCCGCCGCATCCGGAGGGAGGCGAGCGATGAGTAGGGGGCTGAGCAACCGGAACCCCGGCAATATCCGGCAGTCGGCGGTCCGCTACAAAGGCGAGGTGCGGCCCTCGCGCGATCCGGCGTTCAAGCAGTTCGAATCCATGCCGTGGGGGTATCGGGCGATCTTCGTCCTCTTGGACACCTATCGCATCCGCCACGGTCTGGAGACCATCCGCGGCATGATCTCGCGCTGGGCCCCGCCTTCGGAGAACCATACGGAAATCTACATCCGCGCAGTCGCCGACGCCGTGGGCATTGCCGACGACCGTCCGGTCGACACCCGCGACCGGACGACGATGCTCCGCATGGCGGCGGCCATTTCACGGGTGGAAAACGGCACGGCGGCCGATATGGATGATGTGGAGCGGGGTTGGGAGCTATTTCGCCAATAGCGGCGGAGAGTCCCGCCCGATCCGGCAGCGACACGAAATCCTTTTGCCCGAACAGCACACAGAACAGCCCTATTTTGCTATATTTGCAGGTATGAAACCCGAATTCCTGCTTGCCAAACTCGACCGCATGCCGATGCTGAAAGCCGTCGTGCCGTTTGCGGCCGGGATTCTCGCCGCCGACCGTTTCGCACTGCCCCTGTGGTTTCTCGCAGGGGCCTTTTTGCTCTCCGGCGTCTTGGCGCTGCTTCTCCGGTCGCCGCTCTGCACCCTCGCCATGCTCTTCACGGCGGGATTCGGCGCGGCACAGCTCCGCGATACCGGACGCACGGTACCTTACGGGGTATACACGGCCTATGAACTCTCCGTCGAAGGCATCCCCGCCGACCGGGGCCGCTATGCTTCCGCCGAAGCGACCGTCACGGCGTGGCGCGACCCGGCCGACGGCACATGGCGCCCCGCAGGCGACCGGGTGACACTCCATGCCGACACTCTGACGCCCCTGCATCCGGGCGAGCGTCTCCGCTGCCGGGGCACGGTCCGGCCGCTGCGCGGCGGCGCGGAGAGTTACCGCCGCCTGATGACGCGGCGGGGATTCGCGGGAACGATATGGCTGTCGGAGCGAACCATACTCGAACGATTGCCCGCCCGCAATACGGCCCTGCATCTGCACGCCGCCGAACGAATGGGCCGTCTGAGAATCCCCGGCGACGCGGGTGCCGTCTGCCGCGCCATGACGGCGGGCGACCGGAGCGGCATCACGCCCGAACTGCGCGCGGCCTACTCGCGCAGCGGACTCTCGCACCTGCTGGCCGTATCGGGACTGCACACGGGCATCGTCTTCGCGCTGGTCAATCTGCTGTTGTGGTGGCTGCCGCTGCTGCGCAGGGGCCATCTGCTGCGCAACCTGCTGGCGGCGGCCTGCATCTGGATTTACGTCGCCGCGGCGGGATTTCCGCCCAGCGCCGTGAGGGCGGCGGTGATGTTCACGATGCTCCAGTCGGCCCTCGCCTCCGCGTCGGAATACAACGGCCTGAACGCCCTCGCCGCGGCCGCCTTCGGCATGCTGTTGTGGAATCCCGCATGGCTCGGAGACATCAGCTTCCAGCTCTCGTTCGCGGCCGTCGCGGCGATCCTCGCATGGGGCGTACCCCTCTGCCGCCGGCTCCGCACCCGGCGGCGGGCGCTGAATCCGATCACCGACGCGCTGGCGGTCAGCCTTGCGGCGACGCTGGCCACGGCGCCCCTCGTATCGCATACGTTCGGCATCGTGCCGCTGGCGGGAGTCGTCATCAATCCGGCAGCGATCCTGCTCGGAAGCGCCGTGGTGCTGGCCGGCGCGCTCTGGATGCTGCTGCCGGTCGGATGGGCGGCCCCGGCATTCGAATGCGTGTTGTCGCACACGGCCGAAGGACTCAACGCGCTGGCGCGCGTCACGGCGGATCTGCCCTGCGCTGCGGCGGAATACGCCCTCGGCGGAGGGGCGACGGCGGCCGTTTACCTCTTTTTCGCGCTCGCAACGGTTGCGGCGTGGTCCGCCGAACCGAAAAAAAGCGTACATTTGCCGGCATGATGACCTCCGAAGAATACGAACTCCTGCTTACGGACGAAGTGCAGCGGGCCATTGCCGTCTCCCGCGGCCGCGATCCGCTGGACGTGGCCCTCGACCGCACCGTGCCCCACGCGCGGCTGGTCGCCACGCAGGTCAAATACCTCGCGCGGGCGGCATCGAAACTGCCGTCGTATGCCGCCGCGCAGTGCATACTCCCGCCACTGGCCTTCGAGCAGGCGTCGAGCGAGGCGTGTGCGGCGCACAAACGGATCGACGGCGACACGGCGCTGGACCTCACCTGCGGACTGGGCGTCGATGCGCTCTTCCTGAGCCGCCGTTTCCGGCGCGTGGTGACGCTCGAACGCAGCGAAACGCTGGCCCGTATCGCCGCCGAAAACTTCCGGCGGCTCCAAGCCGCCAACATAGAGGTCGTCCACACCTCGGCCGAGGAGTATCTGCAACGGCCCGGACTGCGCTTCGACTGGATTTTCGCCGACCCCGACCGCCGCTCGGCCGACGGCCGCAAGCTGGTGCGGCTCGAAGCGTGCTCGCCCGACGTCACCGCCCTGATGCCGCTTATCATGCGCGCGTCGGAGCGTCTGTGCATCAAGAACTCGCCGCTGTTCGACGTGGACGAAGCCCTGCGGCTCTTTCCCGACAGCCGTGTGGAGGTCGTTTCGCTCGGCGACGAGTGCAAGGAGGTGCTCGTCTATGCCGACGGCACGGGTCCCGCCCTCACGGCGACGGCGCTCGGCCGCGGCAGTTTCACGGCCACCCCCGGCCAGACGCCGCCGCCCGTACCCGACAACTTCGACCCGTCGCGCTACCGCTGGCTGGTCGTGCCCGACGTCGCGCTGCAGAAGGCGCGGCTGGCGCGGCTCCACCTGCGCGGCAAGGCCGACATCTGGAGCGAAAACGGCTACGGATTCGCCGCCGAAGAGCCGCAGGAGGTAATCGGCAAGGTATTCGCAGTCGAAAGCATCGAACCGTACGACCCGCGGCGGCTGAAACGCAGCCTGAAAGGAGCCGGAGCCGAGCTGATGAAACGCGACTTCCCGTTCGGAGCCGAGGAGCTGGCCCGGCGGCTGGGCGTGCACGCGGGAGCCGACGTGCGGCTGGCCTTCACCAAAATCGGAAACGGATTTTGGGCGGTCCGGTTGAAATAGCTATATTTGCAGCATATCGGAATGCGCCCGGCGGCGTTCGGCGCGCAGTCCGTTTGCAGGAATCGTAACAGCCTATGAAAATCAGCGAGATATTCACCTACTTCACCGACACGATCTTCCGGCGCGACATCAACGAATGGCGCAACCCGGTCATCCGGTGGCTCGTACAGCAGTACCGCCTGCTGTTCTACACGGCGCGGGGCCTGCTGGAACACGGCACGATCGTCCGCAGCGCGGCCCTCACGTTCTATACGCTGATGTCGCTGGTGCCGATCGTAGCGGTGGTTTTCGCCGTGGTCAAGGGCTTCGGACTGGCCGACGGACTGATCGACAACCTCTACGCCCTCTTCCCGCAGAACCCCGAAATCATCGACTACGTCGTCGGTTTCGCCGAAAAGGCGCTGGCCCGCACGCAGGGCGGCGTGGTGGCGGCCGTGGCGCTGGTGATGCTCTTCTGGGCCATAATCCGGGTCTTCGGCTCGATCGAAAGCGCCTTCAACAACATCTGGGAGGTCAAGGTCGAACGCAGCGTGACGCGCCAGTACACCGACTATATCGCCGTGGTGATGATCGTCCCGGTGCTGTGGGTCGTGGCCAATGCCGTAGGCAACTACACCCAGCAGCTGCTGGGATTCGACGGCAGCTGGTATTTCGACCTGCTCTCGCGCTTCGCGTCGATGTTCATCATCTGGGTGATGTTCACCATCCTGTATATCATCATCCCCAACACCAAAGTCAAATTCAAGAGCGCGCTGATGGCGGGCATCGTCGCCGGCACGCTCTTCCTGCTCTTTCAGTGGGGCTATATCTACATTCAGCGGTGGATGACCTCCTACAACGCCATCTACGGCAGTTTCGCGGCCCTTCCGCTGCTGCTGATCTGGCTCCAGACCTCGTGGCAGATCCTGCTGTTCGGCGGCGAGCTGTCGTTCGCCTACCAGAACATCGCCCGCTTCGGCGAGGAGCGCGAATCGCTGCTGATAAGCTACGACCAGCGGCGTAAGATCCTGCTGGCCGTGATGCTCTCCGTGGTGCGGCACTTCCGCGAAAAGGGCGGTGCAACGCCCGCCGACGTAATCCGCGCACGGCTCGGACTGCCCACGCGCATCGTCAACGACGTACTCTACCAGCTCGTGCAGGCCGGACAGCTCATCGCCGTGCCTTCGGGCGACGGCGAGCGCGAAGTGGCCTTCGCCCCGGCGCACGACACCGGAACGCTGACCGTCTACGGGGTGCTCGAAGCGGTCGAAGCGTCGGGGCAGACGACCGTCGATCTGGCCCGCAACGCCGAACTGACCCGCATCGACCGGGAGTTGGAGAACCTGAAGGAAACGGCCCGCAAATCGCAGGACAACGTGCGGCTGGTGGACCTGCTTTAACGAAACGACAAAGAAATTTATGGAACGCGTAGTCATAATCGGCAGCGGCAACCTCGCGGAAGCATTGGCGCAGGCCGTGGCCAAAAGCGGTCTGAAGCTGGTGCAGATTTTCGCCCGCAACGCCGCACGCGGGCAGCAGGTCGCCGCACTCGCCGCTACGCAGTGGACGGCCGACCCGGCGCGGCTGGCCGAAGCCGACATCTACCTGATCGCCGTAAGCGACCGGGCCGTAGCGGAAGCGGCCGCTTCGCTGCCCATTCCCGCGGGGGCCGTCGTGGCCCACACCGCCGGAAGCGTGCCGCTCGAAGCCCTGCCCGGCCAACCCGTGCGCCGGGCCGTCTTCTATCCCCTCCAGACCTTCACCAAGGGCCGCGAAGTGGATTTTTCGCAGATTCCCGTCTTTCTCGAAACCGACGACGAAGCCCTGCGCCCGGAGCTGGAAGCCTTCGCCCGCCGTCTCTCGCGCACGGTGATCTGGGCCGACTCGGCCTGCCGGGCGAAAGCGCATCTCGCGGCGGTTTTCGCCTGCAATTTCGTCAATCACATGTACGCCGTCGCCGAACGCATCGCCGGCAGTGCGGGGCTTCCGTTCGACGTGCTCAAACCGCTGATCGCCCAGACCGCCGCCAAAGCGCTCGACGCGGCCTCCCCGGCCGACGTGCAGACAGGTCCCGCCGTGCGCAACGACACCGGGACCCGCGCCCGCCACTGCGCCCTGCTCGACGACGATCTGCAACTCAAGAACATCTATTCAATCATAAGCAACAGCATATGGGAAACTTCAAAGAAGATATAGTCCGCACCGAAGCCTTCGTCTTCGACGTGGACGGCGTGATGACCGACGGCGGCATCATCCCCACACTCGACGGCGACTTCATCCGCCGCTACAACGCCAAGGACGGCTATGCGCTGGCCTACGCGATCAAAATGGGCTACAAGGTCTGCATCATCACCGGAGGACGCGGCAAGACCCTCGAAAACCGGCTGAAGATGCTGGGCGTCACCCGTGCCTACATCGACTGCATGGACAAGATCAGCGCCCTGCACGAATACTTCGCCGAGGAGGGCATCGACCCCCGGAACGCAATCTACATGGGCGACGACATCCCCGATCTGGAGTGCATGCGCGAAGTGGGCATCCCGGTCTGCCCGGCCGACGCCGCCGCCGAAGTGATCGAAGCGTCGCGTTACGTCTCCGAATTCAAAGGCGGTGAAGGGGCCGTGCGCGACATCGTCGAGCAGGTGCTCCGCGCCCGCGGCGACTGGGCCAAAAACTCCGAAGGCGTGACTCCCTCGTCGCTGGCCGCCTCGCGGTAAGCCTGCTGCCGGGAACGGACGGAACGGACAACCAAGACAAACGGGACAAGACCCGAAAAAGGCAGGCAGCACGCCTGCAAACAAAAAAACAGCCGGTCGCATGACCGGCTGTTTCCATATCCGCAGGAACCACATCCGCAGAAGACCCTTTACTGCATCCACTCGACGTTCGCCGCATCGCGGAACAGCAGGTTGAGCGGCCGCACCAGACTCTCGGCATCCGGAGCGAAGATGAACCGCACCTTATCGACGGGCACCGTCAGGAAAACCGTCGAGGGATAACCGCCGATCATATCGACGTGATCCATCAGCGACCAGACGAAAATCTCGAACGGCATCTGACCGGGAAGCAGCGTCAGCCCCGGAAAGTCGGCTTCGTACGACGCCGAAGAGGTGTCGGCGGGATGAGGCTTGAAGAAAATGTCGTACGCTGCGCCGTACTGTCCGACGATCCGCGCCACGTAATCGCGCTGCTGCTGTTCGCTCGCGGCGTTCTGATGGCTCGTTCCGATGATGATCAGGTTGCCTTTGGGGGAAGCGTCGAACAGCGCCGCGAACTTGTCGTAATCGAAGCCCGCCATGTCGTAGAACTGCCTGCGGGCCGATTCGGGCAGTGCCGACAGCATCTCGTAGGGCTGAATATCTTCGATCTGCATTTCACGAAGTTTGTCGGTAATGAACGGGCAGGAGCTTTCGAGCAGCGCCCCGTTTTGCATCACCAAGCGATAGCCGGGACGGGTCGCGAGGTAGTAAGGCCACGTCCACGATTCGAGTTCGAACTCGGCACGGGTTTCGGGATAACGTCCCCCGTGATTCCAGTCGAGCGCCTCTACCTCCGCGGCATAGGTTTCCCAGTTCTGCTGAGCCGTGGCCGGATCGCCGAAATAGTTGTAAAAGTTGTTGTATGTCGCCGTTCCGTCCGAAAGCAGGCTCACCTTCACCCGCGCGGAGTCGATTCCCTGCGCCACGAACCAGTCGTAACCCAAACGGCAGCGCAGGTCGTCCACATAGAGACCGAAGACGGCCGTCGGATCGGCCTTGTTGATCTCCAGAACTCGCCGTTTCATTTCGCGGCACATCGCGTCCTTTTCGGCTTCGGTAGCATCCGAGGTCCGGTCGGCCGCCGTCGTGACTTTGACATGCGGCGGGAACTTATCCGGGTCGAACGTTCTCGAACGCGTATAATAGAAATAACTCGGTTTGTCGTGGGACAGCACATGCAATCCGGCATAGAGGGCCGGCATCGTGCCGAATCCGGCATAAAAATAGTAATCCGGCGCGTCGTAACCGTCCTTCGGCGCGCTCTGCGACACGACGAACGGCACGATCAGGTCCTCGCTGGCAAAAGCCAGCTGCGCACTGCGGGCGGGGCCTTCGTTCCGGTCGAAGGTCACCTCGATCTCGGAATATCCCGCCGGGCCTTCCGTGGCGGAGAGCGTAAACCACTTGTCCCCGGCGGCTGCCGTCACGCGCCACGGCAGCGACGAAGTTACGGAGATCTTGCCGGCGCGGGCCAGTGCGTCGAGCGACAGAAAACTCTCGCCGGCGTTGACTACCAGCACGGGACGGGTCGTTTCGTCGTCGCTGCACGCCGCCGATCCCGCGATCAGGGCCAGACAAAGGAGGGCCGAAAACAATCTTTTCATAGCGAATCTAATTAGCGTTACTGCCCTTATAAACGCTGCAAAAGCCCTTTTACTGCATCCCGCGACCGATTTCCGTCTGAAAAATTAAGCCGCACGGCATTCCGTGCGGCTTTTATCCGATGCAGCAGACGTCATTCGCCTTTGCGTTTCTTGATCCGGTCCAGATGCTCGCGCACCCGTTTGCGGAAAAGCTCGCGGCGGTACTGCAGATTGGCCTGCCACCCCAGCCAGCGCGTGTAACGCTCCCGTTTTTCGGGATAGATGTCGCGTATCGTGACCAGAATGCCCGTCTCCTCGACACCGCCGAAATCGGGATTCGACACCGTATCGAAAACCCGCATCGTGGGCGAAAGGTTCATGTATGCGTTGATCAGCGGCGGAATGTTCTCGTTGAACTCGCGGATTTTCTGAATCAGAATGCGGTAATTCTCCTGATAGGTCTGCCCTGTGAAGAGCTGCTCGTAATAGGGGTCGTCCAGATCGAGCCGGAGCGGATGGATGCCCTCGACGAGGTTGTCCCGGTCGGGGAAGTAACGGCGCAGGAACCAGATCAGGGCGTTGCGGGCCACGGCCTTGTAGGTCGTATACATCGTCACCTTGCCGAAAAGGTATTTGGCGCGGGGGTCCAGCACGATCAGCGCACCGAGCCCGTCCCAGAGGTTGTCCAGCGCATAGATGCTCTTGGCGTTGCCGCGCGCCTGATAGGAGGGCTGCACGAACGAACGGCCCAGTTCGATGGTGCGGGGCAGGTATTTGCGGCGGAACTTGTCGCTGAAGCGGAAATAGTGTTCGGTCGAGAGATGGCGCGGATATTCGTCCGTGCAGATGATGAAACGGTAGCCGCCGACGATCTCTTCGGCGGCGGGGTCCCACACGATCAGCTGGTAGTAGCCGTCCTCGGCCAGATCTTCGGCGTCGATGTCCAGCTCCTTGCCCGTGCCGCCACCCGCGCCGCGGAACGCGATTTCGCGCAGGCGGCCGATCTCGCGCATCAGCGACGGACACTCGGCGGCCGAGAAGATATAAATCTCGTTCCCGGCCTTCTTCGTATCGCGGGCCTTGCGCTCCGGCGTCAGTTCGGCGCGGAGCAGTTCCCTTTCGACGGGAGGTATGATGGCTTCCATTTGTCTCTGTTGCATATAACTGGGGCAAAAATACCGATTTTAGCGTTTTTCCGGTTCCGGCGCGAGCATATTTTCCAAAAAATACGCCTTTTTACGTACGAATTCGGCCTGCTCGCGGAGTCCGCCGTAACGCTGCAGCTCGGAGACGGGAATCGGGTCGCCCACGAAAATGCGGAAGTGCCGGCCCTTTTGGGAAAACATTTCGTCGGGCAGCCAGAGCATCTCGATATTGAGCTTCAGCCCCAGCATCACGCGCAGCCGGGCCACGCGGTAGAAGAAGTTCGACAGCCGTCCTTCGACGAACACCGGCACGATCTCGCGCTGCGAAGCGTAGGCCTTTTTCAGGAAGTTGGTTTTCCACGGCAGGTCGGTCACCTCGCCCCCGATGCAGCGCGAGCAAAGCCCCGCCGGGAAGGTCAGGATCGGCACTTCGCCGACGAACTCCTCGTCGAATTTGCGGGCGTAGGCGCTGTTCTGCGAACCGTGCTTGTTCACCGGAATCCATAGCGGACGCAGCGGTTCGAGGTGCATCAGCAGGTCGTTGACCACCACGCGGGCGTCGCCGAAGCGGTCTATCAGCTTGTCGGCGAGCATCATGCCGTCCATTCCCCCGAAAGGATGGTTCGCGGCGAACAGATAGCGACCCTTGGGATCGAGCTTTTCGAGCCCCTCGACCGTATAGGTCACCTGCCACTCCCTGAAGCAGGCGCGGATAAACTCCTGCGGGGGCAGGTTCCAGTAGTGTTCGAGAATGTAATTGATCTCCGACTCGTGAATCGTGCGGCGGAGCCAGCCGATGACGAAGCCGGGAATCCAGCGGGCCAGCCGCGGGGCTTTGTCGGCAAGTACCGCTCCGATATCTATTCTGGGCATAAAGACGTACAAAAAATTATATCCACAAATATAGGTATTCTTTTTCGAAAAATCCCTAACTTTACACCCAAATCGACCTTGTCAGCAACGAATATGTCTCAGTATCATATACCTGTCCTTCTGGAGGAGTCCGTCGACCTGCTCGCCGTAGACCCTGCGGGCACTTACGTGGACCTCACTTTCGGCGGGGGCGGCCATTCGCGCCGCATCCTCGAAAAGCTGGGTCCCGGCGGGAGACTCTACGCCTTCGATCAGGACCGCGACACGCGCGCGAACTGCCCCGACGACGGGCGGTTCCACTACGTCGAGAGCAACTTCCGCTTTCTGCGCGGGGCACTGCGGCTGCGGGAGGTGGAGCAGGTGGACGGCATTCTGGCCGATCTGGGCGTCTCGTCGCACCATTTCGACGCCGTGGAGCGGGGTTTCTCGTTCCGGGGCGAAGCGCCGCTGGACATGCGCATGAACCAGCGGGGCGCGCTGACGGCGGCCCGCGTCGTGAACGGCTATCCGGCCGACGCGCTGACGCGCCTGCTGGGAGACTGGGGCGAGCTGGAGACCCCGTGGAAAATCGCCAACTGCATCGTCCGGGCACGGGAAGCCGCACCGATCGAGACCACGGCGCAGCTGGTCGAGGCCGTGAAGCCCTGCACCCCGAAAAAAGACGAGTCGAAGTTCCTGACCAAGCTTTTTCAGGCGCTGCGCATCGAGGTCAACGGCGAAATGGAGGCGCTCAAAATGGCGCTGGAGCAGAGTCTCAAGGTACTGCGTCCCGGCGGGCGGCTGGTCGTCATCTCGTACCACTCGCTCGAAGACCGGCTGGTCAAGAACTTCCTGCGCAGCGGGAATTTCTCAGGCTCGGTGGAGAAAGACTTTTTCGGACGCGCCCTCACGCCGTTCGAGATCATAACGCGCAAGGCCGTGGTCCCCACGGCCGAAGAGTTGGAACGCAACCCCCGGTCGCGCTCGGCCAAGCTGCGCGCGGCCGCAAAACGGGAGAACGAATAACGGAGGGCGGAGGCCGCCGCGAATCATTCAACGACAAAAGCAGCAGAGAAGGATGTTCAAGGACCACGAATTCGACCCGGTAACCCCCGAAGAGGAGGCCCGCCGCAGGCAGGAGGAGGAATTCGCCCGCCGCGTGCGGCGCGAAGTGCTGCGCATCGAGCGGGGCGAAGCCGACGAGGACATCCGCGCCGACATGGAACGCGAAGAGGAGGAGAAGGCCGAAGAGGAGGAGCGTCAGCGCCGGGAGCGCCGCCGCAAGGCCAGCACCTTCTGGCAGCTCTTCTCAGGTACGATCCTCGTCCACGAGGGAGTCTCGAAATACTATCCCTACATGCTCTCGATCGCGGGCATGTTCTTTTTGAGCATCGCCGTGATGTTCACCACCCTGCATCTGGACATGAAATACTCGCGCCTCGAACGCGAAGTGCAGATCCTGCGCGAACGCTCGATCCGCCTGCAGGAACAGCGTTACCGCCGCACCACCCACTCGGCCATCGTCGAACGGCTGCGCGAACGCGGCATCGAGCTTACCGACCCGCCGGCGCCGGGCGAAATCATCGAAAACTGACGGACGATGAAAGAGGAACGTTCGAAGATCAAAAGCGACATTCTGCTGCGGGTACGACTGCTTTACGTGCTGTTCATACTCGCCGGGGCCGTCGTGCTCGGACGATTGGTCTGGGTGCAGCTCTTCAGTTCCGAAGTGGCCTACAACGCCGAACGGCTGGCCAGCCGCATCTTCACCGAGGAGACCATTCCGGCGCAGCGCGGCAGCATCCTCTCGCGCGGCGGCGCGCCGCTGGCGACTTCGATCTTCCGCTATCAGGCCGCCTTCGACTTCGCTTCGCCGGGTCTCGATTCGCTGAAAACCTTCCGCGAACAGAGCGACTCGCTGGCCAAACTGCTCGCGGCGTTCTTCCGGGACAAGTCCGCCGCCGAATACAGCCGCAAATTCCGCGAGGAGCACGCCCGCCGCTACCGGCTCGTCAACGGACGCGACACGACCTACCTGCGCTCCGAGGGGTGGTTCTCGCGCCTGATGGACCGTCTGCGCGGCGAAGAGTTCGCCACGCGCCGCATCTACGACACCATCCGCGACCACACGCCCGTCAATATCTTCCCCCGTGAAGTGGACTACGCCGAATGGCAGACCCTGCGGCGTTATCCGCTGCTGAACTGGAACATGGGCATGGTCTACCGGCTCGTCGAACGCGACCAGCGGGTCTACCCGCAGGGCGAACTGGCGCGCCGCACGATCGGACTGACGGGCGACAAGGGCAATTACGGCATCGAGGAGGCCTACCGCGAAGAGCTTGCGGGCCGCGACGGCAAAGCCCTGCGGCAGCGCATCGCCAGAGGCTTCTACGGCCGCGTCGCGGGCGGCGGCCACGAGGACCCCGAAGACGGCTACGACGTGGTGACCACGCTCGATCTGGACCTGCAGGACGTCGCCGACAAGGCGCTGCGGCGCCAGCTCGAAGCCCAGAACGCCATCTGGGGCACGACGATCGTCATGGAGGTCCATACGGGAGAAATCCTCGCCATGGCCAATCTGGGCCGGGCGGGAACCGAAGGGACGTTTTACGAACGCGAGAATTACGCGCTGGGGCGCAGCATGGAGCCGGGTTCGACCTTCAAGCTGGCGACGATGCTCACGCTGCTCGACGACGCCGACATGTCTCCCCAGACCGCCTACGACACCCACAACGGCGACCCGGTGACCGTAGGCCCGGCCAAGAATATCCGCGACTCGCACCGCGGCGACCACGTCATCGACTTCCGCCGCGCCGTGGCTTCGTCGTCGAACGTCTACTTTGCCAAGGCGATCTGGGAGCGCTACGGCATCACGGGCAAGAAGCAGGAGTACAGCGACTTCCTCCACGAAAAACTACGTCTCGGACAGACCGTCGGACTGGAACGGCTGGGCGAGCGCGCCCCGTCGATCACCACCGACTGGAAAGTTCCCGATCCGGGCGTCATGCTGGTCAAGATGAGCTACGGCTACCGCGTACGGCTGGCTCCGATCCAGATGATCACCTTCTACAACGCCATCGCCAACGGCGGCAAAATGATCTCGCCCGTGCTGGTGCGCGAACTGCGGCGCGGCGACCGCGTCGAGGAGCGGTTCGAAAGCCGCACCCTCGCCTCGTCGATCTGCTCGCGCTCGGCGCTGCGCGAGGTGCAGCGGTGTCTCGAACTGGTCTGCACAGAGGGTACCGCCAGCCTCTATTTCAGGGACACCGCCCGGCTGCGCGTGGCCGCCAAGACCGGCACGGCGCAGATCACCGACGCCCGCAGCCGCGAAGGCCGCTACTACCTCGGCTCGATGATCGCCTACTTCCCGGCCGACAACCCCCGCTACACGGTGCTGACGACCATCGAAACCCGTGCGCAGGCCGGCAAGGCCTATTACGGAGGTCCGCTGGCGGGTCCGGTCGTCAAACGCATGGTCGATTACATCTACAACCGCAACCGCGACTGGTACGGCCGCGTCGAGCGGCACGGCCCGCGCCGCCACCCCGACCGGATCAAGGGCGGCGACATCGGCCAGATCCGCCGCGTGGCGGACAAGCTTTCGCCCCGCGCTTCGTTCGACCACCGCACGGGCTGGGGCCGCGTGCAGGTGGACAGCCTTTCGAACGTGGTCATCACGAGCCTTCCGGCCGAAACGGGCACGATGCCCGACGTGCGGGGCATGGGACTCAAGGACGCGCTGTTCGTACTCGAAAGCCGCGGCCTGAAGGTCCGCTTTTCGGGCCGGGGAGCCGTCGTCCGGCAAAGCCTCGCTCCCGGAGCGCGCATCACGCCGGGCGCGACGGTCGCCATAACGCTGAACTAAGATGAAAGAACTGACGATATTCACTCCGGCGCCGCGCCGCAGGGAGACTTTCCCGGCTTCCGGACGTGTTCGCGGAAGCGCCTGCGCTCCGAATCCCGCGGACCGCGGCGGCAAAGACGCCCAAGGGGCGAATACGACAAAAGACAACGGTTTATGAAAACACTGAAAGAACTTCTCCGAAATACCCCCGTCACGGCGCTGCACGGCGACGATTCGGCCGCCGTCGCCGGGTTGGTTTACGACTCGCGTGCCGTCGGGCCGGGCGACTGCTTCTTCGCCGTGCGCGGCACGCAGAACGACGGGCACGACTTCATTCCCGCCGCCGTCGCAAAAGGCGCCGCCGCAGTCGTCTGCGAACGCCTGCCCGAACAGACCGCCGCAGACGTCGTCTACGTCGCGGTGCCCGACGCCGCAGGCGCGCTGGCCGACATGGCCGCGGCGTTCTACGACCACCCCAGCCGCGCGCTGAAACTCGTGGGCATCACCGGCACCAACGGCAAGACCACGACCGTAACGCTGCTGTACGACCTCGTACGGGCCTTGGGACACAAGGCGGGACTGATTTCGACCGTGGTCTACAAGGTCGGCGAACGCACCGTCGAGGCGACGCACACCACGCCCGACCCCGTGCGGCTCAACGCCATGATGCGCGAAATGGCCGACGAAGGGTGCGAGTACTGCTTCATGGAGTGTTCTTCGCACGCCATCGTGCAGGAGCGCACGCGCGGACTGCACTTCGCGGGCGGCATCTTCTCGAACATCACCCACGACCACCTCGACTACCACAAGACCTTCGCCGAATACATCCGCGCCAAGAAACTCTTCTTCGACTCACTCTCAAAAGAGGCCTTCGCGCTGACCAACGCCGACGACAAAAACGGCCGCGTGATGGTGCAGAACACCTCCGCGGCCATACACACTTACTCGCTGCGCTCGATGGCCGACTTCCGCTGCAAGATCGTCGAGATGCACCCGGACGGCATGCTGCTGCGCATCGACGGACAGGAGGTATGGGTCGGGCTGGTGGGCCGCTTCAACGCCTACAACCTGCTGGCCGTATACGGCGCGGCCGTCCTGCTGGGCTTCGACCGCGGCGAAACGCTGCGCACGGCGAGCATGCTGCACCCGGTCAGCGGCCGCTTCGAACTGGTCCGGAGCGCAAACGGCGTCACGGCCGTCGTCGATTATGCCCACACGCCCGACGCACTCGAAAACGTGATCCGCACCATCGAGGAGATCCGCACCCCGGCGCAGAAACTGATCGTCGTCTGCGGTTGCGGCGGCGACCGCGACCGCACCAAGCGGCCCGAAATGGCGCAGATCGCCGTGCGGTACGCCGACACGGCCGTCTTCACGTCGGACAACCCGCGCCACGAGTCGCCCGAAGCGATTCTCGACCAGATGGCGGCGGGACTCGAACCCGGCGCGCGCTTCCTGCGCATCGCCGACCGCGCCGAAGCCATCCGCACGGCGGTGATGCTCTCGCAGCCGGGCGACATCCTGCTCGTGGCGGGCAAGGGCCACGAAACCTATCAGATCGTCGGCGACGTGAAACACCCCTTCGACGACCGGGAGGAGGTCCGCAAAGCCTTCCATTCATTCGGAAAATAAAACCCAACGAACAATATGCTCTATTACATCTTCAAGTATCTGGACGAAGCCTACAACCTGCCCGGTTCGGGCATGTTCCAGTACATTTCGTTCCGCGCCGCGGCGTCGATCATCCTCGCGCTGCTGATCGTCATCATTTTCGGCCGCAAGATCATCGACTTCCTGCGCCGCAAGCAGATCGGCGAGGAGGTCCGCGACCTCGGTCTGGAGGGACAGCTCCAGAAGCGCGGCACCCCCACCATGGGCGGCGTGATCATCCTGCTGGCGATTCTGGTTCCGATCCTTCTGCTCGGACGGCTCGACAACATCTACATCCAGCTGATGATCGTCTCGACCGTATGGCTGGGGCTGATCGGCGGACTGGACGACTACATCAAGGTTTTCCGCCACAACAAGGAGGGCCTCAAGGGCCGTTTCAAGATCGTGGGACAGGTCGGGCTGGGCATCATCGTCGGCACGACGATGTGCCTGTCGCAGGAGATCGTCGTCCGCGACAAAGTCGTACAGCCCGTACAGACGGTCTACATGAACGAGGACGGCTCCGTGCTCGAAACCGTACACCGCAACGTGGTTATCAGCTCCGAAAGCCTCAAGACCACCCAGACGACCATCCCCTTCATCAAAAACAACGAATTCGATTACGGCTGGCTCACGGGCGGCAACACCACGATGACGTGGCTGCTCTACGTGCTGGTCGCCATCTTCGTGGTGACGGCCGTCTCCAACGGCGCCAACCTCACCGACGGACTCGACGGACTGGCCACGGGGGTCTCGGTGCCGATCGTGGCGGTGCTGGGCGTACTGGCTTATCTCTCAGGACATATCGTATACGCCGACTACCTCAATATCATGTACATCCCTGACAGCGGCGAACTGGTCGTCTTCGCCGCGGCGCTGGTCGGCGCGCTGGTCGGCTTCCTTTGGTACAACTCCTTTCCGGCGCAGATCTTCATGGGCGACACCGGCTCGCTGTCGATCGGCGGCATCATCGCCGTCTTCGCCCTCTGCATCCGCAAGGAGCTGCTGCTGCCGCTGCTGTGCGGCGTCTTTCTGGTCGAAAGTTTCTCGGTGATGATGCAGGTCGGCTACTTCAAATACACCAAGCGCAAATACGGCGAAGGCCACCGCCTGCTGCTGATGGCCCCCGTACACCACCATTTCCAGAAGAAGGGACAGTTCGAGACCAAGATCGTCCTGCGTTTCTGGATCATCTCGCTGCTGCTGGCGGCCATCACCCTCGTAACGTTAAAGATCCGGTAATCATGAAAAAGATAGCAGTGCTGGGCGGCGGCATCAGCGGATACGGCTCCGCGATCCTCGCCAAGAAGAAAGGGTTCGACGTCTTCCTCTCCGATGCGGGGCGGATCGCCGACCGCTACAAGGCCAAGCTCGACGAGTGGCAGGTGCCCTACGAAGAGGGCGCCCATACCGAAGAGCGCATCCTCGACGCCGCGGAGGTCGTCAAGTCGCCCGGCATCCCCGAAACGGCGCCGCTGGTGCGAAAACTCCGCGCCGCAGGCATTCCCGTGATCTCCGAAATAGAGTTCGCGGGCCGCTACACGGGCCGGGCGAAGTGCATCTGCATCACCGGCTCGAACGGCAAAACTACCACCACGTCGCTCATATACAAGATCATGCGCGACGCCGGGATGCGGGTCGCTCTGGGCGGCAACATCGGCGAGAGCTTCGCCTACTCGGTCGCCACGGGCGATTACGACTGGTACGTGCTGGAGCTAAGCTCGTTCCAGCTCGACGGCATGTACAAGTTCCGGGCGCATATCGGCGTGCTGATGAACATCACGCCCGACCACCTCGACCGCTACGACCACTGCTTCCAGAACTACGCCGATTCGAAGATGCGCATCACGCAGAACCAGACTTCGCGCGACTATTTCGTCTATTCGGGCGACGACGAAGTGATCTGGCAGCAGCTTCCGAAATACGACCTGCGCATGAAGCAGCTCCCCTTCGCGGCGAAAAACGCCGTGGCCAGCGGCGCAGGCGACGCTTTCCTCTGCGACGGCAAATTCACGGCGGCCGTCGGAAAGACCTCGGTCGAGATCGACACCGCGAAACTGCAGATCAAGGGCCTGCACAACGCCTACAACGCCATGGCGGGGGCGCTCGCAACCCTCGCGGCGGGAATCGCTCCGGCGGCGATCCGCCGTTCGCTTTACGGCTTCGCGCCCGTCGAACACCGGCTCGAACCGGTCAGGGAGAGCGGCGGCGTGCTATGGATCAACGACTCGAAGGCCACCAACGTCGATTCGGTCTACTATGCGCTCGAAAGCATGAAGCGCCCCGTGGTGTGGATCGCCGGCGGCACGGACAAAGGCAACGATTACGGGCCGCTCAAGGATTTCGCCCGCGAGAAGGTGCACACGCTCGTCTGCATGGGCGTGGACAACGCCAAACTGCTTCGGGAGTTCACGGGCGTCGTGCCCGAAGTGATCTCCACCGATTCGCTCGACGCCGCGATGACGGCGGCCAAAGCCGCCGCCCGGCCCGGCGACGCGGTGCTGTTGTCCCCGGCCTGCGCAAGCTTCGACCTCTTCAAAAATTACGAGAACCGCGGCGAGCTGTTCAAGGCGTGGGTAAACGAAAAGGCATAAGGCGATGAAGTTCGGCGAACGGAAACAGACGCAGGGCGCGCAGCAGGCGCAGGAGCCTTGGTCGGAAACGGCCGGGAACGCTCCGCGCACGGCCGGAGACGCCGCGTCGAACGGCAGCGAAATCCGGGGCGGTCGGGGCGGCAGCCGAAGCTCCGGAAGCGAATACGGGAGCGCTGCGGACGGGGAAAACCCGCAAGCGGCGAACGCGTGCGGCGAAACGGCCGAAAAGCCCAAATTCAGGCTTTTCACGGGCGACCGCGTGTTGTGGATCATCATCGCGGTGCTGGCGGTGGTTTCGGTGCTGGTGGTCTACTCCTCGACGGCCAAAATGGCTTACGACGCACACACGGCCCGCACCACGGCGCATTTCCTGCGCCAGCAGCTGATGATCCTGATCGTCAGTCTCGTCGTGATGGTCGCCGTGCAGAAGATCAACTGCCGCATCTACAACCTCTTTTCGCGCCCCGTCTACATCCTTTCGGTCCTGCTGACCGTCGCCGTCTACTTCATCGGCGCCACGACCAACGGCGCCGCCCGCTGGATTCCGCTGGGACCCTTCCAGTTCCAGCCCTCCGAAGCGCTGAAGGTCGCCACGGTGCTCTTCCTCGCCAGCCAGCTGGCGGGACGCCAGTCGAAGATCGACAAAATACGCATCGTGCCGTCGCTCAGGTTCTGGACATGGCGTTCGTCGCGCGAACAGCGCCGCATCTGGCGCGAAGGGACATGGCCGATCCTGATGCCCGTGGTCGTCTCGTGCGCCGTGATCTTCCCGGCCCACACCTCGTCGGCCGTGCTGGTGTTCCTCGCCTCGTGGGTGATGATGCTCATCGGGCGCGTCCGCTTCGGCGAACTGATGAAGCTCGTCGGGCTGGCCTGCGTGGGCATCGTCCTCATCATGACGCTCAACCTCGGCCGCAGCGAAACCGCCGAAGGGCGCGTCTCGACATGGATACACCTCTGGACCCGTTCGCAGACCGACAAGCCGATCGAACACCTCACCGACACCGAGCGTTCGATGATCGCCATTTACAACGGCGGCATCTTCGGCGAGGGAGCCGGACAGAGCGCCATGCGCGTCGAGATGATCCACCCCGAAAGCGACTACGCCTACGCCTTCTTCGTCGAGGAATACGGCATCGTGCTGGCCATCGCGCTGCTGATGCTCTATCTGTGGATCTTCTTCCGCGGAATCGAAATCTTCCGACGGTGCGGCACGGCCTTTCCGGGACTGCTGGTGCTGGGACTGGCGCTGCTGATAACCTGTCAGGCGCTGCTGCATATCATGGTGACGGTGAACCTGATCCCCGAAACGGGGCAGACGCTGCCCCTGATCTCGCGCGGCGGCTCCTCGACGCTCTTCACCACCATCGCTCTGGGGATGATCCTCAGCGTCAGCCGTCAGAACGACGAACAGTCGCACGACACGCCCCGCAGCGAATCCATTTATGAAAAGTAACGACCTATGGACGACATCAGACTGGACAAATACCTCTGGGCCGTGCGGGTGTTCAAGACCCGCAGCGACGCCGCGGACGCCGTCCGCAACAACAAGGTGACCGTGAACGGCGCCTACGCCAAACCTTCGCGCGAAGTCAAGATCGGCGACGTGATCGCCGTACGCCGGATGCAGGTGACCTATTCCTACAAGGTCCTCGACCTCGTGTCGAGCCGCCAGCCGGCCAAGAACGTTCCCCTGTACTGCCTCAACGTCACGCCGCAGGAGGAGCTGGACAAACTCAACGTTCCGCGCGAGACCGTCTTCGTATTCCGCGACCGCGGCACGGGCCGCCCCACCAAGAAGGAGCGCCGCGAGCTGGACGGCCTGATGGACGAACTCTATTACGACGAGGAGTAGGCGCACACCCCGTTGCAAGGCCGCGACATGCCGGCAACGGCTATCCGCCGCCCAAGACGTCGCCCGAAGGCGGCAGGCCGGCCATTCCGCCAACCGCCCGACGCTCCGCCCCCGAAATCACGCCGCATTCGCCGCGTCCATACCGCACGGCGCGATTTCCACGGCGAAACTGCCGAAAACGGCAGATTCCTGCGGAATACACAAAAACGAAAAACCGGGCCTTTCCGTGCAAGCACGAAAGCCCGGTTTCCCGTTTCATATGCCGGCAGGCATCTATTCTTGTTTTCGGCTACTTCTTGTTGAAGAAGTTCATCGTCCGCTCCACGCCGATCGTGGCGAACGACAGAATCGCGTCGCAGAAAACTTTGAGCCGTTCGGGCATCGTCTTCCGGTCCTCTTCGCTCCACTCGCCCAGCACGTAATCGACCTGATGCCCCTTCGGGAAGTCGCCGCCCACGCCGAAGCGCATCCGGGCGAAATTCTCCGTTCCCAAAAGTTCGGCGATATTCTTCAGGCCGTTATGCCCTCCGGCGCTCCCCTTCGGGCGCAGCCGCAGCGTACCGAACGGCAGGGCGATATCGTCCGAAACGACCAGCAGATTCTCCGGGGCGATCTTTTCGGCCTCCATCCAGTAGCGGACGGCCTTGCCCGAAAGATTCATATAGGTCGAGGGTTTGAGCAGAATAAGCGTGCGGCCCTTGTGTTTCACTTGGGCCACATCGCCGTAACGCGCCGTGGTAAAAACAGCGTTGGACGCCTCTGCGAGGGCGTCCAACACATTGAATCCGATGTTGTGTCGGGTCCCGGCATATTCGGCGCCGATATTTCCCAGCCCAACAATAAGATATTTCATACGCTACCGACTAATCCTGAGCCGCAGCGCCGCGCGAAGCACGGGTTACGCGAACGGCGCAGACAGCGGTGGTTGCGGGAGTAACGAATTTCAGGTTCTCGAACTTGAGGTCGCCCACGAAGATCGTCTTGCCGACGCCCAGCGTGGTCACGTCTACGACCAGTTCGTCGGGCAGATTCTCGACCAGCGCGCTGACGACCAGTTTGCGGGCCGACAGAGCCAGCTTACCGCCGACCTTCACACCCTCGGCGTTACCCGTCAGGCGTACCGGAATCGCGATCGAAACGGGCTTGCCGTCGGCGATGCGGTAGAAGTCGAGGTGCAGGATCTGCTCGCGGACGGGGTGGAACTGAGCCTCACGCAGCACGGCCTGCTCCTTCTTGCCGTCGAAATCGAACTCGACGATGTAGGAGTTGGGGGTGTAGATCAGGGGTTTGATCTCGCGGGGGTCCACCGAGAAGGCGACCGACTCGCCGTGGCCCGACAGTACGCAGGGGACCATGCCCTCGCGGCGTACGGCCTTGGCTGCTTTCTTGCCGTACTCTTCACGCTTTACGGCCTTTACAGAAATGGTTTTCATTGCAATTTGTTTTTAATGTGTTACCTTGGGCGGTTCTCAGCGAGACCTCGCGGGCCGCGCCCCAATTCCGCCTGTTTCGGAGCGCAAAGATAAGCCAAATTATCAAGAATCAAAAACCGGACGCGGAAAATTCGGCATCGGAGCAGAAAAATTTCGGATTCGGATTTAACTTTCGCACCTTTGACGCGTCTTATTGACAAACCCTCATGGAGACGACCCGCGACATATCGGCAGAAGAGCTTGCGGCGCTGCGCGACCCCGGCGCCCGGCGCGGGGCCTTCGACCGGCTGGTCGGGGCGTACCTCCGCCCGCTCTACTGGCATGCGCGGCGGCTGGTGGTGGTCCACGAAGACGCCGAGGATGTGGTGCAGGAGACCTTCGTCCGGGCATACGACAGGATCGGCACCTTCCGGGGCGGGAGCGACGAGATGGGGGCATGGCTCTACCGCATCGCCACGAACACGGCCCTGACGCTGCTCCGGCGGCGCAAAACGGGACTGTTCGCCTCGCTCGACGAAGTGAGCCGGACACTGGCGGGCCGCGTGGCGGAAGAGTGCGGCGAGGACGCCGACCAAATGCAGGTGCGTTTCCAGCAGGCCGTGCTGGAACTGCCGCTCAAGCAGCGTCTGGTCTTCAACCTCCGCTATTACGACGGGATGTCCTACAGACAGATAGCCCGCGTGCTGGGACAGCGCGAACAGACACTCAAGGTCAATTACCACTATGCAGTACAGAAACTGAAAGAAAAACTAACGCAGGAAATATGAACCGTGAATTTGAAAACAGCGGCCGGGAAATGCCTTACCGCATCCCGCCGCAGAGTCTCGAAGCGCTGCACGAGCGCATCCTCAGCCGGACGTCCCGCCGCCCGGCATCATCTCCCCGGACCGTCCGCAGATACTGCCTGACGGCCGCCGCCGCGGCTGCCGTGCTCGTCATGGGCCTGCTCGTTACCGAATACCGCACCCGCAGGGCCGACACGCCGGCCCCGGACCTCGAACAGATGCTCGCCACGACCCCGGCCGAGACGCTGCGTCAGGCCGCCGCAGAGAATTACGACGACATCCTTTACAACCAGCAACTCTAAAAACATTTCAATATGAAACATATCCTGCTTTTCCTCTGCGCCCTGCTGTTCGCCCTGACGGGAAATACCGCACCGGCCTGCAACGAACCGGAACAACTGCTGGCCGAGGCCCGCACAGCGACGAACGCCGCGGGGAGCGTCTCCTCCGGCGAGCTGGAACGCGCCATGGCAGAAGCCCGGCGGACCATGGAGGCGACCGGCCGGGAGATCGAACGCGCCGTGGCCGAAGCGCGCCGTGCGACGGACCTCTCCGACCGCGAAATCGCGCGCGCCGTGGCCGAAGCCCGGCAGGCCATCGATGCGGCGGAACGCATCGATATGGCCAACCAGTCGCTCGAAGAGCTGAACAAGGCGGCCCGCGAACAGATCGTCCGCGAGCTGGGGCTGAGCGCCCGCCAGCGCAGGGAATTCGAACCGATCTACAAGGCCTACCGCGAAGCGCTCGACAAAGCCGTCGACGCCCGTGCCGGCGCTTCCGGCGCCGACGAAGCCACGCAGAAAAACAGCCTGAAGGCCAAACTCTCGAACATCGCCGCCACGGCGCAGGTCAAGCGCGACTATGTGGACAAATTCGCCGCCGTGCTCACCGCCGAACAGATCCGCCGGCTCTACAACACCGAAGGCGAGATCGGCACCAACATCAAGCGGGCCGCCTTCGACCGGAGCAGCCGCACCCGCAGCGGGCGGCTCAAAGGCAGCGGGCGCATGGTGACGCAGGACTGGGGCAAGGCGGGCGACTACACGGGCATCTCGGCCGCGGCGTTCTTCGATATCACCGTCAGCCCCGCGGCCAAAACCATCAGCGTGACGGCCGACGACAACGTCATCGACCATCTGGAGCTGGAGCGCGACGGCGGGAAGCTGAAATTCCGCGTCAACGCCAACAGCACGGAAAACATCTCGGTCTCGGTCACCGTTCCGGCATCGGCCTCGCTGCGCGAAATATCGGCAGGCTCCTACGGCAAGGTGAACTGCAAAATGCCGCTGAAAGGTCCGTCGGTTTCGGTCTCCGTATCGAGCTACGGATCGGTGAGCGCCGACATCGACACGCCCGGCGCCGCGAAACTCGACGTGTCGAGCTACGGCAAATTCGCAGGCTCGGTGCGCTGCGGCGACGGCGAGCTGCGGATTTCGAGCTACGGATCGGCGCAGGCTCCCGTGGAGTGCCGCAACAGCTGCAAACTGACAGTGGGCAGTTACGCCAAATTCTCGAACGACATCAAAGCCTCCGACCTCACGGTCGAGATCAGCAGCGGCGCCAGCGTCGGCAGCACGCTGACCGCCGACGCGCTGACGATGCGCATCGACAGCTACGCCAAATTCTCCGGCACGGTAACGGTAAAGACCCGGCCGGCGAAGCTGACCGTCAGCAGCGGCGGCTCGTTCAACGGGACATTCAGCGGCAGTTCGCTCGAAGCGAGCGTCGGAAGCTACGGCAAAATCTACCTGAAAGGCGCGGCGCAGGTCGCCGACGCCACGGTCCGGGTTTCGTCGGGCGCGAATTTCTCGGCCCCCGAACTGCGGGTCTCGGATTACGACCTGACGGTGTCGAACTACGCCAAAGCCGACGTCTGGTGTTCGGGCCGCCTGAAAATCAACGCCTCGACGGCCGCCAAAGTGACGTACGGCGGTCCCTGCACGGTCGAAACCGTCTCCGACAACATCCAGCGCAGAAAGTAAATGCCAACAACCATAAGCGTATTTACGGAAACGGGCCGCTCTTCGGGGAGCGGCCCGTCGTTTTTCCCCGTTTCCGGCTCGAATCCGGTCTTCGGAAGAGATTTCCCGCAACAAATCGGCGGCCGTGCGACAAATTCCGAAAGGTTATAATCCGTAAGCGCTCCCGGCCCAAAGCCGCCGGACTTTCGCCGGATACTCTTCCACAACGCCGAATCTGTAATGAAAACCCCGCCCGAACGCACTCCGGCACGGGCGGCGCGGCAAACGAAACTTGCGCAGAATGAAGGGATTCGGAAATATTTTTAATATATTTGTTGCCAAGGTTAGTTAGATCAAGTCCTATTATGTGCGAAAAACTTTTTATTTTCGACACCACGCTCCGCGACGGCGAGCAGGTGCCGGGCTGTCAGTTGAACACCACCGAGAAGATCGAAGTCGCCAAACTCCTCGAAAGTCTCGGCGTGGACATCATCGAAGCGGGATTCCCGATTTCCAGCCCCGGAGACTTCAACTCCGTACTTGAAATTTCGAAGGCCGTTTCGGCCCCGACGATCTGCGCGCTCACCCGCGCCGTGAAAAAAGACATCGACGTCGCCGCCGACGCCCTGCGGCTGGCCAAGCACAAGCGCATCCACACCGGAATCGGCGTATCGCCCCAGCATATCTACGACAAACTGCGCTCGACGCCCGAAAAGATCATCGAATCGGCCGTCAGGGCGGTGAAATACGCCAAGCGCTACGTCGAGGACGTCGAGTTCTACGCCGAAGACGCCGGGCGCGCCGATCCGGAATACCTCGCCCGCGTGATCGAAGCGGTCATCGCGGCCGGCGCCACGGTGGTCAACATTCCCGACACCACGGGCTACTGCCTGCCCGGCGAGTACGGCGCGAAGATCAAATACCTCGTCGATCACGTCTCCAACATCGACCGGGCGATCATCTCGACCCACTGCCACAACGATCTGGGCATGGCTACGGCCAACACCCTGAGCGGCATCCTCAACGGCGCGCGGCAGGCCGAGGTGACGATCAACGGCATCGGCGAACGCGCGGGCAACACCTCGCTCGAAGAGGTGGTGATGACCCTGCGCTGCCACAAGGAGCTGAACGTCGATACGAACATCGACGCACAGCTCATCACCAAGGCTTCGCACCTCGTGTCGAGCCTGATGAACATGCCCGTCCAGCCCAACAAGGCGATCGTCGGCCGCAACGCCTTCGCCCACTCGTCGGGCATCCATCAGGACGGCGTGCTGAAAGACCGCCAGACCTACGAGATCATCGACCCGCAGGACGTCGGACTCAACCAGTCGGTCATCGCCCTGACGGCCCGCAGCGGCCGCGCCGCGCTCGTGCACCGGCTCGAACTGCTCGGCTACAACCTCACGCAGGAGGAGACGGACGACACCTACGCCAAGTTCCTCGAACTTGCCGACAGGAAGAAGGAGATCCACGATTACGACCTGCTGTATCTGGTGGGCGACATCGACCGCATGAAACAACAGTCCGTATCGCTCAAATTCCTGCAGGTGACCACCGGAACGCTCGTTCCGACGGCGACCGTGGTGCTGAAGTTCGGCGACCACGAACGCATGGCCATCGCCACGGGCAACGGCCCGGTGGATGCGGCCGTATCGGCCATCAAGACCCTCATCAACGAGAAGGTCGTGCTCACGGAATTCCTCATGCAGGCCATCACCAAGGGGTCGAACGACGTGGGCCGCGTACACGTGCAGGTGCAGTGCGGCAGCCGCACGGTCCACGGATTCGCCGCCCACACCGACACCACGCGGGCGTCGATCGAGGCGTTCCTCGACGCGCTGCGCATACTGAACGTAACCGAACGCAAGGAAAAGGAGGCGTAAGATGGGAAAGACTCTTCTGGACAAAATATGGGATGCGCACACCGTGCGCACCGAAGACGGGGGACGCTGCGTGCTCTACATCGACCGGCAGTACATCCACGAGGTGACGTCGCCCGTGGCTTTCGCCGGACTCGAACGACGCGGCATCGGCGTGGCGCGCCCGGCGCAGATCACGGCGACGGCCGACCACAACATCCCCACCGTCGACCAGCACCTGCCGATCGCCGAGCCGGAATCGCGGCGGCAGGTCGAAGCGCTGGCGGCCAACTGCGCCCGGTTCGGCATCGAGCATTTCGGCGTGGGCGACCCCCGGCAGGGCATCGTGCACATCATCGGTCCCGAACTGGGCTTCACCCAGCCGGGCATGACCATCGTCTGCGGCGACAGCCACACCTCGACGCACGGGGCGCTGGGCGCCGTGGCGTTCGGCGTAGGGACGTCGGAGGTCGAAATGGTCTTCGCCAGCCAGTGCATCATCCAGTCCAAGCCGCGGAGCATGCGCATCACCGTGGACGGGACGCTTCGGCCGGGCGTCGAAGCCAAGGACATCATCCTCTACATCATCTCCCGGCTGACCGCTTCGGGCGGCACGGGCTATTTCATCGAATTCGCCGGCGAAGCGATCCGCTCCCTCTCGATGGAGGGGCGCATGACCGTCTGCAACATGAGCATCGAATGCGGGGCGCGGGGCGGCATGATCGCCCCCGACCAGACCACGTTCGACTACCTCCGCGGCCGCGAACGCGCGCCGCAGGGCGCCGCTTTCGACCGGGCCGCGGCCCGCTGGCGCGAACTTTACAGCGACGCCGACGCGGTTTTCGACAAGGAATACCGCTTCGACGCCGCCGACATCGCCCCGATGATCACCTACGGCACCAACCCCGGCATGGGCATGGCCGTCGATGCGGCGATTCCCGCCGACGCCGATCCCAAGGCGTTGAAGTACATGGGATTCGAACCCGGCGGAACGCTGCAGGGCAAACCCGTCGATTACGTCTTCGTCGGCAGCTGCACCAACGGCCGCATCGAGGACCTGCGCCTCTTCGCACGGCTGGTCGAAGGCCGTCGCAAGGCCGACAACATAACGGCGTGGATCGTCCCCGGCTCGAAAGGCGTCGAAGCCGCCGCAAGGGCCGAGGGACTGGACCGGATTCTGGCCGACGCGGGATTCGAACTCCGCCAGCCGGGCTGTTCGGCCTGTCTGGCGATGAACGCCGACAAGATTCCGGCGGGCAAATACTGCGTTTCGACCTCGAACCGCAATTTCGAAGGGCGTCAGGGGCCGGGCGCACGAACGATGCTTTCGGGCATCGCGGTGGCCGCCGCCGCTGCCGTCTGCGGGCGCATCGAAGACCCGCGCAAGGTGTTTGAAATGTAAAAGCCAAGAAAAATGTCCATACCCAAATTCGAAACCTTCACGTCGGGGGCGGTGCCCGTCCGCACGGAAAACATAGATACCGACCAGATCATCCCGGCGCGCTTTCTCAAAGCCACCGAGCGCAAGGGCTTCGGCGACAACCTCTTCCGCGACTGGCGTTACGACGCCGAGGGCCGGAAGGTCGCTTCGTTCCCGCTCAACGACAGCCGCTACGGGGGCCGCATACTGGTCGCAGGCCGCAACTTCGGGTGCGGCAGTTCGCGCGAACACGCCGCATGGGCCATCGCCGACTACGGCTTCCGCGTCGTGGTGTCGAGTTTCTTCGCCGACATCTTCCGCAACAACGCCCTCAACAACGGTCTGCTGCCGATCACGGTAAGCAACGAGTTCCTCGCGGCGATCTTCGCCGCCATAGACGACGATCCCGCGGCCCGTTTCACGGTCGATCTGGACCGGCAGACGCTGACCGCCGAAGCCACGGGCCGCAGCGAGCGGTTCGAGATCGACGCCTACAAGAAACGCTGCCTGCAGAACGGCTACGACGACGTGGATTACCTGTGCAGCATCTCCGACCAGATCCGACGGTTCGAAGAGGCCCGAAAATAGCCCGCGACGATGCTTCCCCCGGTCGAAATAATGGATACCACGCTGCGCGACGGCGAGCAGACGTCGGGCGTTTCGTTCAACGCCCGCGAAAAGCTCTCCATCGCCCGGCTGCTGCTGGAGGAACTGCGCGTCAGCCGCATCGAGATCGCTTCGGCGCGGGTCTCGCAGGGCGAACAGGAGGCCGTGCGGCGCATCGCCGAGTGGGCCGCCTCCAAAGGCTATTCGGACCGCATCGAGGCGCTGGGGTTCATCGACGGCGGCATATCCCTCGACTGGCTCGGCGACGCCGGATGCCGCGTTGTGAACCTGCTGACCAAAGGGTCGCTCAAGCACTGCCGCGAACAGCTCCGCCGCACGCCCGAAGAGCACCTCGGCGACATCCGCGCCGTGATCGACCGGGCCGTCGCGCGGGGCATGCGGGTAAACGTCTATCTGGAAGACTGGTCCAACGGCATGCAGCATTCGCCGGAGTACGTCTACGCCATGCTCGATGCACTGGCCGACGCCCCCGTGCAGCGTTTCATGTGCCCCGACACGCTGGGCGTGCTCGATCCCTACGCCACCGAACGGTTCTGCGGCGATCTGGTGCGGCGCTATCCCCGCCTGCGCTTCGACTTCCACGCCCACAACGACTACGATCTGGCCGTCGCCAATACCGCCGCGGCCGTGAAAGCCGGATTCCACGGGGTCCACGTCACGGTAAACGGGCTGGGCGAGCGGGCCGGGAACGCACCGCTGTCGAGTACGGTCGCCGTCCTGCACGACCGCCTGCACCGCGCCACCGGCATCGACGAGACGAAGATCAACCACGTCAGCCGCATGGTCGAGACCTACACCGGCATCCGCATTCCCGCCAACCGCCCGATCGTCGGCGAAAGCGTCTTCACGCAGTGCGCCGGCATCCACGCCGACGGCGACAACAAGAACAACCTCTACTTCAACGAACTGCTCCCCGAACGGTTCGGCCGCGTCCGCGAATACGCCCTCGGCAAGACTTCGGGCAAGGCCAACATCATGAAGAACCTCGAAACGCTGGGCATCGACCTCGACGAAGCCTCGATGCGCAAGGTGACCGAACGGGTCGTGGAGCTGAGCGACAAGAAGGAGCTGGTGACCGCCGAGGACCTGCCCTACATCATCGCCGACGTACTGCGTTACGATCTGGCCGAAAATCCGGTCCGCATCCTCAACTACAGCCTTTCGCTGGCGCAGGGGCTGCATCCCGCGGCTTCGCTCAAGATCGAGATCAACGGACGGGAGTACGAGCAGACCTCGGCCGGCGACGGCCAGTACGACGCCTTCATGCGGGCGCTGCGGCAAATCTACGAGCACCAGCTCCGGCGCGAGTTCCCGATGCTGCGCAACTACACCGTCTCGATCCCGCCCGGCGGCCGCACCGACGCCTTCGTGCAGACCATCATCACGTGGGAAATGGGCGGCAAGGTATTCAAAACGCGCGGTCTGGATGCCGACCAGACCGAAGCCGCCATCAAAGCGACGATCAAAATGCTGAACATAATCGAAACAAACTATAACGACCATGAATGTTAACATAGCCCTTTTAGCCGGCGACGGCATCGGTCCTGAGATCATCGCGCAAGCCGTCAAGGCGCTGAACTGCGTCGCCCGGAAGTATGCGCACAACTTCACCTACCGCGAAGCACTGGTGGGCGCCTGCGCCATCGACGCCACGGGGGATCCCTACCCGGAGGAGACGCACAAAATCTGCCGCGAAGCCGACGCCGTGCTGTTCGGCGCCATCGGCGACCCCAAATACGACAACGATCCCAAAGCGCCGGTACGCCCCGAACAGGGGCTGCTGCGCATGCGCAAGTCGCTGGGACTGTTCGCCAACCTGCGCCCCATCGCGCTCTTCGACACGCTGGCCGACCGCTCGCCGCTCAAGGCCGAGGTGGTGCGGGGCACCGACTTCGTCTGCGTCCGCGAACTGACGGGCGGCATCTATTTCGGACGGCCGCAGGGCCGCGACGAAGGGGGCGACCGGGCCGTGGACACCTGCACCTACTCGCGGCAGGAGATCGAGCGCGTGCTGCACGTGGCGTTCCGGCTGGCCATGAGCCGCCGCCGTCACCTGACGGTAGTCGACAAGGCCAACGTCCTCGAAACCTCGCGCTTCTGGCGCGAGATCGCCCAGCAGCTCGCACCCCAATACCCCGAAGTGGAGCTGGACTTCATGTTCGTGGACAACGCCGCGATGCAGATCATCCGCCAGCCGACCCATTTCGACGTGATCGTCACCGAAAACATGTTCGGCGACATCCTCACCGACGAAGCCAGCGTCATCAGCGGGTCGCTGGGCATGCTTCCGTCGGCCAGCGTGGGGTCCGAAATCGCGCTTTTCGAGCCGATCCACGGCTCCTATCCGCAGGCCGCAGGCAAAAACATCGCCAACCCGATGGCTGCGATCCTCTCGGCCGCCATGCTGCTCGAACATCTGGGGCTGACCGCCGAAGGGAGCGCCGTCCGCGACGCCGTAAACCGGGCGCTCACCGAAGGGATCGTCACCGAAGATCTCGCCGCACAGGGCAAACGGCGCTATTCGACCTCCGAGGTCGGGGATTTCATCGCCGCGCATATTTAGCCGGGAACCCCGCACGCAAAAGGAGAGTCACGCACACAAAAAGGGAATTCCGCACGCAACCCGGAAATCCCGCACAAAAAAAGGGCTGCAACCGCCGCGTTGCAACCCTTTTTCAATTCCATTCTTCCCGCCGTTTCGGGGCCGGGAGTCGGCTCGGCTCCAAACCGGCCCGGCCGTAACCGGACATCGCCAGTCCCTGCCGCGCAGTTCCGGAAAGGGACGGATTCCGCCATCGCCCCGCCCGCTATCCGGCCGCCGTAGAACCGTCATCGGCAATCACCGGCATGTCATTCGTCCGTCATCGGCACCGAAACACCAGCGGGGACCGCCGCGAATCTCACACTCCGGCAACGTACTCCTCCAGCGCCCCAAGCTCCACCGCCATCGGCTCCGAAACCCGCGGACGTTTCACCAGCTCCGCAAGGCGCGGGGGCAGCGGCACCTTCGCCCCGGTCACGGGCGAAATGACCTCGCCGAACTTGGCCGGATGGGCCGTCGAAAGGTAAAACCCCGGCCTGCCGCAGGCCACGGAAGCCGCATAGCCCACGGCGCTGTGCGGATCGGATAGATAACCGTAATCCCGGTACAGCCCGTCGATCGTACGGCGGATCATGGCGTCGTCGCACCGGAACCCCTGCAATTCGCCGCGCAGGGCGTCCGCATCGCCGCCGCACAGCCACATCATCCGCTCGAAGTTGCTCGGCGCTCCGACGTCCATCGCATTGGCCGGCGTCCGCACCGACGGCCGCGGACGGTAATCGCCCGTCCGCAGAAATTCGGGCACCACGTCGTTGGCGTTCGACGCCGCGACGAATCCGCCGAGGGGCAGCCCCATGCGGCGAGCCAGCATGCCGGCCGAGAGGTTGCCGTAGTTGCCGCTCGGCACCACGACCACCGGATTTTCGCCGCCCGACGCCTGCCGCCACCGGAAATACCCGTAGAAGTAATAGAACGCCTGCGGAATCCACCGCAGCAGGTTGATCGAATTGGCCGACGATACGCGGTGCGCGGCCCTGAAAGAGCTGTCCGCAAAGAGTTCCTTGACCAGCCGCTGGCAGTCGTCGAAGGTTCCGGCCACGCGCAGCGGATGGATATTGCCTCCGAGCGCGGTCATCTGACACTCCTGCAGGCGGCTGATCTTCCCTTCGGGATAGAGCAGCACCACCTCGACGCCCGGCACGTCGTAAAAACCGTGCGCCACGGCACTGCCCGTGTCGCCCGACGTCGCCGTCAGAATCACCAGCTTTTCGTCCGCGCCGCCCAGCAGGCCGACCATGCGGCCCATGAATCCGGCGCCGAAGTCCTTGAACGCGAACGTCGGGCCGTGGAACAGCTCCAGCGTATAGCGGCTGCCGACCGGACGCAGGGGAACCTGAAAATCGTAGATGCGGCCGATCTCCCGCTGCAGAATCCCGGCGTCGATATCCTCGCCGAAGAACAGTGCGGCCAGATACCCCGCCAATGCGGCATAGGACTCCCCGGCCAGCCGCTCCGCGACCGCCATATCAGCCTGCGGAATACGTTCGGGGACGAACAGTCCCCCGTCGGGCGCCAGCCCCGCCTCGACGGCTTCGCGCAGCGAACAGGGCCGTGCATGTGCTTTGTCTCTCGTACTGTAGTATTTCATGGTTTTCCTTTTTTCTTATTCTTCGATTCGCGCACCGCGGTTCGACACGCGGCCCGCATAGATGTTGCAGCCGATTCCCAGCCCGGCGAAATGGCTCTTCATCCGTTCGGCGACCCGTTCCGACACCGACCCTTCGGCGGCCAGCGCAAAGACCGAAGGTCCCGATCCGGCGATGTTCATGGCCAGAGCGCCTTCGGAGAGCACCTCCTCCTTCAAACGGTCGTAACCGGGAATGAATCCCTTGCGGTAAGGCTCCGCGACGACGTCGTGCATCGAGCGGCCGATCAGCGCCACGTCGCCCAGCGCCAGTCCGGCGACAAGTCCGCCGACGTTGCCCCACTGCGTGACGGCATGCGCCATCGGAATCTCGCGGGGCAGCACCTCGCGCGCCTCCTTAGTGCCGACCACGATGTCGGGATGCGCCACGGCGTAGAAAAAGTCGTCGGGCACCGGCAGGCGGATGATGTCCAGCGGCCCGTACCCGCGGATCAGCACCACGCCGCCCAGCAGGGCCGGCCCGACGTTGTCGGCATGGGGCGTGCCGCCGATCAGCGCTTCGCCCATCATGGCGAACTCCACCAGCCGTTCCGCCGAAAAGGGGCGGCCCAGCAGTTCGTTCAGCCCGTAGACGGCTGCGGCCGACGAGGCGGCGCTCGATCCGATGCCGCTTCCGGGCGCTATCTTTTCGAGAATCGTGATTTCGACCCGCACGGGCTTTCCGTACGCTTCGAGCAGGGCCGCGACGGCCGGGGTTATGACATTGTCTTCGGGTTTTTCGGGGAGTCTCTTCCCGCTCTCGTTGCGGATCGCAAGCCCGCTCGCACCCGCTTCGGCGGCGACCTCGATCCGGTCGCCCACGCCGTCGAGCGTCAGGCCCATGATGTCGAAGCCGCAGCCCAGATTCGCCACCGTTCCGGGGGCGAAAACCTTGATATGTTTCATGGTAAAATCTTCTTTGAATTAAACTGCCTTTGACTTAAAATCCGGGGTTCCGCCCCGGCAGCCTCGGCCGGGTGTGCATACGGAGATGCTTCTGACGGAAAAAACAAACTAAACCCCCACAGGGGTTGTAGTAGCGGCAGTCGTGAAGATAACGGAGAGGACGGCATACGTCGTCGGAGCGCAGGTGTTCCCGCACTCTCCGAACATCGTATGATTCCGTTTCATATCCATCAGGGACAAATATAAAACAAAAAAATTTAATATCCAAATCAGGTAACGATTCGTAAGATGCCCGCCGAATAATCAGGAAGGGTTTTCACTCGGAACAAATAGCACAAAAAGGCCGGACACACCTATAATAATATAAAAACAGTAAGACATTTCAGAGCTTCCGGAGCATGGAACTCTTGCAAATCGGCCTAAAACCGGTTTTAAAGCCAAAAATAGCGGTTTCAAATTGTAAGCAAACAGCATGCAAGACCTGAAAATAAAAACCTGAGAGCGCGATCTGCTTCCGGAATATCACATTATTAAATTTCTTTAGGAATTTATTTGTACGTCTGATTTTATATCCCTATCTTTGAAACGGAACAAATACAGAAATCCGGCCATGACCGCTCTGAATCATTCGAACAATAACGTCATTAATCTGCTGCTCGTCGTCACTACAGGATAACGGGAGAAAGGTGATGCGTATACTCGAAAGATTATAGAAAAGCCTTTCTCCGACGGAGAAGGGCTTTTTTGCTGTCCGGGCCGTCCGCCTGAAGCGGATACGCCGAAAAAAGAGAGAAGATGAAACACACACTCAGAAGCACCGTCACGACGACGGGCCGCCGCATGGCCGGCGCCAGAAGTCTCTGGCGCGCCAACGGCATGCGCGAAGAACAGTTCGGCCGGCCGGTCGTCGGCATCGCCAATTCGTTCACCCAGCTGGTGCCGGGACACGTCCACCTGCACGAAATCGGGCAGTATGTCAAACAGCGCATCGAAGCCTGCGGATGTTTCGCCGCGGAATTCAACACCATCGCCGTAGACGACGGCATCGCCATGGGCCACGACGGCATGCTCTACTCGCTGCCCTCGCGCGAGATCATCGCCGACAGCGTCGAATACATGGCCAACGCCCACAAGGTCGATGCGCTGGTCTGCATCTCGAACTGCGACAAAATCACCCCCGGAATGCTGATGGCCGCCATGCGGCTCAACATCCCGACGGTCTTCGTGTCGGGAGGGCCGATGGAGGCGGGCAAATTCGACGGGAGGGACATCGACCTGATCGACGCGATGGTCATGGCGGCCGACGAAGCCTGCAGCGACGAGCAGATCGCGCGCGTCGAACGCTGCGCCTGCCCCGGCTGCGGCTCGTGTTCGGGCATGTTCACGGCCAATTCGATGAACTGCCTGACCGAAGCGCTGGGACTCTCGCTGCCGGGCAACGGCACGATCGTCGCCACGCACGCCAACCGACGCCGGCTGTTCGAAGACGCCGCGGCGCTGATCGTCCGCAACGCCGAACGCTATTATTTTCTGGGCGACGAATCGGTGCTCCCGCGTTCGGTCGCGACCAAAGCCTCCTTCGAGAACGCCATGTCGCTCGACATCGCCATGGGCGGCTCGACCAACACGGTGCTCCACCTGCTGGCCGTGGCCCGCGAAGCCGGCGTGGATTTCACGATGCAGGACATCGACCGCCTTTCGCGCCGGGTTCCGGTACTCTGCAAGGTGGCTCCCAACTCGCAGTATCACATACAGGACGTCAACCGCGCCGGCGGCATCCTCTCCATTCTGGGCGAACTGGCGCGCGCCGGCCTGCTCGACACCTCGGTCCCGCGCATCGACGGGCGGACGCTCCGCGAAGCGATCGACGCCTGCGACCTGCGCAGCGAGACGCTGACCGACGCGGCCCTGCGCCGCTGGCTGAGCGCCCCTGCGGGGCTTTACAGCCGCGAACTGGGGGCGCAGCACTCCTATTACGACGCCCCCGACGCAGACCGCACGACGGGCTGTATCCGCGACGTCGAACACGCCTACTCCCGCGACGGGGGACTGGCCGTACTGACGGGCAACATCGCCCGCAGCGGCTGCATCGTCAAGACGGCGGGCGTCGATGAGTCGCTGCACGTTTTCCGCGGCCGCGCACGGGTCTACGAATCGCAGGAACAAGCTATCGAGGGCATTCTCGGCGACGAAGTGCAGGCGGGCGAGGCGGTCGTCATCCGCTACGAAGGACCCAAGGGAGGTCCCGGCATGCAGGAGATGCTCTACCCCACGTCGTACCTCAAATCCAAGCACCTCGACAAAGCCTGCGCGCTGATTACCGACGGCCGCTTTTCGGGCGGCACGTCGGGGCTGTCGATCGGCCACGTCTCGCCCGAAGCCGCGTCCGGGGGCGAAATCGCCGTCGTCCGGACGGGCGATGAGATCGAGATCGACATCCCGCGTCGCTCGATACGCCTTCTGGCAGACGACGCCGAAATAGCCGCGCGAATGGCCGCTCAGGAGCATTTCCGCCCCGCCGCGCGCGACCGCAAAGTCCCCGCGTCGCTGCGCGCCTACGCCAAGCTGGTCAGCTCGGCCGACAAGGGCGCCGTACGCATCGTCGATGAAGAATAAGTAAAACAGCAGCAATCATGGATACGACGCAAACAAACATGTCCGAACCGCAGCCCGGTCCCTCCGTCACGGGAGCGCAGGCCCTGATCGAATCGTTCCTGCGCGAGGGCGTCGATACGATTTTCGGCTACCCCGGCGGGGCGATCATCCCCGTCTACGACGCACTCTACGACTACCGCGACCGCCTGCGCCACATCCTCGTGCGGCACGAACAGGGCGCCGTACACGCCGCGCAGGGCTACGCCCGCGTCAGCGGCCGCGTGGGGGTCTGTCTGGTCACCTCCGGACCCGGCGCCACCAATACCGTGACGGGACTCGCCGACGCGCTGATGGACTCCACGCCGCTGGTGCTCGTGACCGGGCAGGTCGGTTCGTCGCTGCTGGGCACCGACGCCTTTCAGGAGACCAATTTCGTGGGCATCACGCAGGCCGTCACCAAATGGAACTGTCAGGTCAAGCGCACCGAAGAGATTCCGGGCGCCATCGCCAAGGCGTTCTACATCGCCCGTTCGGGCCGCCCCGGCCCCGTGGTCGTGGACATCACCAAGGACGCCCAGTGCGGAACGGCCCCGTTCAGCTACGAGAAAGTGGCTTCGATCCGCAGCTATGTCCCCGCATCGGTCCCCTCCGAAGAGCGCATCGACGAAGCGGCAAGGCTGATCGATGCCGCACAACGGCCTCTGGCGATGATCGGACAGGGCGTGATCCTGAGCGGCGGCGAAGCGGAGCTGCGCGCCTTCCTCAATAAGAGCGGCATGCCCGCCGCATCGACCCTGCTGGGGCTTTCGGCCCTGCCGACCGACTCGCCGCAGTACGTCGGTATGCTGGGCATGCACGGCAACTACGGTCCCAACATCAAAAACCGGGACTGCGACCTGCTCCTCGCCGTGGGCATGCGCTTCGACGACCGCGTGACGGGCAATCCGGGCTGTTTCGGGGCGAACGCCAAGATCATCCACCTCGAAATCGACCCTGCGGAGATCGGCAAGATCGTCCCGGCCGACGTTGCGCTGGTCGGCGACGCGAAACAGACCCTTCCGCTGCTCACCCGGCGCATACAGGCCCGCAACCACCGGGCGTGGATCGACGAATTCCGCGCCTGCGACAAGATCGAATACGAAAAGGTGATCCGCCGGGCGGTCCATCCCGCCGAAGGCCGTATCCGCATGGGCGAAGCGGTCGCCGCCGTAGCCCGCGCCTACGACAACGACGCGGTGCTGGTGACCGACGTGGGTCAGCAGCAGATGTTCGCGGCCCGCTATTTCGGGTTCCGCCGCAGCCGGAGCATGGTGACTTCGGGCGGGCTGGGAACGATGGGCTTCGGGCTTCCCGCGGCCATCGGGGCCAAGCTGGGCGCCCCCGACCGCGAAGTGTGTCTTTTCGCGGGCGACGGCGGCCTGCAGATGACCATTCAGGAGCTGGGCACGATCTTCCAGTCGCAGGTGGCCGTGAAGATCGTCCTGCTGAACAACTCGTTTCTGGGCATGGTCCGCCAGTGGCAGGAGCTTTTCTACGACCGCCGCTATTCGTTCACCGAGCTGGCAAACCCCGATTTCGGGCTGATCGCCCGCGGCAACGGCATCGCCTACCGCTGCGTCGAGCGGCGCGGGGAACTCGCCGAGGCGATCGCCGAGATGCAGGCCTGCCGGGGCGCATACCTGCTCGAAGTGCGCGTCGAAAGCGAAGACAACGTATTTCCCATGGTGCCGGCCGGCGCGCCCGTCGCAGCGATCCGGCTGGAGTAAAATCCGAACGAGCAATGGAAGAACAGGAATATATCATCACCGTATTTTCGGAAAACAAGGTGGGTCTGCTGAACCAGATCACCACGGTTTTCACCAGCCGCGACGTCAATATCGAGAGCCTCACGACCTCCGAGTCGGCGCTGGCGGGCATCCATAAATTCACGATCGTCGTCCGCACCGGGCCGGAACGGGTCGACAAGCTGGTGCGGCAGATCGAAAAGAAGATCGACGTGCTGAAGACCTTCGTCTACACCTCCGACGAAGTGGTGCAGCAGGAGATCGCCCTCTACAAGGTGACGCGCAGCCGCAGCGTCGAGCGCCTCGTGCGCCAGCACAACGTCCGCATCCTCGAAATCGACGACGACTACATCGTGGTCGAGAAGACGGGCCACAAGGCCGAGACCAAGGAGCTGTTCCGCCTGCTGCAGCCCTACGGCGTGCAGCAGTTCGTGCGCAGCGGCATCGTAGCCATCATCAAATCGCGGCGCGAACTGCTCAACGAGTACCTCGAAGAGCTGGAACGCAGCCGACGGCAGACGAATTCAAATCACTTTTAAATCATACTAATTATGGCAAAGATCAATTTCGGCGGAGTCGAAGAAAATGTTGTTACGCGCGAGGAGTTCCCCTTGGAGAAAGCCCGCGAAGTCCTGAAAAACGAAACCATCGCCGTCATCGGCTACGGCGTGCAGGGTCCGGGGCAGTCGCTCAACCTCAGGGACAACGGCCTGAACGTCATCGTCGGCCAGCGCGAGGGCAGCAAGAGCTGGGACAGGGCCGTCGCCGACGGATGGGAACCGGGCAAGACGCTCTTCGGCATCGAAGAGGCCGCCGAGCGCGCGACGATCATCCAGTACCTGCTGTCCGACGCGGGTCAGATCGCCGTATGGCCCACCATCGAAAAACACCTCACGCCGGGCAAGGCGCTCTACTTCTCGCACGGCTTCGGCATCACCTACAAGGAGCGCACGGGTATCGTGCCCCCGGCCGGCGTGGACGTGATCCTGATCGCCCCCAAAGGTTCGGGCACCTCGCTGCGGCGCATGTTCCTGCAGGGCCGGGGACTCAATTCGAGCTATGCGGTCTTCCAAGACGCCACGGGCCGCGCCTTCGAGCGCGTGGTGGCGCTGGGCATCGGCGTAGGTTCGGGCTACCTGTTCGAAACCGACTTCAAACGCGAGGTCTACTCCGACCTGACGGGCGAGCGCGGCACGCTGATGGGCGCCATTCAGGGCATCTTCGCCGCCCAGTACGAGACGCTCCGCGCCAACGGCCACACCCCCTCGGAAGCCTTCAACGAGACGGTCGAGGAGCTGACGCAGTCGCTCATGCCGCTGGTCGCCGAGAACGGCATGGACTGGATGTACGCCAACTGCTCGACCACGGCCCAGCGCGGCGCGCTGGATTGGTGGAAACGTTTCCGCGACGCCACGAAACCCGTCTTCGAGGAGCTTTACCGCGAAGTCGCCGCCGGCAACGAGGCCCAGCGTTCGATCGACCTCAACAGCAAGCCCGACTACCGCGAGAAGCTCGACGAAGAGCTGCGTCAGATGCGCGAGAGCGAGATGTGGCAGACCGGCGCCGTGGTGCGCAAGCTGCGCCCCGAAAACAACTGACGCAATGCGGGCGACGCCGGGGAGGTGCTGCACAAAGTACGTCCCCGGCATCGGCCTGCCCGCCGGCGGCGCACGCCGCACGCCCGGCTTATCCTATTGACAAACCCCGGAACCGCCTATTCCAAGGGAGGGTTCCATGACAACAAACGAACAGAAAATGTGTGGATTCGTAGGACTGTTTGACATCCGGCAGAAATCGGATGCGCTGCGCACGCAGGTGCTGAAAATGTCGAAAAACATCCGCCACAGGGGACCCGACTGGTCGGGCGTCTACTGCGGCGAGCGGGCGATTCTCTCCCACGAGCGGCTTTCGATCGTCGATCCCCAGTCGGGCGGACAGCCCCTCTTCAGCCGCGACGGGAAACTGGTGCTGGCCGTCAACGGCGAGATATACAACCATCGGGAAATCCGCGACGAGCTGGCCGGGGAGTACGATTTCCGGACAGGCTCGGACTGCGAGGTGATCCTGCCCCTTTACCGGAAAATGGGCGTCGGACTGCTCGAAAAGATCAGCGGCATCTTCGCTTTCGCGCTGTACGACATCGAAAACGACGAATACCTGATCGCCCGCGATCCGATCGGCGTCATCCCGCTCTACATCGGCTGGGACCGCGACGAGCAGTTCTACGTGGCCTCGGAGCTGAAAGCCCTCGAAGGGGTCTGCACCACGATCCAACCCTTCCTGCCGGGCCACTACTGGTCGAGCAAAGAGGGGAAAATGGTCCGCTGGTACGACCGCGACTGGTTCGAATACGACGCCGTGAAAGAGACCGGCGCCGACATTCCGGCCCTGCGCGCCGCCCTCGAAGCGGCCGTCAAGCGGCAGCTGATGTCCGACGTGCCCTACGGCGTACTGCTGTCGGGAGGTCTCGACTCGTCGATCATCTCGGCCGTGGCGCGGAAATTCGCCGACCGGCGCGTCGAGTCGCACGACCGCGACCGGGCGTGGTGGCCCCGGCTACACTCCTTCGCCATCGGACTCGAAGGCTCCCCCGACCTCGCGGCGGCCCGCAAGGTGGCCGACCGGATCGGCACCGTGCACCACGAAATCCACTATACCATTCAGGAGGGTCTGGACGCCTTGCGCGACGTGATCTACTTCATCGAGACGTACGACGTGACCACCGTGCGGGCGTCTACGCCGATGTACCTGCTGGCGCGCGTCATCAAATCCATGGGCATCAAGATGGTGCTTTCGGGCGAGGGCGCCGACGAAGTCTTCGGCGGCTATCTCTATTTCCACAAGGCCCCGAACGCCCGCGCATTCCACGAGGAGACCGTGCGCAAGGTCGGCAAGCTCCACCTCTACGACTGCCTGCGGGCCAACAAATCGCTCTCCGCATGGGGCGTCGAGGGACGCGTGCCGTTCCTCGACAAGGAGTTTCTGGACGTGGCCATGCGCATCGATCCCGAAGCGAAAATGGCTAAGAACGGGCGTATCGAAAAGTGGATTCTGCGCAAGGCTTTCGAGGAGCTGCTTCCCGAAGAGATCGTCTGGCGGCAGAAGGAGCAGTTCTCCGACGGCGTGGGCTACGGCTGGATCGACACCCTGAAACGAATCACCTCCGAAGCGGTCTCCGACCGCGAAATGGAACACGCCGCCGAGCGGTTCCCGATCAATCCGCCCCGCAACAAGGAGGAGTACTATTACCGCACGATCTTCGAAGAGCACTTCCCGTCGCAGACCGCGGCCCAGTGCGTTCCCTCGGTGCCCTCCGTAGCGTGCAGCACCGCCGAGGCGCTGGCTTGGGACGCGGCCTTCCGCGACAGGAACGATCCGTCGGGCCGCGCCGTGCTGGGCGTCCACAACACCGACCTGACACACGGTTAGCACCGCATACGCTTAAAACACTTCACCGACCGAACCTTCCGAAAACTTCAGCATGTTTTAAGCAGAGGGAGGCCCCGGAATCCGGGGCCTCCCTAAATTTATCCGAAAGCACGCTTGCGAAGCACTCCCCGGCAGCTTTCGCCGCCGAAACGCAGCGCCGCGGTCCGGCATGCCGGAGGCGGTTATTCGATGCCGCGGATATGCTTCTCCCACTTCCATGCCGCAGCCAGCGTCTGGTCGAGCGAACGTTCGGCCTTCCAGCCCAGTTCGTCGTTGGCATACGACGGATCGGCCCAGATCGCCACGATGTCGCCCGCACGGCGGCCCACGATCTTGTAGTTGAGTTTCAGGTTGTTCACCTCTTCGAACTTACGCACCAGTTCGAGCACCGAAACGCCGCGTCCCGTGCCGATGTTGAAGATTTCGTACTTCTCCCTGTTCTTGCCCTCGATCATGCGCGCAATCGCCGTCACATGGGCTTTGGCGAGGTCCACCACGTCGATATAGTCGCGGATGTTCGAGCCGTCGGGCGTCGGATAGTCGTCGCCGAAGACCGAAAGGCATTCGCGGAGTCCGGCGGCCGTCTGCGTGATGTAGGGGACCAGATTCTGCGGCACGCCGCGCGGCAGTTCGCCGATCAGGGCCGAAGGATGCGCGCCGATAGGGTTGAAATAGCGCAGGGCGATGCCCTTCATGCCGTCGTAGGCCGCCAGCGAATCGCGCAGGATGTCCTCGCACATCTGCTTGGTGTTGCCGTAGGGCGAGGTCGCGGGCTTGCGGGGCGTCTGCTCCGTCACGGGCAGCTTGTCGGCCTCGCCGTAAACCGTACACGACGACGAGAAGACGATGTTGTGACGTCCGAACTCACGCATGAGGTCGATGACGTTCATAAACGACGTAAGGTTGTTGCGGTAGTATTCCAGCGGCTTGCCGACCGACTCGCCCACGGCCTTCGACGCCGCGAAATGGATCACCGAATCGAAGTCGTACTTTTCGAACACTTTGCGGAAAGCGTCGCGGTCGCAGCAGTCCGCCTTTTCGAACGGCACTTCGACGCCCGTGATCCTGCGGACTCCCTCGACGGCGTCCATGTCGCTGTTCGAGAGATTATCGACGATCACCACGTCGTAACCGGCGCCTATCAGTTCCACGGCGGTATGCGAACCGATATAACCGGCGCCGCCGCTGACCAAAACACACGATTTTTTCATAAGTTGAGGTTTTTATTTGAGTCACAAATATAACAAGAAAAAGCGGTTATCCCTCAAAACCGCCCGAAATCCTGAACCTCCGGCCCGAAAAAACCCGCTCCGGGACTTCTCGCCGAAGTCCGGAGCGGGCCGTATAAATCCGGAAGGGGTCCCGAAAGCCGCCGGAAGAGTTTGCCGGACGCCGCCCAAATGTGTGCCGGACACCGCCCAAATGTGTGCCGGACACCGCCCCAATGCGCGCCGACCGCCGGAAGAGTTTGCCGGGTCAGAATTTTTCGCCCAACTCGCGCGGCAGGTAGAACGTGTCGTTGCGGTCGATATAGACCACTGCCGAGCGCAGTTTCAGGGGCTTGCCGTCGAGGTAGGCGACCGAACCGTAGGCCGGTACGCGCAGCGTACGGCGCCCCTTGCGGACCGTCAGGCAGGGCATCTGCCCTTCGGCCGCCGAAATCGAGCACTTCGCGCCGCGGAACACCTCGGTATGCGGTGCGAACAGTTCGCCGGTCAATTCAGCCAACGGACGCTCCAAACCGAGCAGGTCGGCTATGTAGGCATGAATCTCCGTATTGGTATTGCGCCCCACGGGCAGGTCGCCCTCCGGGTGGTAAGCCGCCAGAAAGACGTCTTCGGCGGTATGGCTGCCGCTGAGAAACCCGAAATGGGTGCGGGAGGTCACGATGCGGGCAATGCTCGACACCATGTTCACGCTGTTGGCGACCTTCATGTAGTCGGCCTCGGTATAGTTGCGCGAACTCCGGAGCAGGGCCAATTCATCGTCCGTAAGCTCGATGCCGGTGTATTCGCGGAACAGGGGCCGGATCTGTTCCGGCCGCGCCTTGAGCAGTATTTTTTCCAGCCCCGAAGCCGTGCGGCGCACCTTCGAGATATTCATATAGGCCGAATCGAGTCCCTTGGAGGCGTAATCCTTATAGGCCCCGTCGCCGAAACTCAGCCCCGAAGTGCCGTGGTCGGGCATGATGACAACGGCCGTCCGCCCGTCGCGGCGGGCGAAATCGAGCGCCACGCCCACGGCCTTGTCGAAGGCCAGCATCTCGGTAATCACCCCCACGGGGTCCTTGGCGTGCGCCGCCATATCGACGCGGCTGCCCTCGACCATCAGGAAAAAGCCGTTTTCATGTCTGTCCAGCACCTCCAGCGCCTTGGCCGTCATCTCGGCCAGCGACGGCTGTTCGGCATCGTTCCGGTCGAGGTCGTAACTCATGTTCCCCTGCGCGAAGAGCGACCACACGGGACCTTTGCCGTCGTAAGCGCGGAACGCCGCGGCATCCTGCTCGATAAGCGTCGCGCCGCTGCCGCGCAGATACGCCCGCATGGCGTCCGAGACCTGCTTCCGGCCGCCGCCGAACATCACGTCCAAGTCGTTGCCCGCCATCTGGGCCGCCAGCGCGGGATAGGCGTGGCGGGAGTAGTGGTGCGAAGCGCAGGCGGCGGGCGTCGCATGGCAGAAATCGACCGTCACGACGAGTCCCGCAGCCTTTCCCCGGTCGTGCTTGGCCGCTTCGAGCAGCGTCGCCAGCGGCTGACAGGCCCGTCCGGATTCGACCTCGACGATATCCTGCGCGGGATTGGCCGCCGGATAGACCGAAACGTTGCCCGCCTGCTGGGGCATGCCCGTCATGTAGGCCGACATGGCCGGGGCCGAGCAGGGGATCGGCGAATCGGACGAGAAGCTCCCGACCAGCCCGCAAAGGCAGGAATCGAGGTTGAGCGTCCGCTGCGAAGGGTCGTTGTAGAATTTATACCAGCGCGCCGCGGCGAGGACGCTCGTGGAGGTCCCGTCGGGAATCATCACGATGACGTTGCGCACCGGGGCGACGGGTTTGCGGTAGAAGGGCTGCGCCCCGGCCGCCAGCGCGGCGAAGAGCAGGAGCAGCAGAATTGCACTTTTTTTCATCATAATTCATTGCGGTTTTACGGGCGTTGCACCGGACGGCGAACGACGGCGAAGGTGTCTCGCATCATTGGAATCGGCCTGCCGGGCAAAAACGGTAGTAAAGGTACGAAAAAACAAGAAAATGGGAAAGGATACGAAGAAATAAGCAAATCCGGACCCGAAAATCGCCGGGGAACGGTCCGCCCGCAAAAGGGAGTCCGCACCCCGGCGACCGGGCGGAAGGCGCTCCGCAAAAGAGCGCCGCCGAATATCGGGCGGAGGAGCGGCCTACAGAAATCCGACCGCCCTCCGTCCGTCTCGTTACTTCACGCAGGCTCCCATCGCCGAGGTTCCCTCGCGCGAAAGCCCCGTCTGGTCGAAGCCCGTGATTTCGGGGCCGATCTGCGGATCGAAATCCTGCCCAAGCGCCGACAAATCGACATAGGGCATGCCCAGCGTCCGGGCGGGATTGTCCGTCCCCAGCAACAGGCAGGTCTGCGTCGGGCCTCCGTTGCCGGCCAGCGGGCCGAGCATCGTCGCCGGATCGAAACTGCTGCCCGCCACCACGGCCTTGCCGGCCCCGTACTCCACGCTTCCGTTCACGGCGTACGAGAGCACCGCAGGCAGGTTGGCCGTAACCGCCAAAGCGGTATTGGTTCCCACCAGATCGTCGCCGCCGTTGGCTGCGGTATTGCCCGAAACGACCGTATTGTAGACGTTCATCGTCGTATAGGGCGTGAATTCCACGCCGCCGCCTACGAACAGCGACGTATTTCCGGTCACCGTACAGCTTACGAGCGTCATCTTGGACTCCTTGCCCGAAGCCCCGTACAGGGCGATGCCGCCGCCGTTGCCGCCCGTATTGCCGTGCACGGTGCAGTTCACCAGCACGGTCTCCGAATACTCGCGGCTGTAAACGGCCCCTCCGCGGCGGGAGTTCTTGCTCCCATCCGTACGGTTGTCGCAAAGCGTACTGTTGTAGATGTACGTATAGGACGGGGCGCTGCTGCTGAAAGTATAAACGCCGCCGCAGACACCCGACGCGGAGTTGCCCCGCACGGTGCAGCGGTCCATACGGACGACCGAAGCTTCGTTGTGCAGGCCGGCGCCGTTGCCGTTGCTGCATTCGTTTTCCGAGATTTCGGTGTCCGTCAGCGACACGTCGGCCCCGGCCACGATGCAGATGCCGGCGCAGTCCTTGGCGGATTTGTTCTGCGTGATCTTGCAGTCCGCGATATCGACCGCCGCATTGCCGACCGTGACGCCTCCGCCGCGCGAGATGTAGAAACGCGCCCCGTTGAGCGTATAATACGAAGCCGTCCCCGAACAAAGGCCCTCGGTAATGGTCAGCCCCTTCATCAGCACCCGCCGGCCGTCGGCCTTGGCCGCCGTGACGCAGACCACATGGTAGGCATGTCTGCCGCCGGAGAGACGGCCGCTCAGAACGGTCGGATTGGCGTCCGGATCGGCGACGGCGCCCGTCACGGCATCGGCCGGATAACCGCCGATCAGCGAGACGTTGGCCGAGATCTCGAACGTGGCGTCCTCCGCCGCGCCCTTGCTTCCCGCCAGACTCTGCTCAGGGACGTAGGTGCCGGCCGCCACGTGGATGAAGTTGCCGTTGATGCTCTTCGACAGCGCATTGTGCAGCGTGGTCGCCGTCTCCCACGTCATGCCGTCGTTGTCGGCACTGCCGTCGGTCTTGACGTACCAGTGCACTTCGAGGTCTTCGGGGGAGCTGGGCGCCTGCACGACACGGATCGACTGCGCATATTCGTCGGTGATCCACGCCGTAACCCGCCCTTCGCGCTCGAAAAGCGTCTTGTTCGGGCTTACGGTAAAGGTGAATTCGCCGTCTCCCATGCCGTTCTCCACCTCGCCGAGCAGAATCCAGTCCGCTTCGGACCTGACCCGCCACGGCAGGTTCGACTCGATGGGGACGGTATAGCTTCCGCCCGCCTTTCCGACCTCGACATCGCCGCCCAGCTTGATGACGGGATCCTTCGGCGTGAATTTCCGGTCGGTCTTGTCCTCCTCGCAGGACCACGCCGCACACGCGCAAAGCCCCGCAAACAGGATTATTCCGTATTTTCTGATCTTCTTCATAATTGATTGCATGTGTTAAATCGGTTATTTGTTGGAAACGATCAGCAGTCCGTTGCACACGGCGCGCTCGACGCCTCCGCCGTCGGTCGGCCAGTTGCGGATTTCGAAACGGTCGTCGGCCGAGAAGCCGGGCGCGCTGCGCACGAAGAAGGTCGAGGAACCTCCGCCGTCGAGATTGATGGCGTCGTACGAACCGACGGCTTTCATGAACTGCCCCAGCTCGACGAACGACATGCCGTTCGAGTAGTAGAAGTTGCGGCCGTCCACGACCATGATCCAGACCTTCGTCCCGTCCTCGGAGACCCCGATGCAGGTACGCGGCTCGACCGACAGGTCGTTGGGATCGGGCGGGATGGGAACCACCCCGTCGTCGACCAGCACCGGACCGCCGCCCACGGCTTCGTAGATGACCTTCGACGCGGCGATTTCGTCGTAATCGGCCGCGGCCGCGGCAACGGCCCTTTTATCGGTCCGAATCGCGAAGAAGCTGCGCGGCCGCGCAGGCGTCGTGTTGAACACGGTCTTTTGCGCGACGCCGTCCTTCCAGAAGATTCCCTGCGGGCCTTTTTGCGTCTCGCTGCCGAAATCGGCGTTCGTACCGCCCAGCACCCGGTGTCCCTCGGCGTCGACGTGCATCGCCTGCTGCGTCACCGGTTCGAAACCGACACCGATCGGCTTGTTCTGAGGGGTGCAGACTTCGAGCGCAATGTCGGGCGAAGTGAGGTCTATTTCGAAAAAGAACGCCGCCATGGCGAGTCCCGACGCCGACAGGTAGCGCAGTTCCGTCACGGAGGCGCCGTTGGCCAGCACATAGGTCGAATCGACCGAGATGTGGGCGATCAGATTCGTCCCTTCGACCAGTTTGCGGCCGATCTCGCTTCGGGGAACGGCTTCGTATCGGGTATATTCGGGATCGTCGTTGCAGCCGCAGAACGCGAAGCCCGCCAGCACGAAAAGCCCGGAAAAAAGCAGTTTGATATAACAGTTGTTTTTCATGGTTCGGTCATTTTAGGATTTAATAGCCGGGATTGGGTTCCAGCAGCGGATTCAGCTGCAGTTCCTTGCCGGGGATGGGCAGCAGCAGCTGGAATTTCTGAATTCCGAGACGCTCGACGGCCCTGCCCGTACGCACCATATCGTGATAGATGAAGTTCTCGCCCAGCAGTTCGCGGCGGCGTTCGTCGAGGACGGCGTCGACATAGGCGGCGTCGGAGGCCGGATAAATGTCGTCGAGTCCGCGTTCGCGGCGCAGTTCGTTCAGGCGTCCGACGCCCTTGGCGCGGCCCTGCGCTTCGGCGCTGATCAGATAAAGCTCGGCGATGCGCGACACGATCACGGGGTCCTTGCCGGTCTGGCCGCTGGGGTACTTGTTCAGGCAGTCCGTACCGGCGATATTGATGACGCTCATCTCCTTGCGCGTATCGTTGGCGCCGAACAGCTCCACGGTAGAGGCGGGCAGCCGGTATACGCCCTGCCCCTTGTTGGGATGGCCGTAGGTGTAGAACAGGTCGCTGATATTGATCGACGACTCTTCGGAGATATTCTCGAAGGCGAAAATAATTTCGGTGTTGGCCTTCTTCCGGAAAATCTTGTCGAACGAATCGAGCTTGTAAGGCCCCGACGTAATGAGATCCTCGGCCAGACGCGCCGCCTCGGTCATCTTGCCCTGCGAAAGCATCACGCGGGCCTTGAGCGCCAGCGCGGCGTTGCGCGACACGTAGTAGTAGCTTTCGCTGGTGTCGAGCAGCGAAGCCGCCGTGTCGAGGTCCTCCTCGATCAGCGCCCAGACATCGGCGGCCGGGCTGCGGGGCAGCTTGTCGAGCGTGTTTTCGCGCAGCAGCGGCACGCCGCCCCAGCGCGACACGAGGCAGAAATAGATATAGGCCCGGAAATAGTGCGCTTCGCCTCTGGCGCGGACGCTGATTTCCGAATCGGGGAACTTCGCCGTCACGGCCAGCAGGTTGTTGACCTGATAGAGCGCGCTGTAATAGCCGTTCCAGCCGTTGACGATCGCCGAATTCAGCGGGCTGAGCGTCGAATTGATGACGTCGATCGGATTGTAGTTGGATTGGGTGATGTCGCCGCCCAAAATGTCGCACATGATGAACGAGCGGGTCTGCGGCTCGTTCTGCACACGGTTATACATGCCCAGACGCAGCGCCGGCAGATCCTTTTCGGTTACGGCCTCAGGCGGAATGGCCGAATGCGAATACTGGTCGAGCATATTCGAGCAGGAGCTTGCGAAGCCGAGGGCGCAGAACAGTAATACGGTTATATATTTCATGGTTGTCAGCTTTTTAGAATGTCACATTAAGGCCGAAGCAGAACATGCGCGGCTGGGGTACGGAGAAGTTGTCGACGCCCATAAAGCGCGGATCGAGGTTGTTGCTCACCTCAGGGTCCCAGCCCGAATAGCGGGTCGCCAGCCAGAGGTTGTCTCCCTGAAAATAGACGCGCAGCGACTTCATGGCCAGCCTGCGGCTGATCTTTTCGGGGAAGGTGTAGGAAAGCGTCAGCGAACGCAGCCGCAGGAACGAACCGTCTTCGAGCCAGCGGTCGGAGTTGCGGGTGTTGTTCGTGTCGCCGCTCACCGAGCGCGGATGGAGATCGGTCGAACCGGGTCCCGTCCAGCGGTTGCGGGCCTCCTCGGCCAGCACGCCGTTCTTGTGTCCCAGTTTGGAGGTGTTGATCTTCCACGCCGCATAGACGTCGTTGCCGTACATGTAGGTAAAGAAGACGTCGAGCGAAACACCCTTGTAACGGAAGGTGTTGTTCCAGCCGCCCGAAAAGTAGGGATTCGAGGAGCCGATCACCTGACGGTCGTTGTCGTTGATCAGGTTGTTGTCGTCCACGTCGCGCCACTTCACGTCGCCGGCACGGATTCCCTGCGCATACTGCTCGGCGGGCACTTCGCCGTCGTATTGGTAGATGCCGTCCATGATGAAGAGGTAGAACGCGCCGACCTCCTTGCCGACCTGCAGCGCACGGTTGGCGCCGATCGAGATCGGCTTGTCGTCGCCCAGCAGTTCGGTGAGCTTGTTGCGGTTGGTGGCGATGTTGAACTGCGACAGCCATGACAGGGGACCGAAATTGAAATGGGTGTTGATCGTCAGCTCGGCGCCGATGTTGCGCATCGACCCGATGTTGCTGATGATGCTCGTCACACCCGTCGTACTGTGGATCGGCGTGCTGTAGAGCAGGTCCTTGGTCTTCTTGTAATAGGCGTCCGCCATGATGTTCACGCGCCCCTTGAACAGCGTGATGTCGAATCCGGCGTCGAACTGGTCGGCCTTCTCCCACGTCAGGTCGCGGTTGCCGAAGGTCGAAACGGCGATGCCGCTGCCGTTGCCGTAGTTGTAGCCGCCCGACATGAGCGCCTGATAGGCGTAGGAGCCGATACCCTCCTGATTGCCGGTCTTGCCGTAGCTGACGCGGAACTTAAGCTCCGTATCGCTGTCCTTCATGAAATTCTCCTTGGAGATGTTCCAGCCCAGCGACACCGACGGGAACCAGCCCCAGCGGTTGTCGCGCGCGAATTTCGACGAACCGTCGGTGCGCAGCGTGGCCGTCAGCACATAACGGTCCTTGTAGGAAAACGTCGCACGGCCGAAATAGGACTCCATGGCGTAATTGGAGAGCGATCCCGAATAGGCGTCGAGCGAAGAGGCCACGCCCACCACGTCGAACGAAGGCGAGGGAAATCCGCTGCCGTCGAGTTTGGCCGACCGGGTGGTCACCTTCTGGAACGAATGACCCAGCATGGCGCTGAGCGAGAAGTCGCCGAACTTGTCGTTGTAAGTCGCGAAATTCTCCACGAGGATATTCTTGATCGTCCGGTTGTAATCGACGATACGGCCCACGCCCTTGCCGTAAGGGTGGTTTTCGTTGTAGTAGGTGTAGTCGTAAATCTGCGTGATGTCGGTATTGACCGAAGATTTGAAGGCGAACTTGTCCTTGTACTTGAACGTAGCGTAAAAATTCCCCAGATAACGCATGTTCTCGATATAGGCCGTCTCCTCGTCGAGAATCTGCATCGGGTTGTGAAACACCAGCTCGTCGGTGCCGCCCACGTAATAGTCGCCGTTGGGTTTGTAGGGACGGTCGAAGGGCCGCTGCTGGATGCTGCGCCCGATGATGGTCGTGCCGGAGTTGGCTCCCGGAATCTGGTGGTTCTTGATATAGTTGCCCGAAACGTTGGCGCCGACTTCGAGCCACGGCGTGAATTCATGGCTGATCTTCACCTTGAAGTTCATCTTCTCCATCTTGTTGGTGCGGATCACGCCCGTCTGGTGGTTGTAATTGGCGCCGACATAATATCTGGTCTTGACGTTGCCGCCCGAAAACGACACGTCGCCGTTATAGAACGTTCCGGTCTGGAGAATCAGATCCATCCAGTCCGTGTCGGGCAGCGTGCCGAACGGATTCTGAATATGCTTCTTGAAACCCGAATCCCCCGGTTTGTAGCCGTACTGGCGGTTGTAGTTGTCGACGCCTTCGTTGAAATCGCGGACATAAAGCCCCGAATCGGCCATTTTGATCTTCCCCACGTTGGCGAAGCGGGTGACTCCGGTGTTGAAGTTGAGATGCACCTCCGATTTGCCCTCCTTGCCCGACTTGGTGGTGATGACGATCACGCCGTTGTTGGCGCGCGAACCGTAAATGGCCGCCGAAGCGGCGTCTTTCAGCACCTCGATCGACTCGATGTCGCTGATGTTGAGCGTCGCCAGCGAAGACATGTCCTCGCCGAAATCGACCAGATTGGCGTTCGTGTTGGTGATCGGAATGCCGTCGATCACATAGAGGGGTTCGTTGCCCGCGCTCAGCGACGACGATCCGCGGATCACCATCCGCTCGCCGCTGCCCAAGTTACCCGAACCGGTCGAAGTCGTCACGCCGGCCACACGGCCGCTGAGCAGCTGCGTCGGGCTGGCGACCTGCCGCATGTTCGACTCGTTCATCTGCACCTTGCTGATGGCGCTGGTCACCAGCGAACGGCGCTGGGTGCCGTAGCCGACGACCACGACCTCTTCCAGCTCGGATGTGTCCTCGCGGAGCGTCAGGGTCAGCATCGTCTTGGCTCCGAGCGTGATGGTCTGGGGCGTATAGCCGACGAACGACACGCTCAGCACCTCTCCTTCGCGGGCCTCGATGGCAAAACGGCCGTCGATATCGGAACTGACGCCCGTAGTCGATCCCCGTATGACGACGCTCGCGCCGACCACCGGATTCCCCGCAGCATCGACGATGCGTCCGGCATACCGCTGTCTGGCCGCCGATAAGGCCGGGGGGGGGTTGACGCCGCCCTTCCGGTCGGCCAGATAGACCTTTCCGTCCTTGATCTCGTACACGATGCCGTCCGCATCGAACAGCTGACGGAGCACGCTCTCCAGTTCGGCCTGTTTCACGCTGACCGAAACCCGCTTGTCGGGATTGATCGTCGGCCGGGTGTAATTGAACACCAGACCGGTCTGCTGCGTGATCTGTCCGAGCACTTTCTCCAACTTGGCGTTCTGCATGTCGAGCGTCACGCGCTGGGCCGAAGCCGTCGCGCAGACCGCCGACAGAACGACTGTCAGAAACAGTAGTCTAAAATGTTTCATGAATGGTAGTTTAAGGTTGTTGTTAATAGTTTTTCGGGAGGAATCGGAAAACCCGTTCCCGTGTCCTCTGAATAATTGACACGCGAACGGGCGAAAAGAATGAGTCCGGAGGTGAAAAAAATCGTCTACATGCCGATAACGATCGTATCGCCCTCCCGTGTAAAGCGCATGGGAGCAATGCGCTGCAGCTCTGAAAGAATCTCCCGAAGCGACGAATCGTGGGTCGTCAGCGTAAAATAATAGTCGTACGCCCGCGGATCGGTCACCCTGAACGTCACGTCGTACCAGCGGCCGAGCGTGCGCAGCACCTCTTCGAGCGGCGTGTCCCTAAAGGAGATGATCGACTTGCGCCACAGCGAAGCTCCCGACGTATCGACATGGTCCAGACGGCCCTGACGGGTCGTCCGGTCGTAAAGCAGACGGTCGGAGGGCGCCAGCAGGAACGAATTCCGGCCGTCGGACATCGACACGCTGCCCGCATCGAGCGATACGGCGATCAGCGGGCTGTCGTCGTAGGCCTGCACGTTGAACTCCGTTCCGAGCACTTCGATCTGCGCGCCGCCGAGTCCGACGACAAAGGGCCGCGCCGGATTGTGGCTGACGCTGAAATAGGCTTCGCCGTCCAGCTCGACCCGCCGCATCGAAAAACCGAATTTTTCGGGATACCGCAGCCGCGTGTCGGCATTCAGCCAGACGCGCGTGCCGTCCTGAAAGACCATCTGCATCCGCTCGCCCTTCGGAACGTAGATTTCGGCATACTCCGGCGCCGAAAAAATGCCGCCGACCTGCCGGTCGAGACGGATGCCGACGCCGAGCACCAGCAGGCAGGGAATCAGCACCGCAGCGACACGCAGCGCAATGCGCCGGCGGCGGCGCCGGACCAGCGCCGCACGGATACGGCGGTAAATCGCCTCGGAGGGAATCCCCGAAGCAGGCATCCGCTCTCCGGTTTCGAGCATGCGGGCCTCCTCGTCGATAAGCCGCGACAATTCGGCGGCGCCTTCGGCCGAGGAGAACCAGCGGGCCACCTCGCGCGCCTCCTGCGGCGTAGCCCGTTCGTCGAGGACTCTGCGGATCGTATCTCTGTCAGGTCGTTTCATAGGCTGCGAATCATTACAAGCAGGGTTATCATCTTTATTATCGGGCCGATCGAAAGCCGGAGCGACCGGAGTCCGTCGGCGTAATGGGTCTTCACGGTGTTTATCGAAACATGCAGTTTTTCGGCGATCTCCCGGTTCGAACAGCCGTCGCGCTTCATCATTATCACGGCCCGCTGCTGGCGGGGCAGACGGTCGATGGCCTCGCCCAGACGCCGGTCGATATCGCGGCTTTCGATATACTGGGCCAGCGTGTCGTCCTGCTGCTGGCGGAGCTGGGCGATGACGTAGCTCTGCTCCAGCACCCGGCCGTTGTGGCGGATATAGTTCAGGAGGTAGTTTTTGGTCATCGTATAGAGGTAATTGCGCAGGCTGACCGTCACGGACAATCCGCCGCGCAGCTCCCAAAGCCTGACGAAGACGTACTGCACGGCGTCTTCGGCCGCCCCGGTCTGCTTGATCATCCGCAGCGCCAGCGAATAGAGCATGCCGTGGTAACGCTCGTAAACCAGCGTGAAAGCCTGCTCGTCGCCGCCTCGGATCCGCTCGAAGAGTTCGCACTCGTCCGCGGCGGTCCCGGAAATATGAAAATCTTCGTTCACCCTTACAATGGAGTATGGTTATGTACAAATATACTGCATTGCTCTTATCCGGACAAGCCGGGCGGCTGTTTTTTCACCATCGTCCCATCGTTTGATTCCCCCTTCGTTCATATAGACACCCCGATTGGGGAAACGGGTGACCCGCCGCATAAAAAATCTCCGCCCCGCCGCACGGAGGGAGCGAACCGAGGGGCTGTGCAGGCCCGGCGGAGGCCGCAAGACGAGGCGGACTAACAATTCGTAACCCCAATCGTGAAAAAGAGCGCGGAAGAATGTCTGTTTTCAGAAATTAATCGTATATTTGCTAACAGATTGACACCTCCCGCACCGGAAATTCATCAAACCATAAACGGATATGTACGGAAAAATCAAAGAACATCTGCAGCAGGAACTTGCCGAAATCAAGGCTGCAGGGCTATACAAGAGCGAACGGGTCATCGAATCGCCGCAGCGTGCGGAGATCGAAGTTGCAGGTCGTAAGGTACTTAATTTCTGCGCCAACAACTACCTCGGACTTTCGGACAACCCGCGGCTGATCGAAGCCGCGAAACGGGCCATGGACAACCGCGGCTACGGCATGTCGTCGGTGCGTTTCATCTGCGGCTGTCAGGACATCCACAAACAGCTCGAAAAAGCCATAGCCGACTACTTCGGCACCGAGGACACGATCCTCTACGCCGCCTGCTTCGACGCCAACGGAGGCGTCTTCGAACCAATTTTCGGTCAGGAGGACGCCATTATCTCCGACTCGCTGAACCATGCGTCGATCATCGACGGCGTGCGTTTGTGCAAGGCCGTGCGCTACCGCTACGCCAACGCCGACATGGCCGAACTGGAGGAGTGTCTCAAGCAAGCACAGGCGCAGCGTTTCCGCATCATCTGCACCGACGGGGTCTTCTCGATGGACGGCAATGCCGCACCGCTGGACAAGATCTGCGCACTGGCCGAGAAATACGACGCGCTGGTGATGGTGGACGAGTGCCACTCGGCGGGCGTGCTGGGCAAAACCGGCCGCGGCATCACCGAACTCTACGACCTGCGCGGTCAGGTGGACATCCTCACCGGCACGCTCGGCAAAGCCTTCGGCGGCGCCGTAGGCGGCTTCACGACGGGCCGCAGGGAGATTATCGAGATGCTCCGCCAGCGTTCGCGCCCCTACCTCTTCTCCAACTCGCTGCCCCCCGCCGTCGTCGGCGCCGGAATCGAGATGTTCCGCATGCTGGGCGAAAGCAACGAACTGCACGACCGTCTGGTGGCCAACGTGGAGCACTTCCGCGAAGGCATGATGGCCGCAGGTTTCGACATCAAACCCACGCAGTCGGCCATCTGCGCCGTGATGCTCTACGACGCCAAGCTGTCGCAGGACTTCGCCGCCCGGCTGCAGGACGAAGGGGTTTTCGTGACGGGCTTCTACTATCCGGTCGTGCCGAAGGGTCAGGCCCGCATCCGCGTGCAGGTCTCCGCAGGCCACACGACCGAACAGCTCGACCGCTGCATCGCCGCCTTCATCAAGGTCGGCAAAGAATTGAATGTCATCAAATAAAACCCTCAAGCCTATGCCGAAAACATCCTTAGACGCGATTGACCGCAAAATCCTCAAATACCTGATCAAGAACGCCCGCATGCCCTTTCTTGAGATCGCCCGCGAATGCGGCATCTCAGGTGCCGCGATCCATCAGCGCATCCGCAAGCTCGACGATTCGGGCGTGATTCTGGGCAGCCGGCTGATCGTCGATCCCAAAATGATGGGCTTCGACGTCTGCGCCCACATCAGCATCACGCTCAAGGACCCGCAGCTGCTCAAGCAAACCGTGGAACAGCTCAAGGAGATTCCCGAAATCGTGGAAGCGCACTTCATCACCGGTTCGGGCAATATCCTCGTGAAGCTCTACTGCGTAGACAACGAGCACCTCATGCGCACGATTTTCGACGGCATCCTGCGCATTCAGGGCGTCTCCTCGACCGAGACCCAGATCTCGCTGCAGGAAGCGTTCCAGCGGCAGGTGAACATCGATTTTATCGAGGAATAGCATCCGGCGGAGAATCATCCGCTCTCCCCGCACGACGGAGACCCGATGGGGTCTCCGTTTTTTCGTGCCTGCGAAGGAAAGGGTGCAACCCGATTCGTTATCATATCCCGGAAAAACCCGCCGGTCCCTGATTTTCCGGACCTGCCGGGCACCGGAACCACAAAAAGCCGACACCTGCAATATACCCCGAAAACTGCCCGCCCCCGGCCAAGCGCCGAACCTGCCGGCACAAAAGGAAAGCGCCCCGCCTGAAAACAGGCGGGGCACCCCGGCAAACAATTGTTTAACTGATGATTATCCCGGAAGCCTATTCTGCGGACGAAGCCGGTGCTTCCGATGCGGAGGAGGAGTTACCCTCACTTGACCCTTCACTCTCAACCTTACTCTCCTCCTTTGCGGATTCTCCGGCAGTCGAATCCGTCTTTCCCGCATCGTCAGCCGCCGATTTCTCCTGCGTGTCGGCAGCCGGAGCCGCAGCTTCGGTCGCCTCTTTCTTTTCGGGCTGCTGGGCGCAAGCCATCGCTCCGCCAGCCATCAGCAGCAAAGCTGCCATCGTTACAATTGTCTTTTTCATCGCTTTTAAAATTAAAAGGTTCCTTTTCACTTCTTCGGTTCGGATATGTCTCATCAACCGTTCTGACAAAATGGAGTTCAAGCGGCGTGCCATCCGGATAAAAAACGGCAAACCGCTGATAAACAGCGGTCGGCAAGGCACGCCGGAATCGTCCGGAGTGTGGAAAGGTGTGGAATCGCGCTACAAGATGTGGAAATAATCCACACCCGGCGGCTATTCGATGCCGTAAAGATGCAACTTGTTGTAGAGGGTCTTGCGGTCGATGCCGAGCAGTTTGGCCGCCTGCGACTTGTTGCCCCCGGCCATCGCCAGCGCGCGGCGGATCTGCTCCTCCTCGCCGGCCGGATTGCGCAGCGGCACTGCAGGAGTTTCGGGGGCCTCGGACAACTCGGCGGGCAGTTCGCGGCAGGTGATATAATCCCCCGTGCAGAGCAGCGTCGCGGACATCACCGCGTTCTTCATCTGCCGCAGGTTTCCGGGCCAGTCGTAGCGGGTCATGGCCGCGGCGGCCTGCGGGTCGAAGCCCACGATCCGCTTGTCCAGTTCCCGGTTCGCCGCGTCGAGAAAGAAGTCGGCGAAAAGCATGATGTCCCCGCGCATCTGCCGCAGTTCGGGCATGCGGAGCGTGAATTCGTTGATGCGGTGATAGAGATCGGCGCGGAACGCACCGCGCGCGATGGCGGCTTCGAGGTCCTCGTTCGTCGCAGCGATCAGCCGGATATCGACCGGAATTTCGCGGCTGCCGCCCACGGGGCGAATCCGGCGTTCCTGCAGGGCGCGGAGCAGCTGCACCTGCGTTTCATAGGTCAGGTTGCCGACCTCGTCCAGAAAGAGCGTGCCGCCGTTCGCGGCTTCGAAGGCGCCCGTCTTGTCGCCCACGGCTCCCGTAAACGAACCCTTGACGTGGCCGAAAAACTCCGAGGCGGCCAGTTCGCGCCCAATCGCGCCGCAGTCCACGGCCACGAAAGGCTTTCCGGCACGCCTGCTTTCGCGGTGAATCAGCTGGGCCACATGCTCCTTGCCCGTGCCGCTGGCGCCGGTCACCAGCACCGACATGTTGGTCGGCGCAACGAGCCGGACATATTCGTAAAGCCGCTGCGCGGCATCGCTGCGTCCTTCGATGTAATTGGGACGCTCCTCCCGCGGTTTCTTCGCCGAAGCGGCGGGAACGGGAGGCTTCTCACTGCCGGCAGCCGGGACGTCGAGCGCTTCGCGGATCTTTTTCAGCAGCTCGTCGGGATTGACCGGCTTGGCCACGTAATCCCGCGCGCCGAGCTTCATGCAGCGCACGGCGTTCTGTATCTCGGCGTAGCTCGTCATCACGATCACCGGAATCTCCATATGCTGCCCGGACATCCACTGCAGCAGGGCGATGCCGTCCTCGTCGGGCAGGCGCATATCGCTCAGCACGAGCGAGAATCCGCCCTCCGCGAGCGCCGTACGGGCCGCCGCGACGCTCGCCGCCGTCTCGGTCCGGAAGCCCTTTTTCGAGAGCCACGTCTTGAGCATCAGGGCGAAGGTGATATCGTCATCTATGATTAAAATCCGTTCCATACTCAGGGCAAAGATACCTTTTTTTGCGCTTCCGCGACAATCGCGCGGATATTTTCCGCCGCCGCGCCGATCTCGCCGCGCAGGGCGTCGGTCAGCGGACCTTCCCAGCTTTCGGCCGTGCGCAGCGTCGCGGCGACTCCGGCCGCCCCCAGCATCGTGAAGATCGGCAGCATCTTGTGCGCCACGGCTCTCAGCACCGCGACGTCGCCGCTTTCGAGCGCCCGTTCGAGCAGCCGGCAATTCGCGGCGCTCTGTTCGGCGAAGGATTCCAGAATCCCACGCGCCGCCTCCGCATCGTCGCCCGCATAGGCCGCCAGGGGGCCGAAATTCACACCGCCCTCCGAAACCTCCGCCGCATTGTCCGCCGCCCCGTCCGCTTCCCTCTTGCCGACATGCCTCCCCGCACTGACGGGTTCTCCCGCGCCGACGACAGTTCCCGCAGCACCGCTTTTCTCCGCACCTTCCGCATCCCCTGCGCTTCGGGCCTTTCCCGCGCCGCAAACGGCGTCCAGCACGGCAATCAGCTCGTTGGCCGTAAAGGGCTTGCGCAGGCACCCCGCAAAGCCGCGGTCCGAGAAATCCCCGGCTTCCAACTCCCCGCGTGCCGAAACCGCCACCACGGGAAGCGCGGGATTCACGCCGCGCACCGCCGCAAGGACGCTGAAACCGTCGGCCGACGGCATCTGTATGTCGGTCAGCACCACGTCGAAGCCGCCTTCCGCAACCAATTTCGCGGCGTATTCGGGGTACTGACAGCACTCGGCTCCGACACCCGCCTGACGGCACATCGCGGCGGTCATTTCGAGCTGCAGAGGATCGTCGTCGATCAGCAGCGCCTTCACGCCGCCACACGCCGCCGGCAGGGCCGCTTCTGCAGGCCGCAGTTTGCGGCCGCCTCCGCCCGAAACGGTTCCCACCGGGATCGAAACGATGAATTTGCTCCCTTCTCCCAAGCGGCTTTCGAGCGATATGGTCCCCTCCAGCAGCTTCACGAGCCGATCGACGATCGACAGCCCCAGTCCGAATCCATCGACGCCCTGCGCCGAGCGCAGACGCACGAATTCCTGAAAAATCCGCTCCTTCTCTTCGCGTCCGATGCCGCGTCCCGTATCGCGGACCGAGAAGACGAGCCGGCCCTGCACCACATCGACACGGATCGTCACCGAGCCTTCGTCGGTAAATTTCAGGGCGTTGGAGATCAGGTTGTCGGCGATCTGCCGGATACGGAACGGATCGCCCGCCACCTCGCGCCCGGCCGCCGGTTCGACGTCGAGCGTCAGCCCGATGCCCTTCGCCGCGGCCTGCGCCGCAAATCCGGCGCGAATCGTTTCGAACAGCTGCGCCGGGCAGAACGCGACCTTATCGACGTCCACCTTGTTGATATCGAGGCGGTAGAAGTCCAGCAGGCTGTTCACCAGCGCCAGCAGATGTTCCGACGACTCCTTCATGTTGTGCAGGTACAGCTCCTCGCGCTTGTCGCCTGTCAGGCGCGAAAGCAGGTCGATATAGCCCATCACCGAACCCAGCGGCGCCTTGATGTCGTGCGTGATGGCCAGCATCAGCTTCTCGCGCGCCGCCAACAGCGCTTCGTTGTCGCGGTTGGCCCGCTCCAGCGCCCGCCGGTAGCGGTTGCTGCGGTTGATGTCGCGCCACAGGATGCCGACGAACAGCAGCATGAGCACCACGGCCGCGACGGCGATCACGCCCAGCGTCAGCGACGAACGGCGGCGGATGGCCTCCGTCTGCTCGAAGCGGTTCATCAGGAAAGCCGTATCCTCGGCTTCGAAATCCATGATAAGGCGGTATATCTTCGTGTTCACCAGCTCGTTGCTGTACCGCAGGCGCATCCCTTCGTTCCACGCCCGATCGTAGATGCCGATGCGGTCGCTGGTCACCCGGTCCTGCAGCGTCCGCAGCACCACCGCGATCGTATCCTTCACCTCCGGCGCAGGCAGCGAATCCACGACCCGTTCGTGGCGGGAAATGATCATCCCGGCCTCCTCTTTCGGCGGGCTGAACAGGTCGGCGAAGCGACGGAAGAACTTGCGCTTGCGCCGCGGGACGGTCACCGTATCCTGCACGACCACGCGCGAAGCGACGGTGTCCGCCGCCCGTACGACGACGCTGTCCCCGCGCGCCGCGCTGTCCGCCGGACCGATCAGCTCGCGGATATTCTTGTCCAGCAGGCTGGACGTGGCGGCCGAACGGATCGTCCGCCGCAGGCTCATCGTCCGCCGCTCCTTGTCGGCCAGAAGACGCACGATGCTGTCCAGACGCATCGTCTGCAGCGAATCCTCCGCAGCGGTCAGCCCCCGCAGCGAGTCGATCAGGCCGCGCACGGTGCGCAGCTCGCGTTTGTAACGGGACTCGTAGGACTGGTATCCGGCGATCATCAGCTGACCGTAACTCTCGGCCTGATAAAGGTGATAGAGCGTCTGTCCCGCGACGCTGCGTTTGGTATGAAGCAGGGAATAGCTGCCGTCGGGAGTCGAAAAACGCACCACCGTCCGGTAGACATAGCCTACCGAAAGGACGCAGACCGCGATCAGGATCGCATATCCCGCGAAAATCTTGGTTTTGACGAATTTCGACTCTTTCATGCCTTCAAAGACAAGGGATGCGGAGCGACATTCGGCGGAAATCTACGTTTGCACACTCCCCGATCGCCGGACCTTTCCGGACAAAGATACGAAAAACCCGCGAATCCGGAATCTCTTTCGTTCCCGAAGCGCAAATCCGTCCCGCCCCGAAAACAGACCGGGCCGTACGACATCGTACGGCCCGGTATTTTCAGCGATCGCGGTGCGGACTAATACTTGTACCGAATCCACTTGTAAAGTTCCTTGAACGTCGGCTTTTTGCCGTACATGAAGATTCCCACGCGGTAGATCTTGGCCGCCAGCCACACCATCGCGGTAAACGAGGCATAAAGGATCGCCAGCGAAAGGATCACCTCCCAGAGGGGAATGCCGTACGGAATACGCGCCATCATCACCACGGGCGAGGTGAAGGGGATCATCGAGAACCAGAAGGCCATCTGCGAATTGGGGTCGTTGATGACGGTTATCATCACCAGCAGGGCGAGGATGATCGGAATGGTGATCGGCGTCTGCAGCTGCTGGGCGTCTTGAATGCTGTCCACGGCCGAACCCACGGCGGCGAACATCGCCGAGTAGAAGAGGTATCCGCCGAAGACGAACAGCAGCAGGTAGGCGAAGATGCGGAGGATATAGCCGAAGTCGGTCACGGCGGCCATCACCTGCAGCATCTCCGGATTCATGTCTATCGACGCCGCGGCGTCGGGAACCCCGTGCTGCATGGCCTGCACCCCGGCCAGCACGTCGGCCGGCATCATGTGCACCGCCACGGCCGCGCCGACGGCGCAGAGCACGCCCCAGATCAGCACCTGCACCACGGCCACCGAAGCCACGCCGAGTATCTTGCCCAGCATCAGGTCGAAGGGCCGCACCGACGACACCATCACCTCCAGCACGCGGCTGTTCTTCTCCTCGATGACCGACTGCATGACCATCGAACCGTAAATGAGCAGGAACATGTAGAGGATCATGCCCAGCACGAACCCAACGCCGGTGGCGATGACCGACGACTTGGCCTGCGACTCCTCCTCCTGCGACTCGTCGTTGCGGAAGGTCTGCATGCCGACCGTGGTCTTCACCTCCTGCAGGATCTGCGAGAGGTTCTCGATATTGTACGACTTGAGTTTTTCGGCCTCGATGATCTCTTCGAGCTGCCCCGTGATATTGCTCTCGACCGTCAGCGACGACGACGAATTGACGTAAAGCTTCACGTTGTTGGGGTTGGTGAGGATGTCCGAGCCGATATAGAGCACGCCGAACTTGTCGGTCAGCTCCTTGCGGGCCGCTTCGGTCGAGAGGTCCGTAGTCTGGAAGACCAGCTCTTCGCCGCTCTGCAGCTTCGGAGCGACCAGCCCGCTTTCGTCGATGACGGCGATCTGCTTCTCGTCGCCGCGCGAATACTTCATGATGAGCATCGGGGCGAACATCAGGCCGATCATCAGCAGGGGCATGAGCAGCGTGGTGATGATGAAGGATTTTTTGCGGACGCGCTCGTTGAATTCGCGCCCTATGATAATGCTGACTTGTGACATGATCGTATCGTTTTAAAGGTTTCCGTTTACGGCGCGGATGAAAATATCGTTCATCGAGGGAATGATCTCCTGAAACGAGCGCAGTTCGACGGCGTCGTTCACCGCGGCGATCACTCCGCGCACCTCTTCGTCGCGCTCGACGTGCAGTTTGAGCGAGGTGTAGACCGCCTGCGCCTGCGAGCCTTCCAGAATCTCGCAACGGCCGTCGACAGCATTGCGCAGCGCCTGTTCGTCGCCGCGGTAGAACACTTCGAAGATATTGCTTCCGTGGCGGCGGCGAATGTCGTCCACACGGCCCGAAAGGATATTGCGAGACTTGTTTATCAGCGTGATATGGTCGCAGATCTCCTCGACGGACGACATGTTGTGCGTCGAGAAGATGATCGTCGCCCCCTTGTCGCGCAGCGCCAGTATCTCGTCCTTCAGCAGGTTGGCGTTGATCGGGTCGAAACCCGAAAAAGGCTCGTCGAAGATCAGCAGTTCGGGTTCGTGCAGCACCGTGACGATGAACTGCACCTTCTGGGCCATGCCCTTCGACAACTCCTCGATCTTTTTGTCCCACCAGTCCTGAATGCCGAACTTCACGAACCACTGCTTGAGCCGTACGACGGCCTCGCGGCGCGAAAGGCCCTTCAGCCGGGCGAAAAAGACGGCCTGTTCGCCGACCTTCATCTTCTTGTAAAGTCCGCGCTCCTCAGGCAGGTAGCCGATGCGATAAACGTCCTCAGGCGAAATTTCGCGGCCGCCGAACATCACACGACCGCAGTCGGGCGCCGTAATGCGGTTGATGATGCGGATCAGGGTCGTCTTTCCGGCGCCGTTGGGACCGAGCAGGCCGTATACCGAACCCTTGGGGATGGCAAGCGATACGTCGTCGAGGGCCTTGTGCCCGGCGTACTGCTTGGTGACATGTTCTACTGTAAGTAAATCCATAGTCGCTGCGAGTTATTTTTGGGGTTTGTTCGGCGACAAATATAACAACAAATTTTGAATATCAAAAAATATTTATCGTTTTTCGATAATTCACATCCGCCGCATATCCGACCGCCACAAGGCGGCGGACCGGAGAGACCGGCCGTCCCCTCTGTAAAAGAAATCCCTATAAAAAAAGGCGGCCGGGAGTCCCGGCCGCCTTCGATCGCAGGATGTTTCATCCTGCCGGACGATACCCTACCAGACGATCACGCGCTCCTGTTCGGGCATGAACATGGCCCCGTCGGTAATGTCGAACGCATCGTAAAACGTCTGCAGGTTGCGCAGCGTGGCGTTCACGCGCCACTTGCCCAGCGAGTGCACGTCGATCTTGGTGAGACGGGCGATCTCCTCGTCGCGGATGTTCTGCGCCCACAAGGCTGCATAGGCCAGATAGAAACGCTGGTCGGCCGTGAAGTTGTCGATCGGCGCAGGCTCCGTGCCGTTCAGCGAGTTGTGGAACGCCGTGTACGCCACGCGCAGGCCGCCCTGATCGGCGATGTTCTCGCCCAGACTGAGCGAACCGTTGGCCATGACGGCGGGCTGGCCCTCCTTGGCGGGCAGCACCTCGATCGCGTCGAACTGTTTCACGAGAATATCGGTCTTGGCCTTGAACGCCTCGGCATCCGCCTCGGTCCACCAGTTGTTCATGTTGCCGTCCTTGTCGAAGTTGCGGCCCTGATCGTCGAATCCGTGGGTCATCTCGTGGCCGATCACCACGCCGATGGCACCGTAATTCACCGCGTCGTCGGCGTCGGGGTTGTAGAACGGCGGCTGGAGAATGGCGGCGGGGAAGCAGATTTCGTTGGTCGTGGGGTTGTAGTAGGCGTTCACCGTCTGGGGCGACATGTGCCACTTCTCCTTATCCACGGGCTTGCCGAGTTCCGAGATATTGTCGGCCGTATACCAGCGGTTGGCATTGACGATGTTCTCCCAATAGCTCTTCGAGGGGTCGATCTCCAGCGTCGAATAGTCCTTCCACTTGTCGGGATAGCCGATCTTCACCGTAAAGGCGGCCAGCTTCTCCTGCGCCTTGGCCTTGGTGGCGTCCGACATCCAGTCGAGCGCCGCGATGTGCTGGCCGAGCGCCGTCTGCAGGTTCTTCACCAGCGTCAGCATGCGCTCCTTGTCCTTGGCGGGGAAGTATTTGGCGACGTACATCTCGCCGACAGCCTCCGACAGCGTGCCGTTGGGCACCGACATCGCGCGCTTCCAGCGGGGTTTCATCTCCTGCTGGCCCGACATCACCTTGCCGTAGAAGTCGAACGACGCCTGCTGGAAGTCGTCGCTCAAGTAGGGTGCCGCAGCGTCGATATACTGCGCCGCGAGGTAGTAGCGGATATCCTCCAGCGGGGCGTTTTTCAGCAGGTCGTTGGCGTTGGCGACGGCCGACGGCGTGGTGACGATGATCGTCTCGAAGTCGCCGATGCCCATGGCCTTATAGTAGGCCTCCCAGTCTATGGCGTCGTAAGTCTTCTCGAAATCGGCCTTCGCCGTGGGGTTGTACTGCGCGGGAATGTTGCGCAGCTCGACGTTCGACCACGACTTCTCGGCCAGCTTCGTCTCGACGTTCATCACGCCGGCGACCGCCTTTTCGACATCGGCTTCGGGAATGCCCGCAAAACGGAATATCCTGCCCAGATACTCCTTGTAGCCCTTGCGGATATGCTCGTTCTCAGGATCGAGGTAGTAGTCGCGGTTGCCCATCGTCAGCCCCGACTGCGAGATATAGAGGGCGTTGATGTCGCTGTTCATCAGATCGGCCTGCACGCCCACGCCGAAGAACGGATTGGCTACCGTCGTGTGGAGTTTGGCCACGATGCCGGTCAGCTGTCCGCGGTCCCCGACGGAGAGAATCTCCCCGACGGCGCTCTTCAGCGGCGCGGCGCCCTCGGCGTTCAGACGCGTCGAATCGAGACCCATCTTGTAGAGGTCCGAAATCTTCTGCTCGACGCTTCCCGGCGCGGCGCTGATCTTGGTCATCTCCGAGAAAAGCTCGTTGATGCGCTTCTCGTTGTTGTCGCGCAGCACGTCGAACGAGCCGTAACGCGAATATTCGGGCTTCAGCGGGTTGTTCTTCTGCCAGCCGCCCGTGGCGTACTGGTAAAAATCGGCGTCGGGAGCGACCGAAAGGTCGAAATTGGCCATGTCGATAGCCGGCGTCTTGGATGTATTCTGACAACTTGCCATACAAGCTACTGTTGCTGCAAAAATGAAAATCTTTTTCATAGGTTCGGGTTTTTAGTGACGACAGGGGTGTCCGTACTTGCCGGAGCACCCCTGTCTGTTCGTATCTTGTTCGGAAGCCCGGCTTATTTGCGGATGGCCGCAACGCCCGGAAGCTCTTTGCCCTCCATGTACTCCAGCAAGGCGCCGCCGCCCGTCGAGACATAGGAAACCTTGTCGGCCAGCCCGAACTTGTTGATGCAGGCTACCGAGTCGCCGCCGCCGATGAGCGAGTAGGCGCCCTTCGAAGTGGCTTCGGCGATCGCTTCGGCCACGGCGCGCGAACCGGTCGCGAATTTGTCGATCTCGAACACGCCCACGGGACCGTTCCAGAGGATCGTCTTGCACTTGAGAATCTCCTCGCGGAAGACCTTCTTGCCCTCATCGGCGATGTCCACGCCTTCCCAGCCGTCGGGAATGTTGTTGGCCGGAGCGACGTTCGTATTGGCGTCGGCCGAGAATGCGTCGGCGATCAGCGCGTCGGGCGACATCACGACCTTCACGCCCTTCTCCTTGGCCTTGGCCAGAATGTCGAGCGCCGTCTGGAACTGATCCGGCTCGCAGATCGAGTTGCCGACCTTGCCGCCCTCCGCAGCCGCGAAGGTATAGGTCATGCCGCCGCCCAGCACCAGCACGTCGACCTTTTCGAGCAGGTTCTCGATGATGGTGATCTTGGTCGAAACCTTCGAACCGCCCAGAATGGCGCAGAACGGACGCTCCGGATTGAGCATGATGCCGTCGATGGCCTTCAGCTCGTTCTCCATCACGTAGCCGAACATCTTGTCGTTGGGGAAATAGTCGGCGATCAGGGCCGTCGAAGCGTGTGCGCGGTGCGCCGTACCGAACGCGTCGTTGATGTAGCAGTCGGCATACGATGCGAGCTTCTTGACGAACTCCTTCTGCGGACCCTCCTTCAGCGCCTTCTTGGCGGCCTTCTTCTCCTCGTCGGTGGCGTCTTCGGCCAGACCGCGGGGCTTGCCCTCCTCCTCGGCGTAGAAACGCAGGTTCTCCAGCAGCATCACCTCGCCGGGCTTGAGGTTCTTGGCCATCTCGGCGGCCTTCTCGCCCATGCAGTCGCCGGCGAACATCACCTTCACGCCCAGACGCTTCTCGATGGCGGGAACGATCTGCTCCAGCGAGAACTTGGGATCGGGATTCTTCTTGGGACGTCCCAGATGCGACATCAGGATCACCGAACCGCCCTTTTCGAGCACTTTCTTGATCGTGGGGATCGCCGCACGGATACGGGTGTCGTCCGTCACCTCGCCCTTTTCGTTGAGGGGCACATTGAAATCCACGCGGATGATTGCGCGCTTGCCTTTGAAATCGTAATTGTCGATTGCGAACATAGCTCTTTGATTTTGAATTATTTTGATGAATTGATCTTTCAGCTCCTTATTCCGGGGCAAATTTATGAAAATATTTTAGAAATCTGTTATTCCGATAACAGAAAAAATGATGCGGAACCGGGTCCGGAAGGCCGGAAATCCCTCCGCCGGCGCTTCGCCGGCAGGAGCCGCTCCACCCCGCGCGCCGTCAATAGAAGGTTCCCTTCGGGGCGAAGATCGCATAGCCGAAGTTGAACGTCAGGTACATGTTCTTCCAGTTGCGCAGGTCGTATTTGGTGAGCGCGAGACTCACCGGACCGATCGGGGTGTGATAGACCAGCGACGCCTCGGCGATATAGTGCCAGCGTTCGTCCGCGGTCGTGCTCAGCGATCCGGGCACATAGTCGCGTTTGGCGCGGAACATCGTATAGAAACCCGTGCGGAAGAAGAAGTTGGGCATCAGGTCGAAGGTCGGCATCACGCCGCCCGCGACGAAACGCTTGCCCCGGAAGTCGGGCATGTAGATCATCTGCGCATGCGAAACCGGCGTATAGGCAGGCATCGACATCAGCGTCGCGCCTCCCGTGGTGAATTCGGGATGGTTGGTAATCACGCCGTCGACGTTGACACCCAGCGAGAACCACCCCGTGCCGGGCATGTCGAAATACTTGTCCCACGTGAAACGCGCCCCGACCCACTGGCGGGTGGTCCGCGACAGGAACCGGTCGGCATTGAAAGGCTCGTACTTGTCGCGCCCCGTCACGAAGATGCCCGAAAGCCGCAGGTCGGAGCCTTTGCGCGGATAGAGGAACTTGTCGAGGGTGTTGCGGGCCAGCTCGGCCTTGAGACCGAAGAACGAGTAGCGCGAATGGTCGGTGTCGTCGGCGAAAAGCACGTCCGAATCGTATCTGTAATTGATGTGTCCGCCGTTGGCGCGGAGCAGGAAGACCCCGCGGTGGGCGAGGGGCATGCCGGCGGCCACCGAGAAGAAGCTCTCGCTGTTCTTGACCTGCTGGGTGTTGTCGATCTTGGTGAGGTTGCCGAAAGCGCCGTGCCGGAAGTTGCGCACCGCGAAATTGTAGGAGTAGTCGAGGAACACCGGCTTCCACATGTAGAAATCCGTACGTCCGCCGATCGCGCCCCACGTATAGATCGGCCCCAGATAGAGATCGGCGCCCAGCTGCTGGCCCACGCGGCCGATCGTCTCGTAGTTGACGCCGATATAGGCTTGGTTGAAGGCCGTGGAGGAGATGTTGCCGCCGATGGTCAGTTTGAAGTTGGGCTTGGTGTGGAACTGCGCGGCGAACGAATAGCTTCCCCGGAGCGAGTCGTAGCGCACATGCGGGAAATCCATCGTGAAATCGCCGCCGGCGAGCACCGCATACAAGTTGTCGCGCAGCTCTTCGAATCCCATCGGGCGCTGGCGTCCGGGCGTGCGGCGGTCCACCTTCACGAAGTCGCGGATGTAAGACTCCGGCGCTTCGGCCAGCCCCTCCAGCTTATAGTCGCTGAACCACAGCGGCGGCCATTTGGCACGGAACTCCTCGCGGCGCTCGGCGTAACGTTCGGGCGACCAGCGTTCGGAAACGCGTTCCAGTATCTGCGGCATGGCCTCCTTCGCATCGGCATAGCCGGCGTCCATGATCGCCACGGCGCTGTCGAAATCGAGCATGTTGACATCCACGGCGCGGCGCACCGTCACGCTGCGCCCTTTGGGCAGGTCGTAGTCGGTGTCGTGCATCGCCAGCATGAATGCCTGATCGAGGATGCTGCTGTTTTCGCTCGGCGGGGCGTTTCCCGCGGTGCAGATACTGCCCACGATCAGATCGGGGCGGAATCCCACGTCGAGGGGCCGCCACGGAAAGTTATCGTAGATGCCGCCGTCGTAAAGCAGCATCGAATCCTTCTTCATCGGTTTGAAAACCAGCGGAATGGACATCGACGAACGCACCGCTTCGCTCAGGTCGCCGTTGCGCATCACCACGGGTTCGCGGGCGTTCATGTCGCTCGAAACGCACAGGAAAGGCACCATCAGACGGTCGAAATCGCCCTCGGCGGCAGCCGTCGCCGGCGCGAAAAGCTCCGTCAGCGCCATGTCGATCGGCGTCGAGGAGAGCAGGTTCGTCACCCGGAACCGCTTGCCGGCGCCTCCCACGTTCATACGCACGCTCAGAAACGCCGGATTGTGACCGATCTGCCGGTAATAGGGAGTATAGCGGGGGTCGATGCGCCCCGAAACCCAGTCCTTGACCACGCCCGACGCGACGATCTCGCGCATCTCGGCGGGCGAATAGCCCGCGGCATACATCGCGGCGATGATCGAACCCATCGAGGTTCCGGCCACGTAGTCGATCGGCACGCCGTTCTCTTCGAGCGCTTCCAAAACGCCGATATGGTAAAGCCCCTTTGCGCCGCCGCCGCTCATCACGACGCCCACCGTACGGGGCCGCGCAGCCGGAGTCTCCGGATTCTGCGCCCCGGCAGCCCCTGCGACCAGCAGCAGCACCGAGATAAATGAGAGGGTTTTACGCAACATATCTCAATTTTTTTATAACTTTGCACGTTATACGAGTGGTAAAAGTAGGGAAAAAGCGTAAACAAACAAAATATGACCGACAAAATCAATGAACTCCTCCGACGTGTCGAAGAGTTTAAACCCAAGGCAGCGGCCGAGATCGAGGAATTCCGCATCAAAATCCTCGGCAAGAAAGGCGAACTGAACGCCCTGATGGAAGATTTCAAAACGGTGGCTCCGGAACTCAAACGCGAGCTAGGCCAGCAGCTCAACAAACTCAAAACCACGGCGCTCGACCGCATCAACAGCCTGCGCGAACAGCTGCAGGACGCAGCCTCCGACGACGGCGCCGCAACCGAAGACATGACCCGCCCCGGCTCGGCCGAACAACTCGGTTCGCGCCATCCGATTTCGCTGGTCAAGAACCAGATCGTCGAGGTCTTCTCGCGGCTGGGCTACACCGTCGCCGACGGTCCCGAAATCGAGGACGACTGGCACGTCTTCTCGGCGCTCAACTTCCCGCCCGAACACCCGGCGCGCGACATGCAGGACACCTTCTTCATCGAGAAGAATCCCGACATCCTGCTGCGCACGCACACCTCGTCGATTCAGGTGCGCACCATGGAGCACCAGAAGCCGCCCATCCGCGTCATCTGCCCCGGCCGCGTCTTCCGCAACGAAGCCATCTCCTACCGCGCGCACTGCATCTTCCACCAGATCGAAGGACTCTACATCGACGAAGGAGTCTCGTTCGCCGACATGAAGCAGTCGCTGCTCTACTTCGCCAAGGAGGTCTTCGGCGAACAGACCGTCATCCGCATGCGTCCCTCGTACTTCCCCTTCACCGAGCCTTCGGCCGAGGTGGACGTGTCGTGCAACCTCTGCGGCGGCAAGGGCTGTCCGGTCTGCAAGGGCACGGGCTGGCTCGAAATCATGGGCTGCGGCATGGTCGATCCCAACGTTCTGAAAGCAAACAATATAGACCCCGAAAAATATTCGGGATTCGCCTTCGGCATGGGTATTGAGCGCATCGCAATGCTCAAATACGGCGTGAAGGACCTGCGTCTCTATTTCGAAAACGACGTGCGGTTCCTCCACCAGTTCGACACGGCACTCTAAAACCGCGATCCATGAAACGTCTGACAGCGACAACGGCACTCTGCGTACTCTTCTGCACGGCTTTCGCCGCGGGGAAGGGTCCCGCCGCAACCGTACCCGGCGGTTACCCCGATTCGCTGCGCAGCGTCTGGCTCTATACCGAGGGCATCAAACAGAATACCATTTTTCACGATACGGTCCGGGCGCGGGAATATCTCACCGAGGCGATCCGCGCCGATTCGACCTACGCGCCGGCCTATTACGAAATGGCGACCAACGGCATGTACTCCACGCCCGACGAGGCGGTGGAGCTGGCCCGCCGCGCCTACCGGCTCGACACGACGAACAAATGGTATCACCAGTTCCTCGGACAGGCCCTGATCTTCGCCCAGCGTTACCCCGAAGCGCTCGGCGTCTACAAGCGCCTGCGCACCGCAGATCCGCAGAACCCCGACAACTACCGGCTTCTGGCGGCGCTCTACGAGCAGGTCCAGCAGCCCTATTCGGCCATCGCCACGCTCGACTCGGCGGAACTCCGCTTCGGGCGCATCCCGATGCTGAGCGCGATGAAACGCCAGCTGCTGATCTCCACACGGCAGCTGGACAAAGCCGTCGACGAGGCCAAGGCCATGGTCGAAGCCGCCCCCTACGAAGCGCAGCACCATGTGGTGCTGGCCGACCTCTATGCGATTCTGAACAAGGACTCGCTGGCAATGGCGGAGTACGACCGCGCCATGCAGATCGACTCGACCGACGTCGCCACGCTGATGTCGCTGGCCGACTACTACAACGGCCGCCGCGATTACCGGTCGGTACTCAACGTCACCCAGCGGCTCTTCGACTCGGACCAGATGCCGCTCGACGCCAAGATCAAACGCTTCGAGCAGCTCACCTCCGACATGCGGTTCTACCGCGAATATTACATCCAGCTCAACGCGCTGGCCTCGACGCTGGCCGTACGCTATCCGCAGGACCGGCGCGTGGTGGAACTCTATGCCAAGCACCTGATCGCCTCAGGCGAACTGGAGCAGGCGCTGGCGCTCTACAAACTCCACCTCGACGACCAGCCGCCCGTCGAAAGCTACTACCGGTCGGTGATCGACATCGAGAGCTATCTCCAGCATCCCGACTCGGCGGCCCTCTACATCAACCGGGCGCTGGAGCTTTTCCCCGGAGAGATCGACTTCCAGCTCTCGAAAGGCCACGTGCTGAACTACACCAAAGAGTACGACAAAGCGATAAAAGCCTATCAGCAGTCGCTCCGTTACGCCCGCACCGATTCGCTGCGGGGCGCGATCTGGGGGCTGATCGGCGACACATGGCACCAGAAAGCCGCGGCAGGGGAGTCCGGCGACGAAGAGGATTTCGTGCTCATCAGCCGCAAAGGTTCGTTCCGTTCGGCCATGAAGCAGTGCTACAAAGCCTATGACAGGAGCCTGCGCTACGATCCCGACAACGCCATGGTACTGAACAACTACGCCTATTTCCTCTCGCTTGAGGAGCGCGATCTGGAAAAGGCGCTCGCCATGGCCAGCCGCGCCACGGCCCTCACGGACAACAACCCCACCTACCTCGACACCCACGCTTGGGTGCTCTTCAAACTGGGACGTGTGGACGAAGCCCGGAAAATCATGCAGCAGGCCGTCGCCCTCGACGCGCAGGAAAGCGCCGCGCTGCTGGTCCACTACGGCGACATACTGAAGGCGCTGGGCGAGAATTTCATGGCCGAGATATACTGGCGCAAAGCCCTCGAAAAGGGCTACGACGCCGGGCGCATCGAACGCCGGATAACGGAAAGCAAAGCGAAAAAAGAGTAACCCTGCAAATGCGATGAAGCCGACGAAAAGCTGCATACTGACCCTTTTCCTGCTGTTCGCCGCCCTTGCGGCCTCCGCTCAGGCCGACCGCAAGATCGAACAGCAGAAGCGGGTTATCGCGGCGCTGGAGCAGAAAATCGCCGCCGAGGAGCGGGAGATTTCGAAGCTCAAGGAGGGCCGCGCCGCCACCGAGGAGCGCGTACGGCGTCTGGCCCGTCAGATAGATTCGCGGAACCAGCTGCTCGAAGAGACCGAGAAGCAGGCCCGCCTGCTGCGCGGGGAGATCGACCGCACGGACAGCGTCGCCGGAGACCTCGGCAGATCGCTGGACCGCAACCGTACCCAATACGCCGAAATGGTGCGCGAAGCCTATCGCAACTACCGGCACAACAATTATCTGACCTATATTTTCTCGTCGCGCGACTTCGCCGACATGGCCCGCAAGATCACCAACCTGCGGGAAGTGGCGTCGATGCGCGAACGCAAACTGCAGGACATCGCGGCGCTCTCGAAGCAGGTCGCCGAGGAGAAGGAGCTGCTCGACCGCCGCAAACGGTCGCTCGACTCGGTAACGCTCAAACTGAAAGCCCAGAAACAGAAGCTCGAACGCGACGCCCGCAACGCCCGCACCAGCATCCGGCAGCTCTCCCAGAAGGAGAAAACGGCCCTCCAGCGCAAAATATCGCAGGAGCAGCAGCTCGACGTGGCCATCGGCGAACTGCGCAAACTGACCAAGGGCAACAAGGAGGGCGATTCGTTCTCGACCAAGACCACGGGCCTGCGGCTTCCCGTCACGGCGGGCCGCGTGAAGCGCTACAAGGAGAACATGGCCGAAATCACGGGTCCCAAGGGGGCGCACGTCATTTCGATCTATGACGGCAAGGTCGTGGACGTCAAGCGCAACCGCATAACCAACAAATACGACGTTTACGTGGCTCACGGCGAATATATAACCTCCTATGCCAACATGGGGTCGATCTGCGTCGAGAAGGGCCAGAAAGTGGCCAGAAACGCACAGTTGGGCACCATCGGTTCGGCGGTGAACATCATGACCATGGAAACGGAGTACAAACTCGTCTTCGGCATCTATCCGCCGAATCCGGGCCAGAAGCTCCGTGCCGAGAACTGTTTCAAGAAATAACATGAGGACGACATGCGACGGTGCGGTTTCCCGAAACCCGCTGCCGGCATCCGCAGGCAGACACCCGATTCCGGCAGCGGCCGGATCTCCGTCCAGCACCGGAAATCCGCGTCCTCAGCAGCGAAACACCCCGGACGAAGGAGGAAGGACGTAAAATCTGAAAAATACGAAAAAAATGGCTGTCAAATATTATACGGACGATTGCAGCTACCGGCTGCCCCGGAAACGGCTGACCGCGGAATGGCTCCGCCGGGTCGCCGAAGCGGAAGGGTATGAGCTGGGCGAAGTGAGTTATATCTTCTGTTCGGCGCAGCGGTTGCTGGAGATGAACCGTCAGTACTTGGGCCACGACTATTTCACCGACGTCATCACGTTCGACTACAGCGACCGCAAAGGCGCCCGCGTGATTTCGGGCGACATCTTCATCGACGTCGAAACCGTCGCCGACAACGCCCGGCAGTACGAGTCCCCAACGCTTCAGGAGATGCGCAGGGTAGTGGTCCACGGCGTACTGCACCTCTGCGGACAGGGCGACAAAACCCCCCGCACCAACGCGCAGATGCACCGCAAAGAGGACAAATATCTGAAGTTCTGGGAGGAGCAATAACAGCCTTCTTTTGCGTGCGATTCCGGCAGGACCGGGCCGAAAAAAACGCCCCCTGCCGGAGAATCAACCAAGAATTGAGAACAGAGCAATGATTTTAGAATACGATATTATCGTCATCGGCGGCGGACACGCCGGATGCGAAGCGGCCTCGGCCGCCGCGCGTCTCGGCTCGCGCACGCTGCTGCTTACGATGGATATGACCAAAATGGCCTCGATGTCCTGCAACCCGGCAGTCGGCGGAGTAGCCAAAGGTCAGATTGTCAGAGAGATAGATGCTTTAGGCGGACAAATGGGCCGCATCACGGACCTCACGACCATCCAGTTCCGGATGCTCAACCGTTCGAAGGGCGCCGCCATGTGGAGTCCGCGCGCCCAATGCGACAAATCGCGCTTCTCGGCGCAATGGCGGCACACGCTCGAAAACACCGTGAACCTCTACATCTGGCAGGATGCGGCGACGGAGCTTCTCTTCGACACCGCCGGGGCCAAACCCCGCATAAAGGGCGTAAGGACCCAAATGGGCATCGAGTTCGCCTGCCGCGCTGTCGTGCTGACTTCGGGAACCTTTCTCGAAGGAATGATGCACTGCGGCACTTCGCACGCCGAAGGAGGCAGGGCGGGGGATGCCGCTTCGCACGGAATCACGGAATCCCTGCGCTCCGTAGGATTCGAAACGGGACGCATGAAAACAGGCACTCCGGCACGTCTCGACGCACGCACGATCGACTTCGAAGCGCTCGAACCGCAATACGGCGACGAAAATCCGGCCAAGTTCTCTTTTTCACCTGATACACAACCTGTTAAGCATCAACTGCCTTGTTTTCTAGTCTACACTTCGGCCGAGGTGCACGACCTGCTGCGCACCGGTTTCGACCGTTCGCCTCTGTTCAACGGAACGATCAAAGGAATAGGTCCCCGCTACTGTCCCAGCATCGAAGACAAGCTCCGGACCTTTGCCGACAAGGATCAGCACCAGCTCTTTCTGGAGCCCGAAGGCGAGTCGACCAACGAATATTATCTCAACGGATTTTCATCGTCGCTGCCTTGGGACATACAGTGGGAAGCGCTGCACAAAATCCGGGGATTCGAAGATTTGCATATATTCCGCCCCGGTTACGCCATCGAATACGACTATTTTCCGCCTACGCAACTGCACCATTCGCTCGAAACGAAACTCGTTTCCGGCTTGTATTTCGCAGGTCAGGTCAACGGAACGACCGGATACGAAGAGGCCGCGGCGCAGGGACTCATAGCCGGAATCAACGCACACCGGGCGCTGAAAGGGGAAGAAGCCGTGGTATTGCAGCGCGACGAAGCCTACATCGGAGTACTGATCGACGATCTCGTTACCAAAGGCGTGGACGAACCCTACCGCATGTTTACCTCGCGTGCCGAATACCGTATTTTGCTCCGGCAGGACAATGCGGATCTCAGACTTACTCCGATCGGATATAAAATAGGGTTGATTTCACAAAAAAGATACGCCCATTTCACCGAAAAAAAAGCATCCGTAGAATCGCTTATTTCCTTCGCCCGCCGGCAGAGCATCAAAGCAGCCGAAATTAACGACTATTTAAAATCGGTAAATTCGGAACCTTTGACTCAGGGAAGGAAGCTTTACGACATTCTGATGCGCAATAATGTTACGTTCGAATCGCTCTCGGAAGCCCTTCCAAAACTCCGAAAATTCATCTCGGACAACAACATTTCAGCCGAAGCAATCGAAGAAGCCGAAATTCAAATCAAATACAAAGGCTATATAGAACGTGAAAAATTCATCGCAGAAAAACTCCACAGACTCGAAAACATTCGCATTCCTGAAGATTTCGATTTCCACTCGATGAACTCGCTGACGATAGAAGCCCGTCAGAAACTGACCCGAATACGCCCGGCAACAATAGGGCAGGCGTCCCGGATTCCGGGAGTTTCCCCGGCCGACGTCAATGTATTGCTGGTAAAATTCGGAAGATAAAATTCAGGCGTGTTCAACAAGCCGTTCCACGTGGAACAATCCAGTGAACACAAACCCCTATATGATCACAAACCACAACACATAGTTCCACGTGGAACAAATTAAAAAGACCGCTTAAATAAGCGGTCTTTTTAATTCAAATAACGAGAATATTACTCTACAATCGTACACCAATTATACTTATCTTCGGCACGGCCGTATTGAATATCCTGAAGACGTGTGTAAAGTTCCATACAAACCTTACCCACTTCTGTCCCATATTCATAAATATCATTTGTCTGTATATCGAAAATCTTCCCGATAGGGGAGATAACAGCCGCCGTTCCGCAGCCGCCGCACTCCTCGAAGGTAGGAAGCTCCTCTACAGGAATCAGACGGTCTTCGACCTCAAGCCCCATATCTCGCGCCAACTGCCGCAGACTCTTGTTGGTGATGGAAGGCAATACAGAAGAGGATTTCGGCGTAATATATTTACCCTCCTTGATACCGAAGAAATTGCAGGCTCCGCACTCTTCTATGTACTTATGCTCTGCGGCATCGAGATACATGATATTCGAATAGCCCAATTTATGGCCGTTTTCACCCGACAGCAGGCTGGAAGCATAGTTGCCGCCGACCTTCACGTCGCCTGTTCCACGTGGAGCAGCGCGGTCCTGTTCACGGTCTATGGCAACGGAGATAGGCTTGATGCCGTCTTTGAAATAAGCACCCACGGGAGAGCAATAAACAATCAGCAAAGCATCCTTGGCAGGCTTGACCCCCAATCCGGCAGTCGTACCGAACATGACGGGACGCAGATAGAGCGATGCGCCGGTACCATAGGGAGGAATATATTTTTCGTTGCGTTTTACCACTTCGACGCAGGCCTTGACGATCATTTCGATCGTCGGGACGGGAAGGCAAAGACGTTCCGCAGAAGACTGCAACCGCTTGGCGTTCTCCTCTACACGGAAAAGACGGACTTTCCCATCGACACCCCGAAAGGCTTTCAGCCCTTCGAACAGCTCGATACCGTAATGCAGACACGACGCCGACATGTGTATCTTGATATACTCGTCGCCCGTGACCTCCATCTCACTCCATTTGCCGTCCGTATAATAATAGCGAACGTTTGCGTCGGTCTTGCGATAATCGAATCCCAAGGCACCCCAATCCATATTTTCCATTATAATAAGTTTTAAAGGTTTTACAACATTATCCCACGACGGCGCCGCTGTTCGTCGCCTCATTCGGGCTCAGCAGACGCAGTTTTCCGGAGGCATCCTCGGCCATCAGAATCATACCGCGCGACAAAATCCCCTTCAATTCGCGGGGTTGCAGATTGACCAGCACGAGCACCTGACGTCCGACCAACTCCTCAGGCGTGAAGTATTCGGCGATTCCCGATACTATTTCGCGCTGATCTATACCCGTATCGACCGTCAATTTCAACAGTTTCTTCGTTTTCGCCACCTTTTCGGCCGCAAGAATCGTCGAAACCCGGATATCCATTTTCTGAAAATCGTCGAAACTTATCGCATCTTTCTGAGGTTCAACCTGTTGCGCTGCCTCAGCCGCTGCGTTGGCCTCTTTGGTCGCCGCAAGTTTGTCCAGCTGGCGCTGAATCACGTCGTCTTCGATTTTCTCGAACAGCAAAACCGGTTCCCCGATCTTATGCCCGGCGGCAATCAGATCCATCGTCCCCAACTGTTCCCATCCGAATTTCTCGACAGAGAGCATCTTCAGTATCTTCGCGGCGGAGAAGGGCATGAAAGGTTCGATCGCAATGGCCGTATTGGCCGTGATCTGCAACGCGATGTTGAGAATCGTCCCGACACGTTGGGGATCGGTCTTGACGACTTTCCACGGCTCGGTATCCGCAAGGTACTTGTTACCGATGCGGGCGATATTCATGGCGTCTTTCAACGCTTCGCGGAAATGGTAATGTTCGATATTGGACTCCAGCGACGCCTTCACCGCAGCCACCTCGCCGACAGTCTGGCGGTCATAGTCATTCAGTTCGCCGCAGGCCGGAACTTCCCCGTCGTAATATTTCCGGGTCAGCACCAGCGCGCGATTCACGAAATTGCCCAGAACGGCAACCAGCTCGTTGTTGTTGCGGGCCTGAAAATCCTTCCACGTAAAGTCGTTGTCCTTGGTTTCAGGCGCATTGGCGCAGAGTACGTAACGAAGCACATCCTCCTTGCCCGGAAACTCTTCGAGGTATTCGTGCAGCCACACGGCCCAGTTGCGCGAGGTCGAAATCTTGTCGCCTTCGAGATTCAGGAACTCATTCGCCGGCACGTTTTCGGGCAGGATATAGCCGCCGTGCGCCTTGAGCATCGACGGGAAGACGATGCAGTGGAAAACGATATTGTCTTTGCCGATAAAATGAACCATCTTGGTGTCCTCCGACTTCCAATAGGTCTCCCAATCGGGTGTAAGATCCTTTGTAGCAGATATATAACCGATCGGAGCGTCGAACCAGACATAAAGCACCTTCCCTTCGGCGCCCTCCACCGGTACGGGAATGCCCCAATCGAGGTCGCGGCTCACGGCACGGGGCTGCAAACCTCCGTCCAGCCAGCTCTTGCACTGTCCGTAAACATTGCTTTTCCACTCTTTGTGCCCTTCGAGAATCCACTCGCGCAGGAATCCTTCGTACTGATCCAGCGGCAGATACCAGTGCTTCGTCTCACGCTTCACGGGCACTGAACCCGACACGGCGCTGTGCGGATCGATCAACTCGTCGGGCGAGAGGGTAGAGCCGCACTTCTCGCACTGGTCGCCGTAAGCGCGGTCGTTGCCGCATTTGGGACAGGTGCCGACGATATAACGGTCTGCGAGGAACGTCTGCGTCTCCTCGTCGTAATACTGCATCGAAGTCTGCTCGATGAATTTCCCCTCGTCGTACAATTTGCGGAAAAATTCCGAAGCGGTCTTGGCATGCGTCGCCGACGAAGTCCGCGAATAGATGTCGAACGACATTCCCAGCCCCTCGAACGACTTTTTGATCATATTGTGGTAACGGTCCACGATCTGCTGCGGCGTCACCCCCTCCTTGCGGGCCTTGATGGTGATGGGCACGCCGTGTTCGTCGCTTCCGCAGACCGAAATCACGTCGCGGCCCCTGAGCCGCAGGTAACGGGTATAAATGTCCGAAGGTATGTAAACTCCCGCCAGATGGCCGATATGCACCGGACCGTTGGCATAGGGAAGAGCCGAGGTAACGAGATAACGCTTGAATTCTTTTGCCATAAAAACAGATACAGTATTACTAATTTCTGTCAAAATTAGTAATTTTTAGGCTAAAAAAAAGCAAAGCGCCATTATTTGTTTACAGATGGTAATAAACAAAAACCGGAACCTGAAATCAGGCCCCGGTTCAACGATCGATTCCGCTTCGGTCAGTCGATCTCCAACTCGTCGATCAGCCATTTCGCGCCGGCGAACTTGTCGATGACGAAGAGCACGTAGCGGACATCCACGGCGATCGTGCGCTGCAGCTGCGGCTCGAAAGCCACGTCGCCCGACATCGCTTCCCAGTTGCCGTCGAACGCCAGACCGATCAGCTCGCCTTTGGCGTTCATCACCGGCGAACCCGAATTGCCGCCCGTAATATCGCAGTCGGCCAAAAAGGCCACCGGAAGTTCGCCCTCGGCGTTGGCATACCGCCCGAAGTCCTTCGCGGCGTACAGCTCCTTGAGCTTGTCGGGAACCGTAAACTCCGTAGGATTCTTGGGATCTTCCTTCTCCATCACGCCCTTTAGCGTCGTATAATAGTTGTAGCGAATACCGTCCGCCGGATCGTAGGGCAGAACGCGGCCGTAAGTCAGGCGGATCGTAAAGTTCGCATCCGAAGCCCACGCCTTGTCGGGCTGCATGCGCATCAGACCGGCGATGTAGAGACGGTGCCCGTCCTTGAACCTGCGGTTATTCTCCCGCTGGGCATCCGCCAGTTCGAGCAGTTTCGCATCGAGCGAACGCACGAATACGACCGCCGGATCGGCATCGCGTTTTCCCACCGAAAAATCATCCACGAAGGCCAGCGTGCCTTCCTCGGTGGCGAAAACCGAGTTATCGTACAGATAATCGACATAAGCATCCGTATCGCCGTCGAACCGCTTGTCGATCACTTCGGCAAACACCGTCGGAAGGTCTCCGCATTTCTCCTTGACGATCTGCATCATGCGCTTGGCTACACGTCGGTCCGTCGCCGGGTTGTAATCCTTGTAGAAAGCCCTCATGGCCTCCTTCGAACGCGCCGGATCGGTGATCTTCTCCACGGCGAGGAACGAACGCGCCGGCGTCAGGATCTCCACGGCCCGGTAAAGCGCCTCCCTGAGCACCTGCTCGGCCGCAAAAGCGGAAGCGTTGCCTTCCACCGCTTCGCGGATGCGGTCCAGCGCATCCATATAGCCTTCGGTCGGCAGCGTATTGGCTTCGGCCCATTTCCGGAAAGCCGCCTCCTGCGCCTCTTTCTGCGCCTTGACGTTCAGTTTGCGGATGCCGCGCGACATGCCGATCGAATTCTTCCAGTAGTTCGACGACTGGGCGTATTTCGAAGCGTACTGAATCCGCACCTTGTCGCTTGCGGCCATATCCTCCTTGAGAATGGCCTGACGTTCGCCGCGGATGAAGATGCGCTGCGGATTCTCGATATCCAGCATGCGGTCTATCTCGAACGAAGTCATGTAACGCGACGTAGAACCGGGGAAACCCATGATCATCGCGAAGTCTCCCTCCTTGTATCCGTCCACCGAAACCTTCAGAAACTTGTCGGCCTTGTAAGGGCGGTTTTCGGGCGCGTAATCGGCCGGCTTGTTGTCGGGTCCGGCATAGACGCGAAAGACCGAGAAATCGCCCGTATGACGCGGCCACATCCAGTTGTCGGTGTCTCCGCCGAACTTGCCGATCGAAGTGGGAGGAGTTCCCACCAGACGCACGTCGCTGAAAACCTCGATCACGAAGGCGAAAAACTGGTTTCCGCCGAAGAAATCCTTCACCAGCACCTCCATGCCGGGATTGTCCTGAGCAATGCGGCTGCGCACGGCCGCAGCATGTTCGGCCACGATGCGCGCCCGCTCTTCGCCCGAAGCCACGTCGGGCACATATCCCAGAATGTCGGAAGTGACGTCCGAAATCTTGCGGATAAAACGCACCTTGAGTCCCGGAGCCGGGATCTCCTCTTCGCGTGACATGGCCCAGAAACCGTTTTTCAGGTAGTCGTGTTCGACGGACGACAGCGCCTGAATCGAACCGTAGCCGCAGTGGTGGTTGGTAAACAGCAGGCCGTCGGCCGAAACGATCTCACCCGTACATCCGGGACCGAAGATCACGATGGCGTCCTTGAGCGAGGATTTGTTGACGCTGTAAATCTCCTCGGCCGAAAGTTTGCACCCGCGGGCCTTCATCTCCTTGATATTCATTTTCTGAAGGTAGGGCAGCAGCCACATTCCCTCGTCGGCCGCAGCGGTCAAAGAGGCGCACGCCGCGGCGATCAGTAAAAAGAGTTTCTTCATACAGGATTGTTATTTGATATTTATCATGTTCAGGATCGAACGCTCGGCCCTGCGCCGCACCTCTTCGTCGAGCACGATTTCGGGCGATTCGTTTTCGAGACACGCGCAGATGTTTTCGAGCGTCACCATCTTCATGTACTTGCAGTTGTTGCATCCGCAGGTCTCGTCGTCGGGGGGTGCCGGAATAAACGTCTTGCCGGGGTAACGCTTCTTCATCTCGGCGAGGATGCCCGATTCGGTCACCACGATGAACTCGTCGGTGCCGCTGCGGCCGCAGTAGTCGAGGATCGCCGCCGTGGACCCTACGAAGTCGGCCACTTCGACGATATAGGCCCGGCATTCGGGATGCACGACGACCTTGGCGGCCGGATGCTCCTTTTTGAGCTGCAGCAGCTTCTCCAGCGAAAATTCCTCGTGCACATGACATGCGCCGTCCCACAACACGATATTCTCGCGTCCCGTCAGCTTTTTGATATAACCTCCCAGATTGCGGTCGGGGGCGAAGATGATCGGTCGGTCGGTCGGAATCGACTGCACGACCTTCAGCGCATTGGACGAGGTGCAGCAGATATCGGTCAGGGCCTTGACGCCGACCGTGGTATTGACGTACGAAACGACCGTATGGCCGGGATATTTCGCCTTGAAGGCCGCAAAATCCTTCTCATCGCACGACTCGGCCAGCGAACATCCCGCTTCGGGGCAGGGAATCAGCACCTTCTTGTCGGGGCAGAGCACCTTGGCGGTCTCGGCCATGAAGTGCACGCCGGCGAACAGGATGATGTCGGCGTCTACCGACTGCGCCTTGACCGAGAGGGCCAGCGAGTCGCCCAGAAAGTCGGCCGCCTCCTGCACTTCGGGCGTGGTGTAGTAATGGGCCAGTATGACGGCGCGCTTGCGGCGCTTGAGTTCGTCGATCCGGCGGCGGATCTCCGCGGAGTTATTGACCTTCATTTTTTATTTTTACTATTTATTAATTTTAAATAAAGATATAAGAATAGAAATAATAGCTGTTGATACTGTTCACAAGTTTCCCCGCGATTTTTCTCTCAACATTTTCTCCTCTTCTTTTTCTTCTGTTTTTATTCCAATTATTTGATAGTCAATCTATAAAAATAATAATCGACAACTGTTCACAACTGTTTTCAACATTTCGACATCCCTTTTTTGTGAACATTCTGTTGCTCTTTTGGGAGTCGGCCGCTGACTATAATTCGGCAAAACTTTTTTTGGTTTCGGCGAAAACTTGTATATACCCTCCCTGTTTCGGGATTTGCAACTCTTCGGGGCCGGAAGTTTTCATTATTTATCGTCGGTTATCAACAGGGTTTCTAACACGATTTCATCACCTTTTCGACAGTCTTTTCGGCGATTTCGCGGTACCATTTTTCGACCCTCGGATCGATGCCCGCCGCAGGGCGTCCCTCGTCGGAACCCTCCATGATGGACTGTACGATGGGTATTTCGCCCAGAAAATCCACGCCGTTCTCTTCGGCGTAACGGCGCGCGCCGCCTTTCCCGAAGATATAGTACCGGTTTTCGGGCAGTTCTTCAGGCGTGAACCACGCCATGTTTTCTATCACGCCCGCTACCGGGATGTTTACGTTTTCGTTGCGGAACATCTCCACACCGCGCACCACGTCGGCGACCGCCACCTGCTGGGGCGTCGAGACGATCACCGCGGCGTCGATTTTCAGTTCGCCTATAATAGAGAGGTGTACGTCGCCCGTTCCGGGGGGCAGGTCCGCGAGCAGGAAATCGAGCGTTCCCCACTTGGTCTGGTGGATCATCTGCTTGAGGGCGCTGACCGCCATGGCGCCGCGCCACAAAAGGGCGTCGGTCGGTTTGATGAAGAATCCGATCGACATGAGGCGTATGTCCATCGACTCGGCCGGAACGATGCGGTCCGTTCCCTCCTCCTGCACCGCATCGGGCAGGTACCCCTCCACGCCGAACATCTTGGGCTGCGAGGGACCGTAAATATCGGCGTCGAGAATTCCGACGCGGTAACCCATGTTGCGCAGTGCGACGGCGAGGTTGGCCGTCACGGTGGACTTTCCTACCCCGCCTTTGCCCGATGCCACGGCGATCACTTTGGCGATGCCGCCGGTGGTCGTCTTGAGCTTGGGTTCGGGCCGCGGCGCGGCGCCGCCCTCCTTGATGACGACCATGACGTTTTGCTGCGGGAATTCACGCCGGAGAATCTCCTCGGCTTGGTTTTTGATTTTCACCGCGAACGGGTCGCGGGCCTTGGCGAAACGGAGTACGACGGTGATCTTGCCGGCTCCGGAGGCGATATGCTCGATAAAGCCGCTGCCGACGATGTCCTGTCCCGTTTCGGGATGGACGACGGACGTCAGCAGATGTCTGATTTTTTCTTCCATGATTCGTGTTGTGACTACAATCGCAAAGATAACGTATATTTTGCAGAATAAATATAGCAGGGCCTATTATTTTATCGAAAAACGATAAATTTTATTTGTTTTTCGTAAAATTTCCTTATATTTGCAAAGGAAATCCGGACTCGGAACGAAACAGGACAAACAATAAACGATACGTTATGAATTTTATCAAGACTTTTCTGGCTGCGATCCTCGCCTTCGTCGTGGGGTCGTTTCTGGTGTTTTTTCTCTGGATATTTATTCTGCTGGGCATAGCCGGCTCGATGGAGAAGACGGTGGCCGTGCATGCGGAATCGATCCTCAAGATCGACTTTTCGGATGTGCTGACCGACGCTCCGTCGAGCGATCCCTTCGCCGGGATCGACTTCGCCACGCTGCGCTCCACGCGCCAGCTTCCGCTGATGAAGGCTCTGCGCGCGCTCGAAGCCGCCAAGGACGACAGCCGCATCAAGGGCATTTACCTGCGGATGAACGGCAACGGCGGCGTGATGGGCGCGGCCCTGCTGGAAGAGCTGCGCGAAGCGGTCGTCGATTTCAAGCAGAGCGGCAAATTCGTCGTCGCTTACGACGAGACCTATTCGCAGGGGAAATATTACCTCGCTTCGGCGGCCGACAAAATCTACATGCAGCCCGAAGGCGCCATGGACTGGTCGGGTCTCGCGTTCAACCTGATGTTCTACAAGGGCCTGCTCGACAAACTCGACATCAAGGCCGAAGTGTTCCGCCCTACGGCCTGCAAATACAAGAGCGCCGTCGAGCCGTATATCCTTCCCAAAATGTCGGACGCCAACCGCGAGCAGATGCAGGCGCTCGTGAATTCGATGTGGAACACCATCGCCGGCTCGGTCGCCGAGGCCCGCGGCATCGACCTGAAGGAGCTGAACCGCATCACCGACAAACTGGAGGTTTCGCTGCCTGAGGATGCCCTCGAACACGGCTTCGTGGACAGCCTGATCTACGAGGACCAGATGAAGGACATATTCGCCGAACTGGGCGTAGCGTCCGATTCCGACGGAGAGTATAATTTCATCACGCTGGGCGAATACGCTTCGCAGGTAGGCGCCGACCTCAAAAACATCTCGGCCGATCAGGTGGCCGTCGTCTATGCCGACGGCGCGATCGTCGACGGCGAAGGCTTCGGAAAGGAGATTTACGGCAATACGCTGGCTGCGACGCTGGCCGGCGTGCGTGACGACGAGAAGGTCAAGGCCGTGGTGCTGCGCGTGAACTCCCCCGGCGGCAGCGCACTGGCTTCGGACGTCATCTGGCGCGAAATGGAACTGCTGAAAGCCGAGAAACCGGTGGTCGTTTCGATGGGTTCCTATGCCGCCAGCGGAGGTTATTACATTTCGTGTCCCGCCGACGTCATCGTGGCCGACAAACTGACCCTTACGGGTTCGATCGGCGTCTTCGGCATGTACCTCAACACCATCGACGCCTTTAAAAACAAGCTGGGAATCACGTTCGACGCCGTGAAGAGCAACACCTCGGCCGGAATGGGGGCGACCTCGCCGCTGACCGCCGCCGAGCGGGCTTCGATCATGCGCGGCGTGGACAAGGTCTACACGACCTTCACGACCCATGTGGCCGAAGGGCGCAACCTGCCGGTCGAAAAGGTGCTCGACATCGCCGGGGGCCGCGTCTGGTCGGGCGAAGATGCCCTCGGCATCGGCCTGATCGACACCTACGGAGGTCTGAAAACGGCCATCGCCATCGCCGTGGACAAGGCCGGTCTGGGCGACAGCTACCGGGTGACCGAGGTGATCGAGGAACCGACGGGATTCGCCGCCTTCATCGCGTCGCTCAACGTCAGCGTCCGCGAGGCCATGACCCGTTCGGAACTGGGACTGCTGATGAAGGAGTACAAGCAGGTGCAGGAGGCGACCAAACAGCAGGGAGTCGTCATGTACTACCCCTATAAGCTGGAACTGCGTTGAGACCGCACCGCAAACCGGTGAACTGAACCTGCGCGGACGCTGTTCCGCAAACCGATACGAAAATAGGCCCCGGATTCGGGGCCTATTTCTATTTTTTCCGGGGAAGCGGGTTCAAACTACCTCTCTCCGCTTTCCGAAGAGGTTCCGGAGGACGGATTTCCCCCCCCCTCGGACAAACTGGCTCCGTTGCGTAAATCGTCGAGTTTGCGGCCGATCTCCTCGACCTGCTGCCGGTCGGGCGAAATCACCGTCGAGCCGAATTTGCGCCGGTATTCGCCCGGCGCTGAGCCGATGCGCTCGCGGAAGGCGTGGTTGAAATTCGAGATGTTGTGGAATCCGCACCGGGTGCTGATTTCCGAAATCGGAGCGTCGGTCTCCACGATCATCTGCGCGGCGCGCACGATGCGGAACCCGTTGATATAGGTCCAGAGATTCTGGCAGGTGTTCTTCTTGAAATAGCGGCATACCGACGAGGGGGACATGCCCACTTCGGCGCCGATGTCTTCGAGCGTGATTTTGTTGTGGTAGTTGTTTTCCACGAACTGCAGGATTTTCTTGATGCGTTCGTTGCCGTCGGCCTGCGTCTTGTAATCCGTCGTTCCGATAATGTGCATTTCGTCCGGTCCCGCCGTGGCGAGGTCGTTGAGGATGTCCAGAAAGAGCACCACCGACTCGAATCCCCGCAGTCCGGGCAGCTGCAGCAGCCGGTCGCGGACGCGGTCCACCACCTTTTCGGAGAAATGGAGACCTGCGACGGGCAGGCTCAGCATCTTCTGAATGGGCTGCAGGTACTCGGTTTCCAAAAGCTGCCAGTTGGGCATGTCGCGGCTGAACTGTACCGCCACGGCTTCGCAGTCGATGTCGGCATAGGCTTCGTCGCGTGTGTAGCAGTGCGGAACGCCCGGAAAAATGATGATCAGGTCCTTTTCGGTGAAGTCGTCGGCCGTACGGCCCGTGATGCGCGTACCCCTGACGTTCAGGGTCAGGCTCAGCATGTAGTCCTCGTGGAAATGCAAGGGCGGATCCGACTGTTTGTCGGACCAGTACTGCGTGATGAACAAGTCTTTTTCAGGCCGTGGCGCAAGGTCTTTTAAAACATATTTCATATGTCGGGACTTTTAACAAATATACGAATTAATCGGATATAAAACGCAAACCCCGTGTGATTTAATCTTCCGGAAGGCGAAAATAAAATACGACGAACCCGTCTCCATGTTCGGAGACGGGTTCGTTGCGGATCATCTGGAAATCGTTCGTCGGTACGCGCGGCGGCTGTTTTCTAAGACATGGGAACAGCGGTCCGGCGTGCTGACGCCGCCCCTGCTCAGGGAACGTAGGAGGCGATGGATTTCCAAGTGAGGTTTTTCCATTGCTGCCCGGCGGCGGTCGGGTATTCCACGCCCGCCGCGTTGAGGAACAGGTTGCAGGCGGCGGGAACGTCGGCCGAGGTGAATGTGTCGGCAGCCAGCGTGATGGCCGTCGTCGCACCCAGCTTCAGGGTCGTCAGGGCGGTGCATTTGTCGAAAGCCTTGGTTCCGAGCGAAGTGGCTTTGGAAAGATCGACCTCCTTGAGCTTCGGGTTTTCGGCGAAACAGAAGTTGCCTACCTTCTCGACATTGGGCAGCGAGATGCTCTCCAGAGCGTCGCACCCGCGAATGGCGTTCATACCCAGATCTTTTGCGGCGGGCAGGTCGATTGCCGTCAGGCTCTTGCAGTTCTGGAACAGCGACGAGGGGATCGTTTCGAGCGTGGCCAAAAGGGGAACGTCATAACTCGTCAGGCCGGTCATTCCGCTGAACGCCCCGCCGGTGAAGGTCTGAAGCGCCGGAAGGGAAATGGAGGTGATGAGCGAGCAGTTGTTGAAGACGGTTCCGCCGATGCTTTTGACGTTGGGGAGATTGACCGTTTTGATGTTCAGGCAATTGCTGAACGCTCCGGAAACGATGGTTTCGACCGTAGGCATATCGACTTCCGTCAGACCCTCGCACCGGTTGAAGCAGAAGTTTTCAACGGTCTTGAGTATCGGCATGTCTATCTCCGTAAGAGCGGTGCACTCGGCAAACATATACAGGGAGGTGCTTTCCAGCAGCGGAGCGCTCACCTTGGTGATATTCTTGCATTCGCGGAAGAGGTATTTGCCGGGGGCGGTCAGCTTCGGCATGTTCAGCTCGCCCGTGAAACCCCAGCACCTGAAGAAAGCGTAATCGCCCGTGGCCGTGACGTTGGAGAGATCCACGTTCCTGAGCGTGATGCATTCGTAGAAGGCACGTGCGCCGACAGTCGTGACTTTGGAAAAGTCCACCACGTCTTCGAGCGCCTTGCACCCTTCGAATGCGCTCGTACCGATGGTCGTGATATTGGACAGGTCGATCGTCTTGAGCGTCGAGGTGCAGACGGAGGCCTGCGCGATGAAGAACATTTTGTCGCTGATGGCGGTGCATAGGGGGATATTGACTTTTGTCAGCGATTCGCAGTCGATGAAGCAGCCGCTTCCGAAAGCCGTGGCCGCGGGGAACGAAACCTCCTTGAGGGCATAGCATCTTTCGAAGCACTGGGCGCCTACGGACTCGACTTTTTCGCCGCTGAAGCTCAGCAGGCCGTTGCAGGCGTACATGGCCATCTTCTCCAGCTTTTCCACGTTGGGGATGTCGATTTGCGTCAGTTTGGTCGAATAGGCGAAGCACGACTCTCCGGCCGTCTTGAGTTTGGGCAGCGAGATGCTCGTCAGACCGCCGCAGTAGAAGAAGGCGCTGCCGGCCTCTTCGAGATTCGGCATCGAGATCTCCGTGAGGGCGGTGCAGCTGTAGAATAACGAGTTGGGAGCATAGGTGAGTTTGGGCATCTCCGCCTTGGCCAGCGCTTTGTTCTGCGAGAAGGCCGATTCGCCCACTTCGGTCAGTTCGGGGAAGATTGCCTCTTCGAGCGTCCACAGGTCGCTGAACGCCCGTTCGCCGATGGTCTGCACCTTGGGAAGATGGACGGTGCGGAGCGATGAATTGTTGACGGCGGTGAGGACGCTGTTGCGAAACGCATTCACGCCGACCGACGTTGCCTCCGGCGCATTCAGCTCTTCGAGTTTGGTCTGTTTCGGTGCGCGTGAGCCGGCATCGTACATGAAATTGTCGGGAATGGCTTTGGCGTCGGTGAGTTCGAGGAAGAGAAGATTCTGGAATTTGTCGAAGATCGCTGCGGTTACCTCGTCCGTCAGGTCGCCGCCGACGGACAGTCTGGTCACCGTGGCCGCTTTCTCTGCGTCATACGCGATGATTTCGGAGGCTGCAAGCGAAAGCAGGTCGGTGAATTCGGCTCTTATTTCGACATTTCCCCCCCCCTCCGGCATGGTGAATGTCGTCGGGTTTTCCGTCGGATTTTCCAGCTCTATACCGCCGCTGAGGACCGTCCATTTCAGGAAGAAGAAGTTCTCGGCGGGCGTTGCCGTCAGGGTTACCGTTTCGCCCGGAATCGCCGATGCGGGATCGGCTTCGGCCGTGCCGTTGCCGTCGTCGGTTACGGTAATCTGGTTCGGGACGGCGGCGAATTCGGCTTTGATTTCGACGTTTGCGGCCGGCATGGTGAATGTCGTCGGGTTGGCCGTCGCGCTTTTCAGTTCGGCGTCGCCGCTGACGACCGTCCATTTCGCGAACGAGAAGTTTTCCTTGGGCGTCGCCGTCAGGGTTATCGTTTCCCCCGCGGCAGCCGACGCGGGTGCGGCTTTGGCCGTACCGTTGCCGTCGTCGGTTACGGCTGTCGTGTACAGATTCGGCTCTTTCGTCTCATCGGAGCAAGAGACGGCTGTCAGCGTGCATACCGTCGCTGCGTAGAGGAGCGCGGATTTCCAAAATTTCATAGCAGAAGGGGTTTTAGTTAAAAAAATAGGAATAAAATATTGTTGATGGTGTTTGCGGTGCCGTAGTGCCCGAAGGACGATATACTTACGATTTGTTATTCAAAATCCGGATTTGGTAAAAATATTGTACTTTTACCGGATAAATAGTGTGTAATCGTTTGTATAGGCTGTAATGTATCTTTCTCGTTATTAGTATTTTATTGCTGCAATGTAATAATAATATCTGAAAGTGCAAATTTGTTACCGCATGTTTCGGCCTGAATCGGACCGGACCGGCGCACCCCTATGCGGCGGGTCCGGCGGACGCCGGAAATACCCTTCTGCCGCTGCAATTTCGCCCGTCCGGGCCGGAGAAGCGGACGCGGGACGCTGAAAAATCAGAAATCCTTTCCGCCTTTCGCATTTAATGAATATCTTTGCGCATATGACAGTGATCAGATTGACAAAAGAGTTCTCCTTCGAGGCGGCGCACGCTCTGGACGGATACGACGGGCCATGCCGTGAGATTCACGGCCACTCCTACCGGCTTTTCGTGACCGTCAAGGGATGTCCGGCGGCCGGCGAAGGAGACCCTAAATGCGGGATGGTGATGGATTTCGGGGTGTTGAAGCGCATCGTCAACGAAGAGATCGTGTCGCACTTCGACCACTCCCTCGTCCTGCGTCAGACGCCGTGCAACGCGTCGCTGCGGGCCATGCTCGCCGAACGTTTCGGCAACATCGTCACGGTGGACTACCAGCCGACCTGCGAGAATATGCTCGGCGATTTCGCCCGCCGCATTTCGCGCCGACTGCCGGAGGGCGTGGAGCTGCATTCGCTCCGCCTGCATGAAACCGCGACTTCGTTCGCCGAGTGGTTTGCCGAAGATAACCGGTAAGGTGCGTCATTCGGAACACATGCCGTATGCGCTTCGCCCCGTTCCGGAGGGGCGGAGGATGCGGCGTCATCCATGCGAAATTATTATTGACGCGACTTCTTATATATGAAAAAACTTTTTCTCGTCGACGCCTATGCGTTGATCTTCAAGTATTACTATGCTTTTCTGGGCCGTCCGATGCGCAACCGCGCGGGCATGAACACCTCGGTGGTGTTCGGCTTCGTCAAGTTCCTGCGCGACATTCAGAAGCGCGAACGGCCCGACCTGCTGGGCGTGGCGTTCGACCCCAAGGGCGGCAGTTTCCGCCGCGAGGTTTTTCCGGAGTACAAGGCCAACCGCGCCGAGACTCCCGAAGACATCCTGCTTTCGGTTCCCTATGTGAAACGGGTGCTGGAGGCGATGTGCATTCCGATTCTGGAGGTCGAAGGCTACGAGGCCGACGACGTGATCGGCACCCTGTCGCAAAAGGGCGTCGAAGCCGGCTACGAGGTCTTCATGGTGACGCCCGACAAGGACTACGGCCAGCTGGTGCGCGACAACTGTAAGATTTACAAGCAGAAAGGCGCGGACGGAAGCATCGAGATCGTGGACCGCGATTCGATCCGCGAGAAGTACGGCATCGACGATCCCGTCCTTGTGCGCGACATCCTCGCGTTGTGGGGCGACGCTTCGGACAACATTCCCGGCGTGCCGGGCATCGGCGAGAAGAGCGCCTGCAAACTGGTGCAGGAGTGGGGAACGGTGGAGAACATCCTCGACAACGTGTCGAAGATCAAGGGCAAGCAGGGCGAGAAAATCGCCGCGTGGGGCGATAAACTGCGTCTCGCCAAGCACCTGACCACGATCTGTCTCGACGTGCCGATTCCCTTCCGGCCTGAGGACCTTACGGTCTGCGATCCCCATATCGACGAACTCAAGGCCGTTTTCGCAGAATTGGATTTCAAGGCGTTTATGAACGACCTGACGAACCTCGCCCCTCCCGAAACCCTGCCCGAAGGTCCCCGGCAGGAGGCGCAGACGCAGCTGGCCGAGATGGCCCGCGCCAAGTCGGCGGCCGCGAAACGGGCCGCGCTGGTCGGTCAGGGCAACCTCTTCGGCGACCCGGTCGTGGAGATGCCTGCGGCGTCGGACGTTCCCGCTGCCGAATTGCAGGCCGAAGCCGAAGCGATGCAGTTCAAGACGGCGCAGACCACGCCTCACGACTACAGACTCGTGGAGGACGCCGCGCAGCTGCGCGGCGTGGTGGACGAAGTCGGGAAATACGAAGAGTTCTGCTTCGACACCGAGACGACGGGATTCGACATCTTCAACGACCGCATCGTCGGCATGTCGCTGGCTGTGAAGCCTTTCGAAGCGTGGTACATTCCTTTCAAGGAGGAGAATACGGCGGAATACGCCGAAATCGTGCGGCCGCTTTTCGAAAACGACCGGATCGCCAAGATCGGCCAGAATATCAAGTTCGACCTGATGGTCCTGCGGCAGCTGGGACTCGAAATCCGGGGCCGCAAGTACGATACGATGATCCTGCACTACCTGCTCGATCCCGAATCGCGCCACAACATGAACGCCCTTGCGGAGAAATACCTCAACTACAAGCCGATCGAGATCGAAACCCTGATCGGCAAAGGCTCCAAGCAGCTGACGATGGATCTGGTGAACGTCGAGCGAGTCAAGGAGTACGCCGCCGAGGATGCCGACGTCACGCTGCGGCTCAAGCATGCGCTCTATCCGCAGATCGAAGAGCTTGGCCTGCAGCACCTCTATTTCGAAATCGAGGAGCCGATGATCGCCGTGCTGGCCGATATCGAGATGGCGGGCGTGCGGATCGACTCCGAGGCGCTGGCCGTCTATTCCGTGGAGCTGAGCCGCCGGCTGGCCGAGCTGGAGGCCGCGATCCGCGAGGAGGCCGGCGAATCGCAGCTCAACATCAACTCGGCGCGTCAGCTGGGCGAGGTGCTGTTCGGCAAAATGCGCATCGCCGAGAAGCCCAAGATGACCAAAACCAAGCAGTTCTGCACCGACGAGGATTACCTGCAGTCTTTTGCGCACAAACACCGCATCGTCGATCTGATCCTCGAATACCGGGGTGTCAAGAAACTCCTCTCGACCTATGTCGAGGCGCTGCCCCAGCTGGTCAACCGCCGCACGGGACGCATACACACCTCTTTCAATCAGGCTGTTACCGCTACGGGACGCCTTTCGTCCACGAATCCCAACCTGCAGAATATCCCCGTGCGCGAAGAGATGGGCCGCCGCATCCGCAGGGCGTTCATCCCCTCCGACGAGGAGCATCTGCTGCTCTCGGCCGACTACAGTCAGGTCGAACTGCGGCTGATGGCGCACCTTTCGGGCGACGAATCGTTGATCGCGGCTTTTGCCCACGGCGAGGACATCCACGCCGCGACGGCCGCCAAACTGTTCAACAAAACCCTCGGCGAAGTGACTTCCGAGGAGCGCCGCCGCGCCAAGACCGCCAATTTCGGCATCATCTACGGCATTTCGGCCTTCGGCCTGAGCCAGCGGCTGGAGATTCCCCGCAAGGAGGCCAAAGAGATTATCGACGGCTATTTCGCATCCTACCCCAAGGTGCAGGAATATATGGACAACGTGGTTGCCAAGGCCAAGGAAGAGGGCTTCGTCTCGACGATTTTCGGCCGGCGCCGCTATCTCAACGACATTGCTTCGCACAACGCCATCGCCCGCGGCCTTGCCGAGCGAAACGCCGTGAACGCTCCGATTCAGGGTTCTGCGGCCGACATCATGAAGATCGCCATGATCAACGTACACCGCCGTTTCGCCGCCGAAGGCATCCGCTCGAAGGTGATCCTGCAGGTGCATGACGAACTGGTCGTCGATATGCTCCGTTCCGAGCAGGAGCGCGTCGTGGCCATCGTCACTGAAGCCATGGAGTCCGCCGCCGCGCTCAAAGTCCGTCTGGTGGTGGATTACGGCGTGGGCGGCAACTGGCTCGAAGCGCATTGATCGGAATATCTGACAATACGTTTTGCGCGCTTATATCGAAAATCCCCCTTTCCAAAGGGGGATTTTTATGTCGTATCTCTTTATGCGTCTCTCCCCCAAAACGACAGGCCGGACCCGTCGGGTCCGGCCTGCTCGCGTCGTGTTCCGGAGGCGTCAGAACGATATACCGACGCGTATGCCGAAGTTGTTGAGGTTGTTTACCGAATAGGTCAGGATATCGCCGCTGTTGGTGGCGTAGCTGTAGTAAAGCGCCACGTGGAAACCGAAGCGGTAGTCCGGACGCGGGAAGATGCTAACGCCGATTTCGGGCGAGAGGTAGAATCCCCACGTGTCGGTGTACTGCTTGATTACGTAGTAGTAGGACGAGAATTCTGCATAGTTGGCGCCCAGCTTCAGACCCGCATAGGGCTGGAATACGCTGTCTGGAAGCCATGTGTAGCGTCCCGTGACGCCGAACGGCAGCTGGAACGAGCCGTGTTTCTGATTGACGGTCAGGGCCGAGCCGTCGCCCAGATCGAGCGTCTGGCGCGGAATGCTCGAAAGGTTGGTCTGGTAGGAGATGAAGGGACCTACGGAGACCGACGGCGTGATGAAGTAGCCGCCTTCGAAGTTCATGCCCCATCCCGACGCCTTGTCGGCATAGGCGCTGCCCAGCGGCACGCCTACCTGCCAGTCGACGTTGATGTAGGAGTTAGGGAAAATCTGCGCCTTGCCCGTACGCGCGGCTGCGAGCAGCACGACACAGAGTGCGATGGTTTTGAGAACCTGATATTTCGATGTTTTCATAATCGGACGTGTTTTGCGGTTAAATTATTTTTTCAGATAAGGCGACTGATCGAAAGCCTGTTGCACGGCGTCCACCGTGCGCTGCTGGTTCAGCTCCTCCGACGAGGTCAGCAGCCCGCCGATAAAGCTGTCCCAGATCACGGGCAGCTTCTTGCCGCTCTCTTGATCGGCTTCGAGATTCATCATCTCCACGAGCAGCGAACCGGCCGTATATCCGTAATAAACGCTGTAGGGATAGTGCCAGCCGGCCCAGTCGCCCCAGTAACCGGGCGTCCAGTAATAGGGATAGTACCACCACCAGTAGGGATAGTCGTAACCCACGAAATAGGTCACTTTCTGCACGTAGCTGAGCTGCAGGCCGAGATTGGCCGCATCTTTGTCGTCGGTACGGGTGTAGCCCGCGGCGTTCATGCGTCCTACGACGGTATTGACGATCTCCAGCGCATTGGCGTCTTTCCAGTATTCCGTCTTGTCGGCGGAGCCGATCAGCAGGATGCTGTCGGGAATGTAGTAGGTGTCGAAGGCGGCGAAATCGGCGTCGGTGTCGTGAGCGGTGTAGACCAGATAATCTTTGTGGAGACTCGATGTCGAAGGCTCTTTCTGGCACGCGCAAAACGCAACTGCTGTGAGTGCGAATGCAAGGTAGCGTAATTTTTTCACGGTCATGATTTTGAATTTTTAGTTTGCTGTCAGATACCGTGTTCAAAATTCGTTCCGCAACCTCCGTTTTGCGCCGTGTTGTCCGATCGGGCTATAAAGAAGCGGATTTGCGGTATGAAAAATCGGGCGGCGCAGAGCGGACCGTCCGGTTTTCCTTCCTGAACGGATTGGCTCTCAGCGGACAGGCGCCTGCCGCCGCTGATGCTCGTCGGGGTGTGTTCCGCCCGGAACGCATCTGCGGTTTGCACGCCGCCGGGGCGGTTCCGCACTGTGCTGCCGGTGGCGGTTCCGCACTGCGCCGGCGTGGAATTCGGGATGTCGTTCACGTGCGGAGGAGCATTTGTCGGACTGGTTCCGGCGATAATCCGTTTTATCCGGAAAAAGACGCCGACTTCCGGGAATTATGTTACCTTTGTAAGACCCACCACAATTTCGTGACATATGAGCCATTATGATAACTGCTCCCGCGAGGAGCTTATCGGCAGGATCGAAGAGCTTGAGGCGCGGCTCGCTTCGGCGGCCGACACCGCGGGCCGCTTCCGCGACCGGTACGCCTGTAAGATTCTGGATTCGATTCCCGACATGCTGACCGTGCTGAGACGCGACGGGACGCTGGTCGAACTGGTCTCCTCCGAGCAGACCAATCATGTCGGGATCGAAGGTCCCCGGCTGGTGGGCCGGAATATCCGGTCGATGCTTTCGCCCGAAGCATGCCGCAACGTGAAGGACAACCTCGAAAACGTTTTCGCGTCGGGGAAGGGTTCCTCTTCGCATCACGACATCACGCTCGACGGCCGGACCCGCAATTACGAAAACCGCATCATGCCGCTCGACGGCGAACACGCCCTCTGCATCTGCCGCGACATCACCGAGGCCGAAGTCGCCAAGCACGAGCTGGAGATGGTCAAGTATGCGCTGAACAACGTCGATGAGGAGATTTACGCATGCGCCGTAGACGGGACGATGGAGTACGCCAACGAACGTTTCCGGAGGCGGCACGACCTGAAGGGCGATCTGTCGCGGCGCAAGGTGTACGAGTTCTGGTCGATCGACGCGACGCGGCAGTTGTGGGAGGAGCGGCTGGCGAAGATCCGCCGGGACAACGGCGCATACAAATACACCGTCCGTCTGAAGAACGCTCAGGGGCGTATCGTGGCGTGGGACATCGTGGCCTATATCATCTACGACCACTTCAAGGAGCGCGAAATCGTCTGGTTCTTCGGCCGCGACATCACGCGGCGCATCGAACACGAAAACAAGGTCAAGGAGATGAACTCCATCCTTGACAGCATCCTCAACAACATTCCGGTCTATCTCTTCGTCAAGGACCCCGGCAACGAGTTCCGTTATCTCTACTGGAACCGGGCTTTCGAGGAGTTTTCGCATATCCCCGCGTCGAAGGCGCTCGGATATACCGATTACGAGGTGTTTCCCAGTCCGAAGGATGCGGAGCATTTCCGGCGCGACGACCTCGAACTGCTGCGCACGGGCGAGCGCATGGAGTTCATCGAAGAGTATGTCTCGGCGAAGGGGGAGACGCGCATCGTCAACACCTCGAAATCGCTGGTTCCGGTCGAGAACCGTCTGCCGCTGATTATCGGCGTGTCGTGGGACATCACCGAGCAGAAAAACGCCGAGCTTAAGGTCATCGAGGCCCGTATCCGCGCCGAGGAGTCCGACCGGCTCAAGACGGCGTTTCTGGCCAATATGAGCCATGAGATACGTACGCCGCTCAACGCCATCGTCGGCTTTGCCAAGCTGATGGGCGAAGCGGAGACCGAGGAGGAGAAACAGCAGTTCATCGACATCATCGACACCAATTCCAGCCTGCTTCTGCAGCTTATCGGCGACATTCTCGACATCTCGAAAATCGAGGCCGGAACGCTCGAATTCCACTTCAGGCCAATGAATCTCAACGATTTGTGCCGATCGGAATACGAGATGCACAAGGGCCGGACGAATCCGGGCGTGAAACTCGTTTTCGACGAGCGGATCGAGAACGTGGAGATCGTCTGCGACCAGAACCGGTTGGCGCAGGTCATCTCGAACCTGATAAACAACGCCTCCAAGTTTACGACCGAGGGCGAAATCCGCTTCGGATTCGACCTGCGCGAAGGGCGCGTGGAGTTTTTCGTGGAAGATACCGGCATGGGAATCCCTGCCGAAAAGGTCCGCGACATTTTCGACCGTTTCGTCAAGCTCGACGACTTCGTCTCCGGCACGGGGCTCGGACTGGCTATTTCGAAAACGATCGTCGAGAAGCTCAACGGCACGATCGGCGTGGAGTCCGAATTGGGAAAGGGTACGCGGTTCCATTTCTCGATTCCCGTCGTGCAGTGCGACGTACAGTGCGAACCGGCTCCGGCCGATATGGGCGCCCTGAAGGGCGGCGTTTCGTGGACTCTGCTGGTCGGCGAGGACTCGGACATCAGCTTCAAACTGATCGAGGCGATGCTGAGCGCGCGTTTCCGGCTGGTGCGTGCGCGCTCCGGAGCCGAGGCTGCGGAATTGTTCCGTTCGGAGCGTCCCGACGCCGTGCTGGTCGATACGCGGCTGCCGGTCATGAACGGATTCGAGGTTACGCGCCGCATCCGGGAGAGCGCTCCCGATCTGCCGGTCGTCGTCATGTCGGCCTATCCTTCCGACCGCGAAGCCGAAAGCGCCGTCGCCGCCGGATGTACCGGGTTCCTGCCCAAACCGTTCACGCAGGCCGAACTGCATAAAATGCTGAACACCTGTCTGGTGAATCTCGAAAGCCGGGAATAGTCCGCGGATGCCGTCTTCATCCGCAGGTGCGCCTTTCGGCTAAAATCCCCGCAACGTCACAAGCCGCGAGGATTTTTATTCCATCCGGTGTTGAATCCTACCGGTATTTGTGCGATATGAGGGTCATGAACTCCTCGCGCGTGCGGTGGTCCGAGAGGAAAATGCCCGTGAACGCCGACGTGGTCGTCGCCGACTGCTGTTTTTCGATGCCGCGCATCTGCATGCACATGTGGCTGGCTTCGATCACCACGGCCACGCCCATCGGGTTGAGCGCCTCCTGTATGCAGTCGCGGATCTGCACCGTCAGCCGCTCCTGCACCTGCAGGCGGCGGGCGTAGCACTCCACGACGCGGGCGATTTTGGAAAGTCCCGTGATGTGTCCGTTGGGAATGTAGGCGACGTGCGCCTTGCCGTAAAACGGCAGCATATGGTGTTCGCAGAGCGAGTACAGCTCGATGTCCTTTACGAGCACCATTTGTTTGTACTCTTCGCGGAATGTCGCGGAGCGGATGATTTCGAGCGGATTCTCTTCGTATCCCTTCGTCAGGAACGACATCGCCTTGGCGACGCGTTCGGGGGTTTTCAGGAGTCCTTCGCGCGCCGGGTCCTCCCCCAGCAGGCGCAGGATTTCGGCGTAATGAAGTTTCAGCGCCTCGATGGTCCGGGCGTCGAAACGTTCCTCTTTGTTGTAAGTTCTCTCTTCCATTGGAGGGCAAAGATAGATAAAGTAGCGTGCAAAAGCAAGCGTGCATTTTTCCGGGTCGCGCCCGTGTGCCGTAAAGAGACCCTATTTCCCGGCGGAATGCAAATAGGCCGCGAGTTTGCGTACGGCGCGGGCGCGGTGCGAAACCTCGTTTTTCTCTTCGGTGGACATCTGGGCGAAGGTCTTGTCGTATCCGTCGGGTATGAACAGCGGATCGTACCCGAAGCCTTCGTGCCCCTCTTCGCGGTCGATGATGCGCCCTTCGACCACACCTTCGAAAAGGTGTTCTTCGCCGTTGAGGATCAGCGAAATGACCGTTCGGAACTGCGCCCGGCGGTCGGTCGCTCCTTCGAGGTTTTTCAGCAGCAGGCGGTTGTTGGCCGCGAAATCGTGTCCGTCGGTGGCGTAACGGGCCGAATGCACGCCCGGAGCGCCTCCCAGCGCCTTCACTTCGAGTCCAGTATCGTCGGCGAAGCAGTCCAGCCCCGTGCGGTCGTTGAGGTAATGCGCCTTCTGCGAAGCGTTGCCTTCGAGGGTCTGCTGCTCTTCGGGAATCTCCTCCGTGACGCCGCATTCGCGGGGCGTCACCAGCCGGAAGCCGGGACCCAGCACGGGCTGCACCTCCATGAGTTTATGCACGTTATTCGTAGCGAAGAGGATATTCACTGCGTCTGTTTCGGATTGTGACATATTTGTTGTGTCGGATGGTTGTATCTGCGTTCGCTTCCCGGTCATTTTACGACCTCCAGCTTTTCGAGTTTGTCGTCGAGGTCGATCTTGTCGATGATGGTTTTGACCAGCACGTCCATGTCCGATCCTTCGGAGTAGTCGGCCGGGCAGACGTGGCTCACGCGGTTGTCGTGAATTAGCGAGGCCATCTCGCGCCGCGCCCCCTTCTGGTCGGGGTTGTAGACGGCGATGGAGTGGCCGCCGGAGTTCTTCACCAGCCGCATGCAGGGAATGTCGGTCGTTCCGTCGCCTACGTAAATCATGTGTTTGAACGGTATGGGACGCTCGTTTTCGGGGATGTAGCGGTTCACCAGCTTGCTGTCGAAAACCGACTCGACGCCTTTGTTGATCTTGAAGATGAACTGCGTCTTGTTGGTGTAGTTGACCGCCACGGCGGGCCAGTAGGCGATGCCGTCCACGTCGTAGAGAAACGAGCAGGCGTATATTTTCCGGAATTCGTGGGCGATCTCCGTGCCTTCGATGATCTCCTTCATGCCCGACGAATTGATGTAGTGCAGAATCCGGATGCCGCGTGCGGCCCCGTAGGCGTTTATCCGCTCGAACCACTCCCTGACGCCTTTGTAAAGCGTCACGCGGCGGCCCGACTCCTGAAAGGCTTCGCGCCGCAGTGACAGTCCTTTCGATTTGGCCTCCTGAAGCATGCGCGCCATGTAGGTCAGGACCATGTCGGCGTCCTGCTCCTCGGCCAGCGTGTTGGCTTCGGTCCAGAACTCCTTGTTGCTTTTGCCCACGGCGGGGATGAAGTCGTATTCCTGCATGTTGCCGGGGGCGAGCGTGCCGTCGAAATCGTAAATCAGGGCGATGTTGAATCGGTAATCCATTCTTCGGGGTGTTTTGAATTTCAAATATACCTATTTTTCACTACTTTTGCAAAAGCGAGACCGAAAAGACAAAACAAATGGAATTCAAAGAGTTGATCGAAAAACGCCGCAGCATCCGAAAATTCTCGGACCGGGCGGTGCCGCGCGAGACGGTGGACCGCATCCTGCGCGAGACCCTTACGGCGCCTTCGGCGCGCAACACCCGGACCACGCGTCTCATGGTGGTGGACGATCCGGCCTTGGTGGCCCGCATGGCCGAAATGCGCGATTACGGGTCGGCGTTCATGAAGGGTGCGCCGCTGGCTTTCGTCGTGCTGGGCGATACTTCGAAAAGCGATCTCTGGCGCGAAAACGCCGCGATTTCGGCCACGCTGCTGCAGCTCGCCTGCGTGGACGAGGGACTCGGCTCCTGCTGGGTGCATATCAACGGCCGGCCGCGCCGCAAGGATGAACCCGACGGGCAGAGCGCGGCCGATTACCTGCGCAGTTTCCTGCCCGTCCCGGCGGACTGCGAACCCCTCTGCGCCATTGCGGCCGGCTACTCCGACTTCACGCCCGCTCCCCTGCCCGACGCGGACGACGCGGCGCGGATCATCCGCCTTTGAAAAGCACCTTTTCCGGCTACAGCAGAACCACGTGTTTGCGCAGCATGTCGACGATCTGCGTCCGCAGCTGCAGGGCGTTGATCGGCTTGGCCATGTAGCCGTCGAATCCGCTCTGGAGCACCTTCTGTTCGTCGGAAGCGAATGCGAACGCCGTCACGGCGATGATCGGGACGCTCTCTGACAGTTTGCGTATTTCGGCCGTGGCCTCGTAACCGTTCATCACGGGCATGTTGATATCCATCAATACGAGGTGCGGACGGTGTTGCCGGTATATTTCGACCGCCTCCTGCCCGTTCCATGCGTGCAGGAGCGTGTATTCTTTGCGCAGGATCGATTCGAACAGCCGGTAGTTGCTGTCATTGTCCTCGGCGATCAGAATCATCAGTTTGTTCTTTTCGACCGAGACGGCGGGATATTGCTCCTCCGTCCTTTGCGCCGCGGCCTTTCCCGGAACATAGGGCAGGATAAACCAGAATTTCGATCCTTTGCCCTCTTCGGATTCCACGCCGATACGTCCGCCCAGATGTTCGACGATCATCTTGCAGATCGACAGTCCGAGTCCCGTGCCCTGCTTGAAGGCGTTGAGTTTGACGAAGCGGTCGAAAACCTGCTCCGTTTTGTCGGCGGGGATTCCGCTGCCGGTGTCCGAGACCCAGAAATAAAGCTCTTTGCCGCGCATTTCGTATCCGAAGCGGATGCTGCCCGTCTGCGTGAATTTCGCCGCGTTGGTCAGCAGGTTGATGATCACCTGCGAGAGCCGGTTACGGTCGGTGCAGACGGAGCATTGTTCGTATTTCTGCTCGAAGAGCAGTTCGACGCCCTCCCGGACCTTCATGCGGATGACGTTCTCCTTCTCCCGCATCAGTTCGTTCAGGTCGAAGTCCGTGTGGATGAAGTCGAGCGTCCCCGCCTCGATTTTCGAGAGGTCGAGGATGTCGCCGATGAGCTGCAGCAGCAGGGCGTTGTTGTTTTCGATGATCGAGACGTATTCCTGCTTCTCCTGCTCCTCGTCGGTCGAGGCCAGAATGCCCGAAAATCCGACGATGGCGTTGAGCGGCGTGCGTATCTCGTGGCTCATGTTGGCCAGAAACGCCGTTTTCAGGCGGTTCGACTCCTCGGCGCGGTCGCGGGCCGAGAGGAGTTCCTGCTCCATGCGTTTGCGTTCGGTGATGACCTGCGATGTTCCGACGAGTGTCTGGGGCCGCCCCTGCGCGTCGAACGACTCCACGGCCGCCAGCGCCTCGACCCATTCCATGTGCCAGTGACCGCTCTCGTTGGATACCACCCGGTACTCTTCGCAAACCTTGTCGGTGCGGCCTGCCGTCAGGTCGTCGTAAGCCTGCCGTATGCGGTCGCGGTCCTCCTTGTGTATCTTCGAGAAATAGCATTCGACGCCCACCGAAAGCGAAGTGTCGCTCTGCACGATCATCTCGCCGGAGGCGGTTTTGACCGGTTTGTTGATGTCGCAGAGGATGGTGCCGTTGTTCAGGTCGCATTTCCACGGAACGATGTTGGCGACGTCGAGCGCCAGCGAGAGTTTGTGGTTTATCGAGTCCAGTTTCTGCTGCGCCTTGTGCAGCGCGGTGCCGTCCAGACAGAAGATGTCGATGTGGTCGGTCAGGTACGAGCGGCTGAGAACCACCTCGAAAAAGATGTCCCGCGGTTTGTAGTAGAAGGGAAAGGTGACGGTCCGGTTTTCCGTCAGCACGACGTTCACCAGACGCAGGAACTCCGAAAACGAATCCGCGAAAAGCTCGCTTCCCCGTTTGCCGACGACCTCATTCCGGGGCAGGAACGTCCGTTCGAAGTAGGCGTTTATGTCGCTGAATTCGGTGTCGGCGGGATAGTGGTCACGGTCGAAGATCACGCGCTCCTGAATGTAGATGATCGGCATCCGGTTGAACAGGTTCGCGTATTTTATCTGGCTTTCCGATTCCCGCCGGCGGGCCGCTTCGACTTTGTGCATGACGCGGATGCGCCATTGCTGGAAGAGGATGAAAAGCAGGAAAAGGCCGCCGCATAGGATGATCGCCGTTCTGTTCCGCTCCGTGAATGTCTCCGGCTTGTCGATGAATACCGAATCCGAGGGGCATATTTCGGGTGAAATCCTGTTGCGCAGCATCGCCGGGTAGTTGAACGTCGGGCGGGCGCCGGATGGGACATAGAACGGAATGTCGCGCGGCTGGCGTCCCTCCAGAATGGTGTCGAACGTTGCGATGACCTGCCGGTTGTACTCGCCCGTATCGTATGTGAATCCGCCGACCACGCCGCTGTTTTTCACCGAAGGGGGCCATAGTGCGAACAGGGGAGCCGTCGAACTGGCGATGATCTTGAAGGGATTGGCCGTGATCTCGGTATTGCCGGCGATATTTCTTGTGTAGTGCCACGAGGAAAAGAGCACGCCGGTATGGCGGGTGTCGGTGACGTTCAGCGAGTCGAGCAGTTGGTCCACGCTCATGTTCGAGGCCTTGTAGGAGGTGAACCGCATTCCCGGATAATCGGTTTGGAGCAGTTTGCTCAGCTCTTCTTCGTACTGCTGGTTGATATAGCGGCCGTCGCGGACGAATACCAGCCGGTTCATCTCCGGAATCATGCGGCGCATCAGCTCGATGGTCTGTTCGAGGTAGATCGGGGCGTAGAGCAGTGTCAGGTTGTATTCCCCGTTCAGCTTCCGGAGCGGAATGCGCTCGGAGTGCGGGATGGCCTGCTTGCTGACGTAGTATTTGTCGGGGCCGATGAAATCCTCCTCGGCGCAGATGATCGACGGGATGCCTTTTCCCCACTCCTTTTCGGCGAAGTCCCGCATGGTGAAGGCCGGCGCGCCGATGTATATCAGCATTCGGGGCGGATTCTTGCCGTATTCACGGGCGAGATTCGCCCGGAAGTTGTCCAGATCCGACTGCTGGTCCATCAGGAGCATGTTCATATGCTCGACGTATACTTCGAGGTTTTCGATCTGCTCTATCCGGGCGGTGATGTCGGTGATTATCTCCCAACTCCACGAGGAAGATTCGTTGTAGCTGTTGATTATCAGGACATATTCGCGTTTGTCTCCCGGAGGGCTGCTGGTGGCGTTGGTGAACGGATGAGCCAGCAGGCATCCGAAAATCATGACCCAGAGCAACGCCTGAAGCGTCAGTCCGTACGGTTTTTTCAGTAGGTTCATGGTGTGGGACGGAACCCGTCGGCGCAGTGCGGGGACCGTGTGCAGGGATTAGGGGTGAAATGACGCAAATTTTAAACAAAAGGACACGCAAACGAGAAGAAAGGATAAACCGGAAAGAACCGCCGCAGGGCGGATCTTCCCGGTTCTCCGGATCATCTATTTGTTTAGAACGGGTTTGATGTCCTTGATACGCAATTGGGTGGTTACCGTACCGCGGTAGTGGTTCTCGACGATCTGGTAACATACATCGATCGGACGTCCTGAGCGGACCCATTCGTAGTGCGTGGGCTGCTGGAAGGCGATCGACTGGATCTTGGTGTTGGGCTTCTGCCGCTGGATGAGGTCCATGCGCAGATGTTCGCACTCCACGCCGACCAGTTTGGCGTCGCCGTGGTTGCTGACTCCGTAGGTGGCGAAGACCGGCGCCGTATTGCCCGGCCCGAAGGGCTGGAAGCGGTTGAGGTCCTTGCGGAACGCGGGCGTGATGTCCGAGAAAAGCAGTTCGCTGTCTATGTCCACTTGGGGCATCAGCATCTGCGGGTCGATGTTCTCCTCGACATAGGCGTTGAAGCGCCGGGTGAACTCGTCCACGTTTTCGGGCCGCATCGTCAGTCCTGCGGCGTACATGTGTCCGCCGAAGTTCTCCAGCAGGTCCGAGCACGATTCGACGGCCTGATAGAGGTCGAAGCCCGGCACCGAACGGGCCGATCCGGTCACGAATCCGTTGCTCATCGTCAGCACCACCGTGGGCCGGTAGTAGGTTTCGATCAGACGCGACGCGACGATGCCCACGATGCCCTTCATCCACTTGGGATTATAGATCACGGTGCTCTTCAGCCGCTTCATTTCGGGGTTGCGCTCGATGAAGTCGTGCGCTTCCTGCGTGACGGAGCGGTCGATCGACTTGCGGTCCTGATTGTAGGCGTCGATGACGTTGCCGAACTCCGCGGCGATGCTTTCGTTACCCTCGATCAGCAGCTCGACGGCGGCGTGGCCGCCCGACGGCGACGCATTCTCGTCGTTCTCGTCCATGCGCATGCGCCCGGCGGCGTTGATGCGCGGACCGATCTTGAAGACGATGTCGTCGATGGTGATGTTGTGTTTGTCCAGACCGCAGATCTTGATGATCGACAGCAGGCCCTTCGACGGCTCGCGGTTGAGGTCTTTCAGGCCGAAATGTGCCAGAATGCGGTTTTCGTCCACCAGCGGCACGATGTCCGAGGCGATGCTCACCACCAGCAGGTCCAGCAGCGGGCTGATCTGCTCGAAGGGAATCCGGTTTTTCTGGGCGTAGGCCTGCACGAGTTTGAATCCCACGCCGCAGCCCGACAATTCGTCGAACGGGTAGGAACAATCGACCCGCTTGGGGTCCAGAACGGCTACGGCGCGGGGAATTTCCTCGGCCGGGAGGTGATGGTCGCAGATGATGAAATCCACGCCCTTGCTCTTTGCATAGACAATCTTTTCCGTGGCTTTGATACCGCAGTCCAGAGCGATGATAAGCCCCACGCCCTTGCGGGCCGCGAGGTCGATACCTTTGACCGAAATGCCGTAACCTTCGGTATAGCGGTCGGGAATGTAGAACATCAGGTTTTTATGCCCGATCTGGCGCAGGAACTTGTACACCAGCGCAACGGCCGTGCAGCCGTCCACGTCGTAGTCGCCGTAAACCATGATCTTCTCATTGTTACGAACGGCCTGTTCGACCCGCTCGACCGCCTTGTCCATATCCTTCATCAGGAACGGGTCGTGGAGGTCGGCGAGGCTCGGTTTAAAGAACTTGTCCGCCTTTTCTACAGTGTCTATGCCTCTCTGTACGAGCAGATTCGCCAGCACGGGGGATATCCTGAGCACGGAGGCGAGCTTCGCCACCGCCTCGGAATCGCCCTGCGGTTTCACTACCCATCGTTTTTCTATAGGCATACGATTTACTATTTATATATTCTAACATTTAATATCTCACTTAAAAATTTCACGACGAGTCTTTTGACATCGTCCATCGGGACTTTGGCGCCCGTTTCCCTTTCGATCGAGGTCGCGCCCCGGTCGGTGAATCCGCAGGGGTTAATGCGCGAAAACCACTCCAGATCGGTCGTTACGTTCAGCGCGAACCCATGCATGGTAATATAACGCGACGAACGGACTCCTATTGCGCATATCTTGCGCGGAGCGCCCGCCGGCGTGCATTTTCCGCCGCCGTCCGCCGTCCGGACATCGCCTTCCTGCGCGATTCCCGCTCCCACCCAGACGCCCGAAGCGCCTGCGATGCGTCCCGCCCGGATGCCGTACTCGGCCACGGTGCGGATGACGGACTCTTCCAGCGCGTCGATGTATGCCCTCAGCCCGATGCCTAACCTTTCGAGGTCCAGAATCGGATAGCAGACCAGCTGTCCGGGTCCGTGGAAGGTGATGTCGCCCCCTCGGTCTATGTGAAAGAACTGCGCTCCCATCGCTTCGAGCGCTTCGCGGCCTACGAGCAGGTTCTCGGCATGGCCGCTTTTGCCGAGCGTGTATACCGGCGGATGCTCCACCAGCAGAATCGTGCCCGCCTCTTCCGAGGACGGCGTTGCGCTCTCCGGCGCTGCCGTCCGGTTCGTTTTTCCGGCTGTCAGGACGTCGAACAGGCTCTGCTGCAAATCCCAGCAGGCTTTGTAGTCCATCTGTCCGAGGTCCCGGCAGTAAACGTTCATCGCTGCAAACTTTTAACGCTTTGCAGGGCCTCTTCCGCCAAGTACGACGAGCGGACCAGCGGCGCGCTCGCGCAGTAGGCGAAGCCCATTTCCAGCGCTTTGAGTCTGTACCATTCGAATTTTTCAGGAGTGATATACGCCGCCACGGGGTAATGCTCCAAAGTTGGACGAAGGTACTGACCGAGCGTTACGATCCCGACGCCCGCTTCGCGCAGGTCGTGCAGGGTTTGTAATACTTCGTCATCGCTCTCGCCAAGTCCGACCATCAGTCCGCTTTTGGTTGCGACGCCCTGCCGGCTCATGTGGCGCAGGGTCTCCAGACTCGTGCGATATTTCGCTCTGGAACGGACCACGGGGGTCAGCCGCTCGACGGTTTCGAGGTTGTGCCCGATTATATCGGGCTTCGACGCGATGACCGTGTCCAAGAGGTCGGGCCGTGCGTCGAGATCGGGAATAAGGAGCTCAATTGCGGCGTCGGGATTCTGTTCGCGGATGGCGCGGACGGTTGCGGCCCAATGTGCGGCGCCGCCGTCCGGCAGGTCGTCACGCGTTACAGAAGTTACGACGACATACCTCAGTTTCATCAGCGAGACGCTTTCGGCTACCCGCCGGGGTTCCTCGGCGTCCGGAGCAAGGGGGTGTCCTGTTCTGGTGGCACAGAAGCGGCAGCCCCGTGTGCAGATATCGCCCAGAATCATGAAGGTCGCGGTTCTGCGGCTCCAGCATTCGGCCTTGTTGGGACACATGCCGCTGCTGCAAATCGTGTGCAGCGCATGTTTTCGGACTATCTGCTGAACCTCGGCGTATTCCGGGGTTCGGTGGAGCCGGATCTTCAGCCATCCGGGTTTTTTCAGTACATCTACCTTGTCATAAAACTTCGGCATTTAAGATCATTATTTTCCAATTGATGCAAAAATACGAAAAAATAATTGATATTCCCTAAGAATGGTCCATTTTCTTTGACAGCCCCGCGCCGGACGCTTCTGTGCCGGGATTCGCCCGTTTCCGGGCTTGGGAGGCGGATATTCGGCCGGAAGCCGCTTCCCGCCCGCCCCGTCGCCGCCGCCCGGAGAAAGCATATTAAAAAATAAAAAAACGCACCTGCCGAAACTGCAATAATTCATTATCGGAGCCTTCTCTCCGCCGCTTCCGGACACGAGAAAGGGGTTCGGTACCTGGCAGTAGCGAACCCCTCTGGTTAGGTTAGTTAGGTTAATGAGAGTGGGAGAATCCCACGTTTTGTTATACAAAGATAAACTGAAATTCACAATTCACCAAATCTTTTATAACATTTTTTCAAACTAACCTAAAAAAATCTGTTAAATTATAATTAAAAAATTTAAAATAATAGCCGATTTATAAGTTTTTGATTAAAGCGCTTCGCGTATTTCCGCGTTCTGCACCGTTGCGGGCTGCTTCTCCGGGGCGATCGAAGTGATGTGGCGGTTGCGGTAAGCGGCCGGCGTCATCTGGTATTCCTTTTTGAAAAGTTTAATAAAATGCGACGTGTTGGGGAACGTGCAGGCGTTGCCGATCTCCGAAATGGATTTCGAAGTCGAGATCAGCAGCAGACGCGAGTGCATCAGCCGCTGGCGGATGTACCACTTGTGGGGCGGCATCTGGAAATGACGGCGGAACTCCTTCTTGAACGAAGTGAGCGAACGGTTCGTCAGTTTCGAAAGCTCCTCGATGGAGATGTCTTTGAAGATATGGTCGTAGACGATCTGTTCGAAATTCTCTTTCGCGGCGTCCACGTTGCTCAGCAGCTTGCTTTTGATGCAGCAGTCTTCGTGCGAGGCGATCAGATAGATCAATTCGGTCATCTTGATGTTCTCGGCCGTCTCGTCGCGGTGGAAGTCTTCGTCGCGCAGGTAGTTGTTGGTATTGACGAAAAAGTTGCGGATCGAATTCCATGCGGGCATGGCGACGTGCGTGCGGTTGCGGCAGTTTTCACACGAATGTTCGTTCGAAATGTTCAGGCCGTAGGTGATGTTCAGGTGCATCAGGATACGCTGGAGGTCCGCCGGCGTATAGTAAAAGAGCACTTGTTCGAAGGGCTGGCCGTTTTCCGGGAAGTTCTCGATGTAGTGATGCCCTATGCCGAGGTAGAATACGTCTCCGCGTGTGAGCGTCTGGCGCTTATCGCCTTCGTAGATGTACTTCGTACCGCGAAGGATGTAACCGATTGCATAGCGCGAGAGCGCCTGAGACTGGATTCCGTTGTGAAGTGCTTCGACATACTTCACGATCATCGGCTGCTGAGCCGACAAATTCAATGAATTCTTCATACTAAATCGTATTTTAAGTTTCTGCGAACAATAAGTTGCGTCACTTTTGTTCAACTCCAAATATACAATTTAATATTTATTTAGTAAAAGAATTAATACGCTAAAAAGACACATTAAGGCAAATAGAGCTGTTTGGACTATATTTGTGACTAAATAGATTATTGCAAAGCTGCAATGTAGACCGAAGCGGCCAACAGAATGAGGTAGACGGGCAGTGCGATTCTGCGGTCTATCCGCACGAAAAGCACCGGGAAAAGCAGGGCGGCGGGAACCGCCGTCAGGGTGAATGCTTCGGGAGTGAACGACGGGGTGCAGAGCAGGGCGAGAGTCATCGCCAGTATACCTATATTAAAGATAAGGATAAAACGCGGCTTGGTTCCGGCGGCATAAATGTCCGAAAGAAAGAAAAAGAGCGCCGTCAGGGCGAGTGCCGCAATGATGCAAAGCATGACGAGCGACGGGAGCGGAAGGGCCGTGAAAATCCATAGCGGAACGCCCGATACGACCGCGTCGGCCAGTGCCGTGACCGGAGCCGTGAATTCTTCTCCCGCGCCCCAGCTGACGTAGCAGGCGGTCAGCACGGGCAGTATCAGACCGGCGGCGGCGACGACGACTTCGCGGAACGTACGTCTGAAAAGCAGTATCGCCAGCGGAAGGATCAGCACCAGCGGCGTTGCAGGGGCATAGACCAGCGGCAGCAATCCCAGATAGAGGGAGGCGCGGAAAATGGCATCGAAACCGTAGCCGTTGCAGTAGGAGCGGCAGTAGTTCTTGGCGGCGAGCGCCAGCAGCATCGAGGCGGCGAATGCCGTCAGGTAGTTTCCGCCCGAAACGATGCCGCAGGCGACGACGGCGTAGAGCGGAATCGGCAGACATGTGCTGACTCCATAGAGGTTGTAGCGGATGGCGATCCGCCCCGTGCACATTCCCGTGAAGAGGATCATGAATCCCGCGGCCAGACGCGCCCACACCGGATATGCGGCCTGAAACCGGGCCAGCGCTCCGCCCAGCAGGGGCATTGTCTCCGGCGCGCCGGCGGACACGCCGTTTCCCGCCCCGCCCCACATGGCCGTGACTGCGAGTGCGAAGAGGGTGACGAAGGCCGGGACCAGCGGTTGTCGGGCGATATCTATCTTCATGCGGCGATTTCTGCTTTCGGCAAAAATACGGAAAAAAGCGGTACGGGACTAAATAATTGCTAACTTTGTTGTAGCCGGAATCCTGCGGAGGGTGTTTCTTTTCGAGTCTTGCGTATGGTTGCGGCCCGTTTGCAGGAGCAACACGGCATGTTTCGGTTGTTCGGCTGTTTAGTTGTTCAGTTGTTCGGTTGTTCAGTTGTTCGGCTGCTCAGCTGTTCAGTTGCTCGGCCGCTCGGCGGAATCGGTGGGACGGCCGCGGGACGGATCGACGTCTCCGGAGATGCCGGTTGCATTCCGGCGGTTCTGTCCGGAATCGGGTTCCGACTCGCTTTCCGGACCAGCTTTCCGGGCCAGCTTTCCGGACTTGCTTCCGGGTCTGCTTTCCGGATGCAGGTGCTATTTTGTTTGATTGTGGAATGCGAAGTGTGGTTCCGATCCGGCCGCAGGATTCGTCTGCGCAATTTTTGCCGCAGCAACTCCCGGCGGCGGGCGTGTAATAGTTTGTTGCCGGTTTTCCTTGATTTGCGTCGGGTGCCGATGATTTAATGTTTTTGGTTATGCTTGAAAATTGCTTTCAATACGATCTTCCCGAAGCGGGATGCGACGAGGCCGGGCGGGGGTGTCTCGCCGGGCCGGTTTTTGCCGCGGCCGTGATGCTGCCGCCCGATTTCCACGATCCCCTGCTCAACGATTCAAAGCAGATGACCGAGCGCAACCGCGAGAAGCTTCGGGTGATTATCGAACGCGAAGCCGTGGCATGGGCCGTCGAAGCGGTCTCCGCCGAGCGGATCGACGAGATCAACATCCTGAATGCGTCGTTCGAGGGAATGTCGCTGGCCGCGGCGCGGCTCGATCCCGCTCCCGGCTTTCTGGCCATCGACGGCAACCGCTTCCGGACCCGGCTCGAACTGCCTTACCGCTGCATCGTCAAAGGCGACGGCAAGTATGCCGACATCGCCGCCGCTTCGGTGCTGGCCAAAACGCACCGCGACGAGTATATGCTGCGTCTGGCCGAGGAGTTTCCCCAGTACGGCTGGCGGAAGAACAAAGGTTATCCGACGCGCGAACACCGCCTTGCGATCCGCGAATACGGTCTCACTCCCCATCACCGGCTGACCTTCAACCACGAGATCGACCAGCTGGAGCTGCCGTTTTGAGCCGGTCGCGTAACGTTCGTACTTGAAACGCCGAAATACCCTGTTATAAGACAAAACAAAAAGAGCTGAAGTAAAGACTTCAGCTCTTTTTCAAATACTCTCCTCGGATTAGTATCCCAGCGACTTGGAAGCGGCGTAGGAGACTTTCAGTGCGTTGGCACGGCGAAGCTCCTGCTTCACGTCGGTTACGATACCCATTTTCGTGGTCTGGTCGGCCTTGAGGCAGATGGTCATCGAAGCACGGTCGGCCTCGCTGAGCTTATCGCGCTCTGCAGCGACGAAGTCCAGAATATCCTTGGTCGTTTTGTACGAGTCGTTCAGCTGGATACGGGGTGCAGTACCGAATTTGGCCTGCATCGCCAGCGAAGGCTGTCCGATGTGGATGTAGCTGACGAGCGATTTCTTCTCCAGCTTCTGTACCTCGGTAGCCTCAGGGAGTTTGTATCTCACGAGCAGTTCCTGATCGCGCATGGTCGTCGATACCATAAAGAAGAAGAGGATCATGAAGATCACGTCAGGAAGCGATGCGGTCGAGATAGGGGGCAAACCTTTGTTGCCCTTCTTTTTCATTACTGCCATAGCTTACTTCTTTATATTACGGGGTTCTGCCTCCGAGATCTTCAGCGGAACTGCCTTGGATATTGCGTTACGGTCCTCCTCAGGAAGATCGGCGAATTTTGCGCCGAATTTCCGCATGGCGACTTCATCGCGGACCTCGTTGAATGCGCGGGTCAGCTCGTTCTGCACCATGATATACGACTGGTAGCCGGTATCACGTGTAGTCTGGAGCGAAACGACGCCTTGGCTTTCGGGATACATCCACTTGCTGCCGTCGCTCAATTCGATCTCCTTCTCCACCTTCTCAGGAAGGTTTTCGTCGTCCATCGGATTGAGAATGAATTCTTTCGTCCTGTTCTTGAGCTGGTGCAGGTCGATAATCTCCTGCTTGCCGGAGGGACCAGCCATGATGTTGCCGCTGCCCGATATGAGCACGAGGAAGAGGTTGCGTTCCTTGACCTTGATGTCCTCCTGTTGTTTCTCATCGGGGGGCATCGGCGGGAGCATACGCACCAGACCGGTATCGACATTCATGGTTGTGGCCACCAGGAAGAAAATCAGCAGCAGGAAGGCGATATCGGCCATCGAGCCGGCATTGATTTCCTGTATTTTCCTTTTATCTGTTGCCATTGTTGTTCACTCCATTATTTGAAAGCGCCCCAGATTTCGGTTACTACGGCCGTCAGGAAAGCGGCGACGAAAGCAACGTACGTCACGAGAATGCTCGTTTCGGTAATTACGGTTTCACCGTGGCCGAAGAAACCATTGGTCTGGAGATCGACGATGTTCACCGTGTGGCCGGCAGCGTAGAAGTACGATACGCCGACGACGATGATTATCAGCGCCAGAGAGAGTATGGTTCCCTTGATGCCTGCCGGGTTCTGAATCATTCCGAAGATGGCGCAGAACAGGGCTGCGGCGATAGCGAACACGAAGAGGAAGTATCCCCATACGAGGTTCAGGCTGATCGCAGCATCCGAGCCGCCCGTAGCGATCGCGTATACCAGAAGTACCACGGTGATCGCCATCAGAATGCCCAGCAATATGTTCAATATCTTTTTCATAATTGCTTTTTAACTCTTTAAATCGTTGGGATTATTTCTTGCTGTATGCCGTCAGGATATCCATCAGCGTGATGGACGAATCCTCCATATCGTTCACGAGCGAATCGATCTTCGAAACGATATAGTTGTAGAACAGCTGAAGAATAACCGCAGCGATAAGACCCATGAGGGTCGTCAGAAGGGCGACCTTGATACCGCCTGCAACGAGGGTCGGGCTGATATCGCCGGCAGCCTGAATGGCGTCGAACGCCGCGATCATGCCGACAACGGTACCCATGAAGCCCAACATCGGCGACAGAGCGATGAACAGACCGATCCACGAAAGACCCGACTCCATCTGGCCGGTCTGAACCGAACCGTAGGAAACGACAGCCTTCTCGACCGAATCCAGACCCTGATCGTAGCGGTCGAGACCCTGATAGTAGATCGAAGCGATAGGACCGCGGGTGTTGCGGCAAACTTCTTTGGCAGCTTCGATGCCGCCGTTCTTCAGTGCGTCCTCAACGGCAGCGATGAGCTTCTTCGAGTTGATCGTTGCCAGCGACAGGTAGAGGATACGCTCGATAGCGACAGCCAGACCGATCACCAAGCAGAGAAGAACCGGGAGCATCCATTCCCAACCGCCTTCGAGGAATTTCTGCATCATGATGTGGTGCATGCTGTCACCTGCGAGTGCGGTTTCGGCAGCGACTGCAGTCTCTTCGGCAGCGGCAGCGGCTTCCTGCGCGAAAGCGTTAACAGTACCCAGTGCGAACAGGGCCACTGACAGAATCAAAAAAAGTTTTTTCATAGTTGTGTTGGATAAAATTAAATTTGATTAGTTGTTTATTTGTTTGTGTCTTTTTTGGTTTATTCCATATCTCGGTTTCCCGACTTCTTCAATTTCTTATTTTTCCCTAAAAAAATCCTAAAAAAATCTTTTTTTTCACGCTTCCGGAATTCATACGGTGCTTTTTGGTCGCTGTCCGCATACTTTCCATACCGGTTTCACGCAGGCAGCCGAATCCCGAATTTTTTATTCTGAACTCATGCAATTTCCTGCCGATCAACTTGTTGCGATGTTCGCATCTTTCCGTCCGCCGTCACCGGGGGCCTTCTAAGGATACATTAGCAGTGCGAAATATAGAAAAAAAAATCGTTCCGTGCAATGGCTTAGGCCGTAAATTCTCCGCGCAGGGGGCGGCGCAGCAGCGCGCGCGTCCGGTCGTCCGGCAGGTCGAGTCCCAGCACGTACATCAGTTTGGTCACGGCGGCTTCGGTGGTCATGTCGTGGCCGCACAGGACGCCGATTTCCTGCAGGCGAAGCCCCGTTTCGTAAAGTTCCATCGAGACTTTGCCGCCGCCGCACTGCGTGATGTTGAGAATGATGATCCCGCGGCCGATCGCCTCCTTCAGTACCCGGATGAACCACTCGTTGGTCGGGGCGTTGCCCGCGCCGAAGGTTTCGAGCACCACGGCTCTCAGTCCGGGGGCCGAGAGCATGGCCCGGAGGATGTTTTCGCCCAGTCCCGGAAAGAGTTTGACCACCTCGATTCCGTCGGCCAGCCGCGTGGCGATGCGCAGCTGGGGCGAGATCTCCGTCGGATGCAGGATGGCCGGGAGGTTGTAGGCGATGTTGACCCCGACCTCCGCCAGCGGCGGATAATTGTAGGAGCGGAAGGCGCTCAGCGCTTCGGCGCTGCGCTTGGTGGTGCGGTTGGCGCGGAACAGCCGGTTCTGGAAATAGAGCGACACTTCGGGCACTTCGGGGCGTCCGCCGATGTGCGCGCCCGCGATTTCGATGGCCGTGATGAGGTTCTCGCGGCCGTCGGTCCGCAGTACGCCGATCGGAATCTGGCTTCCGGTGAAGACGACCGGCTTTGCGAGGTTTTCGAGCATGAAACTCATGGCCGACGCGGTATACGACATGGTGTCGGTGCCGTGCAGCACGACGAATCCGTCGTAGCGCGCGTAGTTGTCGCGGATCAGTTCGGCAAGTGCGGCCCAGTTGGCGGGCGTGACGTTCGACGAGTCGATCACGGGGTCCATCGTCAGTACGTCGATGTCCACGTTGAGCCGCTTGAGCGACGGGAATTCGTCGTATATGGCGCTGAAGTCGAACGGCACCAAGGCTCCGGTTTCGGCGTCGTTCTTCATGCCGATCGTGCCGCCCGTGTAGATAATCAGGATAGAGGATTTCATCGTGTATGGTCGTATTCTTTATTTTCCGAAAATGCGTTCGGCGTTGGCCGTCGTCGCTTCGGCCGTCTCGCCGGGCGTCAGCCCCTTCAGCTCCGCGACTTTTTCGCAGACGTACCGCACGTAGGCAGATTCGTTGCGTTCGCCGCGGTGGGGTGCGGGCGTCAGGTAGGGACAGTCCGTTTCGAGGACGATGTCGCGCAGCTGCATCTCCCGCACCGCCTCGGCCAGCTTGCTCTTTTTGAACGTCACCACCCCGCCGATTCCGAAGACGAAGTCGCCGTACTCCTTCAGTTCCCGGTAGGTGTCGGCCGTGTCCGAAAAGGCGTGGAAAACGCCCCGGACGCCTTTGCCCTTGTATTCGCGCATCAGCTCCACGGTTTCGGGCCATGCGTCGCGCGTGTGGACTGCGATCGGAAGGCCGTACTCCAGCGACAGATCGATCTGGCGGCGGAAGGCTTCGAGCTGTTCGGCCCTGAAATCACGGCTCCAGTAGAGGTCCAGCCCGATTTCTCCCACGGCGCAGAAGCGGATCCCTGCGGGCGGCGTTTCGAGATAACGCTCTACGAGCGCCAGCTCCTCGCGCCAGTGTGGATTGTCGTTCACCGACGTGGGGTGCAGTCCCATCATCGGGACGCACCGCTCCGGGTGGCTGCGGCACAACCCGAACAACCGTTCATGGCTTTCGGAGTCGATCGCCGGGAGCAGCACTCTCTCCACCCCGGCGTCGGCCGCACGTGCGAGGGCCTCCTCGCGGTCCGCGTCGAATTCGGGGGCGTACAGATGCGAATGTGTATCGGTAAGTCTCATATCAGTTTCATGTATCTGTTGCCGGGCAGCTGGCGTACGGCGCCTGCCAGTTCCAGCCCCACGAGCAGCGTCGCCAGCTCGCCGGGATCGAGTCCGCTCAGTTCCGAAAGCGTTTCGTGCGACAGCGGATCGTCCGTGCGGAAACAACCCAGCAGTCCCGTTTCGTCGGGCGTGAGCTGCGGTGTGGCGGGTTTCGGCCGGAGCGTCGCCGGTTCCGCGCCGAGATCCCACATCAATTCGCGGACGATGTCGTCGGCCGTCAGCACCAGCTGCGCTTTACGATTGCGGATCAGGTGGTTGGTCCCTGCCGACATGCGGTCCGTGGCGCGGCCCGGTACGGCCATCACCGAACGGTCGTAATCGTCGGCACAGTGCGCCGTGACGAGCGATCCGCCGCTGTCAGGCGATTCGACGACGATACATCCGGCGCTAAGCCCGGCGATGATGCGGTTGCGGGCGATATAAGCCGTGCCGTTCTGCCGGGTCTGCGAATGAAGCTCCGTGACCAGCGCTCCGCCGTGATCGAGGATGTCGCGGGCTACGGCCGTATGCTGCGCCGGCGTCACTTCCGGCAGCGGGTTGGCCAGCACGGCGACGGTCGGCACTTCCGCCGCCAATGCCGCGCGGTGCGCCGCGACGTCGATCCCGAAAGCCAGTCCGCTGACGATGCAGAGTCCCGGCACCTGCGCTGCGAGTCCCTCCACGAGCCGGTTGCACATGGTCTGTCCGTAGGGCGTCGCATTGCGCGTGCCGACCATCGACAGACAGCGTGCCGAAAGGGCTTCCGTATCACCTTTTATGTATAGGACATGGGGATAGTCGGGGATTTCCCGCAGGAGCGGCGGGTATTCCGGATCGGTCGAGGCGATGGCCGCGATTCCGTTGCGGCGGCAATGCTCCAGCTCCTTTTCCGCGGCGGCGAATCCTCTGCGGCGGACGATTTCGCGGGCGGTCTCTTCGCGCAGGCCCGCTTCGCCCGCCAGTTCGTCCGGAGCCGCGGCGAAAATGTTCCGTGCGCTGCCGAACACTCCGAGCAGATGCACGGCGCCCTTCACCCCGATACCCGGAGTCATCTGAAGGGCGATATCCTCGATTGTCATAGCCGCAAAAGTCGTTTAACGTGTCGTAAAAGTAAATATTTTTGGGAAATAACGCAAAGTTGAGCCGAAGTTTTGCAGATTTTAGAAATGTTTGTATATTTGCACTCCGATACGCCTGAGCGTAACCCGGAAAACACCTGAGACGGTGGAGCCGGGGGCTGAATGAAATCAGCGGCCGCGGCCCGAACAGCGGTTTGCGCAGGACGGATCGGAAACGAAAAATGGTCTGATGGCCGAGTGGCTAGGCAAAGGTCTGCAAAACCTTGTACAGCGGTTCGAATCCGCTTCAGACCTCACAAAAACCGCGTTGTATATAACTACAACGCGGTTTTCTTTTTGGTTTGTCATACATTTGTAATACAATAGAGAACTGCTGTATGATGAATACCCAAGCAAATGATTTTAAAAATATTTTCTAATTTCAAATGGATGTGTAAATATATCTGAGTGCATTAGAAGTGTATTGTATCCTTGATCTATAGATGGAGAAGGAAATAGATTTTGTTCCGTTAATAGTGATCCCTGACCAAGCCATTCTGCGGCCTTATCAATTCTGACACTTAAAATTCCTATTACTTGTGAAGACATATCATAATAATTTGCCATAATATGTCCGCCTTTATTTCGTTTGCGTATAACCAGTGCGTGCTGGGCATGAGGTCGCAAATAAAAAGATGGTAATGCCCTTCTTAAATCAACTTCAACAAATTCGTCTGTTTCTATAATTCCAGATATAGGTGTTTTGTTAGGATAAGGCATTGCAATCAACAATATATACACATAAATATCAGGATCTACATTAGTTCTTTTGATTATAGATTCATAAATATCACCAATAGAAATCGCTCTTTGAATACAATGGTAATATTTTTTTCTTTTACCGCATGCATGAAATTTGTGCAGTCCCATCCATAATGCAATCCAATGGTTGTCTACAACGTCTAAAAAACGTGTAGACCCCGCATAATGTTGCAATAATGCTTCTATGCGATATTTGTTATAACGCTCTATTTGTTTGGTTATACAATGATCTTGAACTGTTTGAGGTGTGATTGTTTTCTCGAGTTTAAGAGAGTCTTCTAAATATCTATTTTTACATACTAACTTTAAAATTTTGATTAAATCTTCAGGATTTCCATTAACTCTGTTACGCATTAATGCAGGTAGTACATTGCTGTATAAACCACTAATCCCCCTATAATATACATTGCCATAAAATCGATTATCAAATTTTGCATGTCCGATGAGCTGATTAAAAGCACTTACTGCAGAAAGTTCATATACTGGTACACTAATTCCATTTTCAAATGTATGTTCTTTTAGGAATTGGCTCCCGTCAACTCTACTTTTGCTTGTTAATATGGTGGTATTCATCTAATTGTCATTAATACTATCGAGAATATGTGTTAATTAATTTATTTTCTATTTGTGAGTACGCCTTAATTCTTTGAGCGGATTTTGGTCATATACTTGTTTTAGTTTATACAGATCCGTATTAGGTTCGATAATAGCTTGTCGATAGCTGACATAATATCCTAATAACGTATCGACATAAGAATTTCCGGTATGATATGATTTGCTGAAATCATTTTTATGAATAATATTCAACGCCATTTCCCATTCTTCGGATGATACATTTTCCTTGCAAGCACAAAAGGCTTTCCACCATGCATGTGTCGACGCATTGCATATTGAATCGTTTCCTAAAATTTCAATAGCCGTTTTTTTTCCTCCATTTTCAAGCCCAAGCCATTCGAAGAAATAACGATAAATAATCATAGTTTCAGGCATCTCAAGGAGTTTATGGTATTCTTCGATATTTTCACCAAAGGCTTTCATGAAAAATGATGTCCCCTTGCCTATTTTACCCTTTGTACTATTGAGAACTGCTTGAATAGCCCGAATATACTTGCGATTCCAATATTTGCCAATATAGTCCCGATTGTGAGAATAATCTTCTTCCATATCCGTAGTGCGACGGATTGGATGGTATTTCATGGGGAAAGAATATATGCTCACATTTAGCCTATCACACAATTCTACATTGATTCTTAATCGATGATATAAATCATCTGGATGATCATCAAAGTTATATAACAAGTAGTTGGAGAAATCTTTCAGTCCAACCTTACTGCTCATTTCAATTGCACGAGTATATTGTGCCTCTGTTTTTATATTGTCGAAAGCTATTCTTAATGGGCGTATTGCTATTCGGCTTAACTGCTTAACATTCTCTTCAGTAAATAAACGAGCATCTACGCCTTGATTAAAATCGACATAGCGATGACGAGGAGCAGGTTTGAAATGTTTTTCGTATATATCTTTTATTTCGTCATATGCGGCAAGAAGATGTTCTTTTGTAGTTGTAAGAAGCTTATTGATTTTATATCTTTCGAAAACGATTTTATACACCTCAAATGATTCTTCGCCTTTTAATTTTTGGTAGAACTCCATAATTAAAGACTGGGCTTTTCTAATATTTGCCCGTTCATTAATCACAGGAATAGAGCGTAAATGAGCAATGGATAATGCAAGCAAATCCGGTTGAATAAATTTAGCATCTTTACCAAATCCGCAAGCTATAATATCATCGATAATCGTACTGAACTCCGAAGAGGCCAATATGTTATTATCCATTAATAAAAGGTCTTTTTGGTCACCGTATTGTTTTCGGGTTTCTTCGATTCTCTCTCGAAGTGGAATATAGGAGTTATATACAGGCTCTAATTTGGGGACTGCGCAAAATGGGCATTTTCTTATACAGCCACGTGTAGTATATCCATAATACGCATTGTTCATTGGGTATTTGTATTCAATTTCATCGAGAATTGAATAATCCAAAGGTAAATTATCTATGATGAGGTGATTTCCTTTATCCAATTGCCCGGGTTTATTCAAAATCCCCTCAAACGGTTTAATCCCAGTTGCCTCATAAACCTCCTTTGCTTGGATGGTGGCTAATACACCTCCTACCATCATATTTTTGGTGTCCTTAACCAGTTTTTTTGCAAAATTGATGGTGTCGATAGTAATGCTCCAATAGAATGTGAACAACGTTGTTACGAAAACACGGTCCCATTCCGGTTCTTTTTCCCAGCTTTTCTTCCAATAATAATCTTTAAACTGATTGATTTTGTCTGTCAAAAGAATCTCCATATTTGTAGAGCTAATCGGGATTTGAGATAAGAAATCCTTTCGTTTTGTACGAATATACTCTACAAACAAATCTTTGTAAAGATTCCAGTTAACGCTTTCATCTATTTTATAGAACTCATCGATACATTTATTGGCGATGCGCTCTATAACAAACTGTTTTAAATCTCCTTTATAGAAAACGACTTCATGACCTAACATTTTATGATAGGTCGATAATTTCATAAGTCCGATTGGTGGATACTTATTTGAGTAGTTTGGCTCTATAAGTAGTATCTTTAACTTTTTTCGTGGTCTTGCCATTATGCTTCTACAAGTTCTCTTATAGCTTTTCGTTGTAGTTCTCTAATTAATTTATTCTGTGAAACCGGACAGTTCTTTTGATACGACATACATACCTTGCGAATCAATGCTACTTGATCTTTGGTGTAATGACTATTCAATATCTCAAAGCTGTCGATTTCTGGCTTAACCCGCGGAGCCGGGATTGATATAGGCTCAGATGCAGGTACATGCGCTATTTTTTGCGTATTCGTGCTGGTTTGTATATCTTTGATTCGCCGTTTATATGATTCCAATACTTTCTGTGCTACCGGATTGGTTGCATTCTTGGACTTGGCGATACTTTCGAGTTTTTTATTTGCCTCGTTTAATTGTTTTTGAGCATCATCGAAGCCTTCTGACGTGGGTGTTTGTATTGTTTTATAAGCGTCAACGTATCGTTCAACGGCTTTCTTGGTATCATTCGCTAAATGATATAATTTAACCAAGCCATCGAAGAAATCTCGGATTTGGCACTTTAGACATTCGGCTTCTGGAGTAGGAGCCAATCCATCACGGGCACTATTTAGTTTGATTTTTTGATTTGCAATATGGATTTCACCATAAAAGTATTTATTACCGCGGGTTTCATTGCGAGGGAAATATGTTGTTAACATATCAGCCTCTCCGACTTGAATATTATGTTTTCGGAGCCGAAACTGACTGTTCGTGTCTGATACGGGAATTGCTTTGGTAAAATCGGTCAAGGCATACCAGCCCCATGCTAACAATCCGTATGTATCATCTTTCAACGAAAAATATTCTAATCCGTTGATTATATCATTTGTTCCAACGACACGTAACCCGTATCGTTTTTCTATTGCCGTGCCGTTAATTGAGATTGGAAAATGTCCAACATTCTTTTGTAGATCTTCATACTCCCCTGACACACTGGTCATAATCAATTGATTTCTAAATTGAGCTGAATAATCGACAGGGGCAACTTCCCTTAAATAGTCTGCAATAATGTCTTTGCTCAACAACGATGGATATTGTAAATCAATATCGTATAAAGTAACTATGAAATAATGGTCATCTTTATTTTCATCGTATAAATTGCGAGATGACGCAGAATCGATTACATCCGTGGCATCGCGTTTATCATTTTCGTCATTAAGAATCGCCTTGATTTTATCAATATCGAAAACAATTTCCGAAGCAAGCTCTTCTCCTTTGTAGGTTGTTTTAAATGATAATTTTTTACAGAAATAGCCGCCAACTAATCGACCTATGCCGAACTGACCTGCGGATGATTCTCCATCCTTATCGGAATCTGCGATATCCAGCAAAACGGATTCGACTCGTTCTACGGGTATGCCAATGCCATTATCCCTAATTTCTATAAACCTCTTGGCAGAATCAATAGTAATAGAAATTCTACCATCGGTTATAGCTCCTAAAATACCGTGATTGACGGCATCATTGATAGCATCTCGTGCATTTTGAACATATTCACGATAAATCAACTTCTCATCCCCATACATTTGGAACATGAGCATGTTTATCAATCCTTTACCAATGCGGGATTTATGTGTTTTCAGCTCTGCCATAGTTTATACTTTATCCGTTGGGGAATTGTTTGTATGTTGGCCTTGGGAATTTAATATTTACAATCGATCGTAATGCTGGATTGGAAATAATATATTCCCCGGGAGATAATCTCGTCATCATATTTTGATAGACTTTAGGTACGTATTTGTAATCGGCTTTTGATATTTCGATAGCATTAGTCCGACCATAAGCATGAGTAGAGCAATTACCCTTAACTCGATCGTGTATAGCACTTCTGAATTGCTCCACCGAAAATAGGATAATGCCTAATGATCGGCCTCGCTCTGTGATTTCCAACAATTGACGTAGAATTGGGGAGTTTTTCGGAATATCGTTCGAGGCATATTTATTCAATTCATCGACAAACAAAATTACCTTATCAGGAATATTATCACGGTCGGCACCCAATTTCATTTCATATATTGCGCGGGCTACACTACCGAAAACGAAACTTTGAGAGTTCTCGTCCAATCGGGCAATATCGATTACCATAACCTGATTGGCTGTCAGATTGTGTTGAATCTCGCTTGTGAGGTCTACTTCTCCTACGTTATCATGTATGACTTTTGAGAAAATATCATTCTTGATCGCTTTACTAACGCATCTCTTAAATTTTCTCCAGCTGGTTACTTGAATTTCGTTCTTTACACCTCCATTAGCTGCAGTTTTTGTATATTCATCCAGCTTATCCTGAAAATCTTTCCAATTGTTTACACCGGCAAAACACCCTTCTCCATTTATGACATAATTGACGCAACTTTCCAAAGTACCAGTGCTATCATCTTCATTGGCCAACAATAAATCCAATTTATCTTGAGATTTGTCATAGGTGAATTTATATGTAAAAGCTTTGTGATTTTTCTTTTGTCGTTCAACGTCTTGAGGATGGGCGTATGATTGAGCATGTTGCATCATTTCATCCTTTGTGTAAGGATAGTAATAGCGAACATTTTTAAAGGGTTCAATTGATAGCCCTAAATCCGCATATATCTTTTTATCTTTCTCTGGCAGGTCTATATTTGCTTCATCAATGGCCATAAGATCTCGTCCTTTGACATTGAAAAACACAAAAGCTACACTATTTCCGTCTATATCTTTGAATTTATGCTGAATTGCATTAAGGAGGAACATCGAATAAGATGTTTTTGCCGCTAATCCTGAAATACCAGATATATTCAAATGCGCCCCGTCTGGCCCAATTAAAAAGTGAGAATTAAGCTCTACTTTAACTTTTTGGGCCGCACTGCCTTGATACATTTCCAAATAACCGCACACCAAAGGATTTTTTACATCATTTAGCCCTAAAGCCGTTCGAATATCCTCTTCGTCACAAAGCGATACTTGTTTGCCATCCAGCACTGGGGTATAAATATTATCAGTATTGCAAACGACCTTTGCTTTTACGTAATTCATTCCAAGCCGATTCATTTGCCCAATAGAATCAGCGGTATCACCAAAATTACTTGATATAAAATTAGTAAAATGGCTCGCAGCGTCCGTTACATGCGTAATTTCTTCGATAACTCCATATGTAATAGACTTATTGTTATTAGAGGATACATGTTCAACTTTAACTATGTCGAACGGGCTCAAAATTTGTCCTTCATCCGTCCAAAAATAGAAATTATCAATTGTAGATGGCATCTTTTCAGTTGCTGATACCTTTCCAATAACCTGCAACATATTTAGAATAAATTTAATATTATATTCGAATCCACATATTTCGATTTGCAAAACGATTCTGTCAAGAAAATTGGATATAGATGATTTGCCCAGCGCGTATCAACGCCATAGCAAACAGGATAGGCTTCTCGAATTAAGTTTGCACTTATCATATCCACCTTGTCTGTTTCCAATTTATCGTTTTCATCCATCAAGACCATTTCGCACTTTACGATGTCAGAAAAATGTGTTTCTCGAAAATCGTGATTGCGTAATCGCACATACCACACAGCAAAATATGATTTTCCACCTTTGTGGTCTGATTCATAACGATAAACCTTAGTTCGTTCGTAAGGTTCTAAATTTGCAATAGTTTTCGATAACCGATTCCCTTCAAAATCCGGTAACAATTCAGGGTCAAAGAGTTTTGAAACGCCGACTACATGCTGATAGTTACTTCTTAAGTTATCCCATTGAGTTCTATTTAAATTTGAGAAACTCGGATTATATTCCAAAGAACCATCTTTAATCAACCATGATTCATTATGTAATTTTCCTGCTTTACATAATCTCTCAACCATCAATTGCTCCTCATCGGTCATTTCGTTCTGAATACATGCAATGCCCCGATGTTTATAATTATCCCTACCTTGTTCTTGTGGATTAATATTAGTTCTGTACAAAAGCAATTTATCGATACCTAATTGCAAATCTTTTAATTTAGATAATTTGTCAATTACTTTAGAATTAATAGTTTCACAAAATGACCGGCAAAAATTTTCACCGCCATCGTCATCATCATAATCATCGGGCATTGCCATAACGATTTTGCTATTCAGTTGCCAGCATTTAAAGGTATCGCGATCCTTTCGCTCGCAACACCCGACGATAATTTGTCCAGCAATGATTGGAAAAATCTTTTTACCAATACCGATATCATCTATTTTGAAAGTATGTCGTGATCCATCCAAAAAATATCGAAAAATGGGTGGAGGAACTTTGGATGACTTGAACAAATATGCGACAGATACTGTTTTTACACGAGAATGATCTGTTTCCGCGAATGTGCTTTTAGTAGCATTTGCGATTGTTTTATCATCATAATTATAGGCAATAGTGTCATTATCTACCGAATCAAGGCATATCTTTTTTGTCTTGAAGCATTGATATTTGCCTTTCCCTGCCTGTTCTATATAGTCGAGAATCATTCCCATATTTTAATTCCCTGTCAGATTATAGCTGCATTATCTATTTTAAAATTTAATACTCATACAAAATTAAACAATTTATGTCAATTATCAGGCTTTCTAATAGTAAAATACATTTTTAATCTGCCTTAATTCTTTTGAGTTGTTGTTCGAAATGTTTTGCTGCTTGCTCATTCAGCCGTACTTGTTCATCATGCATGGCTTTCTGTTTTACTACTTTTTCAAAAGCTTCTACATCTTTCTTCATCTCTCGGATTTTCGCAGCGTCGCGGTGTAGCTCGAATAGCTCTTCCAGTTCGGCAATGCGGTCGGGTGTCGCTTCGCCTTTCATTTTGATATAGCGGTATTTTAGGTCGTTGTCGATGCGGTCATAGTTCGGTTTTGCAGTCCAGTACAGCATCGTACACAACAGTACGATTGCCGACATCATGCCTGTCATTACCCAGAATACACCTTTCGATTCGATGGCGAGCGATATTCTGTGTTGCACGATTTTCGGCGGCAGTTCAGTAGGGATTTCGATTGCGTCGACAGATGCTTGTAGGGCATCTATTCCAGCTTGGGTTTTTATATTGCTTTGCTCGATGCTTTCCAATCGTCCGGCAAGCTGGGTTATTATTGTCCGATGCCGCTCTTGTTCGGAGTGAACGATTTGCTCTATTCGTTGCGGCAAATCCGTATCGGTCAATTGATTATGCTTTGCCGATAGTTCGGTTTTGATCGTCTTTACCATCGTTTCCTTGAAGTCTTCGTACATTTCGTAAGACATCATATCGTTTTCTTTCATTGTTGCTTGTTTTAGGGTTATAATTTCATTTTGGTTTTGCGTTTGTACAGGCGGCGTTTCTGTTCCATCGCAGCAATCGCCATTGCTTCGGCAACAGTGTTGAGCAATGCTGTAATGCGGGCGATATGTTCTTCGGGGCTTTCGCCGGGCTTGCGTTGCAGCTGGGCCGCAGACAATCCGACAGGCGAATCATTGGGCGGTAACGGCAATGTTCCGATATTATCACCGAAGTTTATCAAACCAGCATCCGCGTGGCCCTTATTCCCGCTTCCGCTTATGTTGCCGAATAGATCGGTGTATGCCGACCGATAATTGCCTATGGCCGCATGGAATCCCTTTGCAAGCGTCGCCCGATATCGGGTTTGTTGCTGTGCTTGCGTAAAGTGTCGGTTCAGTTTCGAGTAGCTGAATTGGCGGTCTATCTTCGAGCCTGAAAACTCGAAACCGTTCTTGCAGAACAGAACTCCTTGCTTTTGATTGGTTGAACCGCAATACTTGTAGCGCATAGCAATACCTCGCTCTTTCAGCCGAAGCTCCAAATCATTCCAACTGCCGCAATTAGGCAAATTCGTTTTGACTGCGTCGTATATTTCGTATTTGGTCTTGTCGGGTTCTCGCAGGCGTTCCCGTCGTACCGATTCTTTGCCCGGTGCAAGATGCAATCCGTATTTCTCGGTTAATGCACGACAGACTTTTGCATTGCGGATTTTAATGTTTTTGTCCGAAATGGTCTGTCCGTTGTTTCCTACCCGATTATAGACCAAATGGCAGTGCGGATGCGGTTGGTCGAGATGGCGCACCAGCAGATACTGCGTGTCGGTAATTCCCATGCGTTGCATATACTCTTTGGCAATCTGTGTCATCAACGCATCGGTCATGCGCGGCGCGTCTTTCGGAGAAAACGAAAGGGAGATATGTCCGACGGCATTTTTCAACCGAGGATTCAGTAATGTTTGGTCTTTGAAATCCTGTACCATCTCCCGAACATCGGGCGGAGTAACGCCCTCGGCTGATAATATCAGCGATTGTTCCTTTATTACATATCCGACTGTCCCAGCGAATGACGACCCAGCAATGATTTTACCGATCATCGCGAAGATTCCTTAACAAGCCCTCAATACTTGCCACAATAGCCGCATGACGGGACACTATCCCCGTCAATCCTTTTGCATGGGCAAGGCGGGTAAGTTGGTTCAGGTTGCGGGCCATGCCTTTGAGCTGGGACATGAAGTCGAGATGTTCGCGGCGCAGACACTCACGCACATGACCAGCGGCTATCAGCTGGCGGAGGACTTCGGCTGTTCCATGACCGGAGGTGCGGACAAGCGATTTCAGTTTGAAGTAATGTTCTGCATCGAGCCGTAACGATAGCAGGTATTTCTTGCGGCGGCCCTCGCTTATGGCAGGTCGTCCGCCTTTGTGAATCGATATTTGTTTCATGGGTTGATTTCGTGTTAATAGACCATCGGGATGCAGCCACTGAGGTTCGGCGGCACGTTTTTGTACTACAAAAACACAAACTTGCCTTACTATATTTTCATACTTCGCTTGCGTTTGGGAGCAATATGCGGTCGAGACTGTTGCCGATGCTGTTTCGCCTGCCAATATTCGTTCAAATCCTTATGCCCCCGATAAAGGTTCGACCGGTCGATAACGGAGCTGTTCGGGCATAGCCGTTTCAAATCGGCCGTCGCTTTTCGTCCTGCTTCATCGTTATCGAAAAACGCATGAATCGTTGCATGCCGTTCGAGAAACGGAATCGCTTTCGGAAGATGGACGACCGAGTTCAGCACCGCAACGTCGATGTGCGGCCATTCGTCCGGTTTCATCGAAAGGTAGGAGAGGACATCCATAAATCCCTCGAATGCGACGACGGTATCGGAACGGTTGTCGATTGTCGTAATGTGTTTGGGGGATACACAGCCTTTGAAGCGTTCGGAGCGCAGTTCCCAGCCTCCAGCATCGTTGCGGAATCCGACAGCGAAATAGTTGCGTCCGCCAAGGGCGTAATGTACTTCCCGACAGCAGGCCGATGCGATTATCGGATCGATTCCCCGCGAGGAAAGATAGCCGACCAGCGCCGGATGACGGAGCAGGATATCGGAAAGCAAGCGGAGCGCGGGAACGGTCGGCGGAACCGACAACGGCACGGGAACGACCATCGATGTTCTCTCACCGCTGCCGAGCAATCGAAGGGCTTGCGCGAAATCACACCGTTCCAATCGCATCACAAGGTCAATGATCGAACCGCCCGCACCCAGACCGAAGTCATACCATAAGTTCTGCACGTAGTCCACCTTGAAACTCGGCGTATGCTCCTTGCGCAACGGTGAAAGATAAAGGCCGTATCGCGGATTGTCTTTGGTCGGGCGCAAACCCCGTTCGGCAAGGTAGGTCCGAATGGGAAGGCGTTTGATAGCTTGAATCGTTTTCATAACAATCTATGTTCAGTGAAGAAAAGAATATTTATTCTTTCATTGAATTATTTAATGGGAACGATTCGATTCAAGGCTGCTTCGACATCGCTGTCGCGAAACAGGACACGCCCGCCGATTTTGTGGGCGCAGATTTTACCGCGATTTACCCAGTCGGTGAGCGTCACGAGCGAGATGCGCAGACGACGGGCTGTTTCATGCCGCGTGAGATACTTCGTGTCGGTTTTCGGTTGTATGGGACGCAGCTGTTGCAGTTCGTCGCGCAGGGACTCCCGAATCATCTCCGAGAGTTGGTCGGCAGTCATGCCATTCAGATAGATTTCCTTTGCCATAGTTCTTGCGATTTAACGCTGCAAAGGAATAGGTTTATCGGAATTAACTAAAATAAGTAATTGTGTTACAGGGCAGAGACACTTCGAAGACACACGATGTCAAGTTAGGACAATCCACGGATAATTATCCCGTTTTTTTGAGGCGGATTTCCATAAATTGCGAAGATTTGCACGATAAAATCCCTGTGTGTAAAGTGATTAAAAAATCATAAAAAAACAAGGAGCAACGATTCGTACTCCCTGTAAAACGGATTGGAGGTTTCCTAAGCGTTATTCGTTTTGTCCTCTGGTAAGATATCTTTGCAGCGCTTCGCGAACAGCCGATGAAGAGTAATATTCATCCCGGGACATCCGTTCGTCGCGACAGTCCTCGAACCACTTGCTGCTCAACCAACGGTAGAGCGTCGGGCGGGTGATACCCAATGCGGCGGCTAACTCCTTTTTGTTCATCAGCCGCCCGCCGTCGAATGCCGGCAACTCGTTTTTGTCCTCGCGGATATATAGCCAGCGGTCAAGATGACGAATCACCTTATCCACGTTTTTCAGTTCTTGTTCATGGCTCTCGTATGCCCACACGCGCAGACTTACCGGGTCGAAGTCTGCAAACTCCGGCCGGGTGCGCAATTCCTCAACCAGCGTGTCGAAGCACGCCAGTTCGGAAGCCTTGATTTCTATTTTGCGACGACGGGGCATTGTTTATATTTTTAGGGGGAGGTATTTTCTTCTTACCCAAACATTTTTACACGCTTTTAATCACCTAACACACAGCATATAAACAAAACATCAAAAGAAATAAGCATGTAAAAAAGCGTGTAAAAGCGTGTAAAAACTAAACATTAAACCAATCTGAATTCGGGCCTTGCGATTCATTTCTTATCTTGCCCTGCCTCTTTAATTTTGCCAAAAGATTTGTAATCTTATCTTTTTTCTGTCTGTCAGTAAGCAGGTCGGAAAGGAGATTCCATAGTAGTTTGTCTATTTCTTTGCGCGACAATGATTTGTGATCGTGCAATGCCGTCATCAAGAACTCTTCGCAACTCTTATTTCCAAGTCCTTTATGCTCCGAATACTCAATCTTTTGTCCTACTTTTTGGGCGATATGTTTCGCAATATATACTTTGGGCTTGCGTCCTTCGATCAGACGTTTGCTCCTCAACCGGGCAATCTCTTCGTCGGATAACGGTTTCCCCAGCTGCACGCGGTTCAGCAGCTCGATGTCGAGCAGGTTCAAATCGCTATTTCCTGCCAAAATATTGGCGTAGTTCATATCGAGGATTTTGCCCGTTATGGTAACTTCGACACGATTGCCGGCCAAATTGTAATCGGGTAGAGGGAACAGCCGCAGTCTTTGGTAGTTGTACATCTTGCGAATACCGCTGCCGATCGTATCGACCATTTTCAAACCAACCATGGCCGTTACCAAAAATTGATTTCTGTATCGCTCCTCGGGAGCATCGCTGATAAGCACCCGTTCGATGTTGCCCGGAATAAACGACCCTTTATTTGAAAATACCAACTTGTCGTCGTATTCCACTACGTTGATCTGACCGCCGAGCGTATAATCCTGATGGGCGATGGCGTTGTTCAATGCCTCGCGGATGACATACGGTTCATAGGTATCGATCTCTTCGGGGAAGAGCGTCTTGTGCTCCGGATTGATGTAGCGGTATTTCAGATTGCGAATCTTGTCGTATATTCTATCAACAGCCAGAATGAACGGGCAGGAGGCAATCATGTAATCGCGCTCGATATTGTCCTGTCCGCGCAGAATCCATTTGATTTTGGCGACCGCGGGAGAGATCAGATACTCGCTTTCCTCTTTGCCGAGCAACACCACGGCCGTTTTGGTAATCTTTCCCCGAATCGTGATTTTCGCTTTGTTCAGAAAGGTCATGTCGTCCCACGATGCAATCTCATCGGCTTTGTCCTTATGGGCGTTCGTGTATAGCTCCCTTGCCTTGGCAATAGCCGCCGAATCCATGTCTTCCAATGAAGCGTCTTCGATTATTTCCGCACTCCAATCTTTCAATTTGGCTTGATTTCTTATTCTCTCGATTTTGTCCATACTCAACGCCTGCAAGGATTCTCCGTCACGACCGTAATAATGGCCTTGATAGTCTATGGGAATGCCCTGCGGAGCGGGCGGTATTTCGAACATCACAACTCTTTTGCCGTTCTTGTACCGCAATTCATGTATCTCGACGAACGTATGCCGACCCGTAGTCTGATCGGCGATCTTTTTCTTCATCGCATCGAGAGCCGGACGGGTATTCTTGTATTGGCTGCCGACAACCTCGTGCGTATGATTCTCCACGCCGAAAACCAGCCATGCGCGCGACATGCCTTTCAGATTGGCTTCGTTGCTCAATGCCGAGAAGTATTGTCCCAGCTCCTGATCTCCGAACCCATTTGACGCTTTCTTAAACTCCACCACCTCCGTTTCCGCAGGTAGATTCAGTAATGAATCGAGTATGTTTGTCAGTTCCTCAACCGTCATATATTTCTAATTTTCTGTAAAGTTACAATTTATTCGCGAATAATCGGAGTGGCAATCGTCCGTATCGAAATTTGTTTGACATTTTGTTACCGCGGTAAATTTTACGGCGGTAACATTTCGAATTACCTGCCGCTGAAATACGGATGATTCATCAATTCCATTGCGGTCTGCTCTTCCGTAATCTTGATGTATTTCATAAACTCCTTTTCGGTCTTGTGGCCCGTGATTTTCATGATGGCGATGGTCGGGATGCCCGCCAGATACATGTTCGTCGCACCGCTGCGGCGTGCCGTGTGGGTCTTTACCAAGTCGCATTTATCAACCAGATGCGTCTTCTTTTCCCCATTCTCGACGTATGACACTTCGATTTTCTCCGTAATACCCGCCTCACGTGCGACCTCCTTGATGAATTTATTCACTTTCTGTTCGTAGGCTTTCGGCAACCGGTTTTCGTACTTGTCCAATATCGCCTGCAATTCGGGCCGAATGGGGATGACGACGTGATTGCCTGTCTTCTGCTGTTTGAGGTCAATGACCCGCTGCCCACTTTCCAACGTGCGGATATTGCCCTCGTTGATGGTCGAGTAGTCGCTGAATCGCTGTGCCGTATAGCAACCGACCAAGAATATATCGCGGGCAATATCTTTGTGTTTGTTGTTCGATAAGTCGAGGTCGGCAATAGCACGGATTTCCGATTCGGTAAGATAGATATTCTCGACATCGGCGGTCAGTACGCGGAATTTGCGGCTCTCAATCAAGCCGATGTCGTGCAACCCCTCTTCACGCGCAGCCCGCATGATGATTTTCAACTCCTTGACATGGCGGCCAATGGTATTGATCGAGTAATCCTTCGTTGTAAACCATGCCACGAAATCGTCGTAGAATTTCAGGTCGATATCGCCGAAGTCGAACCGCTTGCGTTTCGCTTTGCAAAACTCATCGAACTGAATGATAAATCCTTTGTAGTTCTTGATTGTCGATGCTCCGTAGCGCAGCTTGTGGATATTGAGTCTTGTGCCGGCCTCCATTTCGCGCGTATAACGGGCCATGTAGTCGGTCAGCGATTCTCGACTGCGTATGTCGTGACCCCCGGATGCGCTGCGCGGGTGGTGGAAGCTGTAAACAATCTTTTCCAACTTCGTTTTCGTCATCGCATGTTCGGGATCTTTCGCCATTTCGCCGAGAATGAAACTGCGCAGCTCCGACAGGTTCTTCGTCAGTTCGCGCCCCTGCTGCTCGGTGAAATCATCCGTAAAGGTATAGCGGCTTTTAATGGACTGTCGCTTACTGTCCCACGCATCGGTTAAAATCAAATACTGACTGTCGACGTAGAATTGGTTTCCACGCCCGACCGTAAACAATATTTGAACCTTGACCAGCTTGTTTTTCTGTGTCGAGCGAATGCGATAACAAAAGGTTGCCATAATCGTCGATATTATCCGTTGCAAATGTAGTTATTTTTGTAATACATTTGTCATACATCGACGAATTTTTCTAAAACTCCCAGACCTCGCAATTAACAAAATATCCACATAATATACTGAACTACAAATTAAATAAGATAAAAGTAAATTAACATTGATTAATTTTTATGGCGTCCGCTTCAGACCTCAAAGAAGTGGCTTGTAGATGTCTACAAGCCATTTTTCATTAATATTTATCCATAAAAATATTCATAAATCAAGTATCCTTGCATTTTGTTCTTAAATGTAGGATATAAATGGAGCCTTGAGATGCTTCAAGAAGGCGTTGCAAATATGATCGAAATAAAAAAACCTCAGGGCATAATGCTCTGAGGTTTTCTTGTCTTATATTTTCTTAGATATTCTTATATGTCCTTTATTTTTAACGTGGCAATTCGATAACTTCAAAGTTGAAGGCATCATTAAATCAAAATAATGGCTTCGCCTATTCTTCAAACTTCAACTTCGGAAGCGCATTTACAATTTTCATCGTTTCGATCGGATCATTCTTGATTTGACTATCTCTGTGGATTGTTACGGCGTAACGCTCCATAATCCACTTGATTGCCGATTTGCCATTTACGACGTAATATTCTCGATCAGAATCTGCGAATTGTAATGAATCTTTGTCTTGTCGGGCGTTTTGCTGTCGAGATTATTCTAATTCTGAGAGTAAGTTTCGAAGAGCATCTATGCTGTCAATTCTACGAGGTTTGCCATCTACCTCTAAATAACCAAATATGCGAGACTGTTTTTCACGGATGAATAAGTCGGCGACCTCTAGGTTCAAAATATCGGCGACTTCTTGCAGTCGATTAAGTGTTGGATTTCCGTTGAGAGAAGACGATAAGTTTACAGGCGAAATGCCGATCTTCTCTGCAATTTCACCCATCGTAATCTTTTTCTGCTTGCAAATTTCTTTGATTCGAAGTGCCATTTCTCGCAATTTTACTCACAAATATAGGAAAAAATACTTTACTATGAAAATAAACACAATTATTAATAATAAAGCATTAAAAATATTTTGTTATTTAATATTATATACCTATATTTTTTTAGTGTAAAATAATGATAAACCATTAAGAATATGAAGGCTCAGGTTGGCAATTTCTATTATGGAAGACATCACAACATTTATGGCGTGTGGCAATATGAGGTCGTTAATGAAGCAGGTTCGTCAGCTCGCTTTGTCAAGGATTTTATTTTCCGTGAAGATGCTCGTGCTTTCGTGTGGCGGATGAATGATTGGGGAACCCCTACGAAATAATTACAACAACTAAAAAAATATCACTATGAATGCTTTGATTATTACAGACACAACAGCTGTTCGCATGAATGTTATTGCTTCCCGCACGCAAAATCTTTTAGTTGCAGGGGCTAAAGCAATGCTGATTGATATGCTCAAGGAAAAACTTCGCAAAGGTGTTGCTCATTTCATTTACATCAAGAAAAATGGTGAAATTCGTGAAGCATGGGGACCTGAGTAGAGCTTTGGCTGAGAAGCATATCAATGGTTGTGGATGCAGTCGGGATATGTTTAGTACGACGGCTTATTTTGATATTGAAAAGGGTGCGTGGCGCAGTTTGCGGTGGGGGGGCAATCGTAAAAGTATTTTAGTATGGCAAAGTATATTTTATCTCTTTTAAGAACGCAGTTGATGGTGGTGTTCTCGTAGGGTCTGCACAACCTCACAGAACTCCCCGATGATAAGGGCTTGGCGTTATTGGTTAATGGCTACAAACATCGGGGATGAGTGTTTGTCAAATATAATGACGGAGCAGATCTGTTTGACATTGAATTGCACAAGACGGATATGCAGTTTGTTAAATAATTTGCAATGTCTACTTTGACTAACTCGTTAATGTGATCGATTGGGCGGTAGAGAAAACGGCGGATTATGATGAACGGGTTAAGGAACAATATAATATTCAGAAGTGATGAAAGTTGTTTTGCTTTGCCGTGTTTCAACGAACACTCAAGATTACGACAGACAGGTCAAAGAGCCGACTACCTATTGCCAACAAATGAATTGGTTTGTCGAGAAAATCTTTGCCAATAAGATCAGTGGAGCCAAGAAAAATGAGGAGCGTTCTGAAATTATGGAGATGATTGACTATGTGCAGACGCACGAGATCGACCGTGTGTGCGCTTGAAATCTCAAGGCTTGGCAGAAACACGCTTGAGGCACTGAAGGTCATTCAATTATTGGATGAAAATGGGATATGCTTATATGTGAGGAATTACAATCTTGAAACGATTATTGACGGGAAAATAAATCCTGTTGCATCGTTAATCTGTACAATTCTGCTTGAAATTGCACAGATGGAACGCCATACAATAGCAGAACGCATGGCAAGTGGACGGAAGCAGTATATTGCCAAATGTCGTGCTGAGGGGGTTAAAATGGGACGGTCTGCAACCTATAAAAAACCTGATGATAAGATGAAAATACAATATCCCAAAGAAATTATCCCTCCTGCGGAAAGGGCTATCTTTACGTCAAATTCAAGCAATCACAGGTACGTCAATAATGACGATCCGAAAATTATATAGTTATATAATGCTTTAAATTATTTTTCTAATACTTTGCTAAACATTCCTGTATCCATCTGATCGTATCATCTTTACAAGAAATCTTTCTTGCAAAAACATCATTCGATCAGCGAGTTCCTGAAGATTAATATTAGGAATACGGCTCAGCATAACTTTCGCATAGTCCAATATTCCTATAATCGAGCAATAAGTCCCTAATGTTCGTCCGAAACGAGCTGCTGTTTGGTATGAAGTGGTTTGGTCAAAATTAGCAGATCGCCCATAGATAAACATGGAGAAGCTAAGTCCTGCGGCATTGAATTTTTTTATTGCATGTTCAACATCCTCTTGCGTGAAATTTTTGTCTTTAACCTCAATGGATGATATGATTTTGCCTTCGTTGAAAATGTCTATATCTCCAATTTCATTTGACGATGCTCCACTTTCATTGACTTTGTGAGGAGTAACCATACAATTTATCCCCATTCTCTCAAAATAAGCATTTTCTAATGACGCTACAATTAAGGGGCATATCTCTCCCTCTTGAGATTTTGTAGTTAGATCATATATAAATAAATCAAGAACGCATTGCGTCGTTACATTTTCAATTGGTTTGACTTGATATAATTTTTCCTGACGCCCCCCTCTTTCTTCAACATTTGCCATTGCAGATGCTAAATACATCTTTGCTCTGTCTGCGGTGGTGTCAGTATTTAAGTCTGATAAGATTTCAATGAGGGTATCAAGGGTATCTTTATCTTTTCCTCGTCTTACTGCATTAGTTGGACTTAATGATACAAATCGAGCAGGTTTGTTTAGAAACGGTTCATTAGAACCCCCTAAGGCATTGGACAGATACTCTCGTTCGAATGGGACAAGTACTTTGTGACAAAGGCTTCGTGCATCAAATGCTTTGTCATAATTATTTTCTGTATCTGCTTGTAAATAAAGTGGATTCACTGATGGGTTGGTCGCTTTTGCTAATAAAGCATTAACAAGAATATAACGATATGTTAGATGACTTCCCAAAATTATCCTTTTAATTTTTGCGCTAATGGCATCATCAACTTCTTTTCGTTTAGCATATGCTTCATTTAAGACCTTTAGAGCTGCGCCTCTATTAACTGATTGTGCCATATTATATATTTTTAGATAGTTTGGGCTGCTGTTGTTGGAGAAATTTGAATTGTGTTATTTAGCACATCTGCCACCATCTGACAAACAGCGTAGCCTAAATTGCAAGGAACTGCATTGCCAATTTGTGTGTATTTTGAACATTGTGAACCTTGAAATTGATAACCTTTGGGGAATGTTTGTATGGCGGCAGCTTCTTCAACAGTTAGTCGTCGTAGAAATTGTGGGGCTAATTCAAACTTCGCTTTTGTTAAATCAGTCATGATCGATTCATGGTATTTTACGATCCAAGGTTGTTCTTTATCATATAGCTCTCGCTCATCAACTATCGGTGTTTTATTCCCACCCATAGATGCAGGGAGAGTTGCACTATATCCATCTATTTTTATCGGTCGCCCCAATCCATTGAAAAGCATTCCTGCGTAATGGTGATTTCCTTAAAACGGGTGTTGCTGCAAGTGTAATTTTAGCGTTGCAAGTACTGATATTATTTCCAAAACCGGCCTTGTCAAGAAAAGATAAGGCATCCCGAACTGTTTTTGCTTTTTTCATATACGGCTGCATCATTTCATGCAAATTTGGCGTTGTATTAATGTCGCCTTTAAAGCCAACAATAAAAACCCGTTCTCGTGTTTGAGGGACATCAAAATCCGTTGCATTAAGGACAATATAAGAAGTAGAATACCCTAATTTCCGAAAACCATCTAATAACTGATTCCTAATACCTTCCCACTTAGATAGTGCTCCTAAAGCTTTTACATTTTCCATAATAAAAGCGCGAGGATTTACGATAGAAATAACTTTCTGATAAGCCCAGATCATTTGGCTTCTTGGATCTTCGGGGTTCATTTTGCCTGCAACTGAAAAACCCTGACATGGAGGACCTCCTATAACTAAATCAACACCTTGGATTTCAGATAACTCTTCTAAATGTTCATTTAAGTCTCCATGCACTATATGATCGCCAATATTTTGTTTATATGTAGCGCATGCATCTTTCATGATGTCATTTGCCCATATAAATCTTAGCACCTGCTTTAATTGCTCCTATATCTAATCCGCCTGCTCCTGAAAATAACGAAACTGTCTTCATCTTGTCTTAATCATTCTTGTTATGGCAAAGATACTTATTTCTTTTGAGATTTTTGAATTGAAGGCATCTTGTCTTGTGCCAAATACCTTGTTTAAAGAAAGACATTTTCTATCTTTGTCTTGCTGAGTAATCAGCAAACATATTAGATGAAAGTGTTTTCGCACTTATCCTAAGTAGGAAATGTGGTAATTCCAAGACTGAAGGATAAACGAACAGCACTCATTCTTTATATAGATTCGTGGTCGGCATATCATGGCCGATATCTCATATCTATCTCGGTGCGGGGTATGCGTCGTTTATTTCAGTCAAGGTTATGCCACAACCTCCTACTTGATAAACGAAATCAGCTCCACATTTTACTTTATTATAATCCTTCTGCTGGGGTGGGAAGACCTTAAACTACAAAAAAGTTTATGAAAAACTTTTCTTTGCCCTTATGGGCGTGGCATTCATCGCAGGTAATGTAATGGCACAGGATTATGCAAAAAACATTTATGGTGTTCGTGCGGGTGTCAACCTGAACTTTTTGACAGGCGACTTTCATGCATTGACACAAGGAACAACAAGTTTCCACGTCGGAGGAACGTATCAACGCCTGCTTCTTGCCAATCAACCGCTGTACCTTGAGACGGGATTATTTTTCACACAGCGTGGTTTTGAAGTTTCCAAAAGCAATGGAGCAATCAGAGTTAATGAATCACAGCTTAAGATTCCCGTAATGATTAACTATCAGCTGAGAATGGGTAAAAATTTCAAGGTTATTCTTTCCGTTGGTGTCTACTATGGATTTGGTATCGGAGGTAAATTCAAAGGCAAGTATGGTAGTGACTTCGCATAAACTGCTATGGCTTTGAAGGTCTTCTGAAACGGTCTGATTTGGGTGTTTGCGCCGCTGCGGGATTTGCATGGAAGCAATACAGCCTGACTGATTGGGGCTTGACCAATATTGCTAAAGAGAGTGCTCAACAGGTGCTCACAAGAGGGACAAATTTAAGAATCGCGCATTTACCTTTTCGTTAGGGTATAACTTCTAACAGTATGAAAAATTTATTTGCATTACTGTTTGTCGGGGTACTGCTATTTGTTGGGTGCTCAGACGAGGAAGATGAGGGGACATCCCAATTTTCGGGAATGTGGGCATATATTGCCAACATTAGAAATGGGCAAGAGATCTCGACCGATATTATCGAAATATATGAAATTTCGGGGAGCAAGCTCACCTATCAGATGTTTAGCGGCAGCGATAAAAATATCCCGACTTATAGCGATGGCTATTTTATTGGATACAAGGAATCAAATTTTGAGCTGATGGGTCCATTTAATATCTTGATTCAAGATTCGCACTTGTCCATCAGTGGTTTGATGGATGTAGAATTTCAAAATGTTTCTGCTGACAAGATGCTTCTTTGGGAGTGTGCTTCCCCGAATAAAAAATCGTGTGCAGAGGGTAAAGTGGATTAAGTAAAACTAAGATCGAAGACTATGAAAAAATATTTCTATTTATTCGTGGTAGTATTGCTGTTTATGGGTTGCAATACTGAAAAAGAAACACCTGCAACTGAAAAAGAAAATCCGTCTGTGGCAGATGAAGAAACAGTTGTAATTTCTCTTGGATCCAAATTTACTGTGCGAGAGGAACCGTTGAATGATTGGACTCGTGCAGGGGGAAGCAATGACCTGTATGGATTTCAAGTGTGGGCAAATGAAAAGGGGACTGAAGCATTCGGTGATCCTAAATGCTCCGACACAGGCAACAGGGCCACACCTGTATGTTGTGGTGTATTTGATAATTTAGAAGATATAAAAATTGAGTTATCGACAAAACAGACCTATAACATTGAAATGGTTTATGTGCCTAATGGGAAAAATATTGCTTATCGGCATTCGTCGGGAAGTTATGAAGCTCCTGTTAATATGTTCTATTGGACATCGACACCATTAAACAGCGTCCTTTATACAAAAGATTATTTGTATCAACTTGGTCAAAGCGGTATTAATAGTATGGGTAACAATAACAGATATGATGTTAACTTCAAACCTAATGTATGGGCAGATGATACTAAATGTGATTTCTAAAGCGGATAATATTATTTCGATTGATTTGAAAGATATGATTTGGGAATTGACATTACAGGCAAGAAAGATTGAAGGCAAAACTTTATGGCAAGTTGGTGATAAAGCTTAATGCAGGATAACGGTAGACAAGAGATTTTTACATGATTATTGATCTCAGCAAAGAGGTTCAGAGTTAATTATTCCTAAAATCTTAACAAATGGCTCTAATGTTCAGCGTTATCTCAATTTCGATTTTACGGAAAAAACAAGAATGACGATTGGGTCAGATGAAAGACCTTCCGACATAATCAGTACAGAAATTGGTATCAAGCGAAATGTAATGAAGATTATCGAATTTGATGCTACCAATGAGAAAGTCGATAATGGGGTCGATGTAGTCATTAATGATGAAAGCATGAAGGATGAAACAGAAATTCTCTGATTGTACAAAAGTAAAAAGAGTGCTAACAAATGGCACTCTTTTCTATTTTAACATTTTATTATAAGTTAGTACAAAAAATATCTGCCATCGAATACGGTGGCAGATATTAATTTAGCACAGTTGGAGAATTAGTACAGAAACAGAATTATTTTTGTTCTGTTTGCATATTTGCAACCATGTTCTCTAACACAGATTGTGCGTCAAGCATCGGTAGGGGATATTTCGCTAAAGGAGTCCCTGCTGTTTTAGCAACGATAATGCCTCGCATGGTTCCGATTGCAACACTAACAAAATGAGGCATTAGTCCCTTTATTTCTATTTTATTGTTTTCAATCTTTACAACATCGTCTATATGGCTGACATTGAATGTGAAAGCATAACGGCTTTCTAATAGAGGTGTGTTGTCTACGGCATATTGTACTCCAAAGATAAGAGTAATGGTGCTATTTTCTTTGTTTGCAGAAACAACATGTGCAAACCCGATATTCGGACCATCAGGTTGTGATTTTGCCAATAACGCCTCATCCAAGTTTAACATAAACTTGACCTCAGAGACTGATATTAAACGAACTTGTATTTGATTTTCTTGCTTCATATTCTTAGTTTATCATATTGTTTGCCATATCCCAAGAATGGTTACTCCATGTAATAGGGATATAATCTGATTTATCTTGTATGGCAATTGGTTTTGATTTCTTCGAGACAATAAATGAATCGATTACATTAATGAAGATATATTCATTATTAGGGATGCGCTTGCCTGCAACCTCAATAATAGGCTCATTTAAGACATCTGTGATTTTGGCAATTGTTCTCAAGGTGAAATTGTGAGTTCCTTTCAGCCATTTTGACACTTCAGATTCTTTTTTGCCTATCATTGCTGCAAAATCTTTTTGCGATATTTTCCTGTTGGATAATATCGTATCTATTTTAGTAGCAATATCGAAAGACAGGTCTATCTCTATTGTAATATCGTTTGGAACATTTGCCAAACATTCATTAAACAATTTATCTGCCTTCATAGTTATGTGTTTTTAGTATTAAATTTCGATAGTAAGATTTTCTTGTAGTATAACGGTCTTACCTGTAATCTTTATTTTCCCCTGCCGTGTGAATTTTCTTATGACTCGATCTAATTCTGCCAAATTAGTCACGTAGGAGTTTAACTCTGCATTGTCATTGTAACTATTGCCATATTTTATACCTCCATTTCCAAGTATTAAGACCTCGTCAGATATGCGCAGGCAATATAATCGTAGGGTTCCACATCCTTTTCTTCGCCCCACTATGTCCAAAGGAACAGCGACAACTCCGTCTTTGATTTTACCCTCCCTCGTTCGAAAAAGTCGCTCTAATGCTCCGTTAGCAATAATTTTCTTTAGTATTGCCACTATACGATTGAAGTCTTCTTTAAGTATGGGGTTGGAAATATCCTTATATTTGGATATGAAATCAAGAAATTCAGTTGTCGTTTTGTCTGAGAATTGAAGCGAATAAACTCCGACAGCATCTGAAATTGTTATATGTTTAATCGTGATAGATCGTTTCACCTTTAAGTCTATTTGGTGGTGCAAAGATAATACCTTTTTAAGGATTTGGTTCTACATTTTGAGGAGAAATTAATTTATAAGTGAATTTTTGTGATAAAAATCTATTTTCCGTTACATTTTTGAACGTCGGGATCAACTTTAGGAATATTTTTCTAATAACCCTTCATGGAGTTGGATTGTTTCTCGGCGGTCTGTTTTTTCTCTGTTTCTGAGCGTTATTGATGTTTGAGCTTCATGGCATTGTTGATGTATTTCTTTGTAAACTCTGATTGATTGCGTGTTGTTCTCATGTCTATAATGTGTTTACTATAAATAGTTTGATTAGTCAAAAAAATCAATCAGAGGGGAAAATATCTGTGAAATATTCAAGCAACCGTATCTTTATATACTAACCATACCCCTCCTCTATATGGATAAGGGGGCTTACGTTGGCAAATAATTTGTCTTGCACAATATGAATGGCTGGGTGCAAATAGGGGCGTTTTTTAGTTTCAGGGTTTGCAGAATCCGGGGGCGATCGATCCGATTTTCCTGATCGCGAGCACAACGGTTTGTTTTTAGCCTACTGCGCTCAAATACCGTGTTTCAAATAACTTATATATGGTATGACCTATTATCTCAAAGAGCAAAATAAGTCGTGAGAATTCATATGAAACGTTTTTTGTCTCGTTTTAGCACTTCTTTTCTGGAGTGTTTTGGGAGGGGCAATCATTGAATCAGGCAAGAAATAGTATGGATAGGAAAATATGCCGAGGCATTTGAATATTTCCGGGAATCCGCAGAGATAGGAAATTCGGAAGGAATGATTTCAATCGGCACATGCTGTTTTTTGGGGGGAATGGCGTTCCGAGAAATTGGGAAACAACTTTCAAATGCTATCATCAAGCCTTACCAAGCCGCCCCTTAGGAAATCTGGATGAAATCCGACCGTAACGTATCGACTTTTTTCGTATCTTGCGGGCATGATTGCTGGTTTGAGACGAAATGCGTACCTATTGCTCTCCACCCTGCTTTTGATCTCGGCGGGAGGTATACCTGCGGCATCTGCCGAAGCGCCGCAGACAATCTGTCAAAGACTCATAGACAGTGCCGAATTGATGACTGTGGACAAGGAGTATGCAGAATCGTTCGCATTGCTGACCAAGGCTGAGGCGCTGGCAAAAAACGAAGGCTTGGACTATTTGCTGGCGGATATCCACGTAAAGGCCGGGCATAATTACTACGACATGTTCGATTACGGGGAAGCGCTCGCACAATTCATGGAAGCTTACCAGATCGCCATTCAAACCTCCAACATACCTGCCGAAATTCGGATTCTGACCAAAATATCCTTCCTTTACAAGGATCAGAAATATTACGATCGGGCCGAAGAGTTTCTCCAGAAATCGTACGATCTCGCCATCAAGAACCAAGATCCGATGCTCATCGGATGGGTTGCCGTCAATTTTGTGGATTTTCTGATCGTCAGCGAGCGCTATGACGAAGCGGGACGCTACCTCGACATCGCTTATGGAGCGCTCAAAGACCGGGACCCGTTAGGCCTGCTGATCGCCGATATCAACAAGGTGGAACTGCTCTATAACACAAAAAACTACACCTCTGCCAAACGGGTCGCACATGCGACGATTCCACCGCTCAAAAAGCATGGCGATCCGCGTTTTCTGGTCAATATCTACCGACATCTGGCAGATATCGGGCTGGAAGAGCACAACGACGAAGAGACGCTCCGATTCGCTACCGAAGCGCTCTCCAACGATCCGAATTTCGAAGAACGAATTCGGATCTATTCGACGCTCTTCCGCCTCTACTATCGCCGTCAGGATTTCGACAAAGCGTTCCGATACAACGATTCGGTGCTGCTCGCCACGAAGAATCTCTACGAACAACGCGAAGAGAAGAATTTCATGCTCGGCAAGATCAAGCTCGAATTGCTAAGTTACCAAAACAGACTGACCGAAAGCCGAAGGAAACAGCAGACCGACCGATATGTTTTCGGATTTGTGACTCTGCTCCTCGCCCTGCTGACCGTCATTCTGATCATCAGTCGCCGGCAGATCCGGCAAAAAAGGATTATCTACGAACGCAACAGCCGAATTGCCGAGCTTGAACTGGCCGAGGAAAAAAACGCACGCCGGAATCTACAACACACGATCGAAGACAAGAACCGTGAACTTACGGCTACCGCGCTTCAGAATTCGACGCGCAATCAAATGCTGCAGGATTTGGTGGACTCAATTCTCAAAAAGACGGGAAGCACCCGCTATGATGACGTACGCAAGTACCTCTACCGGTTAAAACAGCAGCTCAACAAGCCTCATGAAGAGGAGCATTTCCTGACCCATTTCGAAGAAGTCAATCCGGAATTCGTCAAAGCGCTGAAGGCCAAACATCCCGATCTTTCAGCCAATGACATCAAATATCTGTCATACGTCTACATCAACCTTTCGACCAAGGAAATCGCGTCCATACTGAATATCACGCAGGAGTCATGCAAGAAAAAACGCACACGGCTCAGAGCCAAAATGGGGCTTGATTCAAGTTTGGATCTATACGATTATCTCACAACTATTTAACACATAGCTGTCCCCTCTATTTTCGAGAGTTGTCCCCCATTTGCCCCCCCCCGAATAATCGGGGGATACACTCTTTTCATATAAATTTGCAATCGGACAAGTGGCAACAAAGATCGCCACTGTGGATTCAAAACTCAAAATCTCAAAGCGTATGAAAAAACCGTTCCGAATTCTCGCGACAGTTCTCCTCGTGATGGGGAGTGTCGCCTGCAGCGACGATGAACCAGCAGCATCGCAGCCTGTTCCCATCGAGATAAATGCAACGCACGAACCGTTCGCTCCCCAGAGCCGCACGCAGCTCGGCAACAATATCATCTCATGGTCGAATAGCGACCAAATCACGGTTTGGACGCCAGACGCACAATTCTCCGCACTTTTCCGAATGCTCTCGCCTGCGGGTGTGACTGCCCGTTTCGGCGGCGACATACTCCTGCAGGAGGGCAAGTACGTCGCATTCTATCCCGGCAGTTGGCAAACAACATTCGACGGTGCGAAGCTCGCTTTCGTCCTGCCTGAGGAGATGCCCGCGGCGCCCGGCAAACTGCACGACGCAACAAATCCTTCGCTGGCCTATGGCGATGTCGCCGACATGCAGTTCAGCAACCTCTGCGGTCTGTTGAAATTCCGTGTGTCGGGCAGTCAGGCCCTCCGCCACATTATCTTTGAGGGAGCTGGCGGCGAAATCCTCTCCGGAAACGCTACGGTCGACGTTACGGCCCCCTATCCCGTGCTGAAAATGGCCGACGGCAACACGCGGAAGCGGTTGACGACCGAAACGCAACTCTCGGAAGAGCCGCAGACTTTTTACCTCGTACTGCCGGCAGGCATCTACGACGGATTCAGCATCACCCTCGGCGATGCGACCGGCGACGAATATACGCAGCTCTACGAAGAGACGACGGTTATCGAACGGGGCCGGATCACCGAATTCCCCGCCCAGATCAAATACCTCGACCAGCTTGAGCGCAGAGCCGATCCGCTCGACAAGGAAGGTACCGCCAACTGCTATGTCGTGACGGCCCCCGGCACCTATTACTTCGACTGTACGGTGAAGGGCTGCACCCAAGAGAGCGTCGGCGCGGTTTCGTCCGCACGCACGGTATGGAGCGAGAAAGCCGATCTGATCTCGGATCTGTCGGTCGAAAACGGGAAACTCATCTTCACGGCAGGAGCCGAAGCCGGAAACACGCTTGTTGCTGTCACCGATGCCGACGGCTCGATTCTCTGGAGCTGGCATATCTGGTGTACGGGCGGAGAGACTCCTGCCGACAAGACCCTGATCAACTTCTCAGGAAAGAGTCTGCGGGTAATGGACCGCAACTTGGGCGCCTATTCCGTGACCGGAACGGAGGCCACTCTTTACCAATACGGCCGTAAGGATCCCTTCTCCAACGCCAATGCCCTCTACGTCGGCGGTGAACATAAGGATACCTACCGGGCATGGTACTCCTATCTCACACGCAATGAAGCAGGCGCCAAGAACAACGACGTCATCGCCTACGCCATACAGCATCCCGACGCCTACATAACCGGCAGCGGCGCCGCAGGCTGGCTCCAGACCCGCGACCAGACGCTTTGGGGCGATCCCGACGGGTGGAGCGAGAAGTATGCCCTTGAGATGAGTTCGTTCAGCGGCGCCAAGACGGCATACGATCCCTGTCCCGCCGGATACCGCGTCCCCAATGTATGGAGTTTCACGGGTTTCACCATCGACGGCAAACATGCGAACATGATGATCGGCAACATCAATCTCCTCGATCAGGCGTGGAACGGCGGTTGGCTGCTCAAGGGTTGCTCGGAGGATACGGAGGGTGTTTTCTTTCCGGGAACCGGCTACTGGATCACCTATAAAAATACGGTATGGGATCCCGAAGGCACCTATTTCTACCGCGCGAAACAATCCAATTACAGCTACAGCTGGCTCGCCAGCTCCCCGGCACGCGGATCCGGAAACGCCGGAGCCTTGCGTATCTATTTCGAGAACGAGGTCAATTGCGGCTGCAATCCGCAGGATACGCAGAGAGGGGATTACGCCCTCAACGTACGATGCGTACGCGATGACTACAACTACTAAAAACGACCGACATGAAAAGGTTCCTTTATCTGATATGCTTTACAGGAATATGTCTCTCGTGGGCTGCATGCGGTTCCGATGAAACAGAAAACACGAAACAGCTTCCCGCACCGACCGTCCGGCTCGCCGAACGGTCGGGCGCAGAAGCCCTGCTGGAGTGGAATGCCGTGCCGAATGCCGCCTCCTACCGCTATTATTTGACGGATGAAACGGGTGCAGAGGTTATTCCGGAGACCGGAACGACGGAGCAATCGGCGCGGCTAAGCGGACTGAATGCGGGCGAAGTCTACCGTTTTTTCGTCAAGGCCTTGGGCGACAACGGATATCCGGATTCGGAATACGCCGAATGCAATGTCGAAACACTACGCGTCAATGTTCTGAGTCTCTCTTCCGACCGGGCCTCCATTGAAATCGTGCCGACGAACACGACGGAGATCTACTGCTACGCCATGCTTCCGGCTCGGCAGGCGGACAATTCCAGCGACGAAGAGATCGTCGCCCTGCTGCAGGAGAAATACGATGCGGAACTGACCGATCTGTGGAATACGGGACGGAAAAAGTACGCCTGCACGGAGTTGGCGCCTTCGACGGAGTATGTACTGGCCGTATTCATGTGGTCCCCGACTTCGGAGCGGGCGACGTCGGAGATCGTACGCCGGCACCTTACCACTCCGGCCAAACAAATCCGCTTTACGCACGCCGTGGAGAATTATGTCGGGCCAAGCGAAGACGGAAAGCACGACATCTACCGCGTCACACTCTTCAGCGAAGGCATCGAGGAGCAGGAGGAAGAACTTTCGGGCAAAGGAACGGCGATCTGTCTGGAGCTTATCGCTCCCGTTCAGCAATCGACGCTGATTCCGTCGCATCTCTACACGGTAGAGGAGAACGAATTCGTCAATTGGACCGTCTGCGCCGGAAATCCGGAAGAGCCGCGGCAGCCGAGCTATGTCATGCTCCCGAACGGAGAGGAGACCGCGATCGTTTCTCCGATCATCGCAGGTAATGTAAATACAGACCGCAACGACCGCATCTACACAATTTCCGGCGATCTGCTGGACAGCGAACTGGGCAACTATTCGTTTACATTCAAAGGCAGGATGGACAAAGTGTACGATCCGCACGGGATCGGCGACGGATTGAACGGGGGTCCGCTTGTCGGCATCCGATTTCTGGTGGCTGACGGAATGGATTTCGGCATCCCCGGCGAGACCCTGCTGCAATTTTTCTTCTATCCCAACGAACATGCACACTCCTACAAATACATGCTTCTGAACGATGCCGGCCAGTTCGATTCGCAGAGCGAAGAGGCATGGCGGAAAGAGCTGCTTGCAGGAAGCGAAGAGAACGGCTATTACACGGGAACAGACGCCAATCGGGAATATTACCGTTCGGCATTGAATCAGGAGGCGGTGCTGATGGCCGTGGGCATTTCGAAAGAGGGCGTGCCGGGAGCGCTGACTTGGGTCAAGACCAACGGCATCATCGGTTATGCGGGTAATACGGCAGTCGTCGAAGACGGGATCGGTCCTTGGGTCAATTTCGTCAATCCCCGGTACGAACGCTCTACGCTGAGCGTTTCGTTGCAGGCCTCGATCCGGGCGCTGCACAACTTCTCCTGCATCCTTCCCGGCAATCCTATCGGCGAGGGTACCTATACCGAGGCCGAGATCAGCAAACTACTGGCCGAAGGTACTACGAGCAACGGCATCCAGCCCAATCTGACGGATATCTCTTACCCCGCCGAGCCCGGCGAAGTAGTGACCTTCGCCGTATTGGGCACCAATCTCGACCGGATTCCCGGACAGCTGAATTGGATCGCTCTGCAAACGCCGGCTGCGGCAGGAGCCGTTCCCACCGTCGTCGCACGTTCGACCAACACCGGCTCCGACACCAATCCGATCGGCAAAGCGGCGCTTAGCGTTACCTATTCCGTTGTCGATGCGGGTACGCTTCCCGGTTATGAAAAGTATCCTACATTTCCGGCCGTGATTTACGAATTCGCCCCCAACATCTACTGCAAGGACTACCGCTTTCAGGGCGGATTTACCATCGGGGAATTCGAACACAACAAGGAGTCGTTGCCGGACTACTTCGCTTCGATCCGCAACAGCGCATCTTACCGGCCCGGCGGTTGGTACGGTCGGTCCAGCACCGACAACGACGTGCACATACTGATCTACAACCCGGCGACATTGGGCCAAAGCATGGATCTCTACTTTATCGGATACAATCATCTCGGTGAATCCGGCGAACCGGACTATATTCAGGTGGATATTCCGACCGAACTTCCGGCGGCTCCGCAATCGGCCCGTACGACAGCCTGTACGGCCGGCGTACAACCGCTGCACAACGGAATCAAATTTCCGGAAGCGAACCGCAAATCGGCACGCCCCGGAATACTGCCTAACGTACCGACCAAAGCGGAAACCGAATTCGGCCGGGCGGTAATCCGTTAAAAGGTTCAGTATGTGACAGAACCCTCGCTGTCATAAGGAGAGCTGATAATTTTTTCTCAGGATTATCATATGACCGGATCGGCAGTGGCGCCCGCGAACGACGGGGACATTAAGGCTTTGATTACCGCCTTCGAAAAACGGGCTTTGGAGCTGTGGAACGGCGGAAATCCCGACGGGTTTATCGAATTTTCGTCCGATGACGTCGTCTGTTTCGATCCGGCGCTCGAAAGCAAACTCGGAGGTAAGAAGGCCCTTGCAGCGTATTATGACATGATCCGCGGGAAGATCGGGATCGACTCGTACCGCATGGTCGATCCCGTCGTGCAGCCGGCGTCGGATGCCGCCGTCCTGACCTGCGATTACGGGGCGCATCGAGACGGGCGGCTGTTCAGAATGCACTGCACCGAGGTTTATCGGCGGAATTCATCCGGGCGTTGGGAAATCATGCACACGCATTGGTCTTTCGTGCCGCCTGAGGAGTGAGCGGGATGCTATGTGAAAATCGGCGTTCGGAATTACCCGGACGCCGATTTTGTCAGCCGTTCTTGCGCATCGACAGTGCAATGCGGTTGCGGACCGTGTCGATGCCCGTCACGCGGACCTCGACGTGCTGTCCCAAATGGACGACGTCGGCCGGCGATGCGACGTAGCGGTCGGCCAGCTGCGAGATATGCACCAGCCCGTCCTGCTTGATGCCGATATCGACGAACGCGCCGAAGGCCGTGATGTTGGTGACGATGCCGGGCAGCGTCATGCCTTTGCGCAGGTCGGCGACCGAGTGCACGTCGGGGTCGAACGAGAATGCCTGCAGCTGTTCGCGCGGGTCGAGACCCCGCTTGTCGAGTGCTTCGAGAATGTCCGTCACGGTCGGCAGCCCCACCTCGGCGTCCACGTATCTTTCGGGTTTTATGCCTTTGCGCAGCTCCTCGCCCGCCAGCAGTTGCTCGACCGTCACGCCCGCGTCGGCGGCCATCCGCTCCACGATATGATACGACTCCGGGTGCACGGCGCTGTTGTCGAGCGGATTCCTGCCGCCTACCACGCGCAGGAATCCCGCCGCCTGCTCGTAGGCTTTGGCGCCCAGACGCGGCACTTTCAGCAGGCTTTTCCGGTCTTTGAAATCGCCGTTCGCGGCGCGATATGCGACGATGTTTTCGGCCAGCGCAGGCCCCAGACCGGATATGTAGGTCAGAATATGCTTCGATGCGGTGTTGATGTTCACGCCGACCTTGTTCACGCAGCTCTCGACCACCGTGACCAGTCTGGCCCTGAGCTTGGACTGATCGACGCTGTGCTGGTATTGTCCCACGCCGATCGACTTCGGGTCGATCTTCACCAGCTCCGACAGCGGGTCCATCAGCCTGCGGCCGATGCTGACCGCGCCGCGAACGGTTACGTCGTGATCGGGAAACTCTTCGCGGGCCGCGGCCGACGCCGAGTAGACCGATGCGCCGTCCTCGCTCACCATGAACACCCCGACGCCCTCCAGCCCCAGTCCGCGGACCAGCTGTTCGGTCTCGCGCCCTGCCGTGCCGTCGCCTATGGCGAAGGCTTCGGCCTTGTACCGGGCTGCCAGCGACCGCAGCGTTTCGGCGGCTTCGGCGTAACGGTTCTGCGGCGGATGGGGATAGACGGTGGTGTTGTGCAGCAGGTTGCCCTGCGAATCAAGCGCCACGACTTTGCAGCCCGTGCGGAATCCGGGGTCGACGGCGATGATGCGCTTTTGTCCGAGCGGCGCCGAGAGCAGCAGCTGCCGCAGGTTTTCGGCGAATACCCGGATCGCTTCGTCGTCGGCCTTCTCCTTGGCCGCCGCCAGCAGTTCGGTCTCGATCGAGGGCCGTATCAGCCGTTTGAACGAGTCCGCGACGGCAGCTTCCATCCATTCGCGCGTCGCCGAGCCGTGGCGCACGAACTGGCGGCAAAGCCCTTCCGTAATGCGGTCGGCGTCCATCTCCACCGAGATCTTCAGGACCCCTTCGTCCATGCCGCGCCGCATGGCCAGAAAACGGTGCGACGAAACGGTGCGCAGCGGCGACGCCGCATCGAAGTAGTCCGAATATTTGACGCCCTCCTGCTCCTTGCCTTTCACGAGCCGGGAGTGAACTGTGCCTTCGCGGGCCGCCGTGCGGCGCACGCTGTTGCGGGCGCGCTCGTCCTCCGACACCCGCTCGGCGATGATGTCGCACGCCCCGGCTATAGCCTCCTCCGGGGTCGGCACGTCGGCCGTGACGAAACGCTGCGCCTGCCGTGCGATGTCGTGCGAATGCTGCGCCATGATGCTGTTTGCCAGCGGCTCCAGCCCGCGTTCGCGCGCTACGGTCGCCCGTGTCCGCCGCTTGGGCTTGTAAGGCAGGTAAATATCCTCCAGCTCTACGGCTTCCCAGCACGCTTCGATGCGTTTGCGAAGTTCGTCGGTCAGTTTGCCCTGCTCCCCGATCGTCGAGAGGACGGTTTGTTTGCGTGCTTCGAGTTCGGTGAGTTTGTCCAGCTGCTCCTTGACGGCCCCGACCTGCAGTTCGTCGAGCGAACCGGTCGCTTCCTTGCGGTAGCGGCTGATAAAGGGGATCGTCGCGCCGTCGCGCAGCAGGCGTACCGTGCCCTGCACCTGCCGGAGGGCGATTCCGAGTCTTTGTGCTATGATTTGTTCGGTCATTGTCGGTGTGTGTCGATCGGCAAAGATAGGAAATTGTCGTGATTTCGGAAGCCGGAACCGCCGCCGGATTCGCTTTTTTGCCCGCTCCTATCCCGGAATGCGGATCAGTATCCGAACTTCGCGGCCGCCAGCCGCATATGTCCGATGATATCGACTCCGAACGGGCAGTTGCTCTGGCAGCGGCCGCAGGCGATGCACTCCGAAGCGTGGTGCGCCAGCAGGCTGTAATGTTCGCGCACGGTTTCGGGCACTTCGTCTTGCGTCAGCGTCAGGTTGTAGTATTTGTTCACGCTTGCGATGTCGATCCCCGTCGTGCAGGGGGCGCAGTGGCCGCAGTACATGCAGTGTCCTTCCCACGAGAACCGGCCGAGTCCGGTCAGCGCCTGCGTGTAGTCGCGTTCGGCGGCTGTTGCCGTACACCATGCGAGCGCCGCCTCGATTTCGGCCCGGCTGCGGCATCCGGCCATCACGGCCGCCACGCCGGGGCGCGTCAGGGCGTATTCGATGCACTGCACCGGTGTCATCGGCTTCCCGAACGGCGAGTTGGTCCCGCTCAGCAGGTCCCCGCCGCCGTACGCCTTCATCACGTCGATCGCCACGCCTTCGCGTTCGCAGAATTCGTAGAGCCGCTGGCGTTCGGGGTCGATGTTGTGCAGCTCCTGCGCATAGCTTTCGTCGGCCCAGAGCGTGTCCACGTCGTCGCTCGGCGGCAGCAGGTCGTAACAGGGATTGAGCGAGAACATCAGCACGTCGATCAGCCCGGTTTCCGCGGCCTGCCGCGCCACGGCGGGGTTGTGGCTGCTGATGCCGATATGGCGCAGGCGCCCCTCCGACCGGAGCCGCAGTGCCAGTTGCAGGATCGGCCCGTCCAATACCTTCCGCAGATCGGCCTCGGCATCGACGTAGTGGATCATGCCTATATCGACGTAATCCGTCCCCAGCCGCACGAGCAGGTCGTCGAATGCGGCCTGCGCCTTCTCCGGATCGCGCGTGCGGAGATACTGCCCCTCTTCCCATACCGAGCAGAGGTGCCCCTGTATGACGAACCCTTCGCGCCGCTCGGCCAGTGCCGCGCCGATGCTGCTGCGCAGTTCGGGGTTCGAAGCGTAGAGGTCGAGGAAGTTGATCCCGTTTTCGATTGCGAAGTCGAAGTCTGCCCGCACCTCTTCCTCCGGCCGGTTCATAAATCCCTCGCACCCCAGCGCCACGGCGCTGACGCGCAGTCCCGTGCGGCCCAGTGTCCTGTACTCCATGCTATTTCAGTTCCACGAGTCGGTACTGCTGCGAACCCAGCCCTATGGCTTCGGCGTGTTCGAGCGTGTGAATGCCGTGGCGCGACTCCATGCGCTCGATCAGGTGCGATTTCCCCGGATCGGGCGATGCGTACACCATGTCGACGCACGCCTTGTCCAGCGCTACGGGATCGAGCGAGGCGAGGATGCCGATGTCGCCCATCTTCGGCTCTTCGGGATGCGCGTCGCAGTCGCAGTCCACCGAGAGGTTGTTCATCACGCTGATGTAGAGAATCTTGTCGCCGCAGTGGTCGGCGACCGACTTGGCCGACTCGGCCATCGACTCCAGAAAATCGTCCTGCGCCGGGAGGTTGCTCCACATTTCGGCGGCGTTTTTGGTTTTGCCCGCCGAGTGTATCCACGCTTTCCCGGCCGACGACGCGATGCCGATCGAGATGTTCTTGACCGCACCGCCGAAGCCGCCCATCGCATGCCCCTTGAAGTGCGACAGCACCACCGTGAAGTCGTAGCGGGGGTAGTGCGAGCCGACGAAGTTCTCTTTCAGGTGTTTTCCTCCTTTCACCGGCAGGCTCACCTCTCCGTCGGCATCCATGATGTCCACCGGGGCGATGGCCGTGAAACCGTGGTCGGCAGCGGCCTTCAGGTGATCCTGCGTGCGTGCGCGTCCGCCGCCGTAGGCGGTGTTGCACTCGACGATCGTGCCGCCGACTTTGGTCACGATATCCTTTATCAGCTCCGGCTTGAGGTAATTGTGCCCGCCCGGTTCGCCCGTCGAGAGCTTGACGGCGACCTTTCCCGTCGCAGGACGTTCCAGCGCTTCGTAGATGCGCACCATGTTCTGCGGCGTAATCTCGCGGATGAAGTATACTTCGGGGGCTTCGGCCTTTTCGCCGCCCTGAGCCGATCCGCATGCCGTGAAAGGCAGGACCGACAGCAGTGTGATCACATACATTCTATTGATCATGTCGTTTGAATTTATTTGCGTAAGAGATAGTTGATAATCAGGTAACCGCCCGCCGCCTGCGCGAGCATGCCGGGAATCCCGATGCGGAAATCCTGCACGGCGGCCGCCGCCGAACCCGTAAAGGCCCATTCGCCCAGCGCCCCCGCCGTCTGGTAGAAGAGCACCACGCCCGCCAGCAGCGGCAGCGTAGCGCGCCCGAACCGCCGTGCGGCGAATCCGGCGGCTGCGGCCAGCAGTACGGACTTGAGCAGAATCGCCGGCAATGCCGCTGCGGCGGGCATTCCGAACAGCGCGGAGTTGACCAGCGGCGACAGCACGGCGGTCAGCAGGCCCACGCGCCAGCCGTATTTGTAGGCTCCGACGAGCGTGAAGAAGTAGATCGGCAGCCACCGCAGGCCGCCCTGCGGCACCGAGTGGCAGATTTGGGGCAGGACGATGTTGCCCGCGACGAAGAGCGCCGCTGCGAGGTAGGTTTTCGCATCGCGGTAATCGAGCGAATAGAGTTTTACAGCCGTTGTTTCCATTTTGTCTTTTGTTTGTTCATATTCAAAAACAGTGCTTTTCGTGCGGTTTTTAAAAATCGAGGTTCACACTCCCGAAGAGCGTCATCCGGGGCATCGGGTTCCGGCGTCGATCCCGTCGCTGCACCAGCGGAAAATCCCCGTGCCGGGCAGTAGCGAACCCTATCTATTCGTTTCGCTCCTGCATTTTGCGGATGAATCCTTCGATCAGCGGCAGACACTCCTCGGCCGTCTGCGCCTCGGCGCAGAGCCGCTCCACGGGACATATCCCGTCGCCCGCACGGTTGATGATATGGGGCACGGCGACCGTGTAGGCGACCGCTTTTCCCGCGGCGGCGAGCAGGTCGAGGGCCGCACGGCTTACCACGTCGACGAAAAGCTCCTCTACGCCGCCCAGAATCATCAGCGCCGCCGCGCCTTTGCCGACCACCTTGTCGGCCACGAAAGCCCCGTCGAGCAGCTGCGGCTCCTCGCGCAGCAGCCTGTAGAGGTCCTTCACGCCCCGTTCGCGGAAAATCCGCACCTCGTCCCCGTTGCGGACGACGCACGAACACTTCTCGGCGAACAGCAGTCCGATCGTCTGCTCCTTCTGTTCCTTCGTCATAGCGTATGCCGTTTTTTCGGGTCCGCACCGCTTTTTGCGGTCCGCCCGTAATTCCACATTGCAAAGATATCCGATTTCGCGTTATTGCCGGCTACCCCGATTACGGTTCGTCATACCATTTTTACGGAATCGTACGCCGGCGGTCGCAGAAGGGGTATTTTCTCCGCCCGTTTCTGCCGCCCGTTCCCTCTCCTGCCGTTCGTTTCTGCCGTCCCTTTCCGGTTCGGCTTGTGCGTTTGTTGCTGTTCTTGCCGTCTGTTCCTGCTTCTGCTGTTTGTTTCTGTTTCTGCTTCTGCTGTTTGTTCCCGTTTCCGTGTCTGTTTTTGTCCCCACCATCCGCTTTCGCTTCTGCCATCCGCTTTCGCTTCTGCCATCCGCTTCCGCTTCTGCCGTCCGGTCCCGTCCCCGCCGTCTTTTCCCGCTTGTGCCGTCCGCTTCTCCGGCCTTTTGCCGGGCGACGAAAAAGCCTGCGGCCATAACAGGGCCGCAGGCTTTCCGGAGCAGGCGCTTCTCCCTTTCGGAGAAGTGCTATTCAGCTTCGAGCACGAATACGGCGCTGTCGTAAATTTTGTTCAGATTGGGATTGATGCCCGCATGGTTGAGGTATTCGCCGGTGAAGGTGCCGCCGTCGAACCAGAACCGTTTCTTGTCGACGTTCTGCTCTCTGATCCTGTAGCGGGTCTGCGCGTCGAGTCCGTAAAGCCGGAACTTCGGAACCAGCGTGCGGCTCTGGTAGAGGGTGCAGTAGGTGAACAGCACGGCCTTTTTCTTGTCTTTCGACACGTACATCACCCCGTAGTAGCCCGTATCGTCGTAAGGCGTGCCGATGCGGTAGAGGTCGCCTTCCATGACGATGTCGCGGTATCCCTTGTAGCTCTCGATGGCTTTGCGCGCGAAGGCCTTCTCCTCGGCGTTCATCTGCTTGGGCTGCAACTCCATGCCCAGACGGCCCGCACAGGCCATGTCGAAGCGGAATTTGATCGGCGTGATGTTGCTGGTCTGGTGGTTGGGCGTGGCCGAGACGTGCGAACCCATGACCGTCGCCGGATAGAACAGGCTGGTGCCGTACTGGATGCGGGCGCGCGAAAGCGCTTCGGTGTTGTCGCTGGTCCACACCTCGTTGAAATACTTCATGGCGCCGTACTCCACGCGGCCGCCGCCCGAAGCGCAGGCTTGGATCAGCACGTCGGGATATTTGGCGCGGATGCGCTCCATGACCTTGTAGAATCCCTGCACATAGTCGATCCAGAAGTGCGACTGCCTGTCTTTGGGCAGGAATTCCGATCCGGCGTTCTCCGCATGGCGGTTGGCGTCCCATTTGATGTAGTCGATGTTGGGCGAGAGCTTCATCGTGTTGTCGAATACCGAGAATACGAAGTCCTGCACCTTGGGGTTGGTCAGGTCCAGCAGCCACTGGTTGCGCATCCGGGGCATTTCGCGGTCGCCCGACCTGACGATCCAGTCAGGATGTTTCTCGGCCAGTTCGCTCTTGGGGTTGACCATCTCCGGCTCGATCCAGATGCCGAATTTCAGCCCTTTGCGGTGTGCGTGCGAAGCGATGTAGTCGATGCCTTCGGGGAGCTTCCTGACATTGACCTGCCAGTCGCCGAGTCCGGCGTTCGCATCGTTGCGCGGATATTTGTTGCCGAACCATCCGTCGTCCAGCACGAACATTTCCAGTCCCATGTCCGCCGCGTCGTCGATCATGTCCGTCAGGGTCTTGGCGTCGAACGTGAAGTAGGCGCCCTCCCAGCTGTTGAGCAGCGTCGGGGCGTACGTATGGCCGTGCCATACGCCGTAGTTGCGCGCCCAGTCGTGCAGGTTGCGGCTCGCGCCGCCTGCGCCCTCGAAGCTGTAGGTGTAGACCATTTCGGGCGTGGTGAACGATTCGCCCTTGGCGAGCGTGTAATCCGAAGCGTAGGGGTTGACTCCCGCGAGGATGTTGAGCACGTTGAATTCATCGACCTCGAAGTTGAGCCGGAAGTTGCCGCTCCATGCCAGTGCGCCGGCGATCACCTCGCCGTAGTTCTCGTCGAAGGCTTCGCTGTCGAGCGTGATCATGAAGGTCGGGTTCTCGGTGTGCGTCGTGCGCACCAGCTTGCGCGACTCGATGCTCTTCGAACCGTGGGTGAGCAGCGTGTGGTCGGTCTGGCTCTCGCGCGCCCATGAGCCGTAGAGGTGGGTCAGCAGGTAGCTGCGCGCCTTTACGGGCAGCGACGACGAATAGAAGGCGTGCAGCACGGCGTCGCCCTTTTCGCGGTTGCGGATCACGGTGTGGGTCGTGATGACGTTCTCTTTGGCATAGGCCGTATAGACCAGTTCGACGTCCAGCGCCTGATCGGTGTCGGTGAGTTTGACGACCGTTTCGCTGACGTTCTTGTCGGCCAGCGTGCGCGTGGCGTGCGACACGTAACGCAGTTCGGTGTTCATGTCCCCGTCGGCGTGGGTTACGCGCAGCGCGGGTTCGCGGAAGTTGCGGCCGCCCATCGTCGAGTAGGCGAGGTTGTCGGTGCCGTGGTCCGTGCGGCGGTAGCTTTTGATGCCTGCGGCGGGCGATGCGTCGTCGATGCGTCCTCCGAAGTGGTGGAACAGCACTTCGCCGTTCGGAGCGACGCTCATGACCATCGAAAGGTCGTTGGTCCGGATGTTGATGACCTGCGGTTCGGCGGCCTTGGCGCCGGTGCAGACCATGCCCGCGAACAGGGCCGTGAAGAGCGGTTTCAGCAGTTTTTTCATAGGTTTGAGTCGGTTACGTTTAGGATAATGCGTGCACACGCGTACAGCGCATTTTCGTTGTGTGGGGATAAAGTTACGAAAAAATTGCGTTGCGGTCAAAAAACCGCCGCATAATCTTTCGTTGTGAAACTTCCGGCCCGACCGGAACTCTTTCGCTGTTTCGTATCGAATTCCAATGGTCCGCCGTGCACGGCGTGCGCGGTTCCGGTTCCGCCGGGCAATGAAAAATCCCTGCACGGAGACGTGCAGGGATCGTTTCAGGACGGGACCTGTCCTACTTGGTCAGGTATTTTCCCTGTTTTTTGAGGGCGTTGTAAACCGAACCTGCCCAGTAGTTGCGCAGGCCGAAGCCGCCGGGCTTGCCGACCATGTCCATCTGGGTGATTATCTCGTGCGTCGCGGGATCGAACAGCACTGCGGTGTAGTAGCCCAGACCGTTGCCCTTGTCGAGCGTCGTGGCGACCAGCACCAGCCCCTTGTTGCCCGAACCGTTGTCGTAGCGGGCGACGATCTGCGGCAGCTGCGTCTGCCAGTCAGTTGCTGCGCTGCGGGGCGTGAACTGCTCCGCGGCCAGTGCGCCGAGCGATTCGTTGGCCTGCTCTACGCCGGTCGAGAGGATGTCGATGCCGGTGAACCCGGCCACGTCGTATTTCTTCGGTTCGCTCAGGAAGAGCCTGTTGATGGCCTCGAACGCCTTGATGAAAGCGCCCGGCTCCTCGTCGGCGCCCTTGACGTCGACGCAGCTGTAATCCACGCCGTAGAAATCGGCTGCGATCTTCTCTTTTCCCTTCTGGGCGTAGCCGCTGACTGCGACGAGGCACAATGCCATGGCCAGTAACTTTTTCATTGTCGGATTTTTTATTTGGTTTGTTCGCGTAAATCTACGAATTTAATTTGTTTCCGGCTCATTTGGGGCATCTGTTTTTTCGCAATGTACTCCACGGGTTCGAAAACCACCTCCGGGGCGACGCGCACTTTCGAGCGGAATGTGTCCTTTATCTCCTTTTCGAAAGCTTCGTCGCGGCGCGCGCTGCCGATGCGCAGCACGATCTGGTCGGTGCCCAAACTGCCTGTGAAGACCTCGATGATGTAGTTGCTCACGCCCGGAATGTTCTCCAGTATGTCGTACAGCGCGGGCGGATAGAGCGTCGTGCCCTTGAACTTGATCATCTGCCCCTTTCGGCCGATGACCGACGAAAGCCGCATCGTGCCGCGTCCGCAGGCGCACCGCTCCGTGTATCCGATGCAGATGTCGCCCGTGCGGAAGCGCAGCAGCGGCATGCCCCGCACGCCGAGCGTCGTAATGACGACCTCTCCCTCCTCGCCTTCGGCGACGGGGTTGTTCTGCTCGTCGAGCAGCTCCACCAGAATCAGGTCGGCCGGCACGTGGCCGCCGCAGTGGTGCCCGCACTCGGTGATCGAGGTCTGCATCTCGGTCGAAGCGTAGGTCGAGAACAGCTCCAGTTCGGGCCACAGCTCGGTAATCTTGGCCCCCAGCGTGTTGTTGCCGAAGGCGGTGTCGCGCAGCGCTTCGCCGATGCAGATCGCACGGCGCAGCGACGAGCGGCGGTAGTCGATGCCGTGCTCCTCGGCATAGGCGACCAGTTTTGTCAGGAACGACGGCACGACGATGCAGCCCGTGGGACCGATGCGCCGTATGGTGTCCCACTGCAGTTCGGGAATGCCGTTCCCGACGCGGATCACGCCGCACCGGAGCTTCCGCGCGCCCAGAAAATAGGCCAGCCCCGCCATGAAGCGGCGGTCGATGGTGGTCATCAGCTGCAGCACGTCCTCCGGCGTGCATCCCGCCGTGGTGAAGGATTCGGCTTCGTTGTAGGCCAGCCGGTCGAGGTCCTCCTCCGTGAGGGCGAACGTCACCGGGTCGCCGAGCGTTCCCGAAGTGGTCACGTAGTCGATGATGCGGCTGCGGGGTACGCAGATGAAATCCTGCGGGTGGAGCTGCAGGTCGGTCTTGGTGGTTACCGGCAGCCGCCGCAGGTCCTCTTGCGTGCGGATGTCGCCCGGACGCGCGCCGCAGTGGTCGAACATGCGCCGGTAGTAGGGTGAATTTTCGTACAGATAGGCGATCTCTTCGCGCAGGCGTTCCTGCTGGAACGCGGCGATCGCATCCGCCGATGCGAATTGTATTTCCGGATTTCTTATCATGGCTTGCATTCCGATTTTAGTCTTTCAACCGCTTCCTGCTCGTCGGCGCGCGGGATTCCGCTCTGCAGCGCCTTGTCGAAGCATTGCGCCGCCCGGCCGTCGTCGCCCTGCGAGCGGTAGTATTCTCCCAGCAGTTTCCATGTGTGGAAATTCTGCGGATTGGTCCGTTCGAAACGGTCGAGCGTCGCGGCGTCGGCGGCGGTCTCTTCCCGCATGGCTTTGCGGATTTCTCCGCCCAGCCGCCTGTATGCCACCACGCGCGGATAGTCGTGTGCGAGGTAGGCCGTGTCGGCGGCTATCTCCTGTGCCGCGTCGCAAAGCTCTCCGGCCGGATCGGGATCGCGCATGACGGCTCCCAGATCGTAGCAGATATAGGCGCCGCCCTGCCACGGCGAGGTCGAAACCCACATTTTCAACGCCGAGGGCCGGAATACCACCGAGTGGTGGGCGATCGACTGGTTGACCGAGCAGTCGTTTCCGACGCCGATGTCCGTGCCGCCTTCGCCCCGCTGGTCGCGCAGCATGGCCACGGCCGCCTGAGGTGTGAGCGGCGCGTTTGCCGCCGTCAGCTCCTCCAGCCGTGCGAAGCGGCAGGGGCTGTCCGTTCGGGCGAGGTTTTCGAGGTTGTGTTCGTCGCCGGCCAGTTCGGCCGACTGGTAATGGTTCGTGCAGACGAGGTATTCGCCGCCGCTTTCGTACAGGGCGGTTTTGCGGGGCGTTTTCTCGATGATCGCGGCCCTTCCGTCGCGCGCCGAGGCGACGAGCAGCGATTCGCTGACGAAGGTGTCGCGGCGGCGGGCGATTTCGAGCGCTTCGCCGATCGTGGCCGCGTGCTGCAGGATTTCGCGCGCGAGGATCGAAATCGGTGTCGCCGCCGAGAGCGGGACGGGACCTTTGGCGGCGTTGATCGTCACGGTCAGCCCCTTGTCGTTCATGCCCGACAGTACGCCGATCATCCCGGCCCAGCCGATGCTGACGAAGGGGTGTCCGGCCTGTGGACGGCAGAAGGTGACGATTTTGTGGCGGGCGAAGTCGTCGCCCATGTAGAAGTCGAAATTGCGGCCTACCACCAGCTCCCCGTCGGCGCTCATGCCGCCCCATGCCGCGAACGAACTGCACCCGACGAGCATGTACTGGCTCATGGCGTGCCCGATGTCGTGCGCCGCATGGTAGTTGAGCTGACGCTCGTAAGGGGTGCCTATGGCGTCGAAGTCGTGCGAGCAGTAGAGCGACCGGGCGTATATCTCGCGCCGGTACTCTTCGGGGACGTGCCGTCCCAGATTGCGGTTGAAGATCACGATCAGGCCCCGCAGGAACTTCAGGTAGCCGTCCGAAGGGATGAATTGGCGGATCTGGTCCACGAAAACCTGCTCTTGATAGCGCATCAGCCCGGCCGTGAGCGCTCCCGCCGCCGCTCCCGACTCTTCGGGCGACCCGGCCGTGTAAAGCTCCCAGAGACCGTATCTGTTATGGCGCAGGAAACTTCCGCGGCACGAGGTGTAGCCGCCGTGGTCCGCGACGCGGTAAGCCGCCGTGTCTACGGTCATCGCGGGCGGCTCCATGTCGGCCGTGAGGTAGAGTCCCCAGAGGAACGCCGCCGCCAGCAGCGGAAGCGCAAGGAGCGTGATGAGCGTGTATTTGAGAAATCGTTTCATGCGTTGCCTATTTTTTTAGCCAGATATTCCGTGCCCAGCAGCTCGGCGCAGGTCGCCGCCGCCGAGAGCGTCACCCCGATCGCGCCGTGAACCGTTAGGTTCTGTCCCGTGAGCAGCAGGTTCTCGAATTTCGTCCGTACGGGGATGCAGGTCGCCATGACGTTGCGGCAGTCTTTCTGCAGGCCGTAGGCAGCCCCGTGGGGGATTCCGGTGTAATGGCGGTAGGTGAGGGGCGTGGCCGCGTACGTTTGTTCGACCGCCGCCCGCAGGCCGGGCAGCCGCTCGCAGACGAAGTCCGTCAGATGCTGTGCGACGGCCGTTTTCAGGGCCGTATACGCTTCGGGACGGCGGCCCGGCGCCGATCCGCTCCATGCCGACCAGATGTCGGTGGCGATCGGGGCCATCAGCGTCACCACCTCGCTCCACGCCGGATCGGCGCACGGCGGCTGCGCGCTGAACAATACCATTTTCAGACGCATGGCCTCCGTGTCGAAGAGCGTGTCCCAGACGTCTCCGCCCTCGGCGTAATAATAGAGGTTGCGGTTGATATAGGGAAAACTTTGCGGCCGGAGCAGCAGATACACCGAGAAAAGGCCGTACGTGCCCGGCATGCCGGCCATCCGGTCGCGGAACGCGCGGCGGAGCACCGGCGTCGGCCCGATCAGGCCGAACGTCGCCGCGGGATGGATGGACGAAATGACGCTCTTCGCCCGCAGTATCCTGCCGTCGGCGAGTTCCACGCCCGTGATGCGTCTGCCTTCGGTATGGAGCGCGCTTGCCCGGCATCCGGTGAGGATCGTGCCGCCGTGCTCGCGGATTTTGGCCGCCAGCGCGTCGGCGATATGCTGCGTCCCGCCGGCGAAGCGGCAGGCGCCTTCGATGTTCGAATGGTTTATCATGGCGTGGTGGTAGAGCGGCGAACGCTCCCGCACGCCGCCGTAGAGGGGGTTGGTCCCGGCCAGAACGCTGCGCAGCAGCGGGTCGGCGACGCATTCGCCGATGAACTCCGCCGCCGATGCGCCGAGGTATTTCACCCCGCCGGACGACAGCCGTCCCGAACGGTGCACTTCGATGCCTATGCTGTCTCCTATCTCCCTGATTTTGTCGCAGTAGCGGGCGATTCCCGCCGCCTCGCGCGGGAAGAGGGAGGTCAGGTGCCGCCGGAATTCGTCGTAGCCGTGCATGTAGGCGAACTCTCCGGCTCCGCCCGGCGATACGATGTCGAACGCTTCGTCGAGCGGCCGTATTTCGAGCGAATCCCCGATGCCGAAATAGTCGAAATAGCGGCGCATGATGCCGCCCTGCTGCATGCTGCCCACGTAGTGCATCCCCGTGTCGATGAAATGGCCGCGGCGGCGGAACGACTGCAGGCAGCCGCCGGGGACCGCCGCCTGTTCGACTACGCAGACGCCCACCCCTTCGCGGCTCAGCATGACGCCGCATTCCAGTCCGCCCAGCCCGCTGCCGATGACGATTATGTCGAACTCCTCCTGCATCTTATTCCGGTCGGGTCAGTATGTAAACCGTATTCGACGTGTGCGCGTCCGTGTGCGCCGCGTGGATCTCCAGCCCCAGCCTGCGGGCCGTCTGCTGCAGTTCCGGCGTCGAGGTGAAGTGCAGTTCGCCGTCTGTCTTGTTGAATCCGACGATCTTCGTGGACCACACTTCGGTCATGGCCGTGGTCTTGTGCCGTTCGGCCTTCCCCGCGTCGCCGTCGCGGATGATGATCCGCCCGCCCGCCTTGAGCCGCGCCGCACAGCGTGCGATCAGTCCGCGCTGCTCTTCGGGCTGCATGTAGTGCAGTACGTCGAGCAGCAGGAACGCATCGGCTTCGGGCAGCTCCGCCGTGCGCAGGTCGGCGTGGACGAACTCCGTTTCGGGCCGCCGCAGGAAACTGTGCCGCGCCGTTTCGATCTTCTCCGCGTCGTAATCCACGCCCACGATGCGGCGGCGGTCCGAGAGCATGGCGAGCATGTAGCTCAGTGGTCCGTATCCGCAGCCGAGGTCCACGACGGTCCCTTCGCGCGGCACGATGCGGTCGAAGAGCGTGTAGCACTTCTCCAGCCGTATCTTGACCCGCATGTACCACTCCAGCACGGGGCCTTTGTAGGTGTAGCTCTTGATGAGCATGTCGCGGAAATAGGGGTTGCGGGGCCGGTTGTAGGTCTCGTAGAGTTTGCGGTACTCCCGGCGCATCTGGCGGCATGCGGACTTGGCCTGCGCGGAGTAGTCCGCGGGGTCGCCGCAGGCCGTGCGCGGCAGGATGCGGCTCACGACCAGTCCGTGCTTGATGTAGATGGGCTGGCGTTTGGACGAGATCATGCCGTTGCCGTAGAGGCATATCGGCAGGATGTCCAGTCCTAATTCCGCCGCGAGGTAGAAGGCGCCCTTGTGGAAACGCTTGATCCTGCCGTCGGCCGAGCGCGTGCCTTCGGGGAAGACGATGACGCTGTAACCCTCTGCGACCTTCTGCGCGAGCGCCGGGGCGAGGTGCTCGTATCCGTCCGCGGCGTGGTAGAAGCCCAGATAGCGGACGATGCGTCCGAAGACCGGCGAACGCCACACCCAGCCGTTGGTCACCATCACCGCCTTGGGGCAGATGCTCAGCAGTACGAGGATGTCGATGAACGACTGGTGGTTGGCGATCACCACCGCCGGTTCGGCGAACGTCTCGCCCGTGTCGTTCAGGCGGATGGTTTTGGTGGTGACCATCGCCCGCAGGAATCCCCGCGTCATGTGGTGGATCGACCACTGCACGATGCGCTGCTTGCGTCGTCGCGCCATCGGCAGCGGCCAGAGCGTGAAGATCAGCGCCTGCAGCAGCTGGCATCCCGTCACGAACAGTCCGAATGCGTAGAGGGTGTTGATGAGGCTGCCCAGCGTGTAGGGCGCGCCGCCTTTTTCGGTCTGCGACGAGACGAGCATCCGGAACAGCACGGGCTGTACGGTGTAGGATACCAGCACCACGGCGACGATGCCGAAGAGCGAGATCAGCGCCAACGAATGGAGCGCCGGATGCCGCGCGAAGATCAGCGCTCCGAGTCCCACGACGACCGTGAAGGCCGAGAAGAAGATGGCCGTCTTGTGCGTGTCGAGCATCCTGCGCCCGGTTTTGTATTCGCTCAGCAGGCCGTCCATGATGAAGATGCTGAAGTCGTCGCCGATGCCGAATATGAAGGTCGAGAGGATGATCGTCACGATGTTGAACTCGATGCCCAGCATGGCCATCAGTCCGAGGATGATGACCCACCCGACGGCCATCGGCAGCAGCGACATGAGCGTCAGTTCGATCCGGCCGTAGCAGAGGAACAGCGCCGCGGTGACCAGTATCGACGAGATCGAGAGTATCAGGTAGAAGTTGCGGTTCACGCTCCGCGCCATTTTCCCGGCGTAGAACGCCCGGTCGGCGGCTACGATGTCGTCCGTCGCCGAGAACGCCGCGTATACCTCGTGCTTGCAGCTGTCAGCCAGCGTCACGTGGCTCAGGAAGATGGGGGACCTCTCCTGCCCGTCGATCCACTCGCGGAATACCTCGCGCGCCGCCGCGGACGCGTAGTCGAGCGGGCCGTACTCCTTTTCGGCCAGCTTCAGCGCGCCGTCGAACGCGCCGTCGGCGAAACCGTAGCGTTTTTCCGCCTCCCGAATCCCCGCGCGCACCGCTTCCCGCCGCTGCGGAGTCCAGAACCGGCGCCACCGCTCCAGCCGCCGCTGCTGTTCGGCGCTGTCCACCACGAACGATGCGATGCCGGCGTGGGAGTCGATTTTCCCGGCCTGTTTGAGCGAGTCGAGCCGCCGGCCCATGCGCAGGTAGCTCGCGACGGCTTCGCCCGGCGTGTCGGCCGTGGTGATGAAGAGCACCTTCGACCGTTCGCCGTCTTCGTCGGTCAGCCTGCTCAGCCGCTGCTGCGCGGCGGCCAGCCGGGGCGGGTCGTAGTTCAGGTGCATCATGTCGCTGTCGAAGCCGATGCGGTTGAAGAAGAAGAGACATATGAACGTGAGCAGCAGGATCGCCGCCACCAGCGGGCGGTTCCGGTCGGGACGCATTCCCGTGAGCCGCTCCACCCGTTCCAGCACGGCGGACCCCCCCCCGCGTTTCTCCTTACGGATCAGGTGGGGAAGCAGCACCAGACTGAAAAGCGTCGTTCCGACCAGCGTCAGCGATGCGAACAGCCCGAAGTCGCGCAGCAGCTGCGAATCGGTGAAGAGCAGTCCCGCGAAGGCGCCGATGGTCGTTATGCTGCCGATGGTCAGCGGATAGGCCAGATCGCGGATGATCTGCCGCGGATCGTGGCAGTGGTTCGCATGGCAGAGTATGTGGATCGAATAGCTCAGCGCGATGCCCATTACGACGGTCCCCGCACCTACGGCGATCGACGAAATCGTATGACACGTCAGCGACATGATCGCCAGCGCGAACAGCGCGCCGAGCGCCACGGGAATCAGGGCCAGCAGGACCGCGAACTTGTTGCGGAACGAGAGGGTGATGAACGCCACGATAATCAGGATGGCGATGTTGAGCGTCAGCATCATGTCACGCTTGATCTGGCGGGCGTTGTAGGCCGCCACGGCGGGTCCGCCGTAATAGTCCGCCGTGATTCCTGCGGCGGCGTATTCGGCGTTCAGCCCCTCCAGCGCCGACTCGATCCGCTCGATCAGCCGGTCGCCGACGCCCGTGTCGCCGCTCTGGTAGTGCGGTGATATGAAGACCAGCAGCGTGGTCATGTCCTTCGAGAAGAGGTAGTCGTCGCAGAGCGTGTAGCTGCCTCCGATGTTCAGCTCCTGCAGCTTGCCCAGCGCGCCGAACGACAGCCCCAGCGGATCGTCGTAGATGTATTCGTCGATGAATCCCCCGACGGGCGACAGCAGGCGGCGGTAGTTGCCCTCCATCGCCTGCGCGATGCCCCGCGGGGTGACGAGCGTGTCCATGCGGGCGTAATCCGCTTCCGAAAGCAGCAGCGGCAGGTTGCCCTGCAGGAACGACCGCATGCCGTCCGCCAGTTCGCTGCCGAAGGTCGCTTCGACTTCGGCATAACGCCTGAAAAGCGTGTCGGCGTTGAGCCGCGCCGCCAGCGAATCGGCGCAGGCCATCATCTCGTCGGCCTTGTCGGCCGCATTCTCGCCGGCATTTATCATCACGGCGATCTTGTCCTTGATCTTCAGGTTCGAGAACGCCGCGGCCGCCTTCCGCTCCCCGTCGGGGAAAAATCCGGTGATGTTCTCGCTGAACCGCAGCCGCAGTGCGGCTGAGGCCATCGCCACGACCAGCACTCCCAGCAGCGCATAGAGCAGTGCGCGGCGGGATTCGAAGAGGTCGTACAGGGCGATGAAGAACTTATTCATGGCGGGGCGTGCGTTTACAGAAGACGAGCAGGGCGTAGCTGACCGCCGCGGCCGCGACCGCGCATACGGCGGCCATGACGAAACTGCCCACGACGTACTGGAACATGTCGGCGGCCGCCCTTTCGAGCGTGATGTCCGACAGCGACAGCGGCATTCCGCGCCGCAGTACCTGCGCGCCAGTCCAGTAGCTGCCGTAGAGGATGAAGGGGATCATCGGCGGGATGCTGATGTTCGAACTGAGGATCGCCACGGCCTTGTTGAGCCGTGTGAAGTGGGCCGTAACTCCCGCCGCGATCATCTGGTAGCCCCACAGCGGGGCGATGCCGAAGAAGATTCCCAGCCCGATCGAGGCGGCCAGCTGCGGATTCGAATCCCGCGAACGGGTGATGTTGTCCGTCACGAAACGGCGGATATTCTCTTTGGTGAGCGACCGCAGGAACCGCCACGGATAGTAGAACAGCAGGGCGCCCAGCACGAGGAACGTGTTGAGGATGCTGATGCGCGTGAAGTCCTTGCCCGGCCGGAAGTGCGTCACGCGTTCGCTCTTTTCGGGGTAGAAGACGTTGACGGGGATGTTGCGCACGGCGATTCCCCGCCATGCGGCCCGCACCAGCACCTCGACTTCGAATTCGTAGCGGCGCGTCAGGAACCGCATGCCCTTCATCCGCCGTACGGGATAGAGCCGGAATCCCGACTGGGTGTCGTCGAGCCGCATGCCGGTCTCGACGCGGAACCAGAAGTTCGAGAATTTGTTGGCGAAGGTGTTCTTGCCCGGCATGTTGTCCGAGCGGAGGTTCCGGGCGCCTACCAGCAGCGCGTCGGGCGTCTTTTCGATCTCTTCGACGAACTTCGGGATGTCCGACGCGAAGTGCTGTCCGTCCGAGTCGATCGTTATCATGTAGCGGTAGCCGTGTTCGCCCGCATGGCGCAGCGCTCGGCGTATGGCGTATCCCTTGCCGCGGTTCGGGGCGTAAGAGATGGTCTCGACGCCCTCGGCGGCCAGTATCTGCGCCGTCGAATCGGTCGAGCCGTCGTTTACGACCAGCACGTGCGCGCAGTAGCGGCGCACGTCGGCGATCACGCGGGCGACGGTTTTTTCGTTGTTGTAGGTCGGGATCACCGCCAGTATGTCGTTCCGGTCGTTCGTCATGGTTCAGGGGTGGCGGTCGCCTTGAGTTTGAGGACCGTTTTTTCGTTGTTCGTGACGACGCAGGTCACTTTTTTCGCCGCCGTGCCGTCGTCTGCGAGGCGGATGTCTATGTCGAGCAGAGTGTCCGCCTGCGGAACGATCATGCCGAGGAACTTGCATTCGCGGATCGCCGTGAAGCGGTGCCTGCGTCCCGTGCCGCGCTCCAGACACTCCCGGACGATCTGCAGCGTGCAGACGCCCGGCAGCACGGGGTTGCCGGGGAAGTGCCCTGCGTAGACCGGATGCGCCGCATCGAGCCGGACCCGGAACGCGAGCCGGTCCTCTGCCGAGAGGTAGTTGTCTATGTCGCTGAAGAGTTTCTGCATCTGAGTCGGGATCGGAGGTCAGGGGTTGAATTTCGCGGGATCGACCGCGAGGTTGAATCGTTTGTCGCGGAACTCGTAGACCGAATGTCCGCCTTCGGTTTCGTTCAGCTCCATCCGGTCGAGCGTCATGTTCTCCAAGTCGAAGCGGAGCGTGATCGAGTCGATGTATTTGCGGGCGCGGCGCGACAGGGGTACCATCCGTACGGTCCCCGCGCCCTCCGTTTCGTCGTAGCCGATCTGCCACCCCTCGCCGAACTGCGAGAGGTCGCCCGTCATGCTGGCGCGGATCATCAGCGCGACCTGCTGCAGCATGGGATTGGCCGAGGTGGCCGTTTCGGTCACCTGCCCGGCGGTCCTGAGGATGATGCGGTCGTCGCGGATGATGACCTTGTCGCCCGCAGGCACGGTGTATTCGAGCGCCATGGCTTTGGCGTTGTCGTAGTAGAAACGGCCTTTTAGCTCGATTTCGCCCTTCATCCGGCGCACCTGCCGGTGCTGCGTGAAGTCGCACTGAATGGTCTTGTTCTCGCGGCTGGCTTGGGCGAGCCGCTCCCGGAACGAGTCGGGCAGCTGTCCTTGGGCCGTCAGCGCCGACAGCAGCGCGAGGGGAATTAGCAAGGAGGTTATTTTCATGGTTTTTCGATTTTAAACAGTTCGCATACGGTCGCCGTGCCGTAGCCGCGCCGCTTCAGGTCGTCGAGGACCAGCCTTAGCAGCCGATCCGCGCCGGGACGGTCGTCGTGCAGCAGGATCACCTTGCCGTCGCCCAGCCGGCGGGCTATGCGCTCCGCCACGGCTTCGCGGCTGCGGTGCAGAAGCGTGTCGAACGAGCGGACGCTCCACCCGATGCAGCGGCTCTGCGTCCGCTTCACGGCCCGCGCCACCATCGGGTTGGTGACTCCGAACGGCGGCCGGAAAAGGTGCGTCTCCACGCCGGCGATCCGCCGGAGCGACTCCCTGCACCGCAGGATGTCGGCCGTCATCGCCCGGCTGCTCCGCATCGGGAATCCGGCTGCGTGCTCCCAAGTGTGTATGCCTGTATCGTGCCCTTCGGCGGCGATGCGGCGCACCAGTTCCGGATGCCGCTCGGCCTTGGCGCCGACGAGGAAGAACGTCGCTCTTACGCCCCTCTCCCGGAGCAGGTCCAGCACGCGGGGCGTTATCTCCGGGTCCGGTCCGTCGTCGAACGTCAGCGCGACGACCCGTCCCGCGGCCCGGTTGCGGCACAGCGTGCGGACGTACGCCCCCAGCCGTATCTGGTAGGAGCAGTAGAACAGGACGAATCCCGCGGCGATTATGACGGCGGCTACATACATGTCAGTTCCATGGCCGATTCGGTGCGGCCCGAAAAGTCGTTGTAAAGCGTGATCTTATGCCCGGCGTTCTCCGCGACCGCCTGCCGGAATACCTCGGCGATCGCTGTAAAGTGCGGCTTGACGCCGGTTTGCGAAGCCCGTATCGCCCGGCCTTCGGACGCTTCCGCGCCGGATTCCCCGACGCAGGCGTTTTCGTTTCCGTATGTCTTTCCGGAGGGGTTTTCGGTATGGTCCTTTTCCCCGCCGCTCTCTCTTTCGTATCTCTTTTCGCAGGTCGCTCTGGCGTATGCTTTTCCGCCGGGTTCTCTTTCGTGTGCCTTTCCGCCGGTTTCTTCGGCGCGGGGCTTCTCTTCTCCGTCTGTTTCTCCGCCCGCCGGATATCCGCCGTCCGCCGCCGGAGTCCCGGCCGGAATGCGGATTCCCGTGATTTCGGCGACCGAACAGTCGAACCGCTCGGCCGTCAGCACGAAGAATACCGACGATTCGCCCCATCTCCCCTCCTGTGCGACGCGGAGCCGCTGCAGAACCTTCTCGACCGAGGGCGTCGTCTCGTCGAATGCGCCGACCAGCACGGCCCGCGACCAGCCCGCGCCGATGCGCAGTGCGGCGTCCGTAAGCGCGTTTTCGAAACTCGTCCAGCGGTGGGCGTAGGTGGTGTTGTAACAGTGCAGTCCGCGCAGCAGGGCGATCTGCGCGCCGACCGTGTTGAAGGTCGACTGGATGAACGGCGTGGGGTTGAGCATCGTCTCATCGCCTGCGATCAGCCCGTCGAGGAATTTCTCGCTGTCAGCGATGCATCCCAGTCCCGTCGCGGTGATTATCGCGTCGATCGGCGCCCGTGCGCCGAATTCCAGCAGCGATTCGATGCCGGCGGCCACGCCCGACTTCACGACGCGGCTCATCCGCCGCCGCAGATTCATTTCGGGAATCAGGACCTTGATGTCGCTGCGCAGCTCCGCGCCCGATGTTATGCAATTGACGTATGCCTTCATTTTGCGAATATCAGAGTGGAACAGTTTCCGCCGAATCCGAACGAATTGGACAGCACCGAATTTACGGCTGCGGATTCCGTCTCCGCGACGGGCCGCAGCCCCAGCTCCGGAATCGGCTCCGCGAATCCGGGATTGCCGTAGCGCAGTCCGTGCCCGATGGCCAGCGCTGACAGCACGGCTTCGATGCCGCCGGCCGCGGCCAGCGCGTGCCCGGTGAAGCCTTTCGTCGAACTGAACGGCGGCACCTGCTCGCCGAACAGCCGCCGCAGGGCGGTGCCTTCGGTCAGGTCGTTGTTCGGCGTCGCCGTGCCGTGGGCGTTGATGTAGTCCACGCGCTCCAGCCCGCTCCGGGCCAGCGCTTCGGCCATGGCGCGGTACGCTCCCTCGCCCGTCTCGGACGAAGCGGTCTGGTGGTGGGCGTCGTTGGCGTTGGCATACCCCGCAAGGCGGCAGTAGGAGCGCATGCCCGGCGCTTCGCGCGCAAGGACGATATATCCCGCCCCTTCGCCCAGATTCAGCCCTGCGCGCGTGGCGTCGAACGGGCGGCACCGCTCCCGGTCGAGAATTGAGAGCGAGTTGAATCCGTTGAGCGTGAAGCGGCACAGCGCGTCGGTGCCTCCGGCCACCACGTAGTCGGCCATGTCGTTTTCGAGCAGCAGCGCGCCGGTGATGACGGCGTTCGCGGCCGACGAGCAGGCCGTGCTGACGGTCGCCGTGTAACCCGTGATGCCGCAGTACTCCGCGATCCGGCGGGTGCTGTCGGCGCAGTCGTGCCCCGCCACTGAGCGCAGGCGTCCTCTGCCGTTGTCCGACCTGAAAGCGCGGTAGAAATTCTCCGTGAGGTCCATGCCGCCGACGGAGGTCCCCGAAACGAGTGCCACGCGCGCCGCGGCGGGAATCGCCGCATCGGCCACGGCCTGCGCCGCGGCGATCATCCCCAGCAGGGCCGTGCGCGAAGGGGTCTCGCGCGCCGGGATGCCGAGCAGTTCGCCGAGCGCCCGGTTGTCGTGCCGGACCTCGCCGACGGGCACGTCGACGGCCGAACGGAAAAGCGTCAGCTTCCCGATCCCGCTGCGTCCGGCCCGCAGGGCCGCCAGCGTCTCCCCGGCCCCGTTGCCGAGTGCCGAGATGATCCCTATGCCCCGGACGGCTATGTTCATTTGCGGTTTTTACGGATATAGTCGGCCAGCGTGGCGACCGAGTGGAATATCGGTTTGGCTTCGGCCGGGTTGGCCAGCCGGATGCCGTAGTGTTTTTCGAGCAGGAGCGTGATTTCGAGGGCGTCGATCGAATCCAGTCCGAGTCCTTCGCCGAACAGCGGCGCGTCGGTGGCGATCTCTTCGGCGGTGATCTCCTCCAGATTCAGCGCTTCGATAATCTGCTGTTTGAGTTGCAGTTCCAGATTTTCCATCGTATCTATTCGAGTTTTTCGGTTAATGTCAGTTCACAGTCGTACTCCCCGCCGCAGAGTTCGCACCAGCCCCACACGACGGCGTCCATGCGTCCTTGGGCGATCAGTCCTTCGGCGTATTTCCGGATAAAGTTACAGCTTTTGTCGGGGAACGCAAAAAAAGTGCTTTCGCCTTTCAGCCCGTGCTTGATCGCGATCTGCCCCAGCATGATGTTCGGGAGCGTGTAGACGAACACCGCCGGAGAGGCCCCGCCCCCGTCGTCGGCGTCGATGACGGCCTGATGGCGCATGTCGCTGTCGAGCGATGCGCTGCGGTTGGCCAGCACCACGCCGATCCGTTCGGCCGGGCAGTCGGGCCGTCGCCCGGCCAGCAGTTCGCACGATGCGACGTATGCCAGCTTGCAGAGGTCGTCCATCTTCGAAAACTTCATGTTCGGGTCTGCCAGCGCGCGGTATCTCTCGCGGATGAAGACGCCGAACGGCACCTCCGGATGCCGCGTTATGACCACGTGCGCCGTGTCGCGGGCGGCGCGTATCCGTCCTGTCTCGTTGCAGCCTGCCTGCCCGGCGTTTGTTATGACGTTGTTTCCGTTCGCTGCGGCGCACTCTTTCTGTCCGACGTTCGCTGCGGCGCTGCTTTCGTCCGCTCCGGTGAATCCGGGTTGTCCGCCGGCTGTTTCCTGCCTGCGTTTGTTCTGTGCGTCGTCCCGGTCGGTTTCGGCGCCGTTTGTCCCGTCCTGACGGGCGGGATTTTCTCCGTCGCAGTATCGTCCGCCGAAAACGTCGCTTCGCTCCGCCGCGGCATTCTCGTCCGTGCTGCCCGTTTCGCCCGTGCCGTATGCGTTCCGGCCCGTCCCGCGCCGGAATACCGCCGCGGCGTTGCAGCCGCCGAATCCCGACGCCGTTTTCAGCGCGGCGTCCGTCCGGGTCGTGCGGTGTTCCGCGCTTATGTTCAGCGGATAGGGCACCCCGCACTCCGCATAGCCTTTGACGCCGAAGACGGTTCCTTCGGCCAGTCCGTGCACCGTGACGATGCTCTCGATGACGCCCGAAGCGCCGAGCGTATGCCCGAAATAGGGTTTGAGCGAGTTGCAGGGCGTGCCACACAGTCCTGCGAGATGCAGTGCCCGGCTCTCCATCTCGTCGTTGTAGAGCGTCGCCGTGCCGTGGGGATTGACCATGCCGATCGCTGCGGCGCCGAGCGACGCTTCGCGGAGCGCCGCACGGATTGCGAACGCGAGTCCGTCGCCCGTGCGCGACGGAGCCGATATGTGGTTCGCATCGTTGGAGATGCCGCCGCCCGCCACGGTGACGCCCGTGGCCGAAAGCTCTCGGTCGGTCGTGAGCAGCACCGCGCCGCCGGCTTCGCCCAGCGTCAGCCCGTCGCGCGCCGCGTCGTAGGGGCGGCAGAGCGCGGGACTTACCGATTTGAAGGCGTTGAATCCGCTGACGATGAAATCGCACAGCAGGTCGAATCCCGCGACGAAGACATGGTCGTATTCGCCGCTGCGGATCAGCCGCGACGCGACGACGATGGCCGACACGCCCGAAATGCAGGCGTTCGAGATCACCAGCGGCCGGTTCGCCGCCCCGAAATGCCTTCCGACGACCTCCGCCGTGTCGTTCAGGTCGCATTTCGCCGGATCGCCGTTCAGCAGGCCGATGTTGCCTTTGGTCGTGGAGAGCAGGATGAGCGTCCGTTCGTCCGCGGGCGACACGCCCGATCGGGCGATCACCTCGCCGAGCGTCAGCAGCGCCAGTCGTTCCGCGGGCGTGTATTCCGCCACTGCCCGCTCCGCTGCCAGCTGCGCAAACCGTTCCGGGTCGATCCGGCAGACGGGTGTGCCGTCGTGCCATGCCGAGAGATTCGTCCTCCCGGCGCGCACGGCCTCCATATTCTCCCGCGTGCCGAATCCGAGCGCTGACAGGATGCTGTCGGGTCCCCACCAGACCGCTACTTCACGTCCCATCTCTCCTTCCATTTGCGGTAGAACTCCGGCGCGAGCAGCTGCAGCTCGCCGCGGGCGTCGAGAAACACCTGCGTCGAGCTTCCCTCGGCGACGATTTCGCCGTCGGTGGCGCTGCGGATCGTGTATTCGAAACATATTTTCGCCGCTTCGGTGGCGATATAGCGGGTCTCGACCACGGCGGTGTCGTTTACGCGCAGCGGCTTTTTGTATTGCAGCTGCAGTTCGACGATCGGCGCGGTGTATCCGCTGGCATGGATGTCCATGTAGCCCAGCCCCGCGAATTCGCGCCCGAAGGCCTCGCGTCCGTCCTCGAAATAGCGCACGTATTCGCCGTGCCACACGATCTGCATCGAGTCCACCTCGCTGAACCTTACGCGCAGCGACGTCTTGCCGACCAGACTCGCCTCGGCTGTTTTTCTGCGTACCATCACTCTTCCATGTATATTTTCATCCGGCACTCGGCGACGGGCTTTCCGCCGCATTCGGTCCGTGCCGAAAGCAGGGTTACGTTCATTACCGCCTGTTCGACGGCGATCGTCGTGACGAGCCGGCTGCCGACCGGGGGCAGTGCGTGGACTTTCAGGTCGTTCACGGCCCCGATATATCCCAGCCGCACCTTTTCGCCGCGGCTGCGGTCCATGTATCCTGCGCGCAGGGCGGCCGACTGGGCGATATGCTCGATCAGGCCGCACTCGCTGAGCGCGCCCTCTTCGACGAAGATGTTGTCTTCGCATACGGTCAGCCCGCTGCGGGCGCATCCGTCTTCGCCGATGCCGTAGAAGGCATCCGCCATGACGATCGGCGGCCGCTGCGGAATGTATTCCACGATTTCGTCCGCCGCAATCAGGGCTTTCTCAGGTACTCCCATAAAGGTCCTTTTTTATTTCGTTTCAGCCGCAGCGTATCGACCAGCGCGCTCTGCGGGTCGTCGGGGAAAACCCACGCCTTGCCCGTCGCGGCGGCCGCGCTGCGGGCCTCTTCCAAGTCGAAGTCCGGGGCGATGTAATAGGCCGGCGCCAGCAGGTCGTCGTCCGGGGCGACGACGCCTTCGCGTGCGGCCAGCTCCGCCAGCCGGGTGTGCGGATAGATGCGCATGCCCGCATAGGGGAACATGACGGTGTATTCCAGCCGGCGCGAATTTTCGATCGTTTCGCGCACATGCTCCCGCGTGTCGCCGTACCCGCCCAGAATCAGGAAGTGGGCGTAGTAGACCCCGTTGTCCAGCGCCAGCCGGCTGGCCCGCACGACGTCGCCGAAGGTGAAGCGTTTGCCGTAGGCTTCCAGCGTCCGGTCGCAGAACGACTCGGTGCCGAATTCGATGTGGGTCAGGCCCGAAGCCCTGAACAGCCGCATCTGCTCGGCGTCGATGCCCCGCGGCGAGAAGTAGGCGCCCCACGCGATGTTCGTTCCGCGCCGGATGAGCGTTTCGGCCAGCCGGACGTTGTATTCGGGGCGGATGTTGAACACCGAGTCGGTGAAGAACAGGTAATTTATGCCGTAATCGCGCTTGGCGCGGAGGATGTTTTCGGCGATGATTTCGGGGTCCATCGTGCGCACGCACCGCCCGTCGATATGAGGATACGAACAGTAAATGCACTCGTAGGGGCATCCCCGCTTGGTCTGGATGTTGAGCATGCCGCTCCGCTTCCAGTAATACCCGGTCAGCTCCGGCTCGAACTCCACTTCGATCGCCGGCAGGTAGCTGCGCCGTCCGTTTTCGGTGCGTTCGTTTCCGGTGGGGCTGTTGGTGCGTTCGTTTCCCGTGGGTGTGTTTTCCGTGAGACGGTTTTCCGTAGGTCTGTTTCCAGTGCGTCCGTCGCAGGTGTAGACCGCCGGAATGTCTGCCCCGGTTTCGCCCCGCTCCAAGGCTCCGATCAGCTCCGCCAGCGGCCCTTCGCCCTCGCCGTGAATGCCGTAATCGGCCCCCAGCTCCCGCATGAACGCCTGCGGATAGATCGAGAATCCCGCCCCGCCGATAATCAGGGGTGCGTCGCTGGCCGCGCGTATGACGTCGATCAGCGCCTTGTACTCCGGCAGAAACCCCCGTCGGTCGAGCGAATTGGCGCCGTCCACGTTGCGCAGCGACACCCCGATATAGCGGGGCGCGAGCGTGCGGATGCGTTCGGCCAGCTCTTCGTCCGTGAGCAGGTTGCAGTCGGCCGTATCGACACGTATCCCGCTTATCGTGCGCTCAAGGTAGGTTTTCAGGTAGGAAATTCCGAGCGGATAAACGGGGTAGGGCGACGTGTGGCGGTTTGCCGAAATGAGTAATATGCTACATGCGCTCACGACCAGAACCGATAGAAATTGAACCATTGCTGCGGATAGCGCTTTACCACGGCTTCGAGCGAGCGGACGTAGCTTTCGAGCACGGCGTTCGGGGTTTTGCCGTCCGGCGCCTCCGGAATGTCGAAGATGAAGCGGTAACGCCTGCCGCGTTCGCGCATCGCATAGTAGAATACCGCCGGCGCCCGGAACTTCTCGGCGACGACGAAGGGTCCCGCCGGGAAGAGGGCCTTGCGGCCCATGAAGGTCACCGGCGCCGTGGCGCCGCCTTCGACGAAGCGGTCGCCCTGAAAGCAGACGTACTCCCTGCGGTCGAGCACCTCCTTGATCCGCAGGATCGACTCGATGCCGCCCTCGTTCACGGGGATCACCTTGTAGCCCTCCTGCCTGCAGTGCTTGTCCATGACGTTTTTGATCCGCCGGTATTCGGCGTCGTACATCACGAGGTGCATCCTGCGGGCGTAGTCGCCGAAGAACCCGGCCCCCGTGCCCCAGCAGCCGACGTGCGCGCCGATGATCACCGCGCCGCGCCCGCCGTCGAGCAGACGCAGGAAAGCGTCGTAATTCTCGAACTCGAACTTGTACCGGTCCGCCATGCCGCTGCCGATGGCCACCCGGTCGATGATGGTCTGCCCCAGCGCGTAATAGTGGGCATAGAGTTTGACCGCCGAGCGGAAGACGCCGTAACGGAGTATGCGGCGGTTATAGAACCAGACGGCCCGCGTGGCGCGGGGTGCGAAAGGGATGAAGTAGACGACTACCAGCGAGAGGAAAGCGTACGCGGCGCGTATTCCGAACACGTTCATCAGGAAGATGAAGAAACCGTATCCGAAAGATCCGCCGCGCGAGCGTCCGCTCCACCGTTTGTCGTTAGTTGCCATTCGTCCGGCTGATGATCAGGTCGTAGAAGTCCTGAAAAGTCTTCAGCTCCTTGAAGTCGGGACCCGTGAGCGTCACGCCGAAATTCTTGTCGACGAGCACCACGACGTCCACCAGATCGAGGCTGTCGAGGTCGAGTGTTTCGAGCAGCGGCGCATCGGGGGTGATGACCTCCTGCTCCACTTCGAATTCGTCGGCCAAAACGGTATTGATTTTTTCGATGAGTTCCTGTTGTGTCATTGTCTGCGTGGGATTTATTTGCATTTCTTGATAATGAGGGTCGAGTTGGTTCCGCCGAATCCGAACGAGTTTGACAGAAAGCGGTCGAAGGCGAGGTCCACCTTGCGGGCGGGGATGTTGAGCTTCGAGGTGGCTTCGTCTCCCTGCGCGAAATTGATGTTCGGGGCGATGAATCCGTGCTCCATCATCAGCATCGAGTAGACGATTTCGCTGGCTCCCGCCATCCACATTTCGTGGCCGGTCATCGACTTGGTCGAGGCGACGTAGGGCCTGTTCGCGCCGAACACCTCGTCGATGGCCAGCGCTTCGTTGTAGTCGCCCAGCGGCGTCGAGGTGGCGTGGGCGTTGACGTAGGGAATCTCTTCGGGCTGCATGCCCGCGTCCGCCAGACAGCGCAGCAGCGAGCGGCGCGGTCCGTCCACGTTCGGCACGGAGATGTGTTCGCCGTTCGACGAGAATCCGTATCCGGCCACTTCGCCCAGTATCGCCGCGCCCCGGCGCACCGCCGAGTCGTAGCTTTCGAGTATCACGGTCGCCGCGCCTCCGCTCGGCACCAGCCCGTCGCGGTCCTTATCGAAGGGGCGCGATGCCGCCGCGGGGTCCGATTCGCGCTTCGAGAAGGCTCCCAGCCCGTCGAAACTGCCGACCGAATAGAGGTTCACCTCCTGCGCTCCGCCGCATACGACGCGCTCCTGCAGTCCCTGCCGGATCATCAGGTACCCCATGCCGATCGCGTGCGAACCGCTGGCGCAGGCCGCCGAGAGGGTGAGGTTGACGCCCCGCAGGTTGAAGATCACCGAGAGGTTCATCGTGACGGTCGAGTTCATCGACTGGAAGATGTTTCCCGAACCGACCATCGCCGTATTCCGCTTGGCGCGGATGATGTCGATGCCCTCGATCACCGGGGCCGCGCTGCTGTCATTGCCGTAGATGATGCCGACCTCGTTGGCCGCCAGAAACGCTTCGTCCATTCCCGCGTTGCGCATCGCCTCGGCCGTGGCCATGTAGGCGTACTCGCCCTGTTGGGGCAGGCAGAGCCGCTTGCGGCGGTCGAGCGCCCCCTTCAGTTCGGGGCGCTTGACGATGCCGGTCAGCGCCGATATGTATCCCAGCTCCCTGCGCTCCGGGTCCAGTCCGATGCCCGAACGCCCTTCGCGCAGCGATTCGGTCACTTCGCCGAGGCTGGTGCCGATCGAGGACCAGATGCCCAGTCCGGTGATGACTACTCTGTTTTCCATGGTGTCAGGTATATAATCCTCCGTTGATCGATATCACCTCACCCGTGATGTAGGAGGCTTTGTCCGAGATGAGGAACATCGCCAGATCGGCGACCTCCGCCGCCTCGCAGAAGCGTCCGGCGGGTATCTGCTTTTTGAGTTCCGCTTCGTCGAGGTCGGCGGTCATGTCCGTGCGTACGAATCCCGGCGCGATGGCGTTTACCGTCACCCCCTTCTTGGCCACCTCCTGCGCCAGCGCCTTCGTCGCCGCGATCACGCCGCCTTTGGCCGCCGAATAGTTGGTCTGTCCGGGCAGTCCCTTGATTCCCGACAGCGAGACGATGTTGACGATGCGGCCGAAACGTTTGACCAGCATGTCCTTCAGCAGCGGGCGCGTGACGTTGTAGAATCCTCCGAGGCCGGTATCCACCACCGAATGCCACTGCTGCGGCTCCATCCACATCATCAGAGAGTCGCTGCGGATGCCCGCGTTGTTCACCACCACCTCGATGACGGCTCCCTTGTGCCGCTCCTGCCACGCCGCGATCGCCGCCGCGGTCTCTTCGCCCGCGGCCACGTCGAACCGCAGGGTCTCCCCGTCGCCGCCCGCGGCGCGGACGCCTTCGAGCGTCCTTTGGGCTTCGTCGGCGTTCGAGCGGTAGTTGATGAGTACGTAGTAGCCGCTCCGGGCCAGCTTGAGACATATCTCGCGGCCTATGCCCCGGCTTCCGCCGGTGACGAGCGCATATTTGGTCGGTTCGGTCATGCTTGCTGTTTGAGGAAATTTTCGATGGCGGCGATCTCCCGGTATTTGGGCGTGTCGTCGATGAACTTGGGTACGATGCGGCGGATGTCGTCGTACAGCTGCCGGGTCTGGGCCGACAGTTCTGCGGCGCACTCCAGATAATCCGCGGCCTGCACCAGCGCCAGCATCTCGATCGCCAGCACCTGATAGCCGTTTTCGATCACCTGACGGGTCAGCATCGCGGCGTTGGTGCCCATGCTGACGATATCCTGATTGTCGTTGTTGTTGGGTATCGAGTGGACGTACATCGGATTCGAAAGCGTCTGCGATTCGGCCGTGGTCGAGGTCGCCGTGAACTGCGCCGCCTGCAGGCCGTAGTTAAGCCCCAGCTTGCCGAGGTTCACGAACGGCGGCAGCGTCTCGTTGATGCGGTCGTGGAAGAGGTAGTTCAGCTGCCGCTCGGCGAGCATCGTCATCTTCGTGACGGCGATCTTGAGCTTGTCCATCTCCAGCGAAACGTAGTCGCCGTGGAAGTTGCCGCCGTGGTAGATGGTCCCCGTCTTGGGGTCCACCACCGGATTATCGTCCACCGAGTTGAACTCCTCGACGAGTATCTTCTCCGCCTGTTCGAGCGTTTCGAGCACCGGACCCAGTATCTGGGGCGTGCAGCGCAGCGAATAGTAGGGCTGCACCTTGTGCTTGAAGGTCGGAGCCTCTCCCGTGTCGCCGCTGTAAAGTTCCGTTTCGCGCTTGCGCAGGCGGCGGCTCGACGCGCATATTTCGCGCATTCGGCGGGCGATTTCGATCTGCCCGGCGTGGAGCTTGCAGGCGTTGAGCGGCTCGGCCATGAAGTCGTCGTACGATTCGACCACCTCGTTGAGCATCACCGAAGCCTTCACGGCCCAGTCGAGCAGGCGGCGGGCCTGCGCGAGGTTCACCATGCCGATTCCCGTCATCACGGCCGTGCCGTTGGTCAGCGCCAGCCCGTCGCGGATGCGGAGCCTGAGCGGCGTTATGCCGCACGCCTTCATCGCTTCGGCCGCAGGGACGACTTCGCCGCGGAACGAGACTTCCGATTCGCCGATCAGCGCCAGCGCGATATGCGCCAGCTGCACCAAGTCGCCGCTGGCGCCGACGCTGCCGTGGCGCGGCACGAGCGGATATATTTCGTTGTTGAGGAAATCGGCCAGAATCCGCACCACGTCGGGATGTACGCCCGATTTGGCGTTGAGAAAGGTTTGCAGGCGCGCAAGCATGGCCGCCCGCACGCAGATGTCGGGCAGCGTCTCGCCCGCGCCGCAGCTGTGCGAGCGTATGATGTTGTATTGCAAGCTGTTCAGGTCGGCGTCGCCGATCCGGTACTGCGCCATGGGGCCGAAACCGGTGTTGATGCCGTATATTACTTTTCCCTGCTCGAAATCTTCGAGAAAACGGTAGCAGGCCTCGACTTCCCGGAGTTCCGCTTCGCCGAGCGAAACTTCTGTCCGGTTGAAAATCCGGCCGTTAATGGAGTCCAAGTCCGAATAGTGCATTTTTTGAACGGATTTATGGCTCCAAAAATACAAAAACTATCTCAATAAATCCTTTATATGGTCACTTTTTTGTTTCCGTTGTCCACTCCGGCCGTGCTCTGCGGGCCGGGTGCCGGACCCGCCGCGCTCCTTCCGCTTTCCGGACGCCGGCCATTCGCGGTGTCGCGGCGGCTTTCCGGATTTGCCGTTTCGGAGACTCTTTTGAACATTCATGGCGGATATTGCCGGGATTTTATTATTTTTGTCCGGACTTTCCCGCTTGCCTATGAAATCGAAAGACATCTTCACGTTCCGCGACGCCGAAAAGCAGGCCGGCCCCGTTGCCTTCTCGACGATGCTCAAGCCGGCCGGCTCGGCCTGCAACCTCGACTGCCACTACTGCTATTACCTCGACAAGGCGGTGCAGTACGGCGGCCGGCAGGCCGTGATGAGCGACGAACTGCTGGAACTTTACGTCAAACAATACATCTGCGCCAACGAAGTCGATACGGTCCAGTTCTGCTGGCACGGCGGCGAGCCGCTGTTGCTGGGCGTCGATTTCTACCGCCGGGCCATGGAGTTCCAGCGGAAATACGCCGACGGCAAACGCATTGAGAACACCCTTCAGACCAACGGCACGCTGGTCGACGAGGCGTGGTGCGACCTGTTCGCGTCGAACAATTTTCTGGTGGGCGTCTCGCTCGACGGTCCCGAAGACATTCACGACGCTTTCCGCCTTACCAAAGGCGGCAAGCCGACCTTCGCGCGCGTCATGGAGACCGTGCGGATGTTCGAACGCTGCGGCGTGGAATTCAATACGCTGAGCGTCGTGAACCGCCGCTGCGAAGGCCGCGGCGCGGAGATCTACCGTTTCTTCCGCGACACGGTCCACAGCAAATACATGCAGTTCCTGCCCGCCGTGGAGCATGTCGTCGACAAGCCGGGCTTCCACCGTCCGCTGATCGTCTCCCCCGACCGCGAAGGCGCGCGGGTGGCCGAGTGGTCCGTCACGGCCGAAGGCTACGGGCGTTTTCTGTGCGACGTTTTCGACCAGTGGGTCGTGGGCGACGTGGGCCGCTATTACGTCCAGATGTTCGACGCCTCGCTGGCTCAGTGGTGCGGCGTGCAGCCGGGCGTCTGTTCGATGGGCGAGACGTGCGGCGACGCGCTGGTCGTCGAGCACAACGGTGACGTCTACTCCTGCGACCACTTCGTCTACCCCGAATACAAACTGGGCAACATCGCCCAGACCCCGCTCGACGAAATCTACCGCACGGCCAAACGCCGCGAATTCGGTCTGAACAAACGCAACACGCTGCCCTCGGAATGCCTGCGCTGCAAATTCTACTTCGCCTGCCGTGGCGAGTGCCCCAAGCACCGCTTCGACCGCGGCGCCGACGGAAGCCCGAAAAACTCGCTCTGCGAAGGTTTGAAAATCTACTTCCGCCACGTGGAGCCGTACATGGAATACATGCGCGACCTGCTGTCTAAACAGCAGGCTCCGGCGTGGGTCATGCCCTTCGCCCGCAAACGCATGGGGCTGGAATGACCCTGCCCGGCATACGAATACGCCTGCATCCTTCTCCGGGTGCAGGCGTTTTATTTGTGTCCGGCGGATGCCGCCCTATTCGGGTTTTGTCCGGTAAATGGTTGTCTTGTCGGTTTTGCCGGAGACGGCCTCTCCCGGCGAGGGGGTTGCCGCACCTTTCACTCCGCTCTTTTCCGGCCGTTTTTTCCGGAAGACCCACAGCAGCGGAAGCAGCGCCGCCAGCGTGATGACCGCCACCACGCGCAGGGCGTCCGTGACCCCTTCGACGTAGGTCTGCGCCGCGGAGATGGTCTCGTGTGCGGCGTGGTAGGAGGTCCGCGCCGAGAGGATCACCGTCAGGAGGGCGATTCCGATGCTTCCGGCCAGCTGTTTGATGCTGTTCGAAATGCCGGCCGCCGCGGCCATGTCCTGCTGGGTGAGGTTCTTGAGCGAGAAGAGGTTGAGCGGCGCGAACGTAAGTCCCATGCCGAAGCCGCGCAGATAGAGTATGAAGAGAATATGTCCGTGCGTGGTGTGGAGCGTGAAACGGCTGGCGAGCCAGAAACTCAGCGCCATGACCAGAATGCCCGCCGCGCTCAGCAGCAGCGGCCTGACATAGCGGGTCAGATAACCCGAAACGGCCGAGAGCACACCCTGAATCACGCCTACGGGCAGAAACATGCTTCCCGCCGCCAGCGCCGTGTATCCCAGTCCCCGCTGCATGTAGAGCGGCAGCAGATAGGTGCCGCCGAGCATGCCTATGGCGAAGAGCGTCAGCACGGCCATCGAAATTCCGAAGTTGCGCTCCGCGAGCAGCCGGATCTGCAGCAGCGGCGCGGGATTGCGCAGCTCCGCGGCGATGAACCACGCCAGCGCCGCCCCCGCGACGATGAAACAGCCGATCACTTCGGGTGCGCTCCACCCGCCGGGATTCGACCGCGAATTGCCCCGCGCCAGCGCATAGATCGCCAGCGGCATGAAGAGCACGATGGCCGCGAACCCCTGCCAGTCGAACGGGCTGCGCGTCTGGTCCTTCCACTCCTTCTGGACGAATGCCGCGAGCAGGACGGCCAGCAGTCCTACCGGCACGTTTACGTCGAATATCTTGTGCCAGCTGTACGCATCGACCAGATAGCCGCCCAGCAGCGGCCCGAACGAGATCGAAGCCGCCGCGGCCATCGACCACAGACCCAGCGCCAGACCGCGCTCCGCGGGCTTGAACTCGCGCGTCACGATCGCCAGTCCCAGCGCTTGGATGATGCCGCTGCCTACGCCCTGCAAGGCCCGCGACCCGATCAGGAACGGGTCGCTCGAAGCCTTGCCGCAGAGCCACGAGCCGAGCGTGAACAGCACCAGTCCGAGCATGTAGACGCGTTTGTTGCCGAACCGGTCCGCAAACCACCCGGCCGACGGAAGCATGATCGTCATCGTAATCATGTAGGCCGTGATGACCCATTCGGCCGACGAGATGCCGATGCCGAACGCCGACATGATCGCCGGCAGTCCGACGTTCACCACCGTCACGTCCAGCACGGCCATGAACGTTCCGAGCATGATCATGCCCAGAATCCACCATTTGTAGCCGCTGCTTTGCCGTATGTGTTCGCGCAGATTCGCCATTGCGCGGCAATGCGTCAAAAAAAATGCCACCACTGCGGCGGCGGACCGAAGGGCGGGGAAAACCGGCGGCCTGAACAGCCGCCGCAGAGCAATCTGTACGACCCGTGTCCGGGGAATCGCAACGCAGGGCGTCCGGGCGGCAAAACCCGCAGATGCGGATAAGGCTGCGCCCGAAAAAAAAGGAACGCTCTCTATTCGAGAACGTTCCGTACGTGCAGGTCCTGTAAGCCGGGTTCTGTTTCCGGGGCGAACCCCGGACCTCTGTCATTTATCTAGGGCGGCAGTCTCCTGCCGTCTCAAGCAACCTACCCCCCGGCATCGGGCGAGCAACCCTTAATTGCCGGTATACACGGTCTTGCAACCCGCGAGACGTACTGCCGGGCGACATCGCTGCCCCCGCGGTGGGCTTTTACCCCGCCTTTTCACCCTTACCCGCCGGGAAATCCCTTGTGGGCGGTTCTTTTCTGTTACGCTCCTATACCCTCACGGATATCAAGTCATTAGCTTGCGCGGCGCTCTGCGTTGCCCGGACTTTCCTCTCCCGGCCACGGCCGGCAGCGACAGAGCGGACCTGCACCGCAAAGGTAATAAAATTCGGCGGTATTCCCGCTTCGGGGGCAGCGATATTCGGAAAATGCGTTTCCATCCTCCGTGCGGGCCGTCCCGATGCGGCGCGGGCGAACTTTTTTGGAAATATCGGATTAAATAGTACTTTTGCTAAAAGGCTGATTCCGTCTCCGGCGGCAGCCGAATCGTGCGAATAACCCGGCTTATGACTGATAACGTGCAAACAATCAACATGCAAGACAACCGTACGGTTGTCGGCCTGCTGCGTGCCGGGGACGAAAAATGTTTCGACGCGCTCTTCCGCCGCTATTATAAACCCCTCTGCACCTACGCCACCCGTTTCGTCGCTCCGGCCCGCGCCGAGGAGCTGGTGCAGGATACGCTGATGTGGGTCTGGGAAAACCGCACGTCGCTGCTGCCCGAAATGCCCCTCAAGTCGCTGTTGTTCACCATCGTCAAGAACAAGTCGATCAACCATATGTCGCGCGATACGATCAAAAACCGCGTGATCCGCCAGCTCGCCGAATACTACGAGGAGGAGTTCGACGATCCCGATTTTTACCTTGAAGGCGAACTGGTGGAACGTCTCACGGCCGCGCTGCGCAAGATGCCGCCCGAATTCCAGCAGACTTTCCGCATGCACCGGCTCGAAGGCAAGACCCACAAGGAGATCGCCGCCGCGCTCGGCGTGTCGCCGCAGACGGTCAATTACCGGATCGGCCAGACCGTGCGCCTGCTGCGCGAGGAGCTTAAGGACTACTGGCCGCTCATCGTTTTGCTGTTGTGGCCGGACCTGCACTGAAAAAATACCGAAAATTCCATATTTTTTTTGAATTCCGTTTAGCATCCTCTGCCGACGGATTGTATTACTATGTAGACAAGCGAACAGATGACCGATTTACAGATCAACGAAGAAGTATTGACAGCCTACCTGAGAGGCGAGCTGAATGCTGCGGAAGCCGCGGCCGTCGAAGCGTGGTACGACGCGTCGGCCGCCAACCGCAGACTGCTGGGGGAGATTTATTACATATTGTATGTCAACGACCGCATCAACGATACGGTCGGCATCGACGTCGAGCGTTCGCTCCGGCAGTTCAAGCGCCGCATGCACGCCGGACGCCGCATCTCCCTGCGCCGCATCACGCTCCGCGCCGCCGCTGCCGCCGCCGTGGCAGTGATTCTGCTGGCCGGGGGCGTTACCACCGTGTCGCTTTCCAAACGCCTTGCGCAGCCCCTGACCGTCATCACCCATCTGGGCGAACGTTCGCAGGTGGTGTTGCCCGACGGCACCAAGGTCTGGCTCAACTCCGCCAGCAGCGTCGAGTACATCGCTCCGTTCTTTTCGCGCGAACGCCGCGTGAAGATGGACGGCGAGGCCTATTTCGAGGTGCAGCACGACGCTCAGGCGCCCTTCGTCGTCTCGACCAACGGACTCGACATCAAGGTGCTCGGCACCCGCTTCAACATCCGCAACGACGACAACGACCACCGCATCACCACCGTCCTGCTCGAAGGTGCCGTCAAGGCCTACGCTTCGGGCGACGAGAAGGCCGCCGTACGCCTGCGTCCCTCGCAGCAGCTGGTCTTCGACACCCGGACCGGCGCCATGCGTCTGACCGACGAACCTTCGGCCGACCGGTCGATCAACTGGATCGACGGCCGCTTCTGCTTCGAGCACGACACCTTCGCCGAGATCGTCGCCGAACTCAAACGCTACTACAACGTCGACGTCCGCTTCATGGACGATGCCCTGCGCAGCGAACGCTTCTCCGGCGACTTCCGCGTCGAGGACGGCATCTACCACATCATGTCGGTGCTGCAACTTACCTATAAGTTCACCTACAAGGTCGTCGGCAACGACATCGAAATCTACCCGAATCCTAAACGATAACCTAATACGAACCTAAAAACCGTCTGACAGCCTATGGAAGAATAATACGTCTGTTTTCGCAGGCCGCTGTACGCAGCGGCGGCTCTTGACAAACTACTTTCAAAATCTTACCTAAATCCAGATCCATGAAAAAAACTTACCTTGCAGCGGGCAGGGGAGTGCATGCCGTCTCCGCATGTTTCCGTTGTCTGCTTCTCATCCCGATTTTCGTATTGGGATGCTTCGGCGCTCATGCCGCAGCACAGACGCAGCAGGCCGTTTCGCGCGTCAGCCTCGACGTCCGGGACGCCGCTATCGTCACCGTTTTCCAAACCATTCAGCAGCAGACCGGCTGCTCGTTCGTCTACAACACGTCGGACATCGACACCGACCGCAAAGTGACCGTTTCCGCGCAGGACGAGCCGCTGACAGCTCTGCTCGACAAACTTTTCGCAGGTTCCGACATCGCCTACACGCTTCGCGACAAGCACGTCGTCCTTTCGAAGAAAACTAAAAATTCCCCCCCCCACAGCGCTCAGGGCGGAGTAAGCGGAACCGTTAAGGATGCTCAGGGCATGCCGCTGATCGGCGCCACGGTGCTGATTCAGGGCACGACGACCGGCGTCGCCGTCGATTTGGACGGCAACTTCTCGCTGCCGCAGGCCAAGGTCGGCGACACGCTCGAAATTTCGCTGATCGGCTATGCCAAGCAAACCCTTCCCGTAACCGGCTCCGCACCCCTTCAGGTCGTAATGCTCGAAGACAACGAGGTGCTCGACGCCGTCGTGGTGACCGCCCTCGGTATCAAGCGCGCCGAGAAATCGCTGACCTACAATGTGCAGGAGGTGGCCGGCGACATCGTCACTTCGGTCAAGGACGCCAACTTCATGAACTCCCTTTCGGGTAAGGTGGCCGGCCTTCAGATCAATGCCAGCGCATCGGGCGCCGGCGGTTCCACCCGCGTGGTGATGCGAGGCGTCAAGTCGATCAACGGCGAGAACAACGCCCTCTACGTGATCGACGGTATTCCGCTTCCGAGCCTGCGTTCGAGCCAGACCGAGGGCACGTATGAAACGCCCGACGGCGGCGACTTCGAGGGTATCGCCAACTTCAACCCCGACGACATCGAATCCATGTCGATCCTTTCGGGCGCCACGGCTTCGGCCCTCTACGGTGCTCAGGGCGCCAACGGTGTGATCCTCATCACCACCAAGAAGGGCAAGGAGGGCCGCGTGCGGGTCAACTATTCGAACTCGACGACCTTCTCCCATCCCTTCGTGATGCCCAAATTCCAGAACACCTACGGCACGAGCGAAATCGAGCCGATGATGAGCTGGGGCAGCAAACTCGCCACGCCGACTTCGTACGATCCCGCGGATTTCTTCCAGACCGGATTCAACGAGACCAACTCGGTGGGCCTTTCCGCCGGCACCGAGCGCAACCAGACCTATGCGTCGGCTTCCGCCGTCAATTCGCGCGGTATCGTACCCAACAATGTCTACAACCGCTACAACTTCTCGATCCGCAACACGACGATGCTGATCAAGGACCGCCTGACGCTCGACGTGGGTGCGACCTACATGAAGCAGTACACCCGCAACCAGACCGTTCAGGGCCAGTACCGCAACCCGCTGGTCGGCATCTACCTCTTCCCGCGCGGCAACGACATCCGCAAATACGAGATTTACGAGCGTCCGGGTTCCGACTCGCGCTATATGGAGCAGTTCTGGGACCTCGAATTCCTCAAGGGCGTCGAGAACCCGTGGTGGATCACCAACCGCGAGCTGAACGAAAACCGTCAGCACCGCTACAGCTTCAACGCTACGATGAAGCTCGACATCACCGACTGGATGAGCCTGACGGGCCGTATCCGTACCGATAATGCGACGATCAACTACACCCGCAAGCTCAGCGCTTCGACCAACACGCTCTTCGCTTCGAAGTACGGCAGCTACCTGAACCGCACGATGACGCACAACAACCTCTACGGCGACGTGCTGCTGAGCATCGACAAGAGCTTCTGCGACAACGCCTTCTCCCTGCAGTTCAACCTCGGCGCCAGCATCATGGACAACAAGAACCAGCTGACGGGTTACGAAGGTTATCTGGCGGGCATTCCCAACAAGTTCACCTACAACAACATCATCTCCGACAACTCGCAGAGTTTCCCGACGCAGGAGAACTACCACGACCAGATTCAGGCCGTGTATGCGACCATGCAGCTGGGCTGGCGGGGTATGCTCTACGTCGACGTTTCGGTCCGCAACGACTGGGCCTCGATGCTGGCCTTCACGCCCAAACAGAACATCTTCTATCCCTCGGTGGGCCTTTCGGCCGTGATATCGTCGATGACCGACCTCTCGAAGGCGGGCATCTCGTTCCTCAAGGTGCGCGGATCCTATGCCGAGGTGGGCAACGCTCCCGAACGTTACATCACCGGTCCCAACTACACGCTGACCAACGGCGTCGTCAGCACGGCGACCATCGCCCCGGCCAAGCACCTCGAAGCCGAGCGCACCAAGTCGTTCGAGGCCGGTCTCGACGTCAAGTTCTTGGGCAACAAGATCTCGGCTACGGCGACCTACTACAACACCAACACCTACAACCAGCTCTTCCTTTACGACGCTCCTCCCAGCTCCGGCTACAAACAGAAATACATCAACGCCGGCAAGGTCAATAACTGGGGTATCGAGGCTTCGGCCGGATACAAGAACACATGGCGCGATTTCTCGTGGGCCACGACCCTCAACTTCTCGATGAACCGCAACAAGATCAAGGAGCTGGTTCCCGAAGGCACCCGCGATCCGGATACGGGCTCGCTGGTCGACATCAAGGAGGTCAATAAGGATTACAACGGCTACCGCGTCAAGCTCGTCGAGGGCGGTTCGATCGGCGACTTCTATGTCAAAGGCCTGCTGACCGACGACAAGGGCCATATCTACGTCGATCCCAACTCCAACACCGTGCTGCTCGATCCCGATCCCGAAGCCTACATCTTCGCCGGCAACACCGAAGCCCGCTTCCGCTGGGGCTGGAACAACCAGTTCTCCTACAAGGGCGTTTCGCTCGGCGTGCTGATCGACGCACGTATCGGCGGCCGCGGCGTATCGGCCACGCAGGCCCTCATGGACCGCTTCGGCGTTTCGCAGGATTCGGCCGACGCCCGCGAGAACGGCGGCGTATGGATCTCCGACGACCAGCAGATTCCCGACGCCAAGACCTTCTATGCCAACAGCGGCGACGGCATGTCGATGCTTTCGCACTATGTCTACAGCATGACCAACGTCCGCCTGCGTGAGCTTACACTGGGTTACGACCTGCCCTCCAAATGGTTCCGCAACAAGGTCAATATGAGCGTATCGTTCGTCGGCCGCAACCTGTTCATGTTCTACAACAAGGCTCCGTTCGACCCCGAAGTGACCGCTTCGACGAGTACCTACTATCAGGGAGTCGACTTCTTCATGCAGCCGAGCGTCCGCACCCTCGGATTCAGTGTAAAACTCCAATTCTAAAGCTCAACCGACTATGAAACGAAACAATATCAAACAAGGATTCCTTTCGCTGGCGGCCGCCTGTCTGGCGTTCACCGCCTGCACCGGGGACTTCGAGCGCTTCAATACCGATCCCAACTCCGCGCAGGAGGTGGATCTCAAGATGTTCATTACCACGATGCAGATGGACGCCGTCTACTCGTGCAGCGGTTCGGATACCGAGCCTAACAACCGCTATCAGGCTGCCTATAACCTGATCGGCGACGTCTACGCCGGCTATATGTCCGGCACGAACAACTGGAACGGCGGTGTCAATACCCAGATTTATGCACTGAACGGCACCAATTGGTGCAACGTACCTTTCAGCGAGTCGTTCACCAATGTCATGCCCGCTTGGCTGCAGCTGAAGTACGCCCATGCCAACGGTTTGCTCAGCGATGACATCTTCGCTGTGGCGAATATTCTGAAAGTCATGTCGCTTCATCGCGTGAGCGATATCTACGGTCCGCTGCCCGTGCTGCATTTCGGCGAGACGGAGAACCCCTACAATTCGCAGGAAGAGTGCTATATGCACTTCTTCGAGACGCTCGACAGCGCGATTGCGGTGCTGAAGGACGTCGTGGAGAACAATCCCGACGCCAAGCCGCTCGAAGAGGTCGACGCTCTCTACCACGGCGATTATTCGAAATGGCTCAAGCTCGCCAACTCGGTGAAGCTGCGTCTGGCCATGCGTATCTGTTACGTGAAGCCCGACCTTGCGAAGCAGTACGCCATGGAAGCCGTCCGCGACGGCGTGATGGAGACGGCCGACGACAGTGCGCTTTTCCAGAGCTGGGGGTCCATTACGGTCATCAACCCGCTCGAAAAGATCTGGAACGGCTACAGCGACACCCGCATGGGCGCTTCGATGGACTCCTATCTCAACGGTTACAACGACCCGCGTCTTCCGGTTTATTTCCAGCCCGTTACCGACGGTGACAACAAGGGCGAATACCGCGGTGTCGCCAACGGAATGCCCAATCCCCAGCAGGAAGATTACAAGGCCATGTCCTCGCCCAACGTACAGGAGAAATCCACCGATTCGCCCCTGCGCTGGATGATGGCCTCGGAGGTTGCGTTCCTGCGCGCCGAGGGTGCCATGCGCGGCTGGACGGCCGAGATGGGCGGTACCGCCGAGGAGTTCTATAACAAGGGTATCGAGCTGTCTTTCCTCGAAAACGGTCTGAGCGCCGATGCCGCCGCAAGGTATGCCGCCGACGAAACGAGCAAACCGACCGATTTCACCGACGTTTCGGCAGCCAATACCAAGTATAATATTTCGGCCTTGGGCAAAATTGCGATCAAATGGAACTCCGGCGCTTCCGAAGAGGAGCAGCTTGAGCGCATCATCACCCAGAAATGGATCGCCATGTTCCCCAACGGCACCGAGGCGTGGTCCGAATTCCGCCGCACGGGTTATCCCCGGCTTTTCCCGGTGCGTTACAACTATCCGAGCAGCGGCGTCGATACCAACAAGCAGATCCGCCGCATGGTCTTCCCGCAGTCGGAATACTCCAACAACGGTGCGGCCGTGCAGGAGGCCGTCAAACTGCTCGGCGGTCCTGACAACGGCGGCACGAAGCTGTGGTGGGACAAAAAGAATTAGTAACCTGAAACTATACCTGAGTAAACTATGAAAAATATATTGAAACATGCAGTAGCTTGTCTCGTGCTGGTGGCCGCGGTGGCCTCCTGTACGAAGGAGACGACGCCTGAGCGGATCAACATCCAGCATCCGGACCAGCAGTCGCCCATCCTGCGCGACAATGCCTATTACCAGAACCTCCGCGCCTACAAGCAGACCAAACACAAACTGGCTTTCGGCTGGTACGGTTCGTGGACGGCCGTCGGCGCGTCCTACCAGTCGCGTCTGATCAGCGCCCCCGACTCGATGGACATCATCTCGATCTGGAGCCAGTGGCACACGCTCACGCCCCAGCAGAAGGCCGATAAGGAGTTCGTCCAGAAGATCATGGGTACGAAGGTGATCTATACGATCTTCGCGCACGAGGTCCCCGAACAGTTCCTCGTGGACGGAGAGGTCACTCCCGAAGGCTTGGCCTCCTATGCCAAGGCGTACGCCAAGGACTCGATGGACAAGTATCAGTACGACGGCATCGACCTCGACTACGAGCCTGAATGGGGCGGCAGAGGTCCGCTGGTCGACGGTGTTTCGGTCTACTATCAGCCCAATCCCGACCTGCGTACATACAACGACAACATGACCATCTTCGTTAAGGAGCTGAGCAAGTGGGTCGGCCCGGCTTCGGGCACCGGCCGCCTGCTGGTGATCGACGGCGTGCCTTTCGGCGTGCATCCTTCGGTGTCGCAGTGTTTCGATTACGGTATCGTGCAGGCCTACGGAGCCAGCAAGGCTTCCGGCTCGCAGTACGACGAGACGCTTCAGGGCCGTTTCAACAAGGCCGCCATCGGCGACTGGCGTCCCGAACAATATATCTTTACCGAGAATTTCGAGGCCTACTGGCAGACCGGCGGCGTGACCTTCACCGACCGCGAAGGCAACAAGATGCCGTCGCTGATCGGCATGGCGACGTTCAACCCCACGCAGGGCGCCTGCGCCGGCTTCGGAGCCTATCACATGGAGTACGAATACGGCACTTCGTCGATGCCCTACAAGTACATGCGCATGGCCATTCAGGCGGCCAATCCCGCCGGCGGCTGGACGACTCCTATCGACGTGGCCTTCTCGACTGCCGACTCTTCCGGCATCACGTTCCTCGTCGAGGAAGACGGTTCCGTCAATACGTCCCGCAGCGGCGAGGTGTCGCTCTCTTTCACGCGTCCCGTGGTGAATGACATGCAGATTTCCCTGAACGTGAACAATACGCTCGTGCAGGCTTACAACGACGCGAACGGCACGAATTACAAGCCGCTCGATCCGTCGCTGGTCAAGATCGCTCCGGTTCAGTGCACCGAGAATCAGGTCTTCTCGCCTAATATCGCGGTCGACGTCGATCCGGCTTCGATCGAAAAGGGCTATTACCTGATTCCGATCGAGATCGCCCCGATCGAAGACGCCGGATATGCCGTCAAGGAGGGTTCCGTACATTATGTCTTCGTTACGAAGGTCTCAATGGATGTCGAAATCGGCGCGACGACGCTCGACGGCTCGAAGATCGCTCCGACCTCGGCATGGACGATCACCTGCTGTCAGGGTACTGCGACGAGCGGCGCCACCGGTGTTTGGAACTGCGACTCCGCCGCGCAGAAGGCGGCCATGTTCGACGGCAAGCTCGATGCCAACTGCTGGTATGCAAGCAGCGCTTCCTATTCGTGGGGCAACGGCGGCAACTTCACCATCGACATGGGCGAAGTCAACGACGTGACCGGCCTGCGCTGGCATATCTACTATCAGGATTCCGAACCGCAGTGCACCGACCTCACCTACAGCGAAGACGGCAATGTCTGGTACAGCCTTTCGGCTGGCGTTCCCTTCACTCCGGTGCTGTCCGAGAACTGGAAGTGGTTCAAATTCAAGAGAACGGTCAAAGCCCGCTATATCCGGGTTTACGTGGGTCGTGTAACGGGCTATACGAGCATGAACGAAGCCGAAATCTACGGCCCGGCCAACTAGCGATTTATTAACCAGAAAAAATGTATGTTATGAAACTGAAATATTTAATCGCCCCCTTCGTCCTTGCTGCGGCTGCTCTTTGCGGCTGTCAGGAGACGGCGGAAATCCATCCGGTGGCCTACATGACCGATGCGCAGAAGACGGTTTCCAAGTCGGTCACCATCGATACGCCCCCGGCCGGAACGGAGATTTCGGTCTCCTCTTCGGTGCCCGTGAATAAGGATACCAAAATCAAGATTTCGTTGCGCCCCGACCTGCTGGAGGAGTATAACGCCAAATACGGGAAGAATTACGTCGTGCCGCCTGCCGAAAGTTACAGCCTGAGCGGTGAAGAGGTGGTGATTTCGGCCGGTTACAGCCGTTCGTCGGAGGTCGAGTTCACCGTCACGTCGCTCGACGACTTTCAGGAGGGTACGACCTACTGCATGCCCGTGAGCATCGAGCGGATCGAAAACAGCGGTCTTGCCGTGTTGGAACCTTCCCGGACCCTTTTCATCGTGCTGAAGACCCCCGTATTCAGCAAGGCGATCTACATCGGCAGCGGCAACAAGTACAAGGTGCCCAAGTTCCTCGAAGCGACCGAGCTTTCGGCCCTCAAGGAGATGACGCTTGAGTGCCGTGTCTTTGTCGATACCTTCTCCAACGGCGCCGACAACTCTTCGGTCATGGGTATCGAGGGCCATTGCGCCGTACGTTTCGGCGACGTGAAGATCGACCGCAACGTGCTTCAGATCTGCCGTGACAACTACCAGCCCGCCGCTACGGCCAAACCGTTCGATACGAAGAAGTGGTACCATGTAGCCGCCGTTTGGAATGCGAATTCCAAGGAGTGGAACATCTATATCGACGGTCAGTTCGCTGCCGGTACGGCGACGCAGGGCGAGACCATGGACCTGACGTCGAACGACGGCTACGGCTTCGGTATCGGCGCCCTGTCGCAGTGGCAGTCGTCGCGTCCGCTGATGGGCTATATGGCCGAGGTGCGTGTCTGGAGCCGTGCCCTGAGCCAGTCCGAGATCGCCAACAACATGAATTACGTCGATCCGCAGTCCAACGGTCTGGTCGCCTACTGGCGCATGAACGAGTGGGAGGCCAAGGACGGCGGCGGCAACATCGTCAAGGACCTTACGGGTCACGGCTACGACGCCGTGGGCGGAAGCTCCAACCCGACGATGATGGACACCAAGTGGATGTAATCCGCCTTTCGGATATCGTTCCGATCCGCTGAACGGAAGCCGTGCGGCCGGTGCAGGAGACTGCCGCCGGGGCACGGCTTCTTTTTGTTCCGCTTTTTATTCCCGGCGGACCGTTTGCTTCCGGCGGAGATGAATCCCGGCATGGCGATACTCTCTTCCGGCGGAGGCAAATTTATTTGACGCGGCGCCGGATTGTGCTATCTTTGTACGAAGAACCGAACTTATCACCATAAAACTTACCGATGAAACCACGACTTTTGCTTTTCACCGCCGCATGCATGCTTTTCGCGGCATGCGGGAACTCCCGCGGCGACCTTTCGACGGGCATTATCCCCGCTCCGCAGCAGGTGGCGTGGGGCGACGGCGCCTTCCGGATGCCCTCGACGCTGCTCTTTGCGACCAACCTCGAAGGAGAGGACAAGGCCGACCTCGCGGCGTGGATGCGGCGTTCCGGCGACGGCTTTTTCCCCGTCTCTTTCGCCGAAGCCGCCGGGGACGACATCCCCGTTCTCGAACTGCTGCTTGCCGAGGGCGGCGCGCCCGAAAGCTACCGCCTCGACGTCGCCCGCGGAAAAATCACCGTCACGGCGCCCGATGCCGCCGGACTCTTCTACGGACTTCAGTCGCTGGGCCAGCTGGCCGAACACTGCGGCCGCCGGATTCCGGCCGTTGTGATCGAGGACGCTCCGCGCTTCGGCTACCGGGGCTTCATGCTCGACGTCTCGCGCCACTTCCGCGACAAGGAGTTCGTCAAGCGGCAGCTGGATCTCTTGGCCCGCTACAAATTCAACCGCTTCCACTGGCACCTGACCGACGGTGCCGGCTGGCGCATCGAGATCAAGAAATACCCCGCCCTTACCGACATCGCCGCATGGCGTCCCTATCCCGACTGGGAGGGGTGGAACTTCGGCGGCAAACGCTACTGCCGCCGCGACGATCCGGCGGCCGATGGCGGCTACTATACGCAGGACGAAATCCGCGAGGTGGTCGAATACGCCCGCGCCCTGCATATCGAGGTGATCCCCGAAATCGAGATGCCGGGCCACAGCGAGGAGGTGCTGGCCGTCTTCCCCGAACTTTCGTGCAGCGGGAAACCCTATCTCAACTCCGACTTCTGCATCGGCAACGAACAGACGTTCGAATTCCTCGAAAACGTCCTTTCCGAGGTGATCGGACTCTTCCCCTCGGAGTATATCCACATCGGCGGCGACGAAGCCTCGAAGCAGGGCTGGCGCACCTGCCCCAAATGCGCCGCGCGGATGCGCAAAGAGGGGCTGAAAGACGTCGATGAGCTGCAAAGCTACATGATCCGCCGCATCGAGACCTTCCTCAACGCCAAGGGCCGCCGCCTGCTGGGCTGGGACGAGATTCTCGAAGGGGGGCTTGCGCCCGACGCCACGGTCATGTCGTGGCGCGGCACCGAGGGCGGCATCGCCGCTGCCGCCGCCGGACATCATGCCGTCATGACCCCTTCGAATTACTGCTACCTCGACTTCTGTCAGGACGATCCTACGACCGAACCGGTCGCCGCCGCGGCGTTCCTGACCCTCGAACAGGCCTATTCCTACGATCCGGCTCCCGATTCGCTCGGCGCTCAGGTCGTGCCGATGATCCTCGGCGTGCAGGGCAACCTCTGGTGCGAGCACGTCCCGACCGCCGAGCATGCCGAGCATATGATATGGCCGCGCCTGCTGGCCGTCGCCGAAGTGGGGTGGAGCGCGCCTGAAAGGAAGGATTACGACGACTTTTATGCCCGTGCGCTCGACGCCGTGGCATGGCTTCAGGAGCGCGGATACCACCCCTTCGATCAGAAGAACGCCGTGGGGCCGCGTCCCGAATCGCTCGAACCCCTCCGCTGCCTTTCGACCGGCAAGACCGTGATTTACCATACGCCCTACAGCCCCAAATACGCCGCTGCGGGCGACGGCTCGCTGACCGACGGACTGCGCGGCGGCTGGAACTACGGCGACCGACGCTGGCTGGGCTGGCTCGACACCGATGTCGATCTGGTCGTCGATCTGGGTGAGCGGCAGCCCGTGCGGCGCATCGCCGCCGATTTCATGCAGGGCTTCTACGCCGATATCTGGATGCCCCGTGCGGTCGAATTTTCGGTCTCGGACGACAACGAGCACTTCACGCCCCTCGCCACGGTCGGGAACGACATTCCTGTCGAATTCAAGCAGGACTGCTACAGGGAGTTCGGCTGGACGGGCCAGACCGAGGCGCGTTACGTCCGCCTGAAAGCCCGTCACAACGGCCGTCCCGGCGGCTGGATCTTCACCGACGAAATCATCGTCGAGTAACTGTCGCGTTGCGTCCGTTTTGCGAAAAGGGATGCGGCCTGACGGCCGCATCCCTCTTTTTGACGGGTCCCTGAGGACCTTCGGTGTGTCGTTACTTGCGGATCAGCCGCTGTACGCCCGTCGGGGTTGCGGATTTCGGCATCTCCGCTCCGGCAAGCGGTGCGATGCCGGTTTCGGCCTTGACTTCGGACTTCGTTACGGACGCCGAATTTTTGGTCATCGTGTAAGGCCCGATCGCATAATCCTGCAGCGTATATCCGGCCTTGAAAAGATCCGGCCAAATGACATACTGACCGCCCGAATAGATGGCGTAGTCGATGCCGCATACGGTGTATTCCGTATTGTTGTGGGGGAACTTCTGGCCCTCGAACCGTACCGAACCGCCGGCTGCGTCGTAGCTGCCCTTCATCAGCTCTTGGTCGGTGGTGTAGATCGGGTAGGGCGGCGTCTGCGCCGGATCGTAGAAGTGGTATTTGAGATATACGTATGCCGTCAGGCCGTACATGCCCTGTGGGTCGAACGTCGGAATCGTGACGTTGCCGTCCTCGTTGTATTTGAGCAGGAAGGGGTAGTCGTCGCCCAGCGTGGTGATGCCCCAGCCCTTGACCCTGAAGCTTTCGTTGGTGCGGTAGGGCGTGATCTCCACGGTGTATGTCTGGGGCTGTTTGTTGATTTCCGACGAGGTCGAGGTCACGGTCCAAGTGCCGATATAACGCTCGTAGTCGGCCTCGCCCGTCGGTACGGCCGGGATCTTCACCTCGGTCTGTTCGATGGTCGTGCCGTGGGCGTTGGTGCCCGATGCGAGGAAGATGTATTCGGTGTCGGCTTGGACGTTGAAATTGAAGGTGGCCCCGGCTTCCGAATTGGCCTGCGTCACAGCTGCCGAGCTGATGGGGTTGCCGTAGCGGTTCATCACCTTTTCGAGCGTCTCCATCTGCTCGATCAGTTCCGGGAGCAGCGCTTTCGTCGTGCAGAGAACCTTTCCCGATTTCATCTCCGTACTCTTGACGATGCCCGTCAGCTGGTAGTACTCCTTGCCTTCGGCGGGCGCGGCCGTCAGCGTGAGCGTCGGCTTGGCCTTCGTGCCGTCGCTGATGCCGCCCCACGGGATCGGAATATCGGCGTAATCTGCCATCTGCGTACAGCCCTTGAAGGTGTCCTTGTAACTGCTGGCCGAGGTGAAGATCTTGGCGCCGAAGATGTCGGGGTAATTCGTGCGTTCGTAGAGATGCACCTTGACCTGCTGCTCGCCGTCCTGCACCATCGTATAGGGCGATTCGCCGGTGAAGGCGGTGCAGCCGCTGAATGCCGCGCCTGCCGAATTGATCTTCTTCATGCCGTCGAAGATGTCTGCGGGCAGCGATTCGAGCGACGTGCAGTTGAGGAACATCTGGCTGATGGTCGTAACCGACTCGAAATCTTTGAACAGCCCTTGGGGAACGGTCTTGAGCGCCGTACAGCCGCTGAATATGTAAGCGGCCGATATGCCTTTTTTCACACTTTCCGGGAAGTAGTCCGCAGGCGCCTCCACGAGCTGCGTGCAGTCTTTCCAGATCGCGGGGACGGCCTCCAGCGAGACGCAGTTTTTCAGCGAGGGGAATTGGGTCATGCTGATACAACCTTCGTAGAGATAGCCGCCCGACTTGGCCTTTCCCATGTTCTTGAAGATATCGTCGGGCAGGTCTTCCAGCATTTTGCAGCCGCTGAACAGGCTTGTCATATTGGTAACCTCCGTGAAGGTGTCCAACAGTCCTGCGGGAACGCTTTTGAGGTTTGCACACCCCTTGAACAGCGACGCGACATTGGTGAGCTTGGTCATGTTCTTGAACAGCTCTGCGGGCAGGGTTTCGAGTGCCGCGCAGCCGAAGAATCCCGACGTGAGGCTGTTCGCTTCCGTCTGGTTGGCGAAGAATGTTTCGGGAACGCTCTTGAGCGATGCGCAGTTGTTGAAGATGCTTCCGAGGTTGGTCAGGGCGGGCATGTCGGCCAGCAGTCCTGCCGGAACGCTTTCCAGCGCCTTGCAGCCGCTGAACAGGCCGGATGCCGAGGTGGCTTTTGTCGTCTTTTCGAAGAGTTTTTCCGGGACGCTCTTTAGCGCCGTACAGTTGTAGAACATCGAGGCGACCGAGGTGATTTCGGGCGCGCCGGCCAGCAGTCCTTCGGGCACGGTTTCGAGCTTCGTACACCCTGAAAACATGTTTTCGACCGAAGTGACGGCGGCGAAGGCGTCCTCTTCGGGCTGGGGCACGGTTACGAGCGAGGTGTTCGCGAAGGCGTAATCCAGCGTCGTCATGCCGAGTTTGCCCCATTGTCTGACTTCGAGAATGGCGGGAGCCACGGTTTTGTTGGTGAGTCTTCCGGAGAGTTTCTCCGTGGTTCCGCTTATGGTTACGTAATAGATGCCGGATTCGGCGTAGGTGTGGTTCACCATCGCGGCCGCGGTCGAGATCGTGGCTGCGACCGGCTCGCTCTGGCCGTCGCCCCAGTTGACCGTGACGTCCACGGCGCCGTAGAGGGGCAGGTAGACCTTGTTGTTGTAGGCGCTGCTGCTGTATTCCTTCGCTTCGACCTTGAGCACCATCTGGGCCGGGTCGTAATAGGCTTCCTGATAGATCAGGATGGTTTCGATCACCGTCTCTCCCGCCACCAGCTCGATGTTGGCGCTGCGGGACTGGGTTTCCGTGTTGGCCGCGACGTTAAAGGTCAGGGTTTCGGTCCGGATTTCCCCCCCCCTCGTCTCTGCCAGCGTAATCCATGATTTCGCAGCTTCGGGAATCGCTGCCGTGTAATCCAGATCGGTCTCCACCTCGACCGTTACGGGGCCTCCTGCGGCCGTCGCCTCCTTCGAGGAGGTCGAGACGTTCAGCACGCCCGACACGAATGTCAGCGTACGCATCAGCGTCTTGGCGTCGCCGTCGCTGACCAGCACGATGACCTTGCCGGTCGAGCTGTCGCCGGGAGCCGTCACGGCGATCGTTCCGCCTTCGTTGCCCGTGCGTTTCACTTCGGCCTTCCATGCGCCGTCAGCGAGGGCCTGAATGTCGGTTTTGGCGTCGGCTCCGGTCAGCGTAAAGGGAATTTCCGCCGTTTCGCCCACGCGGATCGTCGCCGAGGCCGTGTCGAACGCGATGCCGAACTGCACGTACAACTCGAACGTCAGCACCGTTCCGTCGGCCAGCGTCAGGTAAACCAGCTTGCCGTCCTCGCTCGTGGCGACGGACTTGAACAGATTCTGGTCCGTCTGGGCCTGTCCGCAGTCGGTCCACGTCGTGCCGTTGTCGTAGGATACCCACCAATGGCTGTTTTCGATCTTGAATTCGGGGGTGACGCCCGATACGGGAAGTTTTTTGCCGTTGTCGAGGATAAAGTCGCCGTTGAGCGTCCAGTAGTAGACACCGTCGGAATCCTGTTTCACCCCGATGACCGACGAAGTCCCGTCTTTTCCGTCGCTGATGGTGATCGTCGAGGTCTCGCCGGCCGCGGTGACCAGCGTGATGACGTAGCCGCCGTCTTCACCGGGCTGTACGTCTGAGATGAACCGTTTCCCGGCGACAAGCTCCTTGAGCGTCGTGACGTCGGAGTTGAGCGCCTTGACGAGCGCCTGCAGTTCGGTGAGCTGACCGTCGAGGTCGTCCAACCGTTTTTGGATGTCCGTATCGTCGTACGAACATCCGATCAGTGCCATTAGCGGCACAATCATCAGAAGAATTTTTTTCATGGCAAGGCTTTAAAGAAATTGGTTTAAAAGAACTGAGTGATCGCTTCAAATATAGTAAAATTGATGATTTCTGCTGCATTTTCTCCGGATTTTTTGTTTAAAATTGCCCTGCAAACTCTTCTGAAGGGGGTGACCCGTGGGTGTAGCGGGTGATGTAAAGTCTCTTGCCTGTTTGTTTTGTTGTTAAATATTGACACGACGAGCCTTCGCGCCGTCCGGGATTCACGCTTGTCTTTTATTGCTCCGAATGCGGCAAACGGCAAAGGGGGAGACGCATCATCGTCTCCCCCCTTTACCGTATTTTTTACGGATAAAATTCTTTCCGAAGTAAGTTATTCCCTGAAGATGTTGAGGTGCGCCAGCAGCGGATTGCGGCGGTCGAGCAGCAGGAACTCCGCCAGCAGCAACACGATTGCCGCGAGCAGCAGGGATTGGTACTGTTCGTTGAATTCTTCGAAGCGCATCACCGACAACTCGCTCTGCTCCATTTCGTTGATGCTCTTCACGATCTCGTCGAGACCGATCGACTGCTTGCTCGAACGGACATAGGCGCCGCCCGTGATGTCGGCGATCTGGGCCAGCATCTCCTCGTTGAGCTTCGAAACGACCATGTCGCCCTTCTCGTCCTTGATGAATTCGCCGCCGATCTGAATCGGGGCGCCTTCGGGCGTGCCGATGCCGATGGTGTAAATCCGTATGCCCATCTCCGCGGCGCGCCGTGCGGCCGCCAGTGCGTCGTCCTCGTGGTTCTCGCCGTCGGTGATGAGGATGATGACGCGGCTGTGGTTCTCCTCGGTTTCGCCCGAAAACGACATCAGGGCCTGCGACAGCGCCTTGCCGATGGCCGTGCCCTGCACCGGCACCAGCGACGGGTCGATGCGCTTGGCGAAGGCCTTGGCCATGCGGTAGTCCGAGGTGATCGGCAGCTGCACCTTCGGCTCCCCGGCGAAGACGATCAGCCCGACGCGGTCCTGATGCAGACCGTCGAAGAGCTTGTTGATGGCGTATTTGGTCCTCTCCAGCCGGTTGGGTTCGAAATCTTCGGCCAGCATCGAGTTCGAGACGTCTACGGCCAGCATCATCTCGACGCCCTGCGTCTTCTCTTCGCGGAGTTTCGACCCGAACTGCGGGCGTGCCGCCGCCAGTATGAGCAGCGTGACCGCCGCGCAGAAGAGGATGAATTTGAGCGCCACACGCCCGGTCGAAACTTCGGGCATCAGCTCTTCCAATACCTGCATGCGCCCGAAGCGCTCCAGCCGCCTGCGGCGGTTGCGCGCCGCCAGCCAGAAGAGCAGGATCAGCGCGGGTATGACCGGCAGCAGCCAGAAATATTGCGGATTTGCGAATCTAAACATTGCAAATTACGTTTTACGGTATTCTTTTCAGCACCAGATTCGAGAACAGGAACTCCAGCACGAGCAGCCCCAGACCTGCCAGCACCCAGAGCAGGAACTGCTCGTGGTAGGTGACGTGTTCCGTAACTTCCACCTTGCTCTTTTCCAGTTGGTTGATCTGGTCGTAAATGGCCTTGAGCTTGGCCTTGTCCGTGGCGCGGAAATATTGTCCGCCGGTCTGCTCGGCGATCGACCTGAGGGTTTTCTCGTCGATCTCGACCTTCGCCATGACGGTTCCTCCGGTCGGCGTGCCGTAGATGTCCACGGCGGGGTAGGGGGCCATGCCCTCGGTGCCGACGCCGATGGTGTAGACGCGGATGCCCTGCGCCTTGGCGATTTCGGCCGCCGTCTGGGGCGCGATCTCGCCGCGGTTGTTCACGCCGTCGGTCAGCAGGATGATGACCTTCGATTTGGCTTCGCTCTCGCGCAGGCGGTTTATCGCCGTGGCCAGTCCGTTGCCGATGGCCGTGCCGTCCTCGATCAGTCCGCTGCGGATGCGTGCCAGCAGCGTCTGGAGCGTTCCCTGATCCGTCGTCAGCGGGCTTTGCGTGAAGGCTTCGCCCGCGAAGGCCACCAGTCCGATGCGGTCGCCGTAACGGTCCGCGATGAACGATCCGGCCACCTCCTTGGCCGCCGTGATGCGGTCGGGGCGGAAGTCCCGCGCCAGCATCGAACCCGAAACGTCGATGGCCAGCATGATGTCGATGCCCTCGGTGTTCGTGCGCGAAAGACGCTCGACGTCCTGCGGGCGCGCCAGCGCCACGATCAGCAGGGCCAGCGCCGCCAGCCGCAGTGCGAACGGCAGATGCCGCAGCCAGTAGCGTACGGTCTTCGGTGCGCGCACGACCCCTTCGACGCTCGAAATCTGGATCGACGCGCCGCCCTGCAGCGTACGCCACACGTAGTAGGCGATCATCGGCACGAGCGCCGACAACAGCCACAGATAATATGGTGATGCGAAATGCATAGTTCCTCTTTTTTACCAGTTTTTCGATCCGCGCACCACGACGCCCTGCTTCTCCTTGAGTTTGTCCTGCGTGCGGTCCTCCTGCGCCTGAATGGCGTCGAGCATCTGCTCCTGCTCCTGCGGCGAAATGCCGGCCGGAACGGGCTGCGGCTCTCCCTGCGGATCGCCCTCCTGCTCCTTGTCGGGCTGTGCGGGGTTCTGCTGCGGGTCGCCCTGCTGCTCCTTGTCGTCGCCCTGTCCCTTGTCGTCCTTCTGTTGGTCGTCTTTCTGCTGATCGCCGTTCTGTTGGTCCTGACCGTCCTGTTGCTGCTCCTTGTTCTGGTCTTTGTCCTGATTCTTGTCGTCGCCGCCGCCACCGCCGCCGTTTTCGTCGTCGTCGATCAGACGCTTGGTGTAGGCGTAGTTGTATTTGGCTTCCTGATCCGAGGGGTTCAGCCGCAGCGACTGCTTGTAGCTTTCGAGCGCTTCCTTGTATTTCTGCTGCTTGAACTGCGCGTTTCCGAGGTTGTAGAAGGCTTGGGCGCGCTCGTCGTCCGTGCGCAGCGTATCGGCCGCCGCCTGCCGCATGGTCTGCTCGGCCTTGTCGAACCGTTCGGCCTTGTAGAGCGCGTTTCCGAGGTTGTAACGGGCCTCGAACGATTCGGGTGCGGCCTCCAAAGCCCGCTCGTAACGCTCGATGCTCTTTTCGTAATTGCCCTTGTTGTACTGCCGGTTGCCGCGGCGCACCTCGCTGCGTTCGGGCATGTCCTGCGCCGAAGCGCCGAGGGCGGCAAAGAGAAATACGATATATAGGAGTCTGTACATCTTGTTACGCATTTTGGTTTTGCATCGGGTCCGGCTGCTCCGGCTCCTCCTCTTCGACGACGAGCTTGGTCTCCTCGACGAAATAGAACGCCTTCAGGTAGTCGGCTTCGTTCTGCTCGCCGTCGGGCGTCGCCTTGGCGAACTTCACCAGATCGGCGTCGCGCAGGATCGCCGTAAGGTCCATCCGGGCCTTGTCGGGCAGCTCTTCGCTGCGCATCGCCTCGATGATCTCGTCGGAGGTCATCTCCATGGCGCCCACGCCCCAGCGCGCCGCGATGTAGGTGCGCAGGATGTCCGTCAGTCCCGAATAATACTGCTTGTGCCTGTTGTTCTGCCATAGTTTCTGGTTGTGCAGCGCTTCGAGGGCCTTGATCGCCACCACGTGGGGCGGCTGCGGCGGCGCGGGCTTGAACAGGTCGCCCAGCCCCTTGCCGTAACGGGCCAGAATGCGCTTGAGCGCATAGAGCGCCACCAGTATCATCAGCAGGGCCAGCACGCCCCATTTGGCGTATCCGCTGACCTCCGCGAAACGGAACGGCAGGTTGCGCTGGGGTTTCAGGTCGTAGATCGACTGCGAGGTCGAGTCGATCTGGAACGTGGCCACCTCCAGATAGAGCGAGTCGCGCGTCCGGAGCGTGTCGACGATGTTCTTGTCGGCATACAGCACGGCCGGCAGTCCGAGGTTCCACTTGCCCTCCTCGAACGCCGCCAGCGTGTAGCGCTTGCGCAGCCTGAGGTGGCGTCCGTCGCGTTCGAGCGTGTCGATCGGGTGGTCCTTGACCAGTTCGAGGGGGCTTCCCTCCTTGTTTTCGAATTCCGGGAACTGCACCACCTGCACCAGATCCTTGTCCACCTCGACCGTCAGGTCGAACCGGTCGCCGATCATGATGCTGTCCGGCTCGATGCGCGCCGTGACCGTCGGTGCGTTCTGCGCCCGGACGGCCGCGCCCGCAAGGAGCAGTGCTATTGCAAAAAGTCGTTTCATCGCTGTTTGAACAGTTTTAACAGTTCGGCCACGTAATCGCCGTCGGTCGAGATCATCGTCGAATCGATGCGGTTGTGCTTGAGCGTCGAGTCGATCTCGGCGCTGCGTCGCTCCCACGTCCGGGCGTAGTGCTCCCGCACGGCCCGCGACGAGGTGTCCACCCATACCTTGCGGCCGCTCTCGGCGTCCTTCAGCTCGACGATGCCCACGTCGGGCAGCTCCGTCTCGCGGGGGTCGTATACGCGGATGCCCACCAGATCGTGCTTGCCCCCGGCGATCTTCAGCGCGTCGTCCAGCGCGGCCTTGTCCTTCGACGAATCCATGAAGTCCGAGAGGATGAAGGTCGTGCAGCGTTTCTTGTTGACGTTGGTCAGAAACCGCACCGGCTCCGAAAGCTTCGTGCCGGTCGATTCGGGCCGGAAGCCCACCAGCTCGCGGATGATCATCAGGATGTGGCTGCGCCCCTTTTTCGGGGGGATGAACTTCTCGACCTTGTCCGAGAAGAAGATGCAGCCCACCTTGTCGTTGTTCTGCGCGGCCGAGAAGGCCAGCACGGCGGCGATTTCGGTGATGATGTTCTTCTTCAGGCGGTCCGTCGATCCGAACATGCGCGATGCGGAGACGTCCACCAGCAGCATCATCGTCAGTTCGCGCTCCTCCTCGTAAATTTTGATGTGGGGCTTGCGCGACCGGGCCGTCACGTTCCAGTCGATGTCCCTTACGTCGTCGCCCGCGCGGTACTCCCTGACTTCGGAAAACGACATGCCCCGTCCGCGGAAAGCCGTATGGTACTTTCCGGCGAAGATCTCGTTCGAAAGACCGCGGGTCTTGATCTCGATCTTACGGACGCGTTTCAGAATATCGTTCTCGGTCTGCTGCATCGTTAGGGTACGATTACGTTGTTGAGAATGTCGGTGATGATCTCCTCCGAGGTGATGTTCTCGGCCTCGGCTTCGTACGTCAGGCCGATGCGGTGGCGCAGCACGTCGTGGCATACGGCGCGCACGTCTTCGGGAATGACGTACCCGCGGCGGCGGATGAAGGCGTAGGCGCGTGCGGCCTTGGCCAGCGAGATCGACGCACGGGGCGAACCGCCGTATGCGATCAGGTTCTGGAGCTTCTGGAGGTTGTACTCCGCCGGCTCGCGCGTGGCGAAGATGATGTCGATGATGTATTTCTCGATCTTCTCGTCCATGTAGACGTCCTCCACGACCTTGCGGGCCTTGACGATGTCTTCGGGCGAGATGACCTTGTTGACGGCGGGGAGTCCTCCCCCGGCGAGGTTCATGCGCACGATGTCGCGCTCCTCCTGCTTCTTGGGGTAGGATATTTTGGCTTTGAGCATGAAACGGTCCACCTGCGCTTCGGGCAGCGGGTAGGTTCCCTCCTGCTCCAGCGGGTTCTGCGTGGCCAGCACCAGAAAGGGCTGCGGCAGCGGATAGGTGTTGTCGCCGATGGTCACCTGACGCTCCTGCATGGCTTCCAGCAGTGCCGACTGCACCTTGGCCGGGGAGCGGTTGATTTCGTCCGCCAGCACGAAGTTGGCGAATACGGGGCCTTTCTTGACGACGAACTCCTCGTTCTTCTGCGAGTAGATCAGCGTACCGATCAGGTCGGCCGGCAGCAGGTCGGGGGTGAACTGTATGCGCGAGAAGGCGGCGTCCACGGCCTTCGCCAGCGTAGTGATGGCCAGCGTCTTGGCCAGTCCCGGCACGCCTTCCAGCAGAATGTGGCCGTTCGACAGCAGGCCGATCAGCAGCGTGTCTACCAGATGGCTCTGGCCGATGATGACCTTGCCCATTTCCGTACGGAGCGTATCCACGAAGACGCTTTCGCGTTCGATGCGCTCGTTGAGTTCCTTGATGTTGATGACTTCGCTCATTGTTTTATATTGTTGAATTTCATTACCTCTTTTCCGCGTCCGGCATATTCGGTCCGGCATACTTTGTCCGACAAACCCGGCCCCGCATGCTCTGCCGACAAATCCGGTTCCGCATATTCGGCCTGCATGCTCAGCCCGAAAACCCCGGCTCTGCACATTCTGCCGACAAACCCGGTTCCGCACACTCTGCCCGACAAATCCGGCCCCGCACATTCTGCCCGCAGCCTTTGCGCCTGCACGGCGAAAACCTCGCTGTATTGCCGTCGGATTTAGTTTTTTAACGTTTGCAATGCAAAGATATTATTTTCTTTGAAAAAAACTTATTCAATTCTTATTAACTTTGCCGTCATGGAATCCAAAGAATCACCTATTTTACAAGGTCTGAACCCCGCTCAGCGCGCCGCCGTGGTGAATTACGACGCCCCGTCGCTCATTATCGCGGGTGCGGGTTCGGGCAAAACGCGGGTGCTGACCTCGCGCATCGCCTATATGATCGAGCAGGGCGTGGCTCCCTTCAACATCCTCGCGCTCACCTTTACCAACAAGGCCGCCGAGCAGATGCGCGAACGCATCGCGCAGATGATCCCCGACAACCGCAGCCGCTATATCCGCATGGGAACCTTCCACTCGGTTTTTTCGCGTATCCTGCGCGAGAACGCCGACCGCATCGGTTTCCCCGATTCGTTCACCATCTACGAACCTTCGGACTGCAAGAACCTGCTGAAGACCATCGTCCGCGAGCTGAACCTTCCGGACGAGAAATACAAGCCCAACCTCTTGGCTTCGCGCATATCCTATGCCAAAAACTGTCTGGTGACCCCCGGCGCCTACCTCGCCAATTCGGTCTACGCCGCCGAGGACCGTCAGGCGCAGATTCCCGAATTCGGCAACATCTACAACATCTACTGCCAGCGCTGCAAGCGCAACGGCGCGATGGATTTCGACGACCTGCTGCTGCAGACCAACATCCTGCTGCGCGACGCTCCCGACGTGCTGGCGCGTTATCAGGAGCAGTTCAAATATATTCTGGTGGACGAGTATCAGGACACCAACTACGCCCAGTACGTCATCATCCGCCGCCTTTCGCAGCTGCATTCGAAGGTCTGCGTCGTGGGCGACGACGCGCAGTCGATCTACTCCTTCCGCGGGGCCAAGATCGAGAATATCCTCTCGTTCCAGAAGGATTTTCCCGACGCCATGGTCTTCAAGCTGGAGCAGAACTACCGCTCGACCCGCACCATCGTCGATGCGGCCAACTCGGTAATCGTCCGCAACTCCAAACGCATGGAGAAACACTGCTTCTCGGAGGGCGACAAGGGCGAGCCGATCCGGATTCTCAAGGCCTATACCGACCGCGAGGAGGCCGAAATGGTCGTCTCCGACCTGCGCGACAAGATCCGCCAGACGGGCGACGAGTGGTCCGAGGCGGTGATTCTCTACCGCACCAACAGCCAGTCGGCCGTGCTGGAGGACAACCTCCGCCGCCGGGGCATCCCCTACCGCATCTACAAGGGCAGTTCGTTCTACGACCACAAGGAGGTCAAGGATATGCTGGCCTATATCCGGCTGGTTATCAATCCGCGCGACGACGAGGCGTTCAAACGCATCGTCAACTATCCCGCGCGCGGCATCGGCGACACGACCGTCCAGCGCATCGCCGAGCTGGCCGCCGGGCGCGGCGTCTCGATGTGGGAGGCGGTCGATACGCTGGTCGCCGAACCCGCCGCCGATCCCGTGCAGAAGACTATCGCCCGCAAGGTGTCGGATTTCGTCGCCATGATCCGCGGCCTGTCTCTGGCCCGCAACGAAAAGAGCCTTTACGACTTCGGTCTGGAGATCGCCACCCGTTCGGGCATCATCGCCGCCTACCGCACCGAGAATACCCCTGAGGCGACCTCGGCGCTGGACAATATCGAGGAGCTGCTCAACTCGATGCAGCTCTTCAAGGAGCAGCGCGACGCCGAGATCCGCAGCGGCGAACGGCAGGAGGACGAGGAGGCGACCATCGACGAGTGGCTGCAGAACGTCATGCTGATGACCGACATGGACAAGGACGATCCTGAGGACCGCAACAAGGTGACGCTCATGACCGTCCACTCGGCCAAGGGGCTTGAATACAAATACGTCTATATCGTCGGTCTGGAAGAGAACCTTTTCCCCTCGCAGCGGGCCGCCGAGTCGCCCGACGGCATCGAGGAGGAGCGCCGCCTGTTCTATGTGGCCCTGACGCGCGCCAAGGTCGAGGCGACGATCTCCTATGCCGAGATGCGCTTCAAGTGGGGCAATATGGAGTTCTCGCGTCCGAGCTGTTTCCTGCGCGAGATCGACCCCAAATATGTCCGCGCCGACTTCGACGCCGGCGAGGAGCGTCCGCGCCGCCCGCAGGACGGCGAAGGCCCCTCGGCCATCGACGAACTGCGCCGCCGCTTCGACTACCGCTTCCAGCAGAAACGGCAGGCCGACCGTGCAGGCGGCAATAACGGCGGTCAGCAGGGCGGCTTCGGCGGCCGGGGCAGCAGTTTCGGCGGGCGTTCCGCCGACGACCAGTCCGGTCCTGCCCGGCGCTTCGCCCGCGCAGCGGCTCCGCAGGGCGCGCGCCCTGCGGGCAGACCCGATCCGGCCCTTGTCCAGACGCCGCGTCCCTCGACCGACGGCATGCGCCGCGTGGGCGTGCGGCAGGCGGTCGACGGCGGCGTACCCGTAGGGACGTCGATGCCCGTCAGCGGCGACTACACCGTGGGCCAGCGCGTCGAACACCCCAAATTCGGCGTCGGCATCGTCCAACGCATCGAAACCCTCGCCACGGACCATAAACTGGTCGTGGCTTTCGACAGCGTGGGCGAGAAAACCCTGCTGGCCAAATTCGCCAAACTGACCAAACTGTAACTGCGATGGAAACTCCGCTCGTCTCGGTCTGCATGACCACCTACAACCACGCGCCCTACCTGCGTCAGGCCGTCGAGAGCGTGCTCAGCCAGCAGACCTCGTTCGACTTCGAACTGGTGCTGGGCGAGGATTGCAGCACGGACCTAACGGCGGAGATCTGCCGCGAATACGCCGCGAAATACCCCGGCCGCGTGCGGCTGGTGACGGGCGCCCGCAACGTCGGCTGGCGGGCCAACTACCGCCGCACGTTCGATGCCTGCCGCGGGAAATACGTGGCCTACTGCGACGGCGACGACTGGTGGACCGACCCCTGCAAGCTGCAGATGCAGGCCGATCTGATGGAGTCCGATCCCGGCTGCGGCATGTGTTATACGGGCGCCGACGAATACTGGCAGGCGGAAGGGACCCTGAAACCCGATCCCGACCGGCACTATACCGATTTCGAGCAGATGCTGCTCGGCATTTCGGTCCCCAACTGCACGGCGCTGGCCCGCCGTGAGCTGATCGCGGCCTACTATGCCGAGATCCGCCCTGAGGAGCATCCCGAATGGCTGACCGACGATTGGCCCATGTGGCTGTGGTTCGCCTGCCGTTCCCGAATACGCTTCATAGACCGCGTGACGGCCGTGCACCGGCGCATGGTCGGGAGCGTGAGCCACGGAGATTCCTACAGGGGACGCCTTGCGAGCCGCGATTCGGCGATGGAGACCAGCCTCTGGTTCGACGAACGCTTCACGGCTTCGCGCAACCGCTTCCGCATTCTGCGCCGCCGTCATGTGGTGGGGCTTTGGCTGCTCTCGTGGAAAGGGGCCGGAGTCGGCGAATACCTCGCGCGCTGGTGGGCCGATCTGCGGCGGACGCCGCGGCTCGTCTTCTGCCCGGAGGGGGCTATTTTTCTGGTGAAGAAAATTCTTTTTCGACGTAAAAAACAGCATTTATGACGACCAAACAACGTTACGACGGCGTAATCGCATGGTTCTCGGAGCATATGCCCGTGGCCGAGAGCGAACTGCACTACACCGACCCCTACCAGCTGCTGGTGGCGGTGATTCTTTCGGCGCAGTGCACCGACAAACGGGTCAACATGACCACTCCCGCGCTGTTCGAGGCGTTTCCCACGCCCTTCGATATGGCCGCGGCTACGGCCGAGGATATTTACCCCTACATCAAGAGCATCTCCTATCCCAACAACAAGGCCCGCAACCTCGCGGGCATGGCCCGCATGCTCTGTTCGGAGTTCGGCGGCGAGGTTCCGAGCGATCTGCAGCAGATGCAGCGCCTGCCGGGCGTGGGCCGCAAGACGGCCAACGTGCTGGGCGCGGTGTTGTGGCAGAAGGAGGTGATGCCGGTCGATACGCACGTCTTCCGCGTCTCGAACCGCATCGGCCTGACGACCAACTCCAAAACGCCCCTTCAGACCGAGCTGACGCTCGAAAAGAACATCCCGCCGCACCTGCTGCCGGTGGCCCATCACTGGCTTATTCTCCACGGCCGCTACGTCTGTACGGCCCGCGCTCCGAAGTGCGGCGAGTGCGGCATCGCCGTGTGGTGCCGCAAATACGCCGCCGACCATAAGGCCCCGAAGGACTGAACCACCGACCGAAAACCCTAAAAACTTCAACGATATGACAAAAAACCTCTTCCGTATTCTGTTGTTCCTGCTGCTGCCCCTCGCCGGGCAGGCCAAAGACGCCGATTCGCTGCGCGTGCTCTGGGTCGGCAACAGCTATACCTATTACAACGACATGCCGGCCATCGTCCAGCAGATCGCCGCGACGCAGAAGGTGAAGGTCTCCTGCACGCGCTTCCTCAAAGGCGGCGAACGCTTCTCCGGTCACCTGACGAACCAGAAACTGCTGAAGGCGCTGGCCGCGGGCGGCTGGGACTACGTCGTCCTGCAGGAGCAAAGCTCCGCGCCCGCCATGCCGACGCGGCAGGTCGCCCGCGAGGTCTATCCGCAGGCCCGCACGCTCGACAGCCTCGTGCATGCGGGTTCACCCGACGCCCGTGTGATCTTCTACATGACGTGGGGCCACAAGAACGGCAACCGCTTCCCGATTCCGGAATACCCGCCCATCAACCGCTACGAGACCATGCAGGAGCGGCTGATTACGAGCTACCTCGAAATGGCCTACGACAACGACGCGTGGTGCGCCCCCGTGGGTATGGCGTGGCGCCGCGTGCGTGCCGAACGTCCCGACTGCGTGCTCTATGCGCAGGATTGTTTTCACCCCGCGCTGCCGGGCAGCTACCTCGCGGCCAACGTGATCTTCACGACCATCTACGGCAAACCCTACCAGACCGACTGCACGATGGGCCTTCCGCCCGAACAGGCCGAATACCTCCAGCGCATAGCCCAGCAAACGGTCCTCGAAAACCGGACGCTGCTCAATCTCGAATAACCCGGCGGCCGGATTCGACGGCCGAACCCGGATAAGACGACAACGGCGGAGCCGAATGCTCCGCCGTTGTCGTTTATAAGTCGTCCGGTCTCTTTCGCTTCGGTTTCCCGTCCTTCCGGCGGTATCCGTCCTTTTGCGCTTTTCTGTTTTCATCCGGTTCCCCGCTTTCCCGGCTGCGGCTGGTTTCCCGCTTTTCTTCCGTCCGGTTTCCGTTCTTCGTTTATCCGGGTCTTCGTTCTGCCGCCTGCGCCCGGTTACCCGTTCTTCCATTCGTGTCCGGTTCTTTGCGCTTTTCTGTTCCCATCCGGTTCCCCGCTTTCCCGGCCGCGGCCGGTTTTCCGCTTTTCTCCCGTCTCGGTTCTCCGCTCTTCCGCCCGCCCGTTTTTCTCGCTCTGTTAGCCTGTTCTCTGTTTTCCCGGCTTTTCGTTCTGCGTCCGGCGACTACCGCTCGCTCAGGAGGAGCCAGCGCATCGTCTTTTCGTCGATCAGCCCGATCAGCTCCGCGATGCGCTGCGACTGGGCCGTCAGCTCGTCCACTCCGAGCGAACCCGACGAAAGCGACTCCTCCAGCGCCGCTTTTTCGGCTTCCAGCGCCGGAATCTCCCGCTCCAGCGCCTCCAGCTCGCGCTTTTCGTTGTACGAGAGTTTGCGCGGCGCGCCGTCCGCCGCCTGCGTCCGCACCGCCTGCGGCTTGGGCCGGGCCTGCGCCTCCTGCGCGTGGCGTGCGGCTTCGTATTCGCGTTTCCACGCCACGTATTCCGAGTAGGTGCCCGTGAAATCCTTGACCTCGCCTCCGCCGCAGAAGACCAGCAGGTGATCGGCCACCTTGTCCACGAAATAGCGGTCGTGCGACACTACGATCACACACCCCTTGAATGCGCGCAGATACTCTTCCAGAATGCCGAGCGTCACGATGTCCAGATCGTTCGTCGGCTCGTCCAGAATCAGGAAATTGGGGTTGCGCATCAGCACCGTGCAGAGATACAGCCGCCGCCGCTCGCCGCCGCTGAGCCGCGCCACGAAGCTGTGCTGCGTTTCGGGCGTGAAGAGGAAGTGCTGCAGGAACTGCGACGCGCTCATGCGCCGTCCGTCGCCCAAGTCGATCTGCTCGGCGATTTCGGTCACCACGTCGATCACCCGCTTCCCCTCGTCGAACTCCAGCCCCTGCTGGCTGTAATAGCCGAAGCGGACCGTCTCGCCGACCTCGATCGTCCCGCTGTCAGGGCGTTCGATCCCCGTCAGCAGTTTGAGGAACGTCGATTTCCCGCAGCCGTTGTCGCCCACGATCCCCAGCTTCTCGTAGCGGGTGAAGTTGTAGTTGAATTTGTCGAGGATCACCAGCTCGCCGAACCGTTTGCCGACCTCCTTGGCTTCGAATATCTTGGTCCCGATCCGCGACGCCTTGACGTCGAGCCGCACTTCGCCGCGGCTGCGCGTCGACTGCAGGCGCGCTTCCAGCTCGTGAAAGGCGTCGATGCGCGACCGGGCCTTCGTCGCCCGCGCCTGCGGCTGGCGGCGCATCCACTCCAGCTCGCGGCGGTAGAGATTCGTCTCGCTCTCCCGCCGGGCCGCCTGCGCCGTCTCGCGCTCCTGCTTCTTCTCCAGATAATAGGAGTAGTTGCCCGCGTAGTGGTATAGCTGCCGGTCCTCGATTTCGAGGATGTCGCTGCACACCTTGTCCAGAAAGTAGCGGTCGTGCGTCACCATCAGCAGCCCCGCGCCGCTTGCCGTGAGATACTCTTCGAGCCACTCGGTCATATCGGTGTCGAGGTGGTTGGTCGGCTCGTCGAGGATCAGCAGGTCCGACTCGCTTATCAGCGCGTTGGCCAGCGCCACGCGCTTGAGCTGTCCGCCCGAAAGGGTCCCGACCCGCTGTCCGAAGTCGCGGATCTTCAGCCGCGACAGAATCCGCTTGGCCCGCTGTTCGTAATCCCACGCTTCGAGCGCGTCCATGCGGGCCATGGCCTCCTGCAATCCTTCGCCCGACGGCTCTTCGATCGCCCGTTCGTATTCGGCGATGGCCTTCAGCGCCGGATTCTCCGAGTGGAAGCAGGCTTCCAGCACGGTCATCTCCGCCGGGTATTCCGGACTCTGTTCGAGGTAGGCGATCCTCAGATCGCGGCGGGGTACGACCTCCCCGCCGTCGTGATCCTCACGCCCCGCTATGATGTTCAGGAGCGTGGTTTTTCCGGTGCCGTTCTTGGCGACGAGGGCCACGCGCCGCCCGTCCTCGATCGCAAACGATATATTTTCGAAGAGTACCAGATCGCCGAACGATTTGGTCAGGTTCTCCACCTGAAGACAACAAGCCATAATGCGTTTTTTTGTGTATGCAAAGCTACGCAAAAATACCGAACCGACAACCGCCGCCCCGAAACCGGATCGCCGGCCGCCGGCTTTCCGGAGTATGGAAACGTGCTATTTCGGTACGTTCCCGCGGCCGCGGTTGCATATCTCTTCTTTTTTTGTATCTTTGCAAAGATCATTTAGCGAAACAGAGCCGAAATGGAGTTATCGAAAGAGCGTCTCGAACGCCTGCGGGAACTGCTTGCCCCCGCCCATCAGCAGATCGTGATCGTGTCGCACACCAATCCCGACGGCGACGCCGTGGGATCGTCGCTGGCATGGGCCGAGGCGCTGCGGTCGATGGGACATGAGGTGACGTGCGTCGTTCCGAACAAATACCCCTATTTTCTCGACTGGATGCAGGGCATCGAGGAGGTCGTGGTCTTCAAGAACGACACCGAAGGCCGCGCCGCCCGCGCCATCGCCGGAGCCGACATCCTCTTCTGTCTCGATTTCAACGCCGTTTCGCGGCTCGAAATCCTCAGCGAGACCATCGGCGCCAATACGACGGCCCGCCGCGTGCTGATCGACCACCACCTTTCGCCCGACGAGGGTTTCGACCTCTCGTTCTCGCATCCCGATTCGTCGAGCACCTGCTTTCTGGTCTACTCCATCGTCGAAGCGCTGTTCGGCGCGCAGGCCGTTACGCGCCGCATGGCCGAAGCGCTCTATGTGGGCATCATGACCGACACGGGCAATTTCGCCTATTCGTTCCTCACGCCTGAGCTGTTCCGCGCCGTGGCCGTGCTGGTCGGGACGGGCATCAGCATTCCCGACATTCACAACAACGTCTACAACGCCTATACCGAGGGCCGCGCCCGGCTGTTCGGCTATGCCATCAACCGCAAGATGGAGATTATTCAGGACGGCACGGTGGCCTACATGTCGCTGCTGGAGAACGAGATGCGCCGCTTCCAGTTCCAGCAGGGGGACAGCGAGGGCTTCGTGAACTACGCCCTGACGGTCAAGAAGATGAAGATGTCGGCCATGTTTCTGGCCCACCGCAAGTTCATCCGCGTCAGCTTGCGTTCGCGCGGAGATGTCGATGTCAATCTCTTCGCCCGCAAGTACTTCAATGGCGGCGGCCATAAGAACGCCGCCGGAGGTAAATCGTTCGTTTCGATGCAGGAGACTATCGCACACTATATCAAGTCGGTAAAGGAGTTCGCCGACGAGGGCCATCTCGGCTGATCCGCCGGAGCGGCCGCGCTGCGGCGGTTTCCGGCAGTTCTCTGCGGCCGGATTTCCGGTTGTCAATGGTTTCGGCAGACCGGTTGCCGGCTGTCAATCGTCTTGCAGCGACTTTTGTTCGTCCGGTTTTTGGTGGTCAATCGTTTTGCGGCGGTTTCTGCACCGGATTTTTGGTTGCCGATTGCCTTTTTGGCGATTTCCGCCGCCCGATTTTGGCTGCATGGCTTCCGGGGTCTGCCGTATCGTTTCTGCCGGACCCCTGCGGCCGCTGCGGTTCCGGTGCGCTCGCGGCAGCCGCGTGCGGTTCCCGGTTTTCGGGCCGTCGTGCACCCGAATTCCGGCCGTGAATTCCGCCGGTTGCCGCAAAAGATTCTGTCTCATTAATTTGGAACGTTATGGACGATTTCCGACTCAAAGTCTTCATTACGGCGGCCCGGACGCTCAGCTTCACCCGGACGGCCGAACGGCTTTTCATCTCGCAGCCCGCCGTCAGCAAACACATCGGCGAGCTGGAATCCCAATATAAGGTACAGCTTTTCGTGCGCCGCGGCAGCCGTCTCGAACTGACCGGGGCCGGGGAGACCCTGCTCGCCTGCGCCGAACGGCTGGCCGACGACTACCGCCGCATGCAGTATGAAATGAGTCTCTGCGCCGACGCTCCCGTGGGCGAATTGCGGCTGGGGGCCAGCACGACCATCGCCCAATACCTTCTGCCGCCGATTCTGGCCAGATTCACGACGCGCTTTCCGGGCGTTCGGGTCGCGATGATGTCGGGCAACAGCGATCAGGTCGAGCAGGCGCTCGGCGGGCACGGCATCGACTTGGGAATGGTCGAGAGCCTGAGCCGCCGTCAGGGGCTGCACTATACGGTTTTCGCTCCCGACGAGCTGGTGCTGGTGGCCCGCACGGGCGGTCCCTATTCGCGGACCGAGTCGATAACGGCCGATGAGCTGCGCGAAATTCCGCTCGTGCTGCGCGAGGGCGGATCGGGGACGCTCGAAGTCATCAAGGCGGCGCTGGGGCGCGCGGGCATCCGCATTCCGCAGCTCAACGTGGTCATGCGGCTAGGCTCGACCGAGGGGATCAAGGCTTTCGTCCGCAACAGCGACGCCATGGCCATCGTTTCGGTGATCTCGGTCGTGGACGAGCTGCGCAGCGGCGTGCTGCGGATCATCGACCTCGAAGACCTTCCCCTGCGGCGCGATTTCGTGTTCGTGCACGTCGAAACCGAGCCGTCGGCTCTCGTCCGGCAGTTCATCGAATTCGCAAGGGCCGACCGCTGATCGGACGGGCTTTTTGGTGCAGTCTCGACGAGCGTATTTGTTGCAGTTTTAGTGGCGGTTTCAGCGTTGCGGTTCCGGACTCTGTTTTCTCCCTTCTTCCTGCCGCCGCTTCCGGAGACGATCCGCCCGTTTGCTCTTCAGTATAACTTTTTGTTATGGTGTATAATGATTTCTTGTTTCATATTCCATTAAAAGATGCGACCTTTGCCGGCGGAATAAAGAAAAAGTTATAGTGACCATTAAAAAAATACAAGCATATGCTGGAAAAAGGTAACAGGGCTAACACCCTGCACGGAATTCTGCTGATCGCGCTGTTTTCGTTCGCGGCCTTCTACATCGCCGGCTTTCCCATCGTAAAAAGATTGTCGTTCAGTCCGCTGATCGTGGGTATCGTGCTGGGTATGCTCTACGCCAACAGCCTTCGCAACAAACTGCCCGAAACGTGGGTCCCCGGCATCAAGTTCTGCACCAAGCAGCTGCTGCGCTGGGGCATCGTCCTGTACGGATTCCGCCTGACGCTGACCGAAGTGGCGGCTGTCGGCATTCCGGCCGTCGCCGTCGATCTGGTCATCGTGACGGTCACCATTTTCGGGGGAGTCCTGCTGGGCCGTCTCTTGAAGATAGACCGCGACACGGCGCTGATGACCTCGACGGGCAGCGCCATCTGCGGCGCGGCCGCCGTGCTGGGCGCCGAACCGGTCGTGAAGTGCGAGGGTTACAAGACCGCCATCGCCGTCTCCACGGTCGTGATTTTCGGAACCCTCTCGATGTTCCTCTATCCGCTGATGTACCGGATGGGGCTGCTCGATGGACTTACGGACACGGGCGTGGCCGTCTACACGGGCAGTACGCTGCATGAAGTGGCTCATGTGGCCGGAGCCGGCAATGCGATGGACCCGACCGATGCGCTGGGAATCGCGGGGACGGCCACGATTACCAAGATGATCCGCGTGATGATGCTCGCGCCGGTGCTGGTCGTCATGGGCTTCGTGCTGGGCCGCCGCCGGAAGACCTCCGGAGCGCAGAAGGAGAAGAGCAAGATCGCCGTGCCGTGGTTCGCCTTCGGGTTTATCGGGATCATCTGCCTCAATTCGCTGCTGCAATACCTGTTCGGCGTGGAGAGCGTCCGCGAGATTCCGCTCAACGGCGCGATCGAATACGCCGATACCTTCCTGCTGACGATGGCCATGACGGCGCTGGGTACCGAGACGAGTATCGACAAGTTCCGGCAGGCCGGGGCGAAACCCTTCGTCTTGGCGGGCCTGCTGTACGTCTGGCTGGTGGCGGGCGGTTATTTCGTCACCAAATATCTGGTCGGAATCTTGTAAACAGGTCTGCCCGGAGCCTCCGTTTTACGGTAATTTCGGCAGCGTGGGGGCTTCGTGCTCCGAATAGCCGAGCACCGTCTCCCGTACGAAGTCCGCGAAACCGCGGGCTTCGTCGTATGTCAGGGGGCCGGGATAGCTCATCAGGATCAGCTGATGGGGCGTGAAGGGTTTGCGGAACGAAGGGTGGATGTACTCGTAGGGGTTGGCGACGAAGCCCAGCCGTTCGTAGAAGTGACGGCGGCGGATCGAGATGTCGTCCACCGGCGGGTCGATCTCCAGAATGACGCGGCCGACCTTCCGGCAGAATGCCGTAAGTGCCTTCGAACCCATGTTCTGACCGCGCAGGGCGGGCGAAACGGCGAGATGCTCGACGTAGCGGTACGCTCCGGCGTTCCAGTGGAACAGAATGCCGATGAACTCTTCGCCGCGCCAGATGCCGTCGGCTTCGAAGCGCGGATCGCCGAACGCCCGGTCGTACCCTTGCGCGTTCCAGCGTTCGCAGCGGGGGAACGACTCTTCGTAAAGGTCCCACGCTTCGGCCCAGCCTTTGTCCGAACGGGATTCGAAAGGTATGAATTGCAGCTCCTGTGTCATTGTCGTCGTAATTTTGCGCAAGATAGTGCAAATTCCGCGCATTGCCAACTCCTGCGGCTCTCCGCGGCTCTCTGCGGGCGTTCCGGACGGCCGGGACGACGAAAAAGGGACGCCCGGTCCGGACATCCCTTCCGGCGCCTTCCGGCGCGAACTTTTTATTTCCTTTATTCTTCTGTTTTTCCGCCGGTTACCTCGTTCGGAATGCCGTCGCAGCGCACGAAGACCTGCACGTCCGAGCGGTCGTCCTTGGCCGTCCAGACCATCGAGGTCTCGGTGAAGTCGGTCACGATGTAGCGGTGCGCCCAGTCGCCTGCGCCGTAATCGTAGCTGCCGCGGATGACTGCGCCCAGCTCCGCGTCGTTGTCGATGACGAAACGGCCCGTCAGCTTGCGGGTGCCGAAGCTGTCGAGGTTCTGGTACATGACGTACTTGGCGTCCTTGCGGATGAATTCGATGTAGACGAAGCTGCCTTCGGCGAGCGGCGCGCCGTTCCATTCGGCCAGCTGCCACGTACCCGCGATGTTGTTGTTGGTCACCTCCAGCGGAGTTACGTACATATCGTCGTCGCAGGCGCCGAGCAGCGCGAGGGCCGACAAAAGGGCCGCAAATCTCAAAAATCTTTTCATATGACTTGTTTTTATCCTGTTTCTTATTCTGTTTCCCCGAACTCGATCCACAACATGCGCTGACTCGGCGGCACGTCCGGTCCCCCGACCGGCAGGGGAGTCCGCCGGAGCGGCTGCGGGGCTTTGGCCGGGTCGAAGCGGACGACCAGATCGCCTTTTGCGCCGGGTGCCAGCGTCGCCGGTTCGCAGGCGAAGCTCAGGCCGGTCGCCGCGAACCCCTCGTCGCAGAGCGGGGTCAGCGGTTTGTCGCCCGCGTTCAGGCACTCGATACGCTCGCTCTGCACCTTGTCGGTGCGGCCGAAGCGGACGGTCCGCTGCTTGAGCCGCAGCGCGCCCATCGCATGGGGATAGTCGTCGTCCGTGCGCACCGAGGCCGTGACTGCGCCCCGGAGGCTGAGGATCGCCGTTGGCTCCTTGTCCGAGAGCTGGGTGTAGACGAAAATCCGCCGGTCGAAAACTCCCGGATGTCCCTTGGGACGGTAGGTCACCGTCACGGCGCCTTCGCCGCCCGGTGCGACGGGCTTTTGGTCCCAGCTCGCCGCCGCGCAGCCGCAGGTGGTCTGCACGCGGGTGACGACCAGCGGCTTGCCGCCCGTATTCCGCCACCGGAAGGTGTAGACCGGCGGGAGGTCGTCCTCGCCGATATGCCCGGCGTCGATCTGCGTGCGTTCGAAACGCATAGCTTCGGCTCCTCCCGCGGCCGTGGCCGGGTGGGCCAGACTGTCGAGTTTGGCGCGCGGGACGATGCGGATCTGGGCGCGGAGCGGCGGGGCGGCGAGAGCCGCCCACAACGCTCCGCAGCAGAGAAGCATGCGTGTTATCGTCGCTGTTTTGCGCATCGTTGCGGGTTTAGAGCCAGCCGTTGCCGTTCGCGACCTTGCGCACCGTGATGTTGAAGGTGTGCGTCTCGTTGCCGCTCGACGTGATGCTGGCCTTGGTCGTGCCGCTCCTGAGTCCCTTGACCGTCAGTTTCCTGCCCTCGACGGAGGCCGTTGCGACCGTCGTGTCGGAGATCGAGACCGTATAGGTCATCGTCTCGCCGCCGAGGAAATAGTTGGCCGGTATGGCCGTCACTTCGCCGCCGAGGTTGATGTAGAGGTTGGGGAACGACACCTGCGTGCCGTTGCCGGCAACGGCGTTGAGCAGTTTGGCGGCGTTCGCCTGACCGGCGCCCATCTGTCCGCGGTAGTTGGATTTGTTGAGCTGCATGGGCTGGTTCAGCCCCACGTCGGCCACGTAGCGGTAGTAGAGTTTCATGCCGCTCATGTAGTCGTCGATCGGCGTCGCGGTCTCATGCAGCAGGGCCTTGAATTCGTCGGCCGTGAAGTGGCGGCGCAGTTTGGCCGCGTAGGAGAGTCCCAGCGCCGCGACGCCCGAAACGTGGGGGCAGGCCATCGAGGTGCCCTCCATGTATCCGTAGCCGCTTTCGCTGACGTTGTAGGGCAGCGTCGAGAGGACGCAGCCGATCTCGCCGCGCTTGTGGTCGTCGTCGAAGTATTCGTAATAGTAGTCCTGATCGCCGCCCGGAGCCGCTATCGTGATGCCCGGACCGTAATTGCTATAGACGGCGGGGGTGTAGTCGGCGGCCGTCGCGGAGACCGAGATGCAGTAGTCTGCGGCGCCGGGGAATCCGGCCATGGGGGCGTTTTCGTTGCCGCCGGCGAAGATCGCCAGACCTCCCTCGATCGGGCCGTTGGGCGACCCTGCGTTGTGTATGAAGTACTCCAGCGCCTCCTTTTCGAGCGGGCAGGCCTGCTCCCACTCTTCCTGCGTCTTGAAGCCCTGATCGCCCCATTCGTAGCTGTTGGCCAGTCCGGAGACGTAGCCCCAGCTGCACTGCAGGACCACGGCGCCGTTGTCGGCGGCGTATTTGATGGCCTTGACCGTGGAGAGGGCGTTGCCGGCGGCGTCGCCGGAGAATATCTGGCACGACATGATCTTCACGCCGGGGATGCTGCCCCGGCCTCCGGCGATCGAGCTGATGCCGATGCCGTTGTCGTTCTGCGCGGCGATTACGCCCGCCACATGCGTGCCGTGGCCGGTGTCGTTGACGTCGTCCCACGAGATGACGCCCGTGTTCTTGACGAAGTTGTAGCCGTAGACGTCGCCCTGATAGCCGTTGCCGTCGTTGTCCTTGTGCGAGCGGTAGATTTCGTTCTCGTTGACCCACATGTTGTTCTTCAGGTCGGGGTGCTCGATCATCACGCCCTCGTCGAGGACGGCCACGACGATCGACTCGTCGCCCGTCGAGAGTTCCCACGCCTGCTCGCACTGCACGTCGGCGTCCACGATGGATTTCCCGCCGAACATGTTGCCGCGGTTCACGAGGTGCCACTGCTGCGGGAGCAGCACGTCGTCGAAAGGATAGGCCGAGGCTTCGCCCGTCCGGGTCGCGCGCTGCTGCTGGAGGGCTTCCAGCGTCTTGCGGGAGAGGGGCGCCGCCTTTTTGCCGGCGTTGTAGGCGCGGTGGATGGTGCGGTTGACGCTGACGTGCTGCACCTCGCCCAGCGCCGAGAATCTCTCGGCGACCTCGGCGGCGGTATACTCCTCGCCGAAGCGTACCACGTACCACAGGTGCAGTTCCGATTCGCGGGTGCGCTCCTCGTTGCGCGGGTCCACCGGGAAGACGCGCTCGATCTCGTAACCGCCGACGATGTCCAGAATCTCATCGACGGAGAGAATGCCCGAACGGGTCGCGGGGCCGCCGCTGCGGGTGATGCCCTCCCGGTCGAGGATGTCGCTTACGTAAGGTGCGAATTTCACCAGCACCTCCCCCGAACGGTATTCGGCCGGAACGTCCGGTGCCGGAGCCGGCTCCGGGGCGGACAGCTCCTCTTTGGTGCATGCGGTAAATGCCAGTAAAGCGGTGGCAAGAATGCCGTATAGATAGTTTTTCATCGTCATAATTATTTGGTCGTCTCCTCCTCTTCTTCTTCCGTGCCGGGGTCTTTCTTGTATCCCTCGTAGAATTCGTAGTAGTAGTTCATATTGGCGGGTTCGTTGGTGAATCCGGCCAGCGTGCCGCTCGCATCCTTGCCCTCCTGCGTGAAGACCAGCACGCTGGGGACCCACCAGTCGAGCGCCGGGTGGTAGAGCAGCCAGTCGGGCAGCTCGCCGGTCAGTCGGTTGAGGTTGATGGCGAACCGCTTGGTGTGCGGCATCACCTTCGGGGTGCCGATCAGCGCGCGGGGCAGCGTGTCGGCGTCGATGATGTCCTGCTCGGTGTATTTCTCCCAGTCGTCCATCTTGGGCAGCGGTCCCTGCAGGTAGTTGACCGAGAGCACCAGCGTGTCGAGGTCCCATTCGATCATGCGGCGCGGGAATCCCTGTTCTTCGACAAGGCCGCCGTAGTTGGTTTCGACGGTGTTGCTCAGGTCGTAGATGTTCTTGCGCGTGTTGGCGCCCATGTTCAGCGTCCGGAGCTTGGGGAAGTTCGTCGGATTGATCTCTTCGGGAATCTTCTGGAAGTTGTTGCTGCTCAGGTCGAGGTATTCGAGGTTCTTGAGCGCCGTGAAGTTCTTGTCCAGCGATACCAGACCGTAGGCCGAGATGGTGAGCCGGCGCAGCTGCGTGAGTTTGGTGATGTACTCTCCCGTGGTGAGGTCCTTGAGGAAGGCGTTGACGTTGCTGTAGAAGCTCAGCTCGTCGGCGGCCGTCAGGTACTGCACTTCGAAAGGCAGCTCCTCCTTGGTGTTGAACATGAAGAACCGGGCGTATTTCACGCGGCCCTTCTTTTCGGGCGTGTAACCCTCCATGCCCTCTTCCCAGAGGATCACGTTGTCCCAGTTGTCCATGCGTTCGCCGTTTTCCCAGCTTACGTTGGTTTCGAGCGTGCGGGCGATGGCCAGCAGGGCGATCGAGTCGCCGCCGCGGGTGTTCTCCTCGATCGGTTCGGCGGCCTCTTGCGTGACGACCAGATTGTCGTGGCGTACGAGTTCGACCTCCTTCTTGGAGGCGAAGGTGACGTCGGCGATGCGCGGATTGGGCTGCGAGTTGATGTTCCAGTTGAAACGCACGGTCACTTCGCGCGGACGGATGCCGCGGTCGAATTCGACCGCCGGCTTCTCGAACTTGAGCCAGTTTTCGGCCGATTCGGGAACCTTGACGTCGAAATCCACGTTGGTCTTTATCTTGACGTCGAAGTGGCGCGTGCCGTACGCCGCGTAGTTGGCGACGGTGACCTCCTTGTCGTCGATGCCGATGAGGTAGTCGAAGCCTTTCTGCGAGACGGCGATCTCCTTCTTGACCCAAGTGTTCTGCTCCATGATGCGGATCACGCCGCTGCGGGGCTGGTCGGTCAGGGCCGAGTCGATGAGTACGCGGCATTCGGTCGTGCCGCGGCCGTTGGCGGGCGAGACGGTGATCCACGGCTCGTCGGTGGTGGCGACCCACTCTTTCTCCGCCGACACCCTGACGGTGTGGGTTCCTCCCGTGGCGGGGGCTTCGATGGCGTCGCTGTCGGTGCCGAATCCGACGGTTTTGGCGGCGTCGGAGCAGCCGCACAATGCGATCGAGCAGAGGATAACCGGTATGTAATTCGTTATTTTCATTGTCATTTCTCCTTAGTGGTTATTCGAGCATTTTATCGCAGTTCAGGATATTCTGGGTCTTGTCGTAAATCAGGTTGTAGGCGCCCTGCTGCCAGTAGTAGCAGATCGCCGAGGCATCGAACGTGATGTTGGGGTTGTCGCTGATGTCGAGGTGGTAGATCAGGTAGGAGATCGTGTCGTCGATCTTGCGCAGGTCGTTCGAACCGATGTAGAATCCGCGCAGGCCGGTGTGCTGGTAGAGTCCCGTGGGCCATTCGCGCAGGCAGCGGTTGCCCTGAGCGTCGCGCTGGCCGCGGATGGCGTAGACCGTCAGGCCCGCGCAGTTGAGCGGCGACCACGGGAACTTGTCGAACGAGTTGAACGAGACGTCCAGCCCGTAGAGGTAGGGCAGCTGCTCGGCCGTGAAATCCTTCGGCAGCTTGCTGAGCTTGTTGTAGGTCAGGTCGAGCGAGGTCATCGAAGTCGAGTACTTGCCGGAGAACGATCCTTCGGGGATTTCGTCGATCATGTTGCCGCGCAGGATGATGTACGCGACGAGCGATCCCGTCGTGCCGAGGCATTTGGGGAACTTCGTGAACTTGTTCGCCGCGAGCGAGAGCTGTTCGATGTTCAGGCCCCGGAAGGTGCCGTCCTCCTCGCCTTCGAAGCCGTCGATCTCGTTGTAGGAGAAATCGACCTCCCCGATGGTGAACTTGCTCTTGGCCGAGAAGATGTTGGGGAACTTCGTGAATTTGTTGTAGGTCGCCGAGAAGGTCTCGATGTCGTCCATGGTGCAGAAAAGCCCGTTTCCGTCGGCGGGAAGCGACGTGAGCTTGTTGTTGTCGAAATAGAGCTTCACGGGAGCCACCTCCTTGCCCAGCGGATGGATCGTCTCGATTTGGTTCTGGGCCAAGTCCAGCAGACCGATCTTCTTCAGGTTCCGGAACGATTCCGGCACTTCCCGGAGGTTGTTGTCGCGGACGTAGAGAATCTGTAGCTTCTCTTTCGCGGGACCGTTGGCGATGGCGTCCAGACCCTTGTAGACCTCTTCGGCCGACCACTGCGAGTTGTTGGAGATATTGAGCGATATCATCTCCGGGAGCTTGGCGAGCGCCATCGGGAACTGCGTCATCTTGGGGCAGTTGTATACCTCGACGTCGGTCAGCGACTTGAGGTTTGCCAGCTCGTCGGGCAGCGTTTCGATCTCGCCGTTGGCGATGAACAGGTATTCGAGGTTTTCGAGCTTGCCGATGGCCGGGTCGATCGACTTGAGTCCGTTGGTCAGCTTGCCGTGCACCACGTCGTAGGGGCGGATGCGCTTCTGAAGTCCGGTTTTGCGGTCGATGATCTCGTCCTCGGTATAGTTCTCCTCGTAGAGCGAGATGCCCGGAATGGTCAGGTCGTGCTCCTTGAGCGCGCGGGCGATCGGCTCGGTGGTTTGCGTCGGCGTGTGGATCAGGCGGAGGAACTCCTTGTTGCGCTCCATGCGGGTGCGGTTCCGCTCGCTCAGGCTCTTGTCGGGCGCGATCGAGGGATCGTATTCGAGCAGGTTGGCGTCGTTGTGCGAACCCAGATAAAGCTCGATCAGCTGCGTGAGCTGGCCGATGGCCGCGGGCAGGTGGCCCCGAAATCCGAAGTCGCTGAGCGTGATCTTCGCCACGCGGCCGTTGGAGTGCACCTCCACGCCGGGCTGGATGCCCCAGAGGTCGGGGTCCTTGTTGAAGTCCCAGTTGGTGCCTGCGGGGTAGTTCTCGCCGGAGAAATACCAGTTGGGACCGTCGAGTGCCTTCCAGATTTCGTACAGCGCGTAGTAGTCGCGGATATACTCGTCGGCCTCGTAGAGCGTGACGCCGACCTCCGTTTCGGTGGTCTTGTTGTCCTCGATGGCGAAGTCGAGGTTCTTGGGCCGTTTGTTGGTCTCCAGCAGCAGCTTGTTCTTGTCGTAGGTCTCGTACCGCATCATTTTGTAGCTGCCGGCCTTGAGCGAAAGCAACGTGTCGCATTCGAGCGACGAGGTCTGGTAGCCGAACGTGTCGTCGTCCTCGTCGAAGTGGATCGAGAACTTCGTGGGCAGCATCTTGAAGGTCGTCTGTTCGTTGGTCTCGCCTTGTTTTACGGTGAGGCTGATGAAGGCGATCTCGTCGAAGGTATACTGCCTGTCTGCCGCACGGGTGACGGGCGTCTCGGTGAAGTCCGAAAGGTCCTTGCGGATGGTGAAGCGCACTTTTCCGCGCGGTTCGACATCGACCGTCAGGTCGTGGACCTGCAGCCCGCCGGCTTCGACGACGAGCCTGTCGTCGAGGGGCATGCCGTTGTATATCAGCTCGTCGTTCGCGTCGTAGAGCGAGAAGGTGATGATCTGGTACTGCCCGGTCAGCAGCCGCAGCTTCTCGCTGCGCAGGCCGAACTCGGCGCTCTCCTTGTCGGAGGCCGAGAGCGTCAGCGTCTGGGTGACGGTCGTGCCGTTGCAGCCGAGCGACACCTGCACCTTGGCGGCTTCGTAAAGGTAGTCGAGCTGGGGTTTCTGCGCCCGGCTGACGGCGTCGTAGGACGCCTCCTTGTAGAGTTTGAACTGGACGTATCCGTAGTCGAGATCGCGGTTGTCGATGCCGTCGTCGTCGGAACATCCGCCGGTGAGGGCCGCTGCCAGTGCGAGAATCGCCGCTACGAAAATTTTTAAAAGTTTCATATCTAAAAACCTGTTCTGTATATTCTCCATAAATTGTAGTCGTATAGAACGGGTCCCCGCCCCTTCGAACGGGGACCTGTCGTGTGGGTGGTGTTTAGAACGCGGGCGTACAGTAAACGATGCATTTCATGTTCCAGCTGCCGTCCATGAACTGCAGCATGCCGTAGGAAGCCTGCTCCGCTTCGGGTTTGGCCATGGAGACCAGAATCTGCGTGTCGGAGAGGGGTTCGTAGTCGAGCCACTCGGCGCCCGACATCGGCATGAGCATGATCTGCTGGTAGGGCGAGACTTCCAGTACGGCGTTCGAAGGTTCGGCCGAGGTGTAGGTCAGCATGTACTGCGGAACTCCCATGCCGAGGTTCTCGGCGAACGAGGCGAGCAGGTCCGTGTTGCCGCCTGCGACCGTTTCGTAGTTCTCCTTCGTGATCTCGACCAGCGTCGCGCCGCTCACCAGATCGGGCATGGCGAACTTCACTTCGAAGCCCTCGCCGCCACCGCCGATCGGGTAATTCTCGTCGTAGATGCACTGGATAAGCGCAAACCGTCCGTCGGTGTCGGTGAAGACGGCGAAACCGATGTGGGCGATGCCCTCGTTCGCCATCGAGCTGCCGCCGCACTTGTCCTTGGCGGGGTCCATGTCGACGATGATGCCCTCCGCGGTCTTTCGTACCGAGAGCCAGCTCTCCTCGCCGCTCATGGGCTGCAGGTCGTAGTCGAAGAAGGCGACGCCGGTATATTCGCGGTCCACGGTCAGCGTCGATTCGGGATCGTTCGACCACTCCTTCGTATAGATGAGCTTGTAGCCGTCCCTGACGCCGAATTCGCCGATGTACCAGTCGTCGGCCGGCAGTTTCTCGAAGGCGGCGCCGATTTCGGTCATGCCTGCGGGGTTGTTCGCCGAGATGGAGCCGGGATTGGCCTCCTGATTGATGGTGGTGACGAGATATTGTTTGTATTCGTCGCGGATCTCCGCGTCGATGAGCTGATAGGGGTCGGAGATCGTTTCGGCGACCGCCGCAGGCAGCGCCAGCAGGTATGCCTTGCGGGCTTCGCCGCCGTTCTCGGTCACGCCCACGGTGAACTGGCGCGACTGTACGACGTCGCTGCCGGGCGTGCTGTCCCACGGCTCCTCGGTCAGCAGGATCCATGCGAGGTCTTCGGCTTCGGCGCTCAGGTAGGGGTCGCCCCACTGCTGCGGGACCTCCGCGAAGAGGTAGAACTTCGCGCCGTCGATGCTCTGGACGCTGCCCATCGCGCTGCCCGGAACCCAGTCGCCGTTCATGCTGTTGAAATATTCGGCCTTGGCGTTGAATTTGGTCTCGGCGCTCATGCCGCTGACGGAGAAGATGTCGCGGCAGGCCGGAATCGAGATCGGAATCTCGTAGCTCACTTCGGAGTTGTTCTTGTCGGTGAATACCAGCGTCTCCTCGGCTCCGTCGAGCGGGTAGCGCGAAGCGTCGCCCTGCAGGCGCAGTTCGAGCTGCGCGCCCGGTTCGCCGATGGTCTTGGCCGGAATTTCAAGCCACTCCGGCAGTTTGCCGAGCACCCATTCGAAGTTGGCCTCCACGAGTACCGGCATCGAAAATCCGGTGCGGCCTTCGGGCCACGTCAGGGCGATGTTTTCGGCCGGGTCGGTGCCGTAGAGGTAGGTAAGCCCGGTTTCGGTGCCGTCGGGGTTGTAGATGAAGTCGCCGTACTCGTCCAGCTGACAGGTGCGGAGCGTGAAGCCGCGTTGGAGCGTGCCGCGCGTGATCGTGGCGATGACCTTGCTCTGTCCGCCCATGGTCATGGTCACCTCGCAGACGCGGTTGTCGTCGAACTCTTCCAGTTCGGCGGCGGCGATGACGATCCGGGCCGGACCCGCGCCGCCGCGCAGGGTCCAGACTTTCTGCGTTCCGTCCTCGATCCAGAACCATGCGGCCGTTGCGGTCGGGATGCTTGCCTCCCAATCCTGATTGGGGTCGATTTCGATCGTGAAGGTCTCTCCGGCTCCGATGGTCGGGGAGACCGCTTCGGGGAAGTTGGGGCTGGGAGCCTTGATCTCCTTGTCCGAATCGGAACACGAAGCGGCCGCCAGACATGCTCCCGCGAGCAGTGACATCACCAAGTGTAAATAGTGCCTTTTCATATCTCTTGTCTTTTTCTGCTTTAATGGATTTAGCGCGCGTGCGGCGTGATGACTCCGCCCGGTTTCATGCCCTCTTCACGCTGGAGCCGGTCGGCCTCTTCGTCGCTGACCCACTCGATGATGTTGTAGAAGTGGCCTACCAGACCGACGTTCTCGCCCATGTTCTCGACGTGGACCTTGATCCAGAGCGTGACGTATTTCTGACACGAATTGAAGTAGGAGTCGTAGAGCGGGCTGTTGGTGACCAGAATCTTGTTATCGCCGAGGATCTGTCCGAAGACCGAGCCTTCGTCTGCGAGTATCTGGTTCTTGTCCATGGTCACCAGCGGTTCGGCCGGATCGGCCGGGTCGAGGCGGATCGTCACGTCGTAGCCCGAAAAGAGCCAGTCGTGAAGGATGATCATGTTCTCCTCGGTGGGGTGCTTCTCGGTGCGGATAAGCCGCTGGAGCGAAGTGTTCTCGATGCCGGGATACTGGTTGAGGAAGAGCGAGGTCACGACGCACCAGCCCGTGAAGTCGTTGACGTCGTAGGGGCAGCTCTTCATCATCACGACCTTGGTCTGGTCGTGGTACAGATTCCAGTTGACCTGTTCGGGCATGACCAGCTTGAGGATGAAGCCCAGCGAGTCGGTCGGCTCGATGTTGTCGTACAGGCCGCGCACCTCTACGTTGGCGGCGCGCTGGCCGGCCTTTATGGTGATGGTGTTCGAACGCAGGGCGTAGTGCAGCCCTTCGATGGCGTTGCTGCCCTTGTCGATGATCTCCACGCCGAACGTACGGTCGTAATCGCACGCGACGGTCGAGGTGACGGGAACCGAGAAGTATTCCTTGTCCTGAAGCACCATGTAGGTCGCCGCAGTGTCGGCGAACATGACGAACTCCCGGTCCGAATAGGTCTTGTACTCCTCCTTGCAGCCGATGAAGAGGGCGGCGAGGAGTCCCGTTGCAAATAAAACCGTGATAATTTGTTTCATTGTTTATGGTCTGTTCGTTGTTGCTATCGGTTGCTTTCGTTGGGCAGAATCTCCGAGCCGGGAGACTCCAGCTCGTGCTGGGGAATCGGCCATACGAAGAGCGGATTGTCCGGAGTGATCTTGAGCGAGCTGCCTTCGGGCTGCGAGCACGACTGCGGCGTGCGGCGGATGCTGTAGCCGCCGTTCAGGTCGGCGTACTCCCTGCCCCAGCGCTTGAGGTCGTGCAGGCGGAAACCCTCCATGTAGAGTTCGCGCACGCGCTCGTCGGAGATGGTCTGCAGCCAGTTGTTTTTCGAGACGTTCAGCGTGCCGCCCGAAGCGTAGCGCATCTTGCGCAGCGCCGTGAGGTCGTTGCCGGCCTTCGTGAAGTCGTTCTTGCGGCAGTAGGCTTCGGCGCGGATCAGGTACTGCTCGGCCAGCCGGAACGGCTTGGGCATCGAGACGTGGAAGATCAGCTTGTCGGTGAAGTTGCGGTTGCCGTAGTATTTCACCAGCATCGGCCAGTCCAGTCCGTTGGTGTAGCCGATCGTCAGCCCCTCCTCCTTGCCGGCGAAGTAACCCGAATAGCGCAGGTCGGCGTCGTCGTACAGGTTCAGCGCCGCGGTGGCCGGCACGTAGTCGGGGTAGAAATAGGTGAGGTCCTTGGTGAAGTTCAGGAACACCGTTCCGAGCGGACTGCCGTAGGATGTCTCCGTGAAACCGATGCGCCAGATGATCTCGTAGCTCAGGTCGTAGGCCCACATGTAGTCGAAGAAGGTGTAGTCGGCGTTGTACTTGGTTTTGGCGTCGGCCAGCTTGAAGGTGCTCTTCTTTTCGTCGATCAGGATGCTCGCGTATTCGATGGCGGTATCCCAGTCCTGCATGTAGAGGGCCACGCGGGCGTGCAGCGCCTGAGCGGCCGCCGAGGTGATGTACTCGTTGCTGTAGGCGTCCTCCTCCTTGTCGAGACGCTTCTCGGCCTCCGCCAGATCGTCGAGCACGAACTTATAGGAGTCGTACAGCGACGCGCGGCGGATCGGCTCCGGCGTGGAGTATTTGGTGCGGATGACCACGCCCAGCTCCGATTGCGCGGTGGCGGGGTCGTAGGCCTTGCAGTAATTCTTGAGCAGCTCCGAATAGCAGAGCGCGCGGATGGCGTAGACCTCGCCGGTGTATTCTTCGAGCTCTTCGAGGTTGTCGTCGCTGATTTCGTTCCGCATCACTTCGTCGATGCGTTCGAGGAAGAAGTTGCAGCGGCTGATGACGGTGTAGAGGTCGGCGTAAACGCCTTCGAGGTCGAGGTCGGTCGGGCGGACGTCCCAGCGCCAGAAGTTGCCGAACTGGTTGCTGTTGCCCTCGACGGCATAGACGAGGTCGGCCTGAATGTCGGGCAGCAGCGTGAGCCGTCCGCTGAAAAGCGAGCTGCTCTTGAAGGTGGCGTAGATGCCCGTGAGGGTCTGCTCGGCATCCGCGAAGGTCTTCATGGCATCCTTTTCGGGGATGGCGGATTCGGGGTATTTGTCCAGACACGAAGTGGCGAGGAGAAGCACCGCAAGGGCGGAAAGTCGGAATTTTATATTGCGTAACATGTTCATAGTCCCGTTTTAGAATGTTAAGTCGAGTCCGAAGGTGAATTGCCGGGCCATAGGATACTGCGCTTGGTACATGTTGGAGTTACCCTCAGGGTCGAGTCCCGTGAATTTGGTGAACGTAAACAGGTTCTGGGCTTGCGCGTAAATCCGGGCGCCTCCGATGAACCGGGTCTTGCGCAGCCACTCCTGCGGGAAGGTGTAGCTGAGCATGAGGTTCTTCAGACGCAGGAACGAAGCGTCCTCCAGCAGGCGGTCGTCGAACTCGGTGTAGACGCCGTGGCGCGGAATGTCGGTGATGTCGCCCGGTTTCTTCCAGCGGTTGAGCAGGCGTTTCGACTGGTTGAAAGAGACGAAGCGGCCGTTCGACTCGTCGAAATAGCGGTCGTTGTTGATCATCCAGCGGTCGGCCACCCATGCGAACTGCGCCGAGAGCGAAAGCCCCTTCCATGTCAGCGTCGTGCCGAAGCCGCCCTGCCACGGGGCGAAGAAGCTCTTGCCGGTCAGCACCTTGTCCTCGTCGCGGAGTTCGGTGGTCAGCTCGCCCTGCTTGGTGTACCACAGGGCGTCGCCGTTGGCGGGATTGACGCCGGCGAAGCGGTTGATGTAGAATTCGCCCACGGGGTGTCCCACGACCAGCTTGGTGTTGGTGCTGGACATTTCGTACTCCGTGACGCCGTTATAGAGTTCGGTGATCTTGTTCTTGTTGTAGGATACGTTGGCGTTCACGCTCCACAGGAAGTCCTTGCTTGCGACGACGGCGCCCGACAGGCTCAGCTCGACACCGCGGTTGACCATGCCGCCCACGTTGCTCCAGTGGTAGCCGTAGCCTTTGTCGGCATAGGATTCGGGAACCTCCATCAGCATGTCGGTCGTCTTCTTGTTGTAGAGTTCGACGTCCAGATTGAGCCGGTTCCAGAAGCCCAGATGCAGGGCCACGTTGGTCGTCCAGAGCTTCTCCCAGCTCAGCTCCTCGTTGCCCGGCTGGGTGGGGGCGATGCCGGCGTTGCCGAAATAGTTCTGACCGCCGGTCACCAGCGCGAGGTGTTCGTAGTTGGGAATCTCCGAGTTGCCCGACGTACCGGTGCTGACGGCGATCTGCGCCAGCGTCAGCCAGCGGCGGGAGTTCTCCATGAATTTCTCGTTGCGCAGGTTCCACATGAAGCCCACCGACCAGAAGCCGGCCCAGCGGTTCGAGGCGCCGAAGCGCGAGGAGCCGTCGGTACGCAGCGAGAAGTCGGCGTAGTAACGGTCCGAATAGCTGTACTCGGCGCGTCCGAAGAACGACAGATAGGCGTAGTTGTCGTCGGTGGTGTCGTTCCAGCGGGTGGCGCGCGGACTCGACGAGATGTTCACCAGTTTGTCGTTGTTCTGGTCCTTGGTCTGCAAGGAGAAGGCCTCGTACCGGTAGTCGAGTCCCTCCTGCCCCGCGAGGAAGGTGAACATGTGCTTGTTGTCGATGTCGAACCGGTAGGTGATCGTGTTGGTGACCGAAAGGCTCATTCCGTCGGAGGAGTTGCGCTGTACGGTACCCGAACCGAGGTTGGGGGCGTAGCTCGGATAGGAGATGCCGCGGCCCGTCGAGTGCGAATAATCAACGCCGAACTGCGAACGGAGCGTAAGCCCTTCGATCGGGGTCGCCTCGGCGAAGACCGTGGATATGATCTTGTACTTCTTGTAGTCTACGGGGTTGTTCTTGAGCCATTCGAGCGGGTTCTGCCCCTCGCCCTTCCACGAACCGTCGTTCACCGACGCCAGCGAACCGTCGGCGCGGTGCGGGTTCCAGTAGGGAAGCATGAAGCGTGCGGCCGAGATCGGCGTGGTCAGGGTGTATTCCCCGTCGTCGGCCTTCTCGATGGTCTGGTAGTTCATCATCGTGTTGGTGCCGAGTTTGAGCCACTTGGCGGCCCGCTGCTCGACGTTGGCGCGGATCGAGTAGCGTTCGAACGACGAACCCACGGCCGTACCGTCCTGACTGTAGTAGCCGCCCGAAACGTAGTAGTTGGTCTTTTCGCTGGCTCCTGAGACGGAAAGCTCGTAGTTCTGGAGCAACGCGGCGTTGCTGAACACCTCGTCGAGCCAGTTGACATCGGTTTTGGCCAGCACGTTGTAGTTCTTGCCGTCGGTCAGCCCAAGCTCTTTCTCATACTGGATGCGCTCCGAAGTGTTCATCAGGTCCCAGTTGCCGTAGGCGATCTGCGAAAAACCGAGCTGCATGCGGTAGTTGATCTTCGCGCGGTCGGCCATGCGGCCGCGCTTGGTGGTGATGACGATCACGCCGTTGGCCGCGCGCGCACCGTATATGGAGGTGGACGAAGCGTCTTTGAGGACCGAAAGGCTCTCGATGTCGGAGGGGTTGATGGTGTTAAAGTCCCTGCTCGAAATGGCGACGCCGTCCAGAATGTAGAGCGGCGCGGTGCCGGAGTTGATCGAGTTGGTGCCTCGGATGGCCATGGCTGCGGTCTCGCTCGGTTCGCCGGAGTCGGAAAGTACCGTCAGGCCCGGAACCTGACCCTGAAGGGCCTGATCGAAGGCCGCCGCCGGGGTGTCCTCGATCTTCTCGGCCTTGACGGTTGATACCGAGCCTGCGATGGTGCCCTTTTTGCGGACGCCGTAGGCGATCACCACCACGTCGTCGAGCGTCTGCGAATCGCCTTGCAGCGCGACGTCGCAGGTAACGGAGCTTCGGCCTGCGGGAACCGTGAACTCGAACGGTTTGTAACCGATGTACTGGAAGGTGAGGGTGGTCCCCGCCGAAACGGTTATCCGGTAGGTGCCGTCGGCGAGTGTGCTCACTCCGCTCGTGGCTCCGGAAATCACGTTGACCCCGATCAGGGGTTGCTTGTCATCCGCCGAAGTGACGATGCCACTGACGGTCACGTTTCCCCCCCCCTGAGCCATAGATACGGCCGGCAGGATGCATAGGAAAAGTGCAAGAATGTTGAGTAGAAGTTTCGTTTTTTGCATAAGTGGATGATACTTTCTTACGCGGCAAAGAAAAATAATTAAAATGAATTTGCCAAATATTCAAAATGGATGAAATGTAAGCCGGAGTGCCTGAAAAGGGCTGTTTCGGTGCTCTGTCCGGTGTGTTTCTGCGGTCTATTCGGTTCTTAATTAATAACTTAAGGTTTTGTTTTGATTTGTTGTAATTGGGTTGAATAATATTCAAAATATTTTTACAAAAATGTAGAAATGAGTTTGCTTATTTTGAAATTTTATCATTATCTGAGCGGTGCGCGGTCGGATTTCGGGTTGACGGTTCGGCGAATCGGAAGGGACGGAAGCGGAAAACGGGCGTTTGTTTTTGATATATTTTAAGAAATGACCTCCTTTTGTCGTCCGTTTTTAGGAAACCGTAAAAAAATGTCGAAATATTTGCCGAAGGAGGGCTTTTCACCCCCGAAATTGAGAAAAGATAACAATTTCTTTAATTTTGTTAATCCCGCTTTGCAGGGACCAAGACGCCTTGAAAGCGGTCTGAAAGGCCTTTTCGGAGGTTTAATTAGGCTGAAACGGGAAATTATGTGCCGATGCAGTCGTTTTTACCGGTGTTAAACTTACGGATTGTAAGCATTATTGTCGAATTTCATATTAATACATAACTTTCGGCCCCGATTCGGACGGATCGAGGGACAAAAAAATTACTCCGGGACATGACTCCCGGAGTAATGCTTTCGGCAGAGTTCTAATATGCGGGCGCCGGGTTGCAGCAGGTTCGTGATTTCGATGCTGTAGGGAGGAGACTCAGGAGGCCTGCCATACGTTTGTCGAACGTCATTCGCTTACTTCACCCAATCCGGTGATTTGTAGGGTGGTGCGGCGCTTCGGCGCAGGCGCTTAGCAACAGATCGAAGGCCGGCTGCAGTTTTTCAGTTTTGTTGCAAGTCTATTTTATATTGATCTGTGCAGTCGAGCGGATGTCGCGGCTTGATGCAGCGGCTTCGATGGTGTAAGGTCCGGGATCTTCGACCCAGCGGCCTTCGGTCTCGGAGTAATAGGAGAATGCCCGCGCCGGAAGGGTGAACTCCACCGTGCGGCGTTCCCCGGCCCGAAGGAACAGCTTCTCGAAAGCCTTCAGTTCGTGTACGGGGCGTGTGACGGAAGGCCGTTCGGGACGCACGTAAATCTGTACGGTCTGCGAACCGTCGCGGTCTCCGGTGTTGCGGATTTCGATGCGACCGCGGACTTTGCCGTTCTTTTCCGAAACGCGCAGCCTGCCATAGCGGAACGTCGTGTAGCTGAGTCCGTAACCGAACGGGAACTGCGGCTCGACCTCCTGCGTGTCGAAATAGCGGTAGCCCACCATCAGCTCTTCTTCGTAATTTACGGTGGCGAGGTCCTGCGTGGCCAGCCGGTGTGACGGCGAGTCTTCGAGTTTTTTTGGCCATGTGAACGGCAGACGGCCAGCGGGATCGGCTTCGCCGTAGAGGATTCCGGCGACGGCCGTGCCGCCCTCCATGCCGGGATACCACGCTTCGACGATGGCCGGAACCTTGTCGATCCAGCCGCCCAGTTCCATCGGCGAGCCGTTGATCAGTACCACTGCCGTGCGGGGATTGACCGCGGCAAGGCGCGCGATCAGGCGTTCCTGATCCTGCGGAAACTCCATCGTCATGCGGTCGCGGCCCTCGGTGTCGAGGCTGTGGTCCAGCCCTCCGATGAAGATCACCGCATCGGCCTCTTTCGCGGCCGCGTCGAGCCGCGCCAGCTCCCCGGCCGATTCCGGTGATTCGGGCAGTTTCCATTCGAGTCGCACCGAAGCGTCGCATTCGCGGTTTTTCGAGTAATTGACGCAGAAAAAATAGGGTTCGTCCTTTTGCAGCCGGATCGTCGCGGTGACGGTGCGTTCGCCCTCGCGCGAGTCGTCGGCGACGATCGTCGGGGCACCGTAGCAACCTTCGGGGAAGATCGCGCACCAGCCGCCGACGGTCAGTCGGAGCGTGTAGACGCCGCTGGCGGGCGGGGTGATCCACCCCTGAAAATTCGCCGAGAACGACTCGGCGGGAATCGTCCTGTCGGGGGATTTCATCTCCCACATGAAGTCGATCTGCGGTTCGGTGCGGACCAGCGTCTGTTCTGCTCCCGCGTAGGTCGTCTTCCAGCCCGGTTCGCGGCCGTACGGGTCGCTGTGGACCGCCTCGGCGGGGATGGGCGAGAAGCCGCCGAGCTGTTCGGAGGGGAAATAGCTGACGTCGGCGTTGCCTGTCAAGTTACGCAGGCCGTCGAGAACGGTCACCTCGTAGGGCGATTCGATGCCCGAACTGCCGCCCATGCCGGGCAGGCAGAAACGCTTGTCGGCGTTGGGACCCGTGACGAGGATTTTCATACCCCTGCGCAGCGGCAGCATGCCGCCTTCGTTGCGAAGCAGTACGATGCTTTCTTCGGCCAGTTGCAGGGCTGTCGCCTGATGTTCCGGAGTATTGATGCCGGCCCCGGCGGAGATGTTGCAGCCGTCGAGTGCGCCGATGCGGTCGTAGATGCGCAGGATGCGGCGGACCTTGTCGTCGATGACGCTTTCGGGTACGTGGCCGTCGCGTACCGCGTCGAGCAAGGGCCGTCCAAAGCCGCACTCTTCGCCGCCCGGCATCGAAACGTCGAGTCCCGCCAGCGCCGCTTTTTCGGTCGAGCGGGTCTGGAGCCAGTCGGTGATGACGAATCCGTCGAATCCCCACTCCTCTTTGAGGATGTCGGTCAGCAGGCGGCGGCTGTCGCTCACGAACTCGCCGTTCACGCCGTTTGCCGCGGTCATGACGCTCCACAGTCCGCCTTCGCCGACGGCCGCTTCATAGGCCGGGAGGTAGATTTCATGCAGGGCGCGGTCGCTGACTGCGGACATGTAGAAGTTGCGGTTGTTCTCGCGGTTGTTGCAGGCGTAATGCTTGAGGCAGGCGGCCACCTTTTCGCGCTGGATACCTTTCACGGCGGCGGCCGTGATGCGGCTGTTCAGGTAAGGGTCTTCGGTGTAGTATTCGAAGAAGCGGCCGCACAGCGGATCGCGCAGGATGTTGTTGGCGGGACCCAGCAATACGCCCCGGCCGATAGTCCGGGTTTCGCGGCCCATTACTCCGCCGGCCTTTTCGGCCAGTGCGGGGTTCCACGCCGCGCCCCATGCGATTCCCGACGGAAATGCCGTGGCGGGGCCGCCGATGTTGGGTCCGCGGGGACCGTCGCAGCACTGCACTTCGGGGATTCCGAGCCGCGGAACGCCCTGAAACGCCATGCGGGGCGCGGCTCCGGCGCACATGGCGACTTTCTCTTCGAGGGTCATCAGCCGCAGCAGGCTGTCGATTTTACGTTCGGATGCCGGATCGCTTCCCGTACCCGCCGTGGTGCGCAGTACGGAGAGACAGAGCAGGATGCCGGCGAATAGTTTGATTCGGTTCATCGTGCGGTATTTTCGGATTATGAGTTTGCTCCCGGTGCGGGAAAACTGAATTCGTAGTTTCCCGAACCGACCGAGAGTTGCTGTTTGCCGGATGCGGATGCTGCGGGGAGTATCCGGATGCGTCCGGTTTCGGCCCGGTCTGCAATGGGGCGGCCGCCTTCGCGGATTTCACCGGCACGGGCAGGAATGACGACCTGCGCTTCGATGCCTGCGGGCACTTCGACCTTCCAGACGATGCTGTTTCCGTCACGCCGCCATTCGCTCGAAATCCGTCCTTCGGGAATCCGGCGGGCGGCCGATGCGCGGTTCAGCTCCGGAAAATCGCTCCAGCGGAAGGTCCATGGTTCCCGGACGCTCCCGCGGGCGGCGAGTCCTGCCACGCCCGTGTAAAGCCACTCATCGAATGCGGCATGCATGGGATGCGACATCGAGCCGTCGTAGGCTTCGTATCCGCCGTCGAAGCCCTGCACGGGCCAGTGTTCCCAGAGCGTCGTGGCTCCGAGGTCGAGCATGGCCCGGTAGCTGGGGTATTCGGGTTTGGTCAGCAGGCGGCGGGCGATGTCGCCGTAACCCTCGGCGGCGAGTATGTGCAGCATCGGTGCGGTGCCGAAGATGCCCGCGTCGAAGCAGTGGCCTTCGTCGCACAGGGCGACGAGTTTTTCGACGATTTTCTCCCGCGGAAGAAGCGTCGGATCGCAGTAGTAATAGGCGAATGCGAGCGCCGTCTGGCTGTATTCGGCCCGTTCGTGCGGCGGCAGGAAGTAGCGCTCGGTCAGCCTGCGGCTCAGCGAGTCGGCCAGCTGCCGGTAGTATTGACTTCGGGACGGATCGCCGACGAGTTCTTCGGTCTGCGCCAGAATCCTGCAGCAGCGGATATACATGCCTGAGGTGAGAATTGGGATTTCGGCGTTGCCGATCCACGGCGTTCCCGATTCGGCGGCCTGCCGCATCGAGGGCGAACACCAGTCACCCAATCCCGTAACCGGCAGTCCGGTTCGGGGATCGGCGATCGAGCCGAGGTAGCCGACCCATGTGCGCATCGGTTCCAGAAACTCCTGCAGGATGCGCATGTCGCCCGTTTGGGTGCAGATCTCCCACGGGATGAATACCTGCGCGCTGCCCCAGTCGGGCGATGCTGCGTTGCAGAGACGTTTGCCGGGGGCGATCATGTGGGGCACGCCCGCTGGTTTGGGTTCGCGGACGGTTGTGCCGTAAACGGGACCGACGCGCGGTTCGTCGGTGGAGCGGCGGCCTCCGGTTTCGATGTCGCGGGCGTATTTGTGCAGGAACGATGCGGCGTCGTAACGGGTCAGCAGGAGTTGGGCGATGGCATGTCCGTCGCCGAGCCAGCCGCAGCGTTCGCGCACCGGACAGTCCATCGGAAGCCCGTGCATGCCGGCCAGCAGGGTGCGCCCTGCGGCCCGGTGGAGCCGGACGAGCTGGGGATCGGAACAGTCGAACGAGGCGGTCTCCGGCAGGTCGGTGTGGACGACGATGGCCGTGAGGGTCTCGCTCGACGGCGCTTCGGGCAGTGCGCCCGATTCGACGTAAAGGGCCGCATACTGGAATCCGTGGAAGGTGAAGCTGGGTTCCCATGTCTCTTGGGCGCCGCCTTTGGCTGTGTAATAGTCGGCCTGCACCGTGCCGTTGATCTCGTTGCCGACAGGGGTGCGGAAAAGCGTTCCGTCGGGGTTTATTTTCTCGGCGAATTCGAGACGGATGCGCGTGCCGGGCGCGGCGTCGCGCAGTTGCAGGCGGCACCAGCCGGTCAGGTTTTCCCCGAAATCGTAGAGGTAGGGCCGTTCGCCGTCGGGTTCCGAAATTCGCTTCACGCAGACGGGGACCACTTCGCGTACGGGCCGTTCGGGAGGCATGCACTGCGGTTCGAGACGGGTGGCGGGACTCGGTGCAGGGTATTCCACGACCGCCTGCCAGTCCGCATAGTCGTTCGTGCCCCACTGCGGAATCTCCTGCCGGGCGTCGTATACTTCGCCCCGGTAGACGTTGTTTTCGCCGATCGGACCCGTCGCGGCCCGCCATGTCAGGTCGGCGGGCGCCGAGGTCTGCGTGCCGTCGGGGTGGTTGAAGACGAATTGCGCCCGCAGGCGGGGCTGGCCGTAGCTCATCGCGCCGCCCCATGCGATCCACTGGTCGTACCAGCCGTCGCCGAGGATGACGCCGAGTTCGACCTCCTGCTGCCGTGTGCCGGCGAGCCAGCCGCTGATGTCGGTCGGAATGTAGAGACAGCGCAATTCGTAGTCGGTCTGGGCCGGACCCATGACGCAGTTCCGGTCCGCGTCGTGTCCGTTTACGAAGAGTTTGTACCAGCCGGGGGCGCAGACATAGGCCCGTGCCGAGATGACGGGTTTGTCGAGCCGGACGGTGCCGCGCAGGTAGGCGGCACGGTGGCCGCGGGCCGTGCTGTCCATGCCGATCCACGGCCCGGTCCACTCCTGCGGAGTCAGAAGCCCGTTCTCGAAGCGGGCCGTCTGCGACCATTCCGATCTTTTTCCGTCGGAGGTGCGGACCCGGACCCGCCAGAAAACGGGATTGCCCGAAGCCGGGAATTTACCTCCGTAGATGCAGGCGGTTTGCGTGCCGGCGACTTCGCCGCTGTCCCAGAGGTCGGGCGCCGGGAAATCTTCGGCGGAGGATGCCTGCACGTGATAGGCGGTCTGCATGACGGGGGTTTCGGCGCTTTGGGGCAGCGTCCATGTCAGACGCGGCTGCCGGCTGTCGGTGGCCGGCGGCGATGTCTGCCCGTCGGCCTTCAGGTCTTCGGGCCGGTTTGCGGTGGCGCATCCTGCGCAGAGGGCGGCGAGGAGCGGCAGTAAGAGTCGTTTCATGGGCGGTCGTATTTAAGGCCGTGCGCTCCATGCACGGAGCATGCGGATCATTTCGGTTTCGGCGGCCAGTTCCCGTTCGTAATGGAAACCCCACATGTGGTTGGTCCACGGGTAGAGCTGGTCGCCGTCGAACCAGCCTTTCCATTTGCCGTGCTCGGCGCGGGCGCGGCATTCGGCCAGCTCCCGGACATAGTCTTTGGCTTTCTCCATGTGGTCGGCGGCTTCGGCGAAGCGCTCTGCGCTTATGGCGTCGAAGGCCCGGAACAGTTCGCCGCCCCAGAGGTTCATCAGCCGCGACGTGGCGATCTGAAGCAGGACGAAATCGTAGTAGAAGCTACGCCGGTCGGAGCGGATTTCAGGCGTGAGGGCGTTGGCGTCCTTCCATAACCGCTCCCACGCCGGGGCGTTGCGCCGGAGTTCGTCCCGGCCCATTTTGCCGTAACGGCCTCCCGTCGGCACCTCGATCGAGCGGACGTATTCGACCATCGCGCGGCGTTTGTCCGCCGCGCCCTCGATCTTTTTGAGAATCGCTTCGTCGAGAATCGTGTACTGTGACATGCGTTCGAGGATGATCATCGACCGCACGGGCATTTCGAGGTCCCAGTAGCGGACCAGCAGATCGGTCAGGCGCGCCGGGTCGCGCATGCCGTACTGACGGACGATCCATGCGTCGGTGAAGGCGCGCCAATGCTCCTTATCGGCCAGCCACGGACGGGCGTCGTAGGCCAGATCCATCGCCATGGCGGTTTTGAGCGGGATTTCGCGGATGTCGCCGACATTGAATTCGGCCATCGAAACGGCTCCGGCGCGTACGGCCTTCACCAGTTCGTGCTGCACGCCGCCCATCGGGTACCATTGCACCCAATGGTTGTCGCAGAAGGTGAGGTGGAAGAAGATGCCGTGGTGGGCGTCGCGCTCCAGATGCTTCTTTTCGGGCAGCAGGCGGAAGACGCCGAACGACGGGTCGTCGGGCCAGAGGATATGGGTATTTTTTGGAAACTGCAGTTCGCCCGTGAGGTATTGGTCGAACAGGTCGTTGCGGTTGGCGATCATGTAGAGCGGCTCGGTGCCGGGCAGGTTGCGTTCGACGATTTGAGTCTGGAGCCGGATTGCTTCGTTGGTGAGCCGCGCCCGTTCGACGACCGAACGCGGGGCTGCGGAGTCGTTTTCGTGGAAATCGGTGTCGTTGGCCCCTTTGAGTCCGACGGTCCAGATCGCCAGATGGTCCTTGTGGCGTTTTACGCCCTCCTCTTCCCAGAAGCGGAGCATTTTCTCCCGCTGGGTCATCCAGCTGTAAGGATAGCGTTTGCCGTAGGTCTTTTCGCAGAAAGCATCCCATGTCCACGTATGAGGCCCCGGATCGAAGGCGTAGGAGGTGTTGGCGACGAGCATGTGCATGTGTGACCCGGTGACGTAAAGGCCGCGGTCGCTGGCCAGCCGGAGCGAAGCGCTGTCGGGCGTCTGGCCGTATTCGATCAGCGTATAGAAATTGCCGCGCATGCGGCAGATCGTTTCGAAAATCTCGGCCCAGTCTTCGGCCTTGATCGAATTGTCCTCTCCTTCGCGGTGGTGCCAGCCCAGCAGGGCGTGTTCGTCGTTGACGAACCAGCCGCGGAATCTGAAGGTCGGGGGTCCCTGTACGACCATACCTTGGTCCCAGCGGGCGCTTTTGACCCTGTGCGGCACGGCGTCGGTCCAGAATTTCTGGGGATCGGTGCCCAGCAGGCGTTCGCTCACCTCGTAAAGTCCGTACATCGCCCCGCGTTCGTCGCTTCCGGCTACGATCAGCGCTTCGGGGATCGCGGGGTAGTCGGCGAAAGGCCGGGCGACGGGGATGATGGCGAAACTTTCCCATTCTCCCCGGATCGAGTCGACGTCGATGCGCTTCTCGGCGATCAGCCGGTCGAGCAGCGGGCTTTTCCCGATGACGGCAGGCAGTATGACCGGACGCGAACCCGCTTCCCTGAGCGTTGTGACGACGGGCAGTCGTCGGCCGGCCGATTCGCGGCAGTCTTCGTTGAAGTCCGAGACGGTGTAACGGAGTATGGTCGAAGCGTCGGCCGGAAGCACGACGGCGGCGTCCTGCGCGGCGCGGCGTTGGAGGATGCGGATTTCAGGTGTCGCCGCGAGCGGAGCGAGGGTGTCCAGCAGGCAGAAAGAGAGCGTGAGGATAAGCAGTTTTTTCCGGGTCATTGGTTTTTTGATCTGGTTCTGAACAAAATTAAACAGAGACGGAAGCCCGGCTGTTGCGTTATTTGACAGAATGATTTTAATTTCTGACAAAATTCCCGGTGAAGCGTCATCTTCCGGCCGGGGCGATGCCGGAACGGGAAATGGTCCCGTATGGAAAGAGCTTCCGGACAGGTGTTCCGGAAGCTCTTCGTGCGGTGTGCAGTGCGCGGTGTGCGGCCGTTCGTGCGGTGCGGTGAATCAGAACTCCGCCACGACCGGTTTGCCGTCCATCCAGTTGAGCATGTTGATGACCAGCGTATTCCAGTTCTGGAAGCCCGGATTGAGGATCGGTTCGCCGTTCGAGGGCTGGTAGTATTCGTGCAGCACGCCCGTGCGTTCGTAATCCCGCCCGAACAGGGCGATGGTTTTCGATGCCAGCTCCTCCGCCTCCTCCTTGAATCCGTATTTGACCAGTCCGCGCCACGTCAGGTAGTTCGACACGCCCCAGATCGGGCCGAGCCATGTCGAGGGGTTGCCGCTGGCTTTGAGCGAGTACATTTTCTCCATTTTCGACAGCGTGCGCACGCCGTACGGGGCGTTGAAGGTCCTTTCGTCGGAGAAGTGTTCGCGTACCATGCGTTCGGCCTGCTCCGGGGTGGCGATGTCGGCCCACATGGCGAGGAATCCCGACCAGACGCCGATGCGCTGGATCAGGCAGTCCCACGTTCGGGGCGCTCCGCCGTGATACGGCTCTTTTTCGGTGCTTACAGGGCGCAGATTGAGGTCTACGCTGTAGAAGAAGCCGTCGCGCTCGTCCCAGCAGTGTTCCTGAACCGCGGCCTTGAGGTCGTCGGCGTTCCGGGCGTATTCGGCTGCGAGTTCCTGCAGGTCGAGGCGGCCCGCCAAGTATTCCATGGCGCGCAGCTCCTTATACATCATGCAGTTGAGGAATATCGAGCCGGAACTGCGGTCGGGGCGGAAATAAGTGCAGGGATCGTTGTCCACGCCGATCATCACGTCGGTCTGCCAGAAATAAAGCCCCGTCACACGATGGCGGTAGCGGTTTACATAGCCGCCGACGAAGTATTCCAGCCGGAAGAACTCGTCGCGCAGCCACTCTGCGTCACCGCCGTTCTGCTGTACGATGAAGGCCGCATGCTGGGCCAGACAGGGCTTGTGCATGTTTTCCTTGTAGATGTCTTCGGGCTTTTGGGTTCCGGCGTCCATCGAGATATTGACGGGCACCCAGCCGTCGATCCCTGAGTAGCGGAGGAAGTTGAGCACGCAGCCCTTTTCGTAGTCGGCGATCTCCTTGAGAGCCTTGCCGCCCTGATCGGCCGCTGCTTGGTGAATGGCGATGTCGCTCAGCCACGAATCCCAGTCCCACAGTACGTTGCCGTACTGTGCGCCGCCCGGTACGATGAATGGAAACGGCAGATGCCCGCCCGGCTCGCGGCAGTAGTCGCGGTAGGTCGAGTAGATCTTTTCGCGGATGATTTTTGCATATTTTCTGTAATCGGACGTGCGGCTTTTCTGCGCTGCCGCCGGAAAGGACAGAAGCGTGCCTGTGAACAGAAGTGCCGTCAAGATCAGTATTCCTTTTTTCATGGTTTTATGCAGTTAAAAATTATTGGTTTCGAGTACTACCGGGCCTGTAAGTCCCGACTTCTGCAATTCGTCGTCGGCTTTCCACGGCTGGTAGGCCACCCACGTGCGGCGTTCGTCTTGTGGCAGGTTCAGGTCGCCGATAAGGCGGTTTTTCCATGTGGTCACCACGTCGATCTCGACGTTGTTTTCGCCCGTTTTAATGGCGTCGGTGATCTCCACGCGGTAGGGCGGGGTCCAGACTCCGCCGACGTAAACGCCGTTGATTTTGACTTTCGCCATGGCTGTCACGTCGTTGAGGTTGAGGTAGACGCGGCCTTCGGGCAGCGTGTCGAGTGTGAACCTGTTTTCATAGACCACTGTGCCGGAGTAGTGGCGGATGTCGAAATCGGGATGTTGCGTGAAGTCGAACAGTTCGTCTGTGGCGAGCGGTTCGGCAGGACCGCGTTTGCTTTGGTCGAAGGTGAGCGTCCACGGACCTCCGAGTGTCTTCAGGGCTTTGTAGGGCGGGAAGTTGACCTCCGTTCCGGCTGCAATGTCGGTCGTTTCGGGATGTGCGGCCGAACGGCGGAATACGACAAAAAGACTTTCGTAACCGTCGAGTTTCAGCGGAACCCGCACTCCGTCGGATGTCGGGGCGAATGCCGGCAGAGGGCGCATCGTGCCGTCGACGGCGTTCCATGCTTCGGGCTGCATGTCTTTGACGCGGAATTCGGGGGCCGTGCGGATCGGTTCGCCGCTCTGATTGGAGACGAAGTAGATCTCCATGCCGTCCACCGTGTGGTGGCAGTAGAGCACCGGATCTTCGTCGGCCGTGCGGCAGTCGGGGACGCAGCCGATCAGCTCCATGGCCTGCGGCATCGTCAGTCCGTCGATCAGCATTCCCTTGCCGATGCGGGCGTAACCGGCCGCCGGGTCGATCTGCGACCAGAGTGCGTCGGCCGTGCTGCGGACCTTCCGGTCGGCAGCGGGATAGTTCTCGTAGCTGGGCGAGCGGCGCGGTGCGGGACCGAGTACGACGGCGCCCTGCTCGATGAGCCGGGCGATCTTGTCCAGCAGTTGCGGTCGCATGGTCTCCAATTTGGGTAGTACGAGAATCCGGTACTGTGTGCCGTGGGGTAGTGTCAGCAGTCCGTTAGCAACTGTCATGTCGCGTTCGATCACTTCGGCGTTGATGTAGTCGAACTGGTAGCCTTTGGGAAGGGCGGGGTCGGTGACGCCCGTCATCTTGGGCGTGTCCTCGCCGATGAAATAGGCCGCGTCGGCCACGTTGAGTCCCTGCTGGAGCATGAAGTTCACGCGCTTGACGTATTTGATGAAGAGGTCCAGCTGCGGAAACCATGTGTTCTTGCGGTTGAATTCGTTGCCGAAGGTGGCGTTTACGCCCGGTTCACGGTCTTCGTAGGGCTGCGAGATGTAGAGGTGCAGCAGCGTGTTGTTGATGCCCTCGGTGAAGAAGCGGTCGCCGCGCTGTTTCATCATGGCCGGGTAGCGGTGGTAACCGCCGCCGCCCGCCGTGAACGATTCGGCTGAAATCTTGTTCTTGCCGTAAATATGACCGCACGATGATGCCGCGCGGTTTTCGATGTCGCCCAGACTTCCCTCGCTCCAGAATTCGCCGCCGATCTCGTCCGACTGTCCGCCGTACTGCAGGAATTCGCCGGGGAAACCCCAGTGTCCGTAATTTTCGAGCCATGTCGTCAACCCGTATTTATGGCTCACTTCGCGCAGTCCGGCGACATAGTCGTAGGCGACCTTGTCGGCTACCAGCCGCCGCATGTCCCACAGGAACCGGTCGGAGACCTCTTCGCTTTGCACAACCGTGCCCGCATAGACGGGTAGGAACGGTACGGGGTCATAGCCGTAGCGGGTTTGGAAGGCTTCGAGGAAACCGTCCGTGAAGTTCTGTCCGCCGGTTTCGTAGGAGTCCTCCACCACGACTTTCCAGCATTTGCGGTCTTCGGCCGGAATGCGGCGGTATATTTCGCCGAGAAATGCCTCGAAATGGGCTTCGATGTGCTGTTTGCTCATTTTATCGGTCTCCAGTCCTTCGGCTTCGGGACGCGCCGGGGAGTTTACGACGCCTGTGGGGAGCATGCCCGTTCGCAGGACGGTCCATTCGCCTGCGGGGGCGTTCCATGTCAGGCGGTCGCCCTCTAGGCAGTCGCTGATGTCGAGGATGTCGCCCGGTCTGATTACCAGCGACTGATCGTCTGTTGCGGGTTGGATGCGCCACATGTATTCGTGCCAGTAAGGTAGCGGGGTCTGGTACATTTTGGCCAGCGTCTTTTCGGGGTAACGTTCCACCGTGGGCAGCGACGAGAGTTCGGCTTCGCGCAGTCCGAAGCCGGGCGTGGCATCGGTGAACACGAGCCGGAAGCGGGTCGAGGCGGTCGCCGGGACCGAAATCACTATCGGCGCATAGGGGTCGAAGCCTACGTGCAGGGCGGGGTTGAAGCGCGTGACCGGAAATTCGGCCAGCGTATGCAGCGTGCCGTCCAGTTCGGCTTCGAGCCGGGCCGGACAATCCACCGGGGCTTCGGTGACGCGGAGTTTCAGGCTGCGCAGCGTGAACGGCCGGTCGGTCGTGAATTCCAGCGTGACCTCCCTGCTCTGCGAACCGGCGGGCAGCAGTTCCACCGAGGTGTCGGGATCGCCGTCGATGAGTTGTTCGGGGTGCGGTACTGACGGTGTGGTTGTTATTTCGGTGTCGGCCGGGGTGAGCGTCCGCCCGTCGATTGCCGGAAAGGCGATCACTTTCACATCTTGGAAATCGGCACTCCGCTCGCCGGCCGGCCGGGGCAGGTCGGTCTCTACCAGTTGTCCGCCCGTGATGCGGGTCGAGGTGTTGGCCAGATAGCGCATTGACTGCTGCGGTTCGACCCACGGACCGCCCGACTGGCTCCAGCCCGGACAGTTGAAGATGCCGATGTCGATGCCCAGTTCCGTGGCGGTTTTCAGTGCCGTGTGCATCACCTCCCACCATGCTTCACTGTAGAATTTGACGGGACCTTCGCCCGATTCGCTGTCTTCGAGTCCGATGTTGCCGATAAAGGCGCGGTCGATGCCGATCCGCTTCATCGACTCCAGATCGCGGCGTACGCCGTCGGCGCTGATGTGGTTCGAAATCCAGTACCAGTAAACCGATGTCTGTATCGAATCGGGTGTTTCCGCGAAGCCCGCCGCCAGCTCGTTGCCGGAGATGGTTTTCCGGCCGTCGCATGATGCGAGCGATAATAACAGGGCGAGTGCCGGAAGTAAAAAGCTGTTCTTCATGGGTTGGTTTTTAACATGGTTCGTTTTCGTCATCCGGCTCCCTGCGC